>Ga0102937_1000300_pt1 | contig 21713 bp, 20 predicted proteins | sample SalPonR2_B_D1_MG_FD_78213 | JGI IMG/M metagenome (GOLD analysis project Ga0102937, IMG submission 78213) | Salt pond soil microbial communities from South San Francisco under conditions of wetland restoration - Salt Pond MetaG R2_B_D1_MG | ecosystem: Environmental > Aquatic > Marine > Intertidal... | reverse complement strand
GGGGCTCTCGGCGCGCAGTTCCCGGATGTCGCCGGCGAGGACGACCGCCCCCTCGTGGATCAGCGTGATGGACTCGCACAGATCCTGGACGAGGTCGAGTTGGTGGCTGGAGAACACGAGATGGCCACCTCGACCCACGTGGTCGACCAGCACCCCGGTGAGGAAGTCGACCGCCCCCGGGTCGAGCCCTGCGAACGGCTCGTCGAGCACGAGCACATCGGGGTGGTGGACCATCGCGGCGGCGAGTTGGACCCGTTGTGCCATGCCGCCCGACAACGACTTGACGGTGTCGCCGGCGCGGTCGTCGAGATCGAGGCGCTCCAGCAGCGACCATGCGCGGTCGGCTGCCGTCGAGCGGTCGACGCCGTGCAGCCGCGCCATCCACACCAGCTGGTCGTGGACCCGCATGTCGAGATACAGGCCCCGTTCCTGGGGCATGTAGCCCCACGACCGCCGGTCGCGATCCGTGGCGGGACGACCACGCCAGACGATGTCGCCGTGGTCGGCGTCGAGCACCCCGAACATGATCCGCATCAGTGTGGACTTGCCGGCACCGTTCGGGCCGAGCAGCCCGACCATGCGTCCCGGAGGCACCGCGAGATCCACGTGCTCGAGCACCCGGCGCTCGCCGAACGAGTGGCACACGTCGCGCAGCAGCAACACGTCGACCTCGGCGGACGGGCACATCCCGCACGCGTACCCCGTGGGGCCGGGCTCACACCCGTCGCAGGGCTCGGACGAGCGAACGCAGGCCGTGTGCCGCGCTGCGGGTCAGGGACGCGTCAGTCGTGCTCCCACGAGGTGTGTACCGAGGGCCGTCAGGCCCACACGACTGTGCGGACGTGACCCGCCGGACGTGAGTGGCAGCAGCAGGAGGATGCCCACCACGCCGGCCGAGACGGTTGCACGGCGTGGCCGATTCGTCCGGTCGAGGACGGCCGCTGCCGTGCTGGTGGCCAGTGATGCGCCGAACAGCGCGTGATGGATCCATCTCCATCGCCCGAGACGGAGTCCGAGATGGCGGACCGCCGTTCCCAGGGCCACCGACGAGGTCAGGGTGACGCCGGCGAGTCGGAACACGGTGTCGGGGTACCCCGTGGGCCGGCTCCTCATGCCCGGAGCCGATCGTCGAACCGGCTGCCGTCGCACCGGATGCCTCCGAACCGGGAGGCGAAGGCGCCGACAGGCATGGCGGAAGCCGCAGACGGGTAGGGCTCCGATATGGACATCGTCGTCATCGTGCTCGCCATTGTCGCAGTCGTGGCCGCCACGGCCTGGTTCGTCTTCAACCGTCAGAATCCCGAACAGGCGTCGCGTCACGAGGACCACGTCACCGAGACGCGGTCGGAACGGTTCTACGACGGGGTCGACCGCCCGGCCGGGCCCGACGCCGAACCGATGGATCCCGACCGGCTCGGTGGCGACCATCGCCCGCCCTCGACCTGACCGCCCTTGCGGGGCCATGGGAAGATCAGAACGTATGGACTTCGTCGACGTCGTCGCCCGGAGGCGCACCACCAACGGCCCGTTGTCGGCCGAGCCCGTCCGTCTCGAGCACCAGCAGATGCTCGTGGACGCGGCCGGCATGGCGCCGTCGCACTTCAACAGCCAGCCGTGGCGCTTCGTGCTGATCGACGACCCCGAGCGCATCGACACGATCGCCGACATCAGCGCGCGCTCGATGCAGTCGGTGTTCGAGGCCGGACAGTTCTTCACCCGGTACCGTCGCTTCTTCCGCTTCTCGGAGGACGAGATGGAGGAGCGGCGCGACGGCATCCTGTTCGACCAGTTGCCCCGGGCTCTGCGGCCGTTGCGCAGGTTCGTGTTCAGTGACGGTGCCACGCGGCTCATGAACCGGCTGAACGTTCCGTCCACCCTGGCCGAGGCGAACCGCGAGCTCGTCGGCGGTGCGCCGCTCGTGCTGGCTGCACTGCTCGACCGCACCGAGTACCGACCGGGGGAACTGTCGGGCTTCTATTCCGTGTTCGGGCTCGGCGCCGCCATGGAGAACCTGTGGTTGACGACCACCGCCCTCGGCATGGGGATCCAGTTCATCTCCTTCCCGATGGAGGTGCCCGAGCAGTGGCGCCGGATCGAGGACCTGCTGGAGGTGCCCGACGACCTCGAACTGATGGCGCTGTACCGGATCGGGTACGAGCTCCCGGATGCGCCACGGCCGCCGATCGACTGGTCGAGCCGGCAACGCAAACGCCGTTCGCAGTACGTGTTCCGCAACAGTTGCGCCCAGCCCGAACCCGACAGCGCGGACGGCGCAGCCGCCGACGCGAGCGCGGATGTCGCCGGCAACCGCAGCACCGAGGAGGTCGGGGGGTGACGGGCCCTCCTGCCCGGCTGTGTGGCGTCGGCACCGCCGTGCCCGCCCATGCCGTCGATCAGCAGCAAGCCCGCGAACTCGCACGCGAGATCTTCGGTCGGCACCGTCGGGACATCGACCGCTTCCTCGGGGTCTTCGACCACGCCGGCGTGGAGCAGCGACGGTTCGTCGTGCCACCCGACTGGTTCCGCCAGTCGCACACCTTCGCCGATCGCAACGACCGCTACGTGGACGACGCACTCACGCTGTCGGTCGACGCCGCCCGCGCCGCACTCGACGACGCCGGCATCGACGCAGCAGACCTCGATGCACTCGCGTTCGTGTCGTCGACCGGCATGGCGACGCCGTCTCTCGATGCCCGACTTGTGCACGCCCTCGGCTGCCCGGTCACCGCACGACGCGACGCCACGTTCGGCCACGGTTGCGCAGGAGGCGTGGGTGGCCTCGCCCGGGCTGCATCCCAGGCGCGGTCGAGGCCCGGATCCCACGTGCTGCTCGTCGCCGCCGAACTCTGCAGCCTCACGTTCCGTCTCGACGACTGGTCGACCACGAACCTCGTCGCCACCGCGCTGTTCGCCGACGGCGCTGCGGCGGCCGTGGTGTCGACCGACGGCGACGGCCCCGCTCTCGCCGCCGACTCGAGCACGCTGTGGCCCGACACGCTCGACGTGATGGGATTCCACTTCTCCGAGAGCGGCATGCAGGTGATCCTCGACCGCGGTGTCCCGCAGGTGGTCCGCCGGCACCTCGCCGACAGCGTGGAGGAGGTGTGCCGCCGTGCCGAGATCGACGTGCACGAGATCGACCACTTCCTGCTCCATCCCGGCGGCGCGAAGGTGCTCGACGCCTACACCGACGCACTTCCCGTGACCCGTGACGGACTCGAGTGGTCGCACGGGGTGCTTCGCGATCACGGCAACATGTCGGCTCCCACGGCGCTGTTCGTGCTGAGGAGGGCACTCGATGCGTCACTGCCCCGGCCGGGCGACCGCGCCCTGCTGTCGGCGATGGGCCCGGGATTCGCGGCCGAGCACGTCCTCCTGCGCTGGTGAGGGTGGTGGACCGGTGAAGCGTCGACGAACGGATCGGGTGCTGCGTGCGGTGGTGGGGTCGCTGGTGGTCCAGCGGCTGGGTGAACTCGCCTGGTCTCGCCGCAACGAGCGGCGCCTGCGCGAGCGGGGGGCGGTCGAACACGGACGCTCCCACTACCCGGCGATGGTGCTGCTGCACACGGCCTGGCTCGCCGGCATGACGGCCGAGTCCCTCCTCGACGGTCGGGCACCCGGTCGAGGGGTGCGACGCACAGCGTTCGCCGCTCTGCTGCTCGCCCAGCCGCTGCGCTACTGGGCGATCGCGTCGCTCGGCGACCGCTGGACGACCCGCGTGCTGGTGCCCCCCGACGAGACACCGGTCCGATCGGGTCCGTATCGATGGATTCCCCACCCGAACTACGTGGCCGTCGTCACCGAGATCGCGAGCGCTCCTCTCGCCGTCGGCGCCTGGCGAACCGCAGCAGTGGGCACCGTGCTCGACGCCGTGCTGCTCCGCCGCCGCATCGCCGTGGAATCGGCCGCTCTGCGTGACGGGAGCCGGGACCCGGTCGCCGGTTGACGCCCTGCGCCGACCGTCGTGGTGTACGGGGCCGCTGTTTGCCCGCAAGCGGCAGGAGGAATGGTCGTGACATGACGGGTGACGTGCTCCAACCGGACGACCTGGTCTCGGCCGAGCGTCGACTGTGGGGACCCGAGACCGACAAGGCCCTCCACAACTTCCAGATCTCCGGTGAGCCGGTACCGGTACGTGTGATCCGGTGGTTGGCGAGGATCAAGTCGGCTGCCGCCGGGGTCAACGCCGACCTGGGTCTGCTCGACCGGGAGGTCGCCGATCGCATCGTCCGCGCGGCCGACGAGATCGTCGCCGGTGAGCACGACGACCAGTTTCCGGTCGACGTGTTCCAGACGGGCTCGGGCACGTCCACCAACACCAACGTCAACGAGGTCATCAGCTCGCTCACCGCCGGCCGGGCGCATCCCAACGACCACGTCAACCTGGGCCAGAGTTCCAACGACGTGTTCCCCTCGGCGGTGCATCTCGCCGCGCTGCAGGCGTGCCAGGCCGACCTGCTCCCGGCACTCGACCACCTGACCGACGTGCTCGCCGAGCGCTCCGACCGTTTCGCCGACGTGGTGAAGGCGGGACGGACGCACCTGATGGACGCCGTCCCCGTCACGCTCGGACAGGAGTTCGGTGCGTACGCATCCCAGGTGCGGACCGCCGCCGGTGGGCTCTGGTCGGTGATGCCACTCCTCGGACAGATCCCGCTCGGTGGCACCGCGGTGGGATCGGGGTTGAACACGCACCCGGATTTCGCCGAGCGGGTCCGGAACCGACTCGCGCGGAGCGTGACCGCCGATGTCGGCCGGCACATCGGCGCCCCCGAGAACCACTTCGCCGCCCAGGCGGCTCGGGACGGGCTGGTGGCGACGTCCGGACTCCTGAAGGTGGTGGCGGTGGCGCTCACGAAGATCTGCAACGACCTGCGTTGGATGGCGAGCGGGCCGCGTGCGGGGTTGGGTGAGATCACGCTCCCCGAGCTGCAGAAGGGGTCGTCGATCATGCCCGGCAAGGTCAATCCGGTGATCCCCGAGGCGGTGCTGCAGGTGTGCACGCAGGTGATCGGCAACGACACGACGATCGCCGTCGCCGGTCTCCAGGGCAACTTCGAACTCAACGTGATGATCCCGGTGATGGCTCGCAACCTGTTGCAGTCGATCGATCTGCTGTCCTCGGGGAGTGAGCGGCTGGCGGACGACTGCGTGGCCGGCATCGAGGCCGTGCCCGTGCGTTGCCACGAGCACGCCGAACTGACCCTCGCCACGGCGACCGTGCTGAACCCGGTGATCGGCTACGACGCCGCCACTGCCATCGTCCGCGACGCCGTGGCGTCGAACCGGCCACTGCGCGACGTGGCACTCGAGCACGGCGTGGAGAGCGACGTCCTCGACGCCGTGTTCGACCTGCGACGGATCGCCGCCGGCAACGGCACGGCCGACGGACGTCGCGACGAGGGCGCCGCCGGCGACGGCGACGGCGACCGTGCCGGTGGTGGCGGGGCGCCGGACACCGGCGTCTGAGGGGCGCCGTCGTGGCCGCCGACATCCAGTGGTACGAGATCCTCGGCCGGTTGGCACTGGCTGCGGTGCTCGGCGCGATCGTCGGGTTCGAGCGGGAATCGGCGGGTCAGGATGCCGGCTTCCGCACGCACCTGTTGCTGGCGGTGGGTGCGGCCCTGTTCGGCGTGGTGTCGGTGGGTGCGTGGGACCACTTCATCACCGACTCGACCACCAACGTGCGCGTGGACGTGACCCGGGTGGCGTCCTACGTCGCCGCCGGCGTCGGGTTCATCGGCGGTGGCGCCATCCTCAAGCACGCCGGCGCCGTCCGCGGGATCACCACCGCTGCGTCTCTGTGGACAGCGGCGGCGATCGGGTTGAGCACCGGGGTGGGGCTCTGGTTCGCCGGCGTCGCAGCCACCGTCATCGCGCTGGTCGCTCTCGCGGCGTTGAAGCCGCTGTCGACCTGGATCGACCGGCGTTCGCACGCACCCCGGAGCCTGGTGATCATCTTCGACCGGCCCGAGATCGGCGCCGACGTGTGGCACGTCGTGCAGGATCTGGCGTCGGCGTCGATCCGGTCGTTGCAGATGGGCGAAGGGCACGGTGGCGACACCACCGAGCTGTCGGTGCAGTTCTGGAACCGTCCGTCGGAGGAGCTGGTCGACGACATCGTCGACCGCCTCGGCGCCGAGTTCGGCTCGAGCGTCCGCTCCGTCTCGCTCCACCACTGAGGCCGCCCCGTCACCCGCCCCGTCACCACGTTTGCGTTGCAGAAATGTCGGCCCGTCCCGACATGTCCGTGACGCAAACGTGGTTCTGCCGGGGGTTCGGGGGCGTGTCTCGTGGGTAGGACGGACTCGAGCTCCGTTGACCACGAACGCGAAGGGCCGCCGACATGCTCCGCACCATCACCTCTCGAACACTCGTCGTCGTCGCCGTGATCGCATCGGGGATCTCGGTCCACGGCTCTCGCGCCCATGCGCAGGAGTCGCTGCCCTACGAGGTGACGACCACGGCGGCAACCGACACGCCACTGTCCGAGTTCCGCGCCAGCGTGGTCGACACGCTCGACGATCCCCGGGGCTGGGCACTCGGCGGATCGATCGACTTCGTCCTCGTGGACGAAGGGGGTCTCTTCACCGTCGTCCTGGCCTCACCCGAGGAGGTGCAAGATGCCGCTCCGATCTGCAGTGACGACTGGAGTTGCCGCGTCGGTGACCGTGTGCTCATCAACGAACTCCGCTGGACGCAAGGGACCGACGGCTATCCCCTTCCCCTCGACGAGTACCGCGACTACGTCGTCAACCACGAGGTCGGCCACTGGCTGGGGCTCGACCATCGCGACTGCCCGGGATTCGACCGAGAGGCTCCCGTGATGATGCAGCAGTCGATCTCGCTCGACCGGTGCACTCCCACCGTCTGGCCGATTCCCGACGAGCAGGAGCTGGCCGGCGATCTTCGCGGTGTCGACGTCGCCCGTCAGCAGGTGCTCTCGCGTGACGACAGAGGCGCCGGTGTGGCCGAATGGCAGCAGCACCTGAACGAGGCCGCCGGCCGGGATCTCGTGGTCGACGGCTGGTTCGGCCCCAACACGGAGACGGCCACCGTGGGCTACCAGCGGTTCTTCGGGATGAACCCCGACGGCGTCGCCGGTGAGGACGAGCGCGATCTGATGAACTACATCCTGCGCCTGCAGCCCAGATCGCTGGCCGTCGGCATGATCGGACCGGACGTCACCGACTGGCAGCGCGATCTGCGTCAGGTCGGACAACAGCTCGTGGTCGACGGCTGGTACGGCCCTCAGACCGAGGACCGCACGCTGAACATCCAACGCTTCTTCGGCCTGCCGCTCACCGGCGAGGCCGACGACGCCACCCGCGGCATCGTCGACTACCTCCTGACCGTCGAGGAGTGAGTCGACGTCCTCACCGTCGAGCCGAGCAGAGGGGTTTCCGGTGGGGTCTCGCGGGGTACGTGTGCACACAGACACCCGGACGCGCGGACAACGGGACGAGGAGAGGTGATCGATGACGGACGTGAGCAACGAGGTCGTCTCGGACGCGCACCCAGGCACCGCCCCGGGCGTGACCGCCGACGACGACGGGTACGACGACTCGCACGTCGGGTACGTCGCGAGCGTGCGCGGCAGCGTCGCCGAGATCAGGTTCCCCGAACGCCTCGCCGGCATCGACCATCTCGTGGAGGTGTCCACCGACGGACCGGCCGACGGTGCCGCACTCGAAGTGGTGGCACACATCGACGACACGACCGTCCGTGCCGTCGCCCTCACACCGCTACGTGGGCTGCGGCGTGGCGACCGGGTGCTCGACTCCGGGTCGCCGCTCACGGTCCCCGTCGGTGACGAGCTGCGCGGACGGATGTTCAACGTCTTCGGTCGATCCATCGACCGCCGGGACGACCGTGGTCTGGACGAGCTCCCGCAGCGGTCCGTGCACCGTCCCCCCGTACCGTTGATGCGTCGCCCGGCGACCTCGGAGACGTTCCGCACGGGCATCAAGATCATCGACGTGCTCTGCCCGCTCGAGCGCGGCGGCAAGGCCGGTCTCTTCGGCGGGGCCGGAGTCGGCAAGACGGTGCTGATCATGGAGCTCGTGAACAACGTCGTCGGGGCCTACGAAGGCACCAGCATCTTCTGCGGCATCGGTGAGCGCAATCGCGAGGCGGAGGAGCTGCACCGCGAGCTCACCGAGGTGGACGTGCTCGACCGGTCGGTGCTCGTGTTCGGGCAGATGGACGAGCAGCCCGGGGCCCGGCTCCGGGTCGGGCACACAGCGCTCACCATGGCCGAGTGGTTCCGTGACGAGCGTGAACAGGACGTCCTGCTGCTGATCGACAACATCTTCCGATTCGTCCAAGCCGGTGCCGAGGTGTCGGCGCTGCTCGGACAGGTGCCGTCGCGGCTCGGCTACCAGCCGGATCTGGCGAGCTCGCTGGCCGCACTGGAGGAACGGATCGCAACCACCGACTCGGGAGCGATCACGTCGGTACAGGCGGTGTACGTCCCCGCCGACGACTTCACCGACCCGGCGGCGGTGCACGTGTTCGGTCATCTCTCGGCGTCGATCGTGTTGTCTCGCGATCGCGCGAGCAGGGGTCTGTATCCCGCCATCGACGCCCTGCGGTCGGACTCGAAGATGCTGTCGCCGCTGATCGTGGGTGAGCGTCACTACCGCATCGCTCGCCAGGCTCGCGAGACCCTGGCCGCCTACGACGACCTCGAGGACGTGATCTCGATGCTCGGCGTGGAGGAACTCTCCAAGCACGACCAGCAGATCGTGGCGCGGGCCCGCCGACTCGAGAGGTTCTTCACCCAGCCCTTCCACGTCACCGAGCAGTTCACCGATCGCCCGGGCCGTCTCGTCGACCTCGACGATGCGCTGGATGGATGCGAGCGCATCCTCGCCGACGAGTTCGACGACGTCGACGAGGGCGAGCTGTACATGATCGGCGGCCTCGACGACCTGGACGACGAGCGCGGCGAGCACGACCAGGACGATGCGCGAGACGACGAGCGCGACGACGCGGAGCGGGACGAGAACGGCCGGGACCATGGTGACGTGACCGGCGACGACGGAGGTCGAGCAGCGTGACCGTCGAGGCGATGCAGCTCACGATCATGACGGGGGGTCGGATCGTGCTCGACGTCGAGGTCGACAAGGTGGCGGCCGAGGCCGAGAACGGCGCGTTCGTCCTGCTTCCCCGCCACGTCGACATGGTGGCCACACTGGCACCCGGGCTGTTGAGCGCCGTCGCCGGCGATCGCGAGCACCTGTTCGCCGTCGACCGGGGGACGCTGGTGAAATGCGGCCCGAGAGTGGAGGTCGCCACCTACCAGGCCATCGAGGGGACCGACGTGGAGTCGCTGCAGAACGAACTGCGCCAGTCGATCCTCGACCTCGACGAGCACGAACAACGCGCCCGCGGTGCCGTCGCCCGGATCGAGAGCGACGTCATCCGAGGGCTGATCGAGTCGGATCCCGATGAGCGACGATGAGCAGCCGCGCGATCACCGGCCACGCCGCCGTGCCCGGTCCGGCGAACCGGTCGGCGACGAGCCGACCCGTCCGGCGGGGGCGACCGAACTCGAGGAGATCGTGCGCCGCAAGACGGACCGCCGCCAACGCGCACGGCAGGGTGGCGGCGTGAGCATCTGGTCCTATCTCGGAACGTTCGGACTGGTCGGTTGGACGGTGGCCGTCCCCACCCTGCTGGGGTTGATGATCGGTGTCTACGTCGAGAACCGGTGGGCCGAGGGGAGCAACCGGGCCGTGATCACGGGGCTGGTGCTCGGCGCCGCCGTCGGCAGCGCGATGGCGTGGTACTGGGTCCGCCGCGAGAGCGAGGAGGAACGATGAACACCGCAACGGCTGTCGGTGTGGGGATGCTGTCGGGCCTCGTCGTGGGTTCGGCCTTCTTCGGCGCACTGCTCTGGACCACCGAACGGCTGGTGGTGACCCAGCGTCCCGCTGTGCTGCTGGCTTCCAGCACCCTCGTGAGGATGGCCCTGGCCGCGGCCGCCTTCGTGCTGATCGCCCGGATGGGCGCCGCCGGTCTGGTAGCGGCGCTGGTCGGCTTCGTCGTGGCACGCGTGGTGGTCGTGCGACGGTCGGGCGCCACCGTCCATCGAGCGGCGGCAGACGGTGTGAGCACCGACCCCGCGGCCGCCACCGATCGGAACGGCGGTGGGTGATGGACGAGACCGAGATCACCCCCGACTCGACGGTGCTCTGGGATGCGGGGTTCGTGAACCTCAACCTCACGATCGTGACCACGTGGGGAGTCATGTTGCTGCTCGTGGTGACGGCATGGGCCATCACCCGGCGCCTGCGCACCGACGCCCGGATGTCGCGCTGGCAGAACGGTCTCGAGGTGATGGTCGACTTCCTCCGCCGCCAGATCCGGGAGGTGAGCGGACAGGCACCCGAGCGCTACCTGGCGTTCGTCGGAACCATCTTCGTGTTCATCTTCGTCTCCAACATGTTGGTGATCCTGCCCGGCTACGTCCCCCCGACCGCCTCGCTGTCGACCACCGCAGCACTCGCACTCGTGGTCTTCTTCGCCGTGCCGGTCTACGGCATCGCCGGACGGGGACTGGGGGGGTACCTGCGGGACTACGTCAAGCCGAATCCGTTGATGCTGCCGTTCAACATCCTGTCGGAGCTCTCCCGCACGCTCGCACTCGCCGTGCGCCTCTTCGGCAACGTCATGAGCTTCACCAAGATCGTGGCCATCCTGCTGGCGGTTGCGCCGCTGGTGTTCCCGGCGCTGCTCAACGCACTGGGGCTGCTCACCGGAGCCATCCAGGCCTACATCTTCACGATCCTCGCGCTCGTGTACATCTCCGCAGGCAGCCGCGAACAGCGCAGCCGACACGACCGTGACGAGGAGGCGGCCGACGCCTGACGCATTCGAACACCGGGACCGGACCCGCCGGTCCCGTCGATCCATCCCCGAGGAGGAGTCATGGACGAACAAGCCTGGATCGCCGTCGCATCGATCATCACCGCCGGCCTCACGATCGCCATCGGCTCGATCGGGCCCGCACTCGGCGAGGCCCGAGCCGCCGCCGAGGCGTTGCGCGCCATCGCGCAGCAGCCGGACGAGGCCAACACGATCACCCGGACGCTCTTCGTGGCGATGGCCCTGATCGAGTCGACGGCGATCTACGCGCTCGTGGTGTCGCTCATCCTCGTGTTCGCCAATCCGTTCTGGACCGGCTGAGGGGCTCGCGGCCCGCTCGGCCCGGGAGGACGCCATGCTCGTCGATCCGTTCACCGTCATCGCCCAGATCGTCAACTTCGCGATCTTGGTGGTGGCGCTGAGGTATCTGCTCTACGACCGTGTCGTGACGGCGATGGACCAGCGTGAAGAGCGCATCGCCGAGCGGCTCGAGTCGGTCGAGGAGCGGGCGGAGGAGCTGGACGCCGAGCAGGAGGAACTCCGTCGGGACCGGGAGGAACTGGAGGACCGCCGCGACGACATGATGGACGAGGCCCGTCGTGACGCCCACGAGCGTCGACGCGAACTGTTGCAGGAGGCGCGCCACGACGTCGACGAGCAACGCCGCGCCTGGCAGCGCAGTCTCACGGCCGAACAGCGAGACACCCGCCGGCGGCTCCAGCGCCGGACGGCCGATCAGCTCACCCTGATCAGCCGCGACGCACTCGCCGATCTCGCCGACGCCGACCTGGAGGAGCGGGTGATCGAGGTGATGCTCGCCGAACTCGAGCGGGACGACGAGGCGCGTCGACGCCTCCTCGGCGACGGCTCGGACACCACGTCTCTGGAGGTCGTCACGGCGTTCCCTGCCGATGACCACCATCAGCGCATCGAGGAACGTCTCCGATCGTTCGGTCTCGATGACGACGCCACCGTGGACTTCGCGGTCGACAGCGACCTGGTGATGGGAGCCGAGATCCGCGCCGATGGACGGGTCGTCGCGTGGAACGTGGCGGACTACGTCGGCCGCCTCGACGCCGCCCTCGACGAGTTGCTCGACGAGCTCGACGTCGACGATCGCGACGACGGGGACGCCGAGGGCGACGCGAGCGCAGACGCGGAGGAGGACGAGCACGCGGACGACGAGGAGCACGCGGACGACGAGGACGCGGACGACGAGGACGATGCGGAGGACGACGAGGACGCGGACGGCGAGGACGATGCGGAGGACGACGAAGACGAGGACGCGAACGGTGAGGAGCGATGACGGCTGACGAACCCGGGGACGGTCCCCTCGTGCAGTTGCTCGATCGCTTCGACGGGGCGCGTCGCGACTTCTCGTACGGTCTCGGTGTCGCCGAGCGCGGACGGGTGGCGAGCGTGGCGAGCGGCGTCGTGCGCTTCGCCGGTCTGGAGAGCGTCGGTTTCGAGGAGCTGGTGCGGTTCCGTCCCCGTCGCGGCGGGGAGTCGGCGCTCGGCCTGGTGCTCGATCTCGATGAGGACGTCGCGGGTGCGGTGGTGCTCGGCAGCGAGGACCGCGTCGAGTCCGGTGACGGTGTGATGCTGACCGGTCGCGTGATGGACGTGCCCGTCGGCGAAGCGCTGCTGGGACGGGTGGTCGACGCCGCCGGGCGCCCGCTCGACGGTCGCGGGCGCCTGGGCAACCAGGAACGTCGACCGATCGAACGCCGGCCTCCCGAGATCATGGACCGGGCGCCGGTGGAGGTGCCGTTGCAGACCGGGATCAAGGCGATCGACGCACTCGTGCCGATCGGGCGCGGCCAGCGTGAACTGATCGTCGGCGATCGGCAGACCGGCAAGACGACGATTGCGATCGACACGATCCTGAACCAGCGCGACACCGGCGTGGTGTGCGTGTACTGCGCGGTCGGTCAGCAGACGTCGTCGGTGGCCAAGGCCCTCGCCCGGCTGCGCGACAGCGGAGCCATCGAGAACTCGGTCGTGGTGGTGGCGACGGGCGAGGACTCGGTCGGGGCGCGTTACGTCGCGCCGTATTCGGCCACCACGATCGCGGAGTACTTCATGGATCGTGGCGACGACGTCCTGATCGTGTACGACGACCTCACCCGGCATGCTCGGGCCTATCGGGAACTCTCGCTGCTCCTTCGTCGCCCGCCGGGCCGCGAGGCGTTCCCGGGCGACATCTTCTACGTCCATTCCCGCCTGCTGGAGAGGGCGGCGCACGTCGGCTCCGAGCAGGGCGGTGGGTCCATGACCGCGCTTCCCGTGATCGAGACCCAGGAGGAGAACCTCGCGACGTACATCCCGACGAACCTCGTGTCGATCACCGACGGTCAGGTCTACCTGTCGCCGGTGCTGTTCCGTCGGGGGCAGCTTCCGGCGGTGGATGTCGGGCGGTCGGTGTCACGTGTCGGCGGGCGGGCTCAGCTTCCGGCCTACCGCTCGGTGGGGGGAAGCCTGCGTCTGTCCTACTCGCAGTTCGAGGAACTCGAACGATTCACGCGGTACGGAGCCCGACTCGAGAAGGAACGCCAGCAGGAATTGGAGCGGGGCCGGCTCGTCCGCGCCGCTCTGGAGCAGTCGGCCTCCGACACGCGCACGGTGATGGAGCAGCTGGCCCTGCTCGTCGCCGTCACGGACGGTGTCTTCGACGGCCTCGACCCCGACCGCCTGGCCGATGCCGAGCGGGTGATCCGCGACCGGATCGGACGTCTCGACGACGTCGAGGAGGTACTGCTGGAAGGCGGACAGCTCGGCGAGGAGGAGCGGTCGGCAATCCACGAGTTGGCCGAGGCTGCCCGGTCGGAGGTGCAGCCGCGTGAGGGTTCGAACGGGGCGGCGGGATGACCGAGACGCTCCAGCAGCTCGGCCGCCGTCTGGCCTCGACCGAGGAGTTGAACTCGGTGACCTCCACCATGAAGGGGTTGGCGGCCGTGAACGTGCGCCACTTCCAGCGGGCAGCGCACGTGATGGACCGCTACGAGCGCACGATCGAACGCGGCATCCAGATCGTGCTGCGCGACACGCCCGACACCGACGTGCGCGCGGCGAACTCCGACCCGTCCGGTGCGGTCGCCGTGGTGGTGTTCGGTTCGAACCAGGGCCTCTGTGGCCCGGTGAACCGGCACGTGGTGCGCCACACCCGCGAGCACCTCGGCGCCTGGTTGGGCGACGGCATGGATCGGCTCGAGCACGTCGTCGCCGTCGGCGACCGGTTGGCGGCCGAACTCGAGGTGGCCGAACTCGCCCCGACCGAGCGGCATCCTCTGCCCAGCACAATTCCGGGCATCGGTCGCCGCGCCGACGACCTGCTGGTGCGCCTCGACGAGTTGCTCGAGGAGACGCCCGGCATCGTGATCAAGCTCGCCTACGCCCACATGGGTGAGAGGGAGACCAGCTACGAACCGGTGATCGACCAGCTCGTTCCGCTCGACGTGGGCTGGCTCGACTCGCTGCGGGCGACACCGTGGCCGACCAACCAGCTGCCGACCTACACGATGCCGCGTCGGGCGATCTTCTCGTCGCTGACGCGCCACCTGCTGTACGTGCGGCTGCACCGCAGCTTCGCCCAGACGATGGCCGCCGTGGCCGCCAGTCGGATGTCGGCGATGGAGAGTGCGCAGGAGAACGTGGACGAGCGCCTGCAGGAACTGCGGCGCCGCCATCACCTGGTCCGTCAGTCGCAGATCACCGGCGAACTGCTCGACGTCGTGTCGGGCTTCGAGGTGATCAACGGCTGATCCGCCCAGACCGCGCAACCACCGTTTGCGTGACGGTTTCGTCGGGGCGCCCCGACGAAAGTGTCACGCAAACGTGGTGGATTCGTCGCCGGAGCCGGCGTCGCTCGGGGTGGACGCGCTCGGGGCGGTGGCGTCACCGGCGGTGGCGAACGGTGACGTCGTGTGGTGCATCGCCGCCTCGCCCGCCTCGATCGCCTCCAGCAGGTGGATCGAGATGTCGGCGACACGCACCTGCTCCTCCTCGACGCCGGCACCCTTCACGCCGTCGTCGAGCATGATGTAGCAGAACGGGCAGGCCGTGGCGACCCGGGTCGCCCCGGTCGACAGGGCCTCGGCCGCCCGCTCGTCGTTCACCTTCGTGCCGACGTTCTCCTCCATCCACATGCGGGCGCCGCCGGCACCGCAGCACATGCCCGTGGTGCCGTTGCGCGGCATCTCCACCACGTCGACGCCCTTGATCGACGCCACCACCTTGCGCGGCGCGAGGTACACGTCGTTGTGGCGGCCCAGGTAGCACGAGTCGTGGTAGGTGATCCGCTCCTCGAGCGTCGCCTGGCTCACGTCGAGCTGGCCCGACTCGATCAGCTCCTCGAGCAACTGGGTGTGGTGCACCACCTCGTAGTTGCCGCCGATCTGCGGGTACTCGTTGAGCAGCGTGTTGAAGCAGTGCGGGCACTGCGTGATGATCTTCTTCACGCCCATGCCGTTGAGCATCTCCACGTTGGGCTGGGCGAGCATCTGGAACAGGTACTCGTTGCCCGACCGGCGCGCCGGGTCACCCGTGCACATCTCCGACGGGCCGAGCACCGACACGTCGATGCCCGCCCGACGCAGCAGCTGGGCCATCGACTGCGTGACCTTCTTGTTCTTGTCGTCGAACGAGCCGGCACAGCCCACCCAGTAGAGGTACTCCGACTGCAGCGCCTCGCCCGGGTCGACGATGGTGACCCCGTCGAGCCCCTCGGCCCAGTCGCCGCGTTCGCCCTGGTTGAGCCCCCAGGGGTTCATCTGGTTCTCCATCGCCCGGTAGGCGTTGCCCAGCTCGGCCGGGAAGTTCGACTCCATCAGCGACAGGTAGCGCCGCATGTCGAAGATCTTGTCGGTGATCTCGATGTTGACCGGGCAGATCTCGTCGCACGCCTTACAGGTGGTGCACGCCCAGATCTCCTCGGGCGTGATGCGCTCGAACAGCGAGTTGGCGCTGACCGTGACCTCCGGGTCGGTGCCGAGCGGCGGGCTCACCTTCGGAGTGCCGGTGGCAGCCATCACCTCGCCCGACTTCAACACGATCTCGCGCGGGTCGAGCGACTTGCCCGTGGCGTGGGCCGGGCAGACGCTGGTGCAGCGCCCGCACATCGTGCACGCGTCCAGGTCGAGCAGCTGCTTCCAGGTGAAGTCCTCCACCGACGACGCACCGAAGCTCTCGAGCTCGGTCTCCATCAGGTCGGGCATCGGCCGCATCGCGCCCTTCGGCCGCTCCTTGTCCTTCAGGTACATGTTGAGCGGCGACGTGAAGATGTGACGCAGCATCGTGAGCGGCAGCAGCACCAGGAACGCCACGAACGTGGCGACATGGGCGATCCACCACCACTGGTGCCACGTGTCGAGTGTGCTCTGCGACCAACCGTCGACCAGGGTGGCGAGCGGATAGCCGATGAACGCCCAGCGCTCGTAGTCGGGCATCCCCTCCTGGGCGATGCGGAACATCTCCGCGCCGTAGCCGGTGACACCGATCGCGAAGAACGTGCCGAGGATGGCGGCATGCTCGGGCTTGGACTTGATGCGGATGCGGTAGGGACGCTGCACGTAGCGACGCACGATCGCCCACACCACGCCGACGAGGAACACGAGGCCGGCGGCGTCGCCGACGAAGGCGTAGGCACGGTAGGTGTCGCCGTGGAGGAACTTCAGCGACTCGGGCAGCTGGTGGTCGATCTCGAGCACCGTGGTGACACCCACCAGCACGAGGAACCCGAAGTAGATCATCGAGTGCATCAGCCCGGCGCCGGAGTCGCGCAGCAGCGTCTGCATGTAGGCGCCGGCCCGGAAGTCCTTCAGGCGCTGTGCGGCGTTCTTGCGGGTGGTGTGCCGCTGGGCCGGAGCGCCGCGCTCCCAGTTCTTCATGCGGTTGGAGAACATGATCGCGGTCCAGATGATCGCGACCGGCATCAAGGTGTAGAAGGCGATCTGGATCGGACCGGGGATGTTGACGAACACCGTGCGGTGCACGGGGTTGTCGTTCTTCCAGCCGGTGATCTGCGGGAGGATGCCCGACAGCAGCGTGAACAGACCCACCGCCACACCGACCACCAGCACGACCTGGTGGGGCTTGACGCGGGCGGGCGGCTTCGGAGCGTCGTCGCTGGACGTGGCGGGCTGATCGACCTGGGTGCTCATGACGGGCGCGAGGCTACCCGTTGGCCACCTCGCGGGTCATTTCGGCTCGGGGTTCAGCCGAAGTACTGGCGGTCGAGATCGCGGATGCGGCTCGCCAGGCTGGAGAGCAGCTTGTGCGAGATCGCCGGCACGTCGTCGATCACGCCGAGGAAGCGGCGCTGGTCGATCACCAGCAGCGTGCAGTCGGTGGCACACACCGCGGTGGCCGTGCGCGGTCCGTGGTCGAGCAGCGACAGCTCGCCGACCACGGCGCCCGGGCCCAGCGTGGCCACCTTGCGGTTGTTCCGGCGGATGTCGACCTCGCCGTCGAGCACGATGAAGGCCTCGCGGCCCGTCTGCCCCTGATCGACGATCAACGACCCTGCGGTCATCTTGATCTCGTCACTCGCCTTCGCAACCTTCTCGAGCTCCTTCTTGTTGCACGCACTGAACAGTGCAACGTTGCGGAGAGTGTCCAGATGTCGTTTCATGCTCGCCATCTGCGGAACCTTATGCGCGCTCGTGCAGCGCAGACGTCACCGGTGCGCCACCGGTGCGCCGCTGTGTCGCCTCAGCCCGTGCCGGCCTGCGCGGCGACCGCCTCGGCGGCGGCGGCGACGGCCTCGGGATCGCCGAGGTACTCCGCCGACGTCACCGTCAACCGATCGTCGAAGTCGTACCGGCGAGGGGCCCCCGTGGGGATGTTGACCGCGGCGATCTCGTCGTCGCTCACACCCTCGAGGTGCTTCAGCAGCGCCCGCAGCGAGTTGCCGTGGGCGGTGACGAGCACGGCCTTGCCGTCGAGGAGCTGCGGCGCGATGCGGTCGTACCAGTACGGCAGCACCCGGGCCACCACGTCCTTCAGGCACTCCGACGCCGGCAGCACGTCGGGTGGCAGGTGGGCGTAGCGGGGGTCGTTCGCCGGATGCTCGGGCGAGTGGAGATCGACGGCGGGGGGTGGGGTGTCGTAGCCGCGGCGCCATGCGTGGACCTGTTCGGCTCCGTGTTGCTCGGTGGTCTGCTTCTTGTCGAGACCCTGCAGCGCCCCGTAGTGACGCTCGTTGAGCCGCCAGTTGCGCTCGACCGGGAGCCAGGCCTGGTCCATCGCGTCGAGTGCGAGGTTCTGGGTGACCACGGCACGCGTCTGCAACGAGGTGTGCGAGGTGTCGAACCGCAGCCCCGCCTCGGCCATGGTGACGCCGGCCGCCACCGCCTCGCTGCGGCCCAGGACGGTGAGCGGCACGTCGTGCCATCCGGTGAACAGGTTGGCGAGGTTCCACTCCGACTGGCCGTGGCGGAGGATCACGAGCGTTCCGGTCATGGCCCCGATCGTAGGGGCACCGCGCGATGTCGGCACGTGCGATGTCGCCGGCGGCCGGGGGTCGGGTCGATCGCCGGCCGCGCTCCACGTGGTGCATAGTCTTCCGACGTGACCAGCCACCACGACACGCCGGAGGCGTATGCGTTCGACCGTTTCCTCCGCCACGACGAGCTCGTGGCGTGGCTGGAGCACCTGGCGGGCGCCCATCCGGCGCTGGTGGCGATCGAGCGGTACGGGCGGTCGTACGAAGGGCGCGACCTCCTCGTCGTCACCGTCACCGACGCGTCGACCGGCTCGCACGACACCAAGCCGGCCCACTGGGTGGACGCTTCCGTCCACGCCGTCGAGCTCACGGCCACGGTCGCCGCCTGCCACCTCCTGCAGCGCCTCGTCGACGGGTTCGAGGCCGGCGACGAGACGATCGTGCGAGCCCTGCGGACGCGCACCTTCTACGTCGTCCCGCGAGTCAACCCCGACGGCGCCGAATGGGCCCTCGCCGATCCACCTCGCCTGCGTCGATCGAGTGTGCGCCCCTGGCCGTATCCCGACGCCCATCGCTGGCCCGGGCACCACGTCGAGGACGTCGACGGCGACGGACGCATCCTGCAGATGCGCATCGCGGATCCGAACGGTGCGTGGACCGTTCACCCCGACGACCTGCGTCTGCTCGTGCCGATCCCGCCGCAGGGCCCGACGGACGGGCGCCCCCGGTACCGCGTGTTCAGCGAGGGAACCGTCGACGACCACGACGGCTTCACCGTCCCCGTGCCCCATCCGCCCGAAGGGCTCGACCTGAACCGCAACTACCCGGCGGGATGGAGCCCGACGGTGCGCGGGTCGGGAGACCACCCGCTGTCCGAGCCCGAGATCGACGCCCTGGTGCGCGCCATCGCCGCCCGGCCGAACGTGTGCGGCGTCAACGCCTATCACACCTACGGCGGCGTCCTGCTCCGACCGTCGTCGACCCGACCCGACTCCGAGTTGCCGCCGCTCGACGTGTGGGTCTGGCAACGCCTGGCCGAGATCGGTGCCGACTGCACGGGCTACCCGTCGCACTCGGTGTACGAGGACTTCACGTGGGATCGCTCCGACCTGATGAGCGGCGCCTCCGACGACTGGGCGTACGAGCACCTGGGTGTCTACGGCTGGACGACCGAGTTCTGGGATCCCGTGCACGCCGCCACGGGTCGCCGCATGCCGACGCACCAGTGGTTCCTCGGCCCCACCGACGACGACGCCCTCGCCGTGCTGCGGTGGTTCGACGACCGCCCGACGTCCGATCCACGCACCGTGCCCTTCGTCGACTGGTACGCCTTCGACCATCCGCAGCTCGGCCGCGTGGAGCTGGGTGGCTGGAATCGTCTGCACTCGTGGGTGAATCCGCCCGCCGACCACCTCCGCGCGGAGGTGACCGGTCACGCCGACTTCGCGATCGCCCAGGCCCTCGCGTCGCCACGTCTGGAGATCCTGCGGCACGACGTCGAGCAGCTCGGTGCCGACACCTGGCGTGTCGGCGTGGGCATCGCCAACACCGGTTGGCTGCCCACCACCGTGACCGAACACGCCGCCAAGCTCGGACTGGTGCGTCCCGTCGTGGCCGAACTGTCGGTGGGCGCGGGCACCGAGGTGCTCGACGGCCCCGCCCGGCGACGGTTCGGGCAGTTGCAGGGAGCGAGCGCCGCGCCGTTCAGCCGGTCCGGCGACGGCACGCCCGATCGGGTGTCGGCCACCTGGACGGTGCGGGCCGCAGCCGATGCGCAGGTCACCGTGTCGGCCGAACACCCTCGCGCCGGTCGTGACGTCGTCGTCATCACCCTGAGGCAGGATCCTGCCGGTTCCGGTGGCGCATGACCGCCGACGCCTGGATCACACTCGCCGTCCTCGTCGCCACGTTCGGCGTGTTGGCGTTCGACCGGCTCCCGACGGCTGCGGCCATGGGCGCGGCCGTCGGAGTGCTGTTGCTCACCGACGTGGTGGACCAGGGCGAAGCACTGGCGGGCCTCTCGGCGAGCGCCCCGGTCACGATCGCCGCGCTCTACGTGCTGGCCGGCGCGGCGACCGTCACGGGGGCACTGTCACCGCTGATCGACCGTGTGCTCGCCGGCCGGTCGTCGAACGGTGCGGCGGGCGGTACTGCGCAACGGGGCGACGCCGGTCGGCTCGGGCGGCTGGCGGTGCTCAGTGCCGGCATGTCGGCCGTGCTGCCCAACACGCCGCTCGTGGCCCTCACCGCACCGCGGGTGGTCACGTGGTGCCGCCGCACCGGTCTGTCACCCTCGCCCTACCTGATCCCGTTGTCGTATGCCGCCGTGTTCGGTGGCGTGGTGACGGTGATCGGCACGTCGACGAACCTCGTCGTCTCCGATCTGCTGGTGGCGAGCGGTGCTGAGCCCCTCGGTGTGTTCGAGATCACCGGTGTCGGGCTGCCGGTGGCTGCGGTGGGGGTGCTGGTGCTGGTGCTCACCGCACCACGCCTGCTCCGGCACCGCATCGACGATCCGCCGTCGGTGGGCGACCCGAGCCAGCCCTACACGATGGCGCTCACGGTCGAGCCCGGCGGTCCACTCGTGGGCCGGACCGTCGACGGTGCAGGCCTGCGCCACCTCCGCGGCGTGTTCCTCGCCGGTGTGGAGCGTGCGGGCGCGGTGATACCGGCGCGTCCCGGCACGGTGCTCGGTGCCGGAGACGTCTGCTACTTCGCCGGCGACGTCGTGGACGTGGTGGACCTGTTGGAGATCGAGGGATTCGCCAGCGCCGAGCACGCCCACCTCGTGGGTGCGGGCGACCGGCCCGACGCCGGCCTCTTCGAGGCCGTGGTGTCGGAGCGTTCGGAGTTGGCCGGTACGACGCTGCGTGATGCCGGGTTCCGGGCCCGCTACGACGCCGCCGTGCTGGCGATCCGGCGGCACGACGACGTCCTGCCGGGCAAGCTGGGCGACGTGGTGCTCCGGCCCGGGGACGTGCTGCTGGTGCTCGCGATGCCCGAGTTCGAGCGTCAGTGGAGGGGTCACGGCGACTTCAGCGTGATCGCCTCGCTCGATGCGCCGCCACCGGCGCGCAACCACCGGGCTCCGGCAGTGGTCGTGGCGATCGTGGCGATGGTGGCGACGGTCGTCGCCGGTCTGCTCGACCTCATGGAGGCGTCGCTGCTGGCCGTTGCGGCACTGGTGGCGTTCCGCGTGATCAGCGTGACCGAGGCGCGTCGCGCCGTGAACCTCAACGTGGTGCTCACGATCGCCATGTCGATCAGTCTCGGCACCGCCGTGGGGGTGAGCGGGCTCGCCGCCGAGATGGCCGCCGTGCTCGGCGGCGTCGGTGACCCGTTCGGGGACGTCGGGCGACTGGTGGCGGTGCTGGCCACCACGATGGTGATGACCGAGTTG
>Ga0102937_1000298_pt1 | contig 21781 bp, 28 predicted proteins | sample SalPonR2_B_D1_MG_FD_78213 | JGI IMG/M metagenome (GOLD analysis project Ga0102937, IMG submission 78213) | Salt pond soil microbial communities from South San Francisco under conditions of wetland restoration - Salt Pond MetaG R2_B_D1_MG | ecosystem: Environmental > Aquatic > Marine > Intertidal... | reverse complement strand
GACTTTCAGATGAGTGCACCTTTTGTTGCTAATGCTATGAGCATCTCAAATGAAAGTATTCAGCTAGAAGTAAGAAATGGAGGGGCTACCTCATTTAATGTTACACAGGTAGAAATAGAAAACTGTGGAACTGTTAATCCTGGAATAGATGTTCCTGCAGGTGAATTAGGGAATTTCACAGTTACTTGTTCTCCTGTCTTAAATAGTGGAGACAGATTTAATGGAGATGTTACTGTTAGATATTTAAAATCAAATAGTAATATAGTCCAAAAAGCAACTGGTTCAATAAGAGGCATTGTTCCATAAACTAAATACTAAATAATTAAAAGGAGGTCAAAAATGAAAAACAGAAAAGGTCAGGCAGCTATGGAATTCTTAATGACTTATGGCTGGGCTATTTTAGCAGCTGTAATTGTTGTTGGAGTTTTATGGTATATGATTGGTAACCCTGCAAATTTAGCAGGAGACGACTTTCAGATGAGTGCACCTTTTGTTGCTAATGCTATGAGCATCTCAAATGAAAGTATTCAGCTAGAAGTAAGAAATGGTGGTTCAGAAAGAGTTGAAATACAAAACATTACCCTTGATTCAGGAGGATGTTCTGGAATTTCTGCAATGCAGAATATCACAGCAGGAAGTTTGTCAGATCCGCCATTTACAATTGCTTGCGGAGGTTTAACTGAGGGTGACAGGTTTAATGCAGATGTTACTTTGAGATATACAACTCCAGGAAGTTCTGTAGTGCAAAAAGCTACTGGAAGTATAAGGGGAGTAGTGCCAGAAGGTAATCCATAAAGTTAATTTTTTATTTTTATTTTTTTTAACTATTTCTTTTATTTTATTTTTTTGAAAGTTTTTCAATTATTTTTTAGAACTAGTTTTGTAAACCCTAAAACCATCTTTAAGGATTTTTGTAGAATGGATTGATTTGGAATGGTTTGTACCTCTCATCTTTAATACCTCTAAATATCTTTTTCTTCTTTTTTTATCCTTTCTTGTAAAATAAAGAAGTATTATACTATCTGATTCAAATTCTAATGAAGAAGAAGGTTCTCTTCCTCTGCTTGAGGGTTTTTCTTGTAATGTTAAAAAAGAAGTTACTTTCCATCTCCTTATAATATCAAAAAGAGACAGAGCAGCTTCTCTTTTTTGCAATTCATCATCAAATAATAAAGCAAAAGAAGTAATGCTATCTATAACTACTCTAGTTACCTTGTGTTTCATTACAATATTCTCTATTTCTCCTCCTCCTTCTTCTATCATTGTTTTAACTTTCTCTGGACTGTATTCTAAAAAGAAAAATTTTTTCTTTTCTTCATAATTTTTTAAATCCCATCCTAATTTTTTCATATTTTTATAAAAAACATCTTTTTTTTCTTCAAATGTAACAAACAAACATTTCTCTCCATTTTTCAATCCCCCTAATAAAAATTGCGTAGAAAAAATTGTTTTCCCGCTTCCAGAGTCTCCTACAATCAAACTAACAGACTTTCTTGGAATTCCTCCCCCACATATTTCATCAAATCCTTTGATCCCACTTTTCAATCTTGTACTCTTTGTTGTTTTTTTCTTAGATGAAGATTTTTTAGAGGACTTCTTTTTGTTTGTAGACTTTTTTGTGGTTTTTTTCTTACTCTTTTTTTTAGTTGTCATTATTATATTTTAGTCTTTTACTTAATATAAATCTTTCCCTAGAAAACAGAAGAGAACATCCCCTCCACAAAACCAGACAAAATAGCTCTTACTCCAAAAAATAAAGCCATAGAAACTGCTAAAAGAGGAAACAAATATTTTAAACCATATTTTTCACTTCCTTTATTCACCAACCCCAATAACATACTTGAAATAAAATCAGTAACAACAATAAGAGTTATTGAAAAATATATAACAAAATTAACTGAAATATCAACACCTGAAAAAGTTAAAGGCATACTCATTTGAGCATTTTCAACACCTGGAAGATTACCTGTTATATTAAGTATAACTTCAACAAGAATAGAAGAAAGACCAAATAAAACAGGTGCACCAATAGCAACAGCAACAAAAATAAAAATTACATACATAGTAACATTTGAAGAAGCCTTTTTTTCTAAATGTTCTTTCTCTCTCATATTAGAGGAAATAGTTTGTAGTAAAGAAGAGATATCTCCCCCTGTTCTTAAACCTGAAATTATTAAAGAAATAATGTTTTTTATTTCTTCTGAATCTATTCTTTTTGACATTTCTCTAAAAGCATTTGTTATATCTTTACCTGTAGCAACTTCTCTTCCTGTTTCTTTTATTTCTTCATCAAGAGGGTTTAATTCGGGTCTTGCAGAAGAGATAAAAGACCTTTCAACAGTCATTCCTGCTCTTAAATTACTTGACATTAATTGTAAAAAGTCAGGAAACATTTTTTCCATTTTTGATATTCTTGAAGTTGCTTTCATAGAAAGATTCATATAAAATAAGACCTGCAACACAATCATACTTCCAAGAAAAAACCATCCAGAGTTACTTCCTACAAAATAAACAAAAATTCCTACTAATAAAGATAAAATAAAAGTCAATAATATATTCTTTGAAAAATAATCATGAGGTTCTTTTTTTATTCCTGCATTTTTAAGATTTCTAATATATTTTTTTTGAAATTTTTCTGGAAAAATATTTAAGAGATTCATAATAAACTAGGCCTCCTTGATTTAATTATTCCTAAAAACATTACTTGGACAAGAACAATAAAAACAAAAATGCCCACAAAAATCAATTTAAGTGTTCCAGAAGACAACCCCAACATACTTGAAAGAATAATTAAAAAAGTAACACCTAATGAAGGAACTATTACTGCTATTAGCATATAAAACATGACAATAGGGTTAAGTTTATTACCATAAGTCTGTATTTGTAATCCTTGTTCTTTTTGGATATTTGTTATACTATCTTTTAAAACTAAATCCATGTTACTACCTGATCTTAACCCATTACTTAGTTGCCATAATACTCTTTTAAAATATTCAGAACTATTTTCACCAATAAGATTTTCAATGGCCTGTATTTGGGGAACCCCTCCTGATATTTGATTTACTACTTTTCCAAGTTCTTTGCTTGTAGAACCATAATCAGATTTAGAAAGATTTGCAATAACATCGTACAAGGAAACACCTGATTTAACCTGAACTAACATGTCTTGCAATGCAGAAATAAGGTTTCTTTCAATATCTTTTTCTTTTTTTGATGCATATATTTTAGGGTAACCCAGTTGCAGAAAAAAGATAAATACTGAAAAAAGAATTCCTGCTCCCAAACCCCATAAAATAAAATGATTTATCTGGAACAAAAACAAAATAAAAGTTGCAAAAATAAAAATAAATAAAAAGTGGATTATTAATTTTCTAAAACAAATTGCTAAATATTGTGAAGGTAATAAAGAGACATTAGAGTACTTTAAATTTGAAGAGAGATATTTCCATTTATCATAATTTCTAAAAAGACCATAAAATTTCTTTGATTTAGATTTTAGTGTTTCAAGCTCTAATGCAGTAAAAGGGATTTTAAATTTCATCTTACTTTTTTAAGATTATTTTCTTTCATCACTTTATCAAGTTCTTCTCTGTTTGTATAATAAAGATTCATAACATTCCCTACTTCTTGTAAATCTCTTAAATCATTTTTAATCATCCACTTAATTATCTTTGTTCTATATTTAAGACTCTTGTCTATCTCTTCCTTAGACATTGCTGTATGCCGACTCAATTCTTCCATAAAAGACATACTTTCATTATGTTTTACTATTTTGTCTCTTTGAGAAACCCATCTATAAAGGATATTTGCAGTTGTTTTTGTTTTTCCTGATATAAATTCTGCTATTTGGTAGGCTCTTCTTATTCCACTCCTCCTATCTCTAAACATAACTACATTTAAATGAACTGCATCTAATAAATTAGAAGGAACATCCAATGGAGGGTTTGTCAATCTTGAAATAGTCTCTGCTGCAGTATTTGCATGGACTGTTGCATAAACAGAGTGTCCTGTGTGCATTGATTCAAATAAAACTTCTGCTTCCTTTTTTCTCCTCATTTCACCTAATACAATTCTATCAGGCCTCATTCTAAGACTATTAACTAATAAATCAAGCATAGACACCTCTCCCTTTCCTTCTGGATTAGGAGATCTTGTTACTAAAGGACACCAGTATAGATAACCAGGAAGCATCAATTCCCTTGTATCTTCTATACTAATTAATCTTTGATTTGGAGGAATAAAACACATACAAGCATTAAGGAAAGAAGTTTTTCCACTTGCTGTTCCTCCTGAAATAAGAACATTTAATTCATATTCAATAGCTAACCACAACAAAGATGCAATATCAATATTCACTGTTTGATTCTTAATCAAATCTATAATTGTTAAAGGATCTCTTGAAAATTTTCTTATTGTTATTGTGTTTCCTTTTGAAGAAATAGGAGTAAGTACTGCATTAGCCCTGTCTCCTGAAATAAGGTGAGCATCAAGGAGAGGGTTTAAAACATTTATTTGTCTTCCTGATTTTCTTGCTATTATATTTGCGTAATTCACAATTTGGTCTTCTTTCTCTATTTGAACATCTGTTTCTACCCACCCATATTTTTTATGGTATATCCTAACTGGCTCCTTGCTACCTAAAACAACTATCTCCTCTAAATTAGAGTCGTTTAGCAAGAATTCTATTTTTCCTAATCCCAACATGTCTTGCATTAATATTCCTGACAAAGTATTTTTAAGCTTGGTTGGAATATCAGGGACTTTTTTCTCAATCATTGAATTAACCCTGTTTTGGAATCTTGATTTTATTTTAAATGATTCACTTAAATTATTCAGTTCTTCTGCCCTAAATTCTCCATTAGCAATTATCTCGTCTCTTATTTCACTTAATAAAGCAGAAGTTCCTTTTCCAAAAGAAGGCAATTTTAATTTATAGATTATTTTTCCTTTTTCTCTTTTTATTGTGACTCTTGAAACTGCCTTATCTACATTTATGTTATATGTATTTAAAATCCCTGATTTTTTTTCTGATTCTTTTTTTTGTTTTTTATTGTTTGTTTTCTTAGAATTTTTTTTATTAGATTTGGTTTTTTTCTTTTCTGTTTTCTTATCTTGTTTTTTCTTTGCCATTATTTCTTAGTTTTTTTAGATTTAGTTTTTTTATTGGATTTTTTAGGATTGGTTTTTTTGTTTTTTGATTTAGATTTAGTTTTTTTCTTTTTTGATTTAGATGGAGATTTTTTTGTTTTTTTCTTCTTGGATTCTTTAGATTTGGTTTTTTTGTTTTTTGATTTAGATTTAGTTTTTTTGTTTTTTGATTTAGATGGAGATTTTTTTGTTTTTTTCTTCTTGGATTCTTTAGATTTGGTTTTTTTATTGGATTTTTTATTCTTATCTTTTGGGTTATTTTCTCCCTTGTCTTCTTCTTTTTCTTTTTTTTGTTTTTTCTTTTCTTTTAAATTAACAATGGAGGGCCCAAAAGTAGGATAATCTATTGTGACTATATCTTCTTTTTCAAGCATCTTAGCCCAATCAAGACTTTTTTCTCTTGAAATACCAAGATTCTCAGCAATATCAGAGATTTTGAGTTGTTTTTTCTTTTGAATTTCCATATTAAGAAGATCTTATTTTGTGGAAGTTCCTTTTTGTTTTTTTATTTTTTTATTTAATCTTGATTTTTTTTGTTGTTCTTTCTTTTTTTGTCTTTTTTTCTTTTTCTTTTTGTAAAACATAGCAACAATTATTAATATAACCACTAACAAAATCCCCCCTGCCAAAATAAGAAGATTATTACTTAAATTTAGAAACCAGTTCTTAATTCCTGTTAAATCAATATTTGATATAAATTCATTAATAAGAAAAGGGCTTTGGATTAAAATCACACCTAAACCTGCAACTATTAATACTACAAAAAATAAGATTATTGCCTTTACCTCTTTTTTCATTCTCCAAAGATTTATAAAATATATTTAACTTTAAAAAATAAATAATGTCTAACTTATAAATTTAACTAAAATGAAAAAAGGTCAGGTGGGTGTCGAATACCTAATTATCATCGCTTTTATAACTCTTGCAGTGTCTACGACTTTGATTATTGCGCAATTTTATATTGGGGCTTCGAAGACATCGATAAAAGAAAACCAGATAGAGAATTTTGCAAACAAAATAATAGAGTCTTCTGAATCAGTTTATTATTCTGGAGAACCTTCAAAAACAACAATAGAAGTTTTTTTACCTGATAATTTAAAAAATATAACCCTTTCTGGAAATGAATTAATTGTAGAATATTCTATTACAAGCGGAATCTCAAAAAGAGCTTTTCAAAGCAATGTCCCTTTAAATGGTTCAATAAAAAAAGAACAAGGAATAAGAAAGATAATAATACAAGCAAAAAAAGATTTTGTAATAATAAATGATTTATAAATAAATATGAAAAGAGGTCAAGGAGCTATAGAATTTATTGTTGTTATAGGGTTAGTTTTAGGATTCCTTGCGCTTTTTATTTCATCTATTTATGTTCATCAATTTGAAAAAACAGAACAAAAAGAAAATAAACAAATGCAGCAAATTGCTTATAATGTAAAAAACGAGATACAAATTGCAAGTGAAACTCTTGATGGTTATGAGAGAAATTTCACTATACCAAGAAAAATAATGGGAAATAATTATACTATGAAAATTATTAATGATTATTTGCAAATTGAAACACAGTCTCAAGCATTTTCTGTAAAAATAAAAAAAATAAATGGTGAATTAAAAAGAGGGGTTAATACAATAAAAAGAAAAAATGGTGAAATTTATATCAATGAATAAAAAAGCACAGGGATGGGGAATAGACCTTATTATTGCATTTATTATTTTCTTGACAGGTATTTTTTTTATATATTCCTATACAATAAATTTAGGTGGAAGCTCTGATTTAATAATAAAACAACTTAATTCAGAAGGAAAATCTTGTTCTACATTAATATTGAGTGAAGGTACACCAAAAAAATGGGATGGACTAGAAAACACAGAAATTCCTGGAATAATATCAGATAGAAAGATTAATCAAACAAAATTAGAGAAATTTGCAAATATAACAGATACAGAAGAAGAATATGTTAGAACAAAAAATAGGTTAGGAATAAAGAATGAGTTTTACTTTAATTTTACTGGAATGGAAATACAGGGAGAAAAAATTAAAGGAATTGGGAAAAAACCCCAAGGCATAACCAATATAATAAAAATAGAGAGAATTACTATTTACAAAAATCAAATAAAAAAGTTTAATTTATATATATGGAACTAAAATGATAAAAATGAATAAAAGAGGTTATTATTTTACATTAGATGCTTTAATTGCTTTAGCACTTATATTTGGGGTTTTATTAACAATGAACAATTTAACACAAGAAAGATCTCAAACACCTGACATTCAAAGAGACCTAGTTGAATCCCTGAGCTCATTAAAAATTTCTGAAATAAACAATTCTTATGCAAAAACACTGAGACAACAAAACAAAACTTCTGAAAATTTCACTGTATTGGAACAAATAATTGAGTATCATGCAAAAGATATGCCAGAAGGAAAAAATCTTGCACAAAGTATTTTTAATGAAATAGGCACAAACAAAAACATTGGCATGTGGTTTGGAGATGAATTGATTGTTAGTAATAATGAAACCCCTGTAAGAAATTCTACAAATGTCTGGACTTCAAGGCAGGTAATAAGAGGTATAGAAAAGTCAACAGAAAAAAGCATAAGAGGTTATTCTGCAAAAGCACAATTAGTTAAAAGTAAAAATAAAGAGTATCATTATTTTGGAGGGTATATTGGGGAAGGAAATATAACTATGGAAATTCCTTGTCATGGACAGGTAGAAGGAATAAGATTAGAAATAGCAACAAACAATAATTTTGATATTTATATTAATGGAAATTATTCTGGACATTATGAAAATTCTACATCTGAAAGAAACCCTTCAAAATATGATCTCTCTTCTTATTCACAAAGATTTCATGAAGGGGCAAACACAATAAAACTGGTTGGAGATGATTTATATATTGCTGGAGGAAATTTAGAATTAATATATAATGTTTCTCAACCATATAACCTTTCTAATAAATATTCTTTCCCTGGTATTGAAGGGTTAATAAATATTTATGATGGTTTTTATGTTCCTGGCAATCTTACTAATATGAATATTCATCTTCATATGGATAACAACTATACTTCTTTTTTAAGATTAGGAAACCAAACAATATTTAATGGTTCAACTTCTGGTGAAGAAACAATAGAAATAAATAATAGTTATTTGTCTTCAAAATTAGATTATGGAAAAATGAGTAAAAAAACAATTCCCTTAAGGCTGGGTCTTGAAAATGCTTCTTATTTATTAGAGAATTATGTGGGGATAGGGGATGTTTTTTCTGTAACAGACATAAGTGGGAGTATGCAGGATGGTTGTTCTGGAGGAGGGTTTTGGTGTTGTCTTTTTGATGGTTGTGGTGACCCTGCTTCTTGTGAAGGTTGTGGTGGAACATGGGAAGAAAAATTAACAGCAGTAAAACAAGCAAATGACCAGTTTATTGATTCTATACTAAATATAACAGGTAACCAAGTGGGGTTGGTAGGGTATGAAACAGAAGTTAGTGATTATGATACTCATAATTTATCAACAAATCATAGCTCCTTATATAGTAAAGTAGATGATTGGATAGCAGAAGGAGGGACTTGTATTTGTTGTGGTATAAATGAAGCAACAAATAGATTAAAAAACACTTCAGAACAAAGAGAAAGATCTATTGTGGTTATGAGTGATGGGGAGGCTAATGAACAATGTTCTGAGCAAGGGACTGGCAATGCCAAACAAGATGCAGTACAAGCTGCTTGTGATGCATATTATAACCATGACATTACTGTGCATGCTGTTGGATTTGGTTCTTCTGCTGATGAATCCACTTTACAAGATATTGCAGATTGTGGGCAAGGTAATTACTATTATGGTAATGTAGAGAACATTGTAAACTTGTATGAAAATATTTCTAAAGAAATAATAAATGCCTCTTATGAAAAACAAACCATTTCTTCAACAGGAGAAGCATTAACAAAACTATATCCTGATTCCTATATTGAATATAATTATGAAACTCAAGATCTCCCTTATGGATTATTCATAACTTCTGAATCAAATAATTTTAATTCTTCATCAATAGCCAATTTTTATGTTCCAGAAAATTCTTCTGTTGCAAGTGCAAAAGTACTTTCTTATTCAGGACCAAAATGGACCCAATCAGTAAGTATTTATAACGAATCATGGGAAACAGTTTATAATATCTCTAATTATGGTAAAGAATATATTGAATTAGGAGACCCATATACAATAGAAATCCCTCCTGAAAAAATAAAAAAAGGAAACAATAAAATAAGATTAAAAACAGGACTTTCCTCGTACAATAGTTCTTCTAGTTCTTCTTCTGATAAAGTTATTTACACAATAATAAAACAAGCTTTAGGATACTCTCCTATTGCTGCTTCTTCAGAAGGGTGTAACTGGACAATAGAATTTGATGATTTATCAAATACCACAATTGCTGTTCCAGAAAACAACAATAACACACAAGAATGTTATTATACAAGTGATAACACCAATTATGATACAAATGATGCCATTGCAATAGCAACTTATGAGTTATTAAAGGAACTAGATTTTGATTCTGATAACAGAGTAGATAGCAGATTTTCAGAAAATGACATGGCAATAGAAACAAATGGAATCAAAGGGATTCCATATACAACAAGTGCAGAGGTTGAAATAATAACATGGGCATAAAAAAAATGAATAAAAAAGCACAGGCATTTACTATTATTTCTATATTTATAATTGGGTTAATTTCAATAGGTTATGGTCTAGAAAACATTACAGATAAAGATGAAGATATAAGAACAAGGGTGGAAACAGCCAATTCTTTTGTTTTTTCTATGAAAGAGGATTTAAGAAGGCAATTATATACTTCAGGGTATAGAGCTATTTTTATAGCACAAGATAACATAACAAGGAGTGGAGATTATATTGATGACTTTGAAAAATTATTTTTAGGAGCAGTAATAAATGGAACTGGTTCAAAAAACTCTTCAGGAATAATGCAAGGAGCAAAAATTTCAGATATAGAAGCCAATATAAAAGAAAGTGCAAGTAAAATGAATATGGAAGTTAACTTTTCAAACATTTCTATTCAAATGAAACAAAAAACTCCCTGGAAAATTATAATTAAAATGGATTTTGATTATATTATAAAAGATAGGTCTGGCCTTGCTAGTTGGAAAGGAAATGAAAGTGTTGCTTCAGAAATAAAGATAACTAATTTTGAAGACCCTCTTTTTACAGTTGAAACAGAGGGGAAACTCCCAAGGCAGATTAAAAAAACGCCTTATGAAAATAAATATGTAAATGGAACAAATGTTACAAACCTTAAAAACCATATTAATGAAAAATATTATGCAGCAAACAACCAATCTCCAAGTTTTATAAATAGGTTTGAAGGTAATTTTTCAGCAAACAAAAATGGAATAGAAAGTTTTGTTAATGTTCTTGAATTATCATCACAGGGCCTAAATGTAAAAGAAAAATCTTCTATAGATTATATTTATTTTTCAGCAAATAATCCCCCATATCATCAAATCTCAGGATTGGATTCATGGATAAAAATAGATGAAAACCATCTTACAAAATACCAAGTTGAGAACCTAACAATATAAATAAATTTTTATAAATAAAAAACCAAAAAATAAAATGAATAAAAAGCTAATAGGATTAATAATTATAATAATCATCATATTTGGGTTTATTTTTTATCTTGATAGTGAGTTCTCAATTAGTCCTCAAGACAAAAAAAAGACTCCAAAAGAAGAACCAAAAAACAAAACAAATCATTCAGAAGAGAAAAATGAATCTATTATAGAAAATAAAACTAAAAACAACGATAGTTCTTTGGGAGGAAGCTTTTCTGGAGGAAGCGAGGGTGGAGGAAGTAGTGGAGATGGGGGCTCTTCTGATCTAACAAATGAAACAGAACCAAAAATCCCTCTTCCTGATGACATTAATACTTCTGATTGCGGTCTTTATTATGAAAAATATGGTGAATGTAGGGGGACTTGTCCAGAAGGAGAGTGTATCTCTAGTGGAGGAAGTTGTTATTGTCAAAAGACCTAAAACCCCAAGATTTAAAAACTCTAATATTTACTCATTTCTATCTGCGAGTTAAATGCGATAGCAGAGGAAATAATTTTTCTCTGTATTTATAAAAATGACTATTAAATCAAAAAACAAAATAGAAAAGCAAATAAAAAAGAAAAATAATCCTGAATTAGTTGAAACTGTGATTGCTTCAAAGAAAAATCCAGAATGGTTAGAAGTTTCTTCAATACTTTCTGGACCAAGAAAAAACAGAAAAAATGCAAATTTAAGTGAGATAAATGAAGCAATAAAAAAACAAAACACAAAAAAGATCATTATTCCTGGAAAGGTTCTTTCACAGGGAGAAGTGGATAAAAAAATAAAAATTATTGCGCTTAGTTTTTCAGAAAAAGCAAGACAAAAATTAGAAGAAAAAGGTTGTGAAACCTCTACAATCTTACAAGAAATTAAATTAAATCCTTCAGCTAAAGATGCAAGGATTTTAAACAAAAAATAAAATGTTAGTTATTGATGGAACAGATCAGGCAATGGGAAGATTAGCTGTTTATGTAGCTAAAAAAGCATTAAAAGGAGAAGAGATTGCTATTGTAAATTGTGATGAAGTTATTATAACAGGCAATAAAACAAACATATTAAAAGAGTTCAATGTAAAAAGAAGCAGGGTAGGAAGTAGTCAAAAAGGACCTAAGCACAAAAAAGTTTCAAAAGAAATAGTTAAAAGAGCTATAAGAGGTATGCTTCCTGATTATAGATATAAAAGAGGAAGACAAGCATGGAAAAGGATATGGTGCTATAATCAAATTCCAAAAGAACTAGAAGGAGAAAAAATTGAAAAACCAAAAATAGACAAAAACAAGAAATTTAAATATTCTAAAGTTAAGGAGTTTACAAAATGACAAAAATAGTTGTTTCAGGTAAAAGAAAAAGTGCAATTGCAAGGGCAGTAATTACTAAAGGAGATGGAAAAATAGTTATTAATAATAAAAACTATAAAAATTTCCAGGAATTTGATAAACTTTCAATTGAAGAACCCCTTAGGATTTTTGAGCACATAATTGGGAAACCTGATTTTGATATCCAAATAACTGTTAATGGTGGAGGAAACAAAGGACAAATTGAAGCATCAAGGCTTGCTTTAGCAAGAGCAATAAATAAATTCACAAAATCTAAAAAATTAGAAAATGCCTTTACTGAATATGATAGGAATCTTTTGATTGCTGATGTAAGAAGAAAGGAAACTTATAAACCAATGGATAGTAAGGCTCGGGCAAAAAGGCAGAGTTCTAAGAGATAATTCCATAAAATGGCAAAAAAAGCACCTAAAAAGACTTCAAAGAAAAAATCTGCTAAGAAAAAGTCTCCTGAAAAAAAGGAAATCCCAAAAGAAGAAAAAAGTAAAAAAAGAAAAGTTAATTGGGTGTTAACTCTTATTATGTCTGTTTTCTTTGGACATCTTGGAGTAGATAGATTTATTATTGGTCATGTAGGTTTAGGGATTCTAAAACTAATCACTTTTGGAGGTCTTGGCATATGGTGGTTAGTAGACATTATTTTAATAGCTACAAAACATGAATTTCATGAAGTTGAATGGGTAGAAAATTAATTTCAAATTATTTTTTCTTTAATGTTTTGTCTAATTTTTCCTGAACCTTATTAAATAAAATAGATGAAATAATTGGTTTATGGTTCCCTTGATGTATTTCCCCGTTGAATTTAACTTTTCCTATATATGCAAAATTTCTCAGTATTTTTTTTAATCCATTAATAGAAAGACCATGTTTTTTAGCTAATCTTGTTAATGAATATTCTGGTTTTAAAAACTCTTCAAATATTTCCTCTACCTCTTGGTAATTTTCAGCAGGAACTATCTTTTTGTTTTTCAAATCCCATTTGTAACCAAAAGGGACACGAGAAACATGCCTTCCTTTTGACGCTTTTTCAATCATTCCTTTTTTTTGTAATTCTCCGCGTGTCTTAGCATATTTTCTAAAAGGTTCTATTTCTTGTTTAGATACTTTTTCCTGAACATATTCATCTAATTTTTCAGGATTATTTGGGGCAAAAACAGAACAAACATTACAAAAAGTAAGACCAAACTTATTAACAAAATCTGAATCATAAGAAGAAATATATCCGCATTTTTCACATTTTTTTGTTACCATTTTATTTTATTAAAAAAGATTTATTTAAATCCATCTATTGGAGATTTTATTTTCTTTATTTCATCAGTTGAAACATGTGTGTAGATTTGTGTTGTGGAAAGGTCTGAATGTCCCAGCATTATTTGTATGTGTCTTATATCAACCCCATCTTCAAGTAAATGTGTTGCATAACTATGTCTCAAGGTATGGCAATGAACCTCTTTTTGAATTCCTGCTCTTTTTGCTGCTTTTGAAACCATTTTTTGTAAATTCCTTGCTGAAAGTTTCCCTTTTGGTCCTGTAAAAACATATCCTTCTTTATTTTTCCCTTTTTCTATTAGTTTTTTCTGATTTTCAACTTGTTCTCTTAAGTCTTTTTCAAGAAAATCAGGAATATTAAATACTCTATCCTTTCTTCCTTTGGCCTTTTTTAAGTGCCCTATTTTTTCATCAAAATTAAGATTATCAATTTTCAGATTAATTAATTCAGAAACTCTCATGCCACAAGCATACATCATAGAAACCATTAGTTTAGATTTTTTATTTATTAAAATGCTTAATAATTTTTTTACTTCTTCTCTTGTTAAAACAGTAGGGATTTGTTTATCTCTCTTGGGTCTTTTGATTTTTTTAGTTAAATCGTTATTCATTATATTTGAAAAAGAATATTTTATTGCAGACAAAAACAAGATAACAGAAGAAGGAGAAGAATGAGGCATTTTTTCTGCAATATACATTTTTATATCATCCTCATTAATTTTTTCTGGGGTTTTTTTTGTATAATTAAATAAATCTTGATTAAAATAAAGATATTTTTTTAATGTATATTCAGAGTTTTTTGAAATTTTTAACTCAACTTCCAGTTTCTTAAGAAAATCTTGTTTATTCATTTTAATAATTGGATATTAATCTGTTTTTGAAGGGTGTTTAAACACTAAACACCTGTTTATTCTTTGTTTTGTTTTAAAATTTCTTTTATTTTTTTTATTGTCTGTTTATTTGTTTTAAAAAGAATTGTTTTCATGCCTAACTCCCGGGCTGGTTTTAGATTCCAATCCCGGTTATCAATAAAAACAATCTCTTCATATTTTACTTTTTCTTTATTTCCTTTTTTCTTTTCTAAACCATCAAGTCTTTTTTTTAATAATCTATAAATTTTCTTGTCTGGTTTTCTTATTCCCTCTTCACAAGAAATAATCACAGGATTAAAATTTTCCATTTTATATTTTGTCAAAAGTGCTTGTTCAGAAAAGTATGTTTGATCTGAAAGAATTCCAATATAACACCTGTCCTTGAGGTTTTTTGCAAAATCAAATAATTTTTTATTTTTTCTAAAATATTTTCTATGTGATTTTACAAACCATTCTTCTATTTTTTCTGGTTTAATTTTTTTTGAAGAAGAAAGATTTTCTGACATCTTTTTTAAGACTTTTTCTTTAGACCATTCACCTGTTATTGCTTTAGAATATGGTTCTTCAATTTTATCAAACCATTTTTTAAGGCTTAGATTAAATTTTTTAGCCATAAAAGTATGGACATTAATGTTTTGATGGCCATATTTTACTTTTTTGTCTCCTAACAACAAAACCCCTCCAATATCAAAAACAACTGCTTTTATTCTCTCCTTGTTGACCTTGGATTTGTTTTCTTTTGTCATTGTTAGTTTATAGTGTATCTTTTTGAAAGATACATTCACCTCTTTTTATTAGATTATACGAACTTGTTTAAATATGTTTTGGAAAATTATATCAAAAACAAATAAAAAACAACCCCTAGAAAAGACAATAATAAATTTAAATAATTGTCTTTATTTCTTTTTTTATGGTAAAGAAAAAAAATAAGATAAACTGGAAAAATGCTTTATTAGAAACAATAAAATCTCCTTATTACATTATTAAATACACTATAAAAGGTATTGTTTTTCTGGTTAAAAAAACAAAAGAGAAAATAAAAAAAGATAAAGTGAAAAAGAAAAGAAAGAGAAGATATGCTAAATATAAAAAGTTTAAAGTCATAGAAAAAAAACAAGGTAATTTTGATAAATTAGAGAAATCATTTATTGATGATAATGGTAAGATAGGGATAATCCTTGGAAGTAGGGGTAGTGGGAAGACAGCTATAGGAGTAAAATTTCTTGAAAATATTTATGCAAAATCAAAAAAGAAGTGTTTTGCTATAGGTATGAAAAAAGAATCCTTGCCTTCATGGATAAAATCCATAGAAAAACCAGAAGAAATTGAAAACAATAGTTTTGTTTTAATAGATGAAGGAGGTATTTTGTTTAATTCTAGAAAATCAATGAGTAATGCAAACAAAGTCTTAAGTGATTTAATCTTTGTCTCAAGACACAAAGGAGTAAATATTTTATTTGTTTCTCAAAATTCGTCTAATCTAGAGATAAATGTTTTAAGACAAGCTGATTTACTCATATTAAAACCTTCTTCTTTATTACAGAAAAATTTTGAAAGAAAGATAGTTCAAAAACTCTATAAAAAAACTCAAAAAGATTTCAAAAGACTAAAAGAAAAAGAAGGAAAGAGCATAACTTATTTTTATTCTGATGAATTTAGAGGGTTTGTATCAAATCCTCTTCCTAGTTTTTGGAAAGAAAATTTAAGTAAATCATTTAGATGATTTTTTGGTTTTGTTTTTTCCCATTAGCTTTCTTTGATTTTTAATCATAATTATTATTGCTGGGATTAAAAAGAGCCAGTCTATTGTAATTCCCAAAACAACAAAAACTAAAGCAAATAATGAAGAGAAAAAAACCTGTTTATTCTTTAGCCCCATTTTCACACTCTCCCTGAATATAAAAATCTACCTTGCTGTTTAAACAGGCAACACAGCTGTTTGAAAAGGTTTCTTTTTCTCCTTCTTGAGTAAAACCACAAACAGGATTATAAACTTGGATACAAACATCTGAATCTCTCTGCCCTGGTTTGCAATAAGTTATTTCAGATTCCTTGAGACAATGTTCATAAGTTTCATTCCATATATATCCTTCTGAAACATTGCATCTTTCTGGATTATTTGTGTATTTACTTCTTTCAAAAGAATTATTAATAAAAAGGGAAAATAAAACAACAATTAATAAAAATACAACTAAAAGAATTATCTTCTTGTTATTTAAAAGGGCCTTTTTTGTTTCCATTTATCAACTAATAAAAACAGAATTTATAATAGTTTTGTTTTTATATCTGAAAAACCCCTAATATTTTCTTATAATATTTGGATTAAATTAGATAGATTTTTATAATTCTAAAACAACATGGGTTTAGGTGTTTTAAATGACTAAAAAAAGAAAAAAAGTAGGTGTTGCATTAAGTGGAGGAGGTTCTAAAGGAATAGCTCACATAGGTGTTTTAAAAATATTAGAAAAATACAATATTCCCATAGATTTAGTTTCTGGAACAAGCATAGGTTCTGTTATTGGTGCATTATACTGTTCTGGGTATTCAATAAAAAAACTTGAAACCTTATTTACAGAAGATAAAAGAGAATGGAAAAAGCTTTTTGATTATACTTTTCCAAAACACGGTCTAATAAAAGGCAAAAAAATTGAAAAGTTTATTGAAGAAGAACTAAAAGATATTACTTTTAAAGAATTAAAAAAGCCTCTATATGTGACTGCTTTTGATATTGAAAATCGACAGGAAATTTATTTTAATAAAGGAAGTGTGGGTAAAGCAGTAAGAGCAAGTATTTCTATACCAGGTATAATCGTGCCTGTTGAAAATAAAAAGAGGATTCTTGTAGATGGAGGCATTGTTGATCCCATTCCAACAGAGGTTCTAAAAAAAGCAGGAGCAGAAATAATAATAGCAATAAATGTTAATGAAAGAGATGTTAAAAAACCAAAATTTGAAAAAGCTGTAAATAAAAAAGGCAAAAAAAAGGTTCCGGGGATATGGAAAATTGCTTCAAAATCATTTAAAGTAATGGCTTATGAAGTTTATATGTATGATTTAACAAAAGAAGAAATTGATTTTATTATACATGTTCCCACAAGAAATAAAGACATGATGAAATTTTCAAAAAAAGATAACAAAAAAGCAATAAAAGATGGGGAAAAAGCTGCAAAAAAATCTCTTGAAGAAATACAAAAAGCAACTAAAGAAGGTCCATTTAAAGAATTATTAAAAAATTTAGAAAAACTAGATGAGAAAATGCAAAAAGAAAAATTTAAGACTCTCCCTAGTGGAAACATTACAAAAAACCCTAAGAAAAAGATAAAAGAAAAAGATAAAAGGAGTGTTTAAACAAGTGTTTAAAAATAAAACAACATTTAAATGTAAGGAATGTGGTTGTTGTTGTAAATATTTTGGTTTATCAAAAACTCTCCCTGTTTTTAGTTTTGAAATTCCAAAACTTCAAAAACAAGCAAAAAAACACAACAAGAAAATTATTTTTGTTCCTGAAAATATTTTATTAGATAAAAAATCAGGAATTTTGTTTTGTTTGAATTATGGTATGGCTAATATGCCTTGCCCTTTTTTAGAACAAAGTGAAAGGAAAAGCAAATGCCTAGTATATGTACATAGGCCATTAATATGTAAAAAATTTCCTTTAGAAAAAAACCCTTTATTTCATGAGATAAAAAAGGGGAGTTTTTTTGATTGTGATAATCTAAATTCAGATAAAGTATTAAAATATATTAAAAAGAAAAACAGGTGTTTGAATAATAAACAAATTGAAAAACAATTTATTGAAATTTTTGGAAAAGAAATATGGAAGGCCTCTTTAGAGATAGATAAAATAAAAACAAGAATAAACAAAAAATTAAAGAGATTAGAAAAATCAAAAGATATTGATATTTGTAATATGGATTGGATTGATATAAAAAAATATAAAGTAATTGATGTATTTGAGTTTTTGGAGATTCAAAAAAGAAATACAATAAAAAAATTCACAAAGGTCACCAAAGTGAAGTAGTTTATAATTTAGAAAAAATAAAAGAGGTTGTGGTTTATAAAAGACACCAAGATGAAAACATCAAAACCCCTTCTCTAGATTGTTTTTAGGCTTCTTTAGTGGGCCTTAACCGGGTTCTGGTAATGTATATTATACGAACTTTTAGGGGGTTTTTGGGGGTAAAAGATCGCATAACATACTGGTTGAAGAGGGATTTAGGGTTTTTGGGGGTAAAAGAGGCAGAAGATACAAAAAAAGGAGGTTTTTTTGATTTGAATCAACAAGGATCTCTGTTTATATTTTTTATTCACTTAGGTTAGGTAAGTTAATAATTATTTTCCCCCTGCTTTATGCATTATTTTGTGCATCTCTGCAGTGTTTTTCCAATAATTTGAAGATTTTTGTTTTTTATTTTCAGAGATTATTTCTTTATTATGTTCCTTATTTATTCTATCTTCTAACCCCTTATTATAGAGAGATTTTATTTTTTCAAATTTCTCTTTTGTGATTTCTCTATAAAAATGCAATCTATCAAAAGAGATTTGCATCCACTTCTCTTGAATAGGGAACCAGGCATCTAATTTATCTGATCCAGATTCAATCAAATGAACAGGGGTGTTTGAAAAACTTGCAATTTTTGTAGGAGAGAAAAGATCTTGAAAATATTTATCTTTATAAGCTTCTATAGGTCTTGTATACATGTTTGGTTTCATTTTTTGCACTTAGGTGAGGTAAGTTAATATTCTTTATAGAGAACAGTTATCATCTATTCTTTGCCTTTTTTATCTGGAAATAAAGAAGTCCCTCTAAATTTTGAAAAAAGATCTTCTCTAATTATCCTCTTGCCTATTGCATGATTCACTTTTTTTTCAAGGTCTTTTTTATCTTTTTCTAATTCTATTAATTTTTCCTGAAGTTGGTTAAAATGCTTTTCAGCATATTTATTAACGTCTTCTTGTCTGTTTCTTATCCCTGAATAATTAGTCCCACAATTAGGGCATTTATATCCTTGATCTATTTCATTATACCATCTTATTATTGGTGTGTCATCAAAAGGACAGATAAGATTTGTTTTTTCTTCTGCAGGGTGAGAATCATTCAATTTTTTCTTAATTTTCTCTCCTGTTTTCCAAAAAACATATTCAATTTCTTCTTGATTCATCAATAAACTAAAACCAATATTTTATTTAAAGATTTGTTTTCTAAAAAATATATTTAGAAATCAAAAAATCTTGATTTTTTGCTCTAAATTTTATTAATAATCTTTTGTTTTGTCAGGGTTTTTGCACTTAGGTTAAGTAAGTGAATACTTTAAATTTTAAAAAATTAAAAAGAGGATGGGAGAGGTGTTTTAAACAGGTGTTTCCTTAAAATAAAAAACTCCGACGATAAAAGGTGTTTAAACAGGGTGTTTAAATTATTATAAAAAATAAGAGGGTGTTTATCAGACCTAAACAGGTGTTTAAGGGTGTTTTAAACAGGTGTTTAAGGGTGTTTTTTTTACTAAAACAGGTGTTTAAGAAAAAAAAAGCTAAAAAAAATAAAAAATCTTAAAAAGAGTAAAATAAAAAAATAAAAAACACAGCGACGAATAGAAAGGTTTTTAAATCTATTTTTCTAGAATATAATATGTTTGGATTGTTTAAAAGAAAAAAAGAGGTTGAAAATTTAAAAGAAGAAACAAAAAAAGGTTTTGAAAATGTAAAAAGAGACATTTCTTCTGTTAGTGGATGGATCAGACATCTTGATTCTGAAAAAAACATACATAAAAAAGATTTAGAAGATGTAAAGAAAGAGATGTCGACGATAAAGGATGAAATAGAAGGATTAAAAAACACAATTTCTTTTATGAATGAAATGAATTCAAACAGGGTGTTTTCAACACCTAAACAGGTGTTTAAAAAACAAACAGGTGTTCAAGCTGTTCAAACAGGTGTGCAAACAGGTGTTCAAACACCAAATTTTGAAAATTTTTCAGTTACAGAAAGAGCAATCCTCTGGGTATTACTAAATAGTGATATGAAACTGAGTTATGAAGATCTAGCAGCAATGCTAGGCAAAGAAAAAACAACTATTAGGGGCCAAATAAACCGTATAAAACAGAAAAGTGAGAGTTTAGTAAAGGAAAAAATAGAAGATAATGGGAAAAAAAGAGTATATATACCTGAAGAAATGAAAGAAAAAATGCTCAAAAAGTCAAAAGTGAGAGTTAATAAAGAAAAAAATAAAAAAAAGAAGAAAAAAGTGAGTGAATATTAGAGAGAAAATGAGAAAAATAAGAGAAAAAGTGAGTTTTGAAGGAAAGTTAGTTAAAAGTGAGAGAAATAAAAGAGGATCTCTGAGGGTTATACCCCTAGAAAAATAAAAAAATTGCTCACAAAGCAGAAAAAAAGTGAGTAAAAAAAGAGGGAAACAAAAAAAGAGAGAAAAAATAAAAAAAGAAGAAACATCGACGACAAAAAGCAGGAAAGAAAAAGGATAAAAAAGAAAAAACAAAACATAAATATTAAGTTTTAGGGAAGAAAAAACCTAGTTTTAGAGATAAATATAAAATAATCGCTACACCGAAAAAAGAAAAATTCTTAAAAAAGACATAAAAAATAAAGAGAAAGTAGTTTTATAAGGTATTTAAATATCTCTGAGTTTTAAAATCGTCGAGAGAGTGGCTATTTTTTTAAGATCTTCAGAAATATTAAGATGGATGGTTTTATTATTTATTCTCTTTTTTTCTATAGGTATTCCTTTTTTCATGAGTCTTCCTATATAATCCCTTATAGAACTTTCAGAAAGACTGAGTCTTTTAGATATTGATTTGTAATTTGCTATTTCGTTTTCTTCATTTAATTGATATAATGCTGAAAAGACAGTCATTTCCTGCTCTGTAAGCTTCTTAAATTTAAATCTTACCTCTTTTTTAATACTATCAAGAGAATTAAGTATCTCGAGGGCATTATCCATAGAAGATTGTTCACTATTTATATTCCCTCTTTTCTTTTCTTGATTAAAATTATTATGGTTTATTTTCTCTTCTTTTTTATCTATATTATTTTGGTTCTCCTGATTATAAGGGAGTTGTGTATTTTCAGGAAGAGTCTTTACTGGAGAAGTATATTGAGGAGAATTTAATGTTGTTTCTGTATTTGTATTTCTTTGAAAGTTTTGAGTGTTTTTAGGGTATTGAGTAATTTGATCTCCTAATTCATTATAAGGGGTTATCTTATTTTGTGTTTTATATGAATTTGGGAAATGGCCTTCTTGCTCTTGAGGATGTTGTTTATGATTATATTTTTGATTTTGAGGGGTATATTGTTCTAAAGGAAAATCCTCTTGGTTGTATTGGTTGTATACCTCATAACTCCCTTTAGATTGTTCCTCAGACCTTAAATTCCTGTGAGTGTTGTGTTCTTTTTCTGTGAATTTATTCTCTTGTCTAAAGTTCGCATAATCTCTTTCTGGATGTGTCTGTCTGTGTGTCTGTCTGTGTGTCTGTCTGTCTGTCGAAACCCCTTTATTTCTTGTGGAAATCCTTAAATTTTGGCCATTTAAAGG
>Ga0102937_1000297_pt1 | contig 21820 bp, 30 predicted proteins | sample SalPonR2_B_D1_MG_FD_78213 | JGI IMG/M metagenome (GOLD analysis project Ga0102937, IMG submission 78213) | Salt pond soil microbial communities from South San Francisco under conditions of wetland restoration - Salt Pond MetaG R2_B_D1_MG | ecosystem: Environmental > Aquatic > Marine > Intertidal... | reverse complement strand
GTTCAGACGGGGCCGCCGCGTCGGGCTCAGGGGCCGCTGGCGGTTCGCTGACCGGCTCATTGTCGACTGGGGAAGCAACTGGCTCCACGGCAACTTGCCTGACATCCACCGGTTGCGAATCAATCGGGACATTCCCGCTTCCGGCATTCCCACTGGCGTTCGACTCTGAATCGGTTTTAGACGCCGGACTAGTGCTTACCTGGGCCTGCATTGCTTCACCACTGTCCCGAGTCATGAACCAGAACACTGAGGCGCCGATCAAGCCTGCCGCTAGCAGCAACAGTACCCATAATCCATAACGACGGCGCCCCGCTGGCTGCGAATGGCCGGCATAGGCCGCAGCCACTTCCGGTCGGCTCTGACGCTGTTCTGCCGCACGCAGGGCATCGTTCAGGAGACTCATAACCACCTCCCGATCAGGCCCGGCGAGCGGACGCTCTCGGTATCGCGGATAGCCTGCAGGGCATGGCCTCGTTCAATAAGACGGTCGCCCCTGCCCCATGCCGCCAGCATGGATTTGTGAGCAAGAATATTAACCAGCCTTGGAATACCGCCGGAGGCCCGGGTAATCAGGCGCAGGGCAGCCGGGGCAAACAGATCGGCGCCGTTATAACCGGCCCGGGCCAGGCGATGGCGCAGATACTGGGCAACCGAGTTGCGGTCCAGCGGAGCAAGGCGATAGTGGAAGGTAATGCGCTGATTCAACTGGCGCAGGCTCTGCTTCCGTAGCAACACATCCAGCTCCGGCTGGCCAAACAGGACCACCTGCAGCAGCCGGACACTCTCGGTCTCGAGGTTCGTGAGCAGGCGCAACGCCTCGATGGTCTCCTCCGGCATTGCCTGGGCCTCATCGATCACCAGGACGACCGGCTTCTGCTCCATGGCATGGGTAATCAACCGTTCGTTGATGGCCTTGAGAACCTGATGGGCATTGGCGCATCCGGACATATCCACACCCAGTTCCTCGGCCACCGCTTCGTAAAGAGTATCGGGAGTAAGCTGCGGATTGGGAATATAGGCGGTGTGGGCAATCTGCTCGAGTTCATTGAGCAACAGCCGGCACAACAGGGTTTTGCCCGTGCCGACTTCTCCGGAGATCTTGATAAAGCCTTCCCGCTCTTTCAAAGCCACCAGCAACAGTTCCAACGCATCGCCATGGCTGGGCGCCCGCAGAAAATAGCGGGTGTTGGGCGTCAATGCGAACGGTGCTTCCTGCAGTCCGAAATGGGCTTCATACATGCTATCGAACGGCTTTCTCCGGTTCCGGTGTGACGGATTCAGACGATTGCAGCAACTCGCGCAGCACATTCATGCGCTCCCGGCTGGCAGAAACATCCGCGTTCATCTCCGGCGTTCCGGCCACGACCGGGCGCAGAAGGATGACCAGCTCGCTCTTGCGCGACTGGAACCGCCGCTGTTTGAACAATTCGCCCACCAGCGGGATCTCGCTGAAAAAGGGAACCGCGGAGTTGTTGTCTTCACTGGAGTTCTGGATAAGACCACCGATAACCACGATCTGCCCGCTTTCGGCACGGATAACGCTGTCAGTTTCACGAACGGTGCTGCTGGCCAGCGGCAGCGTAACGTCCCGCTCGCCGATGGTGATCACCTTTTCCTGATCGTTCACCTCACTGACAGAGGGATGCACGTGCAGGGTGATGACGCCGCTTTCGGAAATCTGAGGGGTCACATCCAGCGAAATGCCGGAGAAAAACGGGGTGAGCTCTACCGAGGTGGATGTCGAATCCGTCGCAGTCACGGCTGAATTGTTGTCATCAAAATCAATGTCGGTCACGAAGAACTCGTCGGTACCCACCTTGATCACAGCTTTCTGATTGTTCACCGTTGAGATGCGGGGGCTGGAAAGAATCTGCACGTTGCCCTGTTCCCCAAGCAGCTCAATCAGGCCGGTAAAGTCACCGGCCCGGACGCTGGCAGAAAACAGGCCGCCGATATCGGAGGTCTGAATGACCTGGCCGGCCAAAGCCTGCGCGGTGAAATCCTCGGGCAGACCATCCGAGGCGGTAATGCTGGACGCACTCTGGATATCCGACCAGTTGATCCCCTGCTGGTAGCCCTCGTTAAGCGCGATCTCCAGGATCTTGGCTTCCAGGATCACCTGGCGTTGCATAATCAGCTCGGTGCGGCGCAGATATTCCTCGACCATCCGCAAATCCTCTGTACCGGCACGAACCATCACCAGCCCGGCTCCGGGGTTAACGATAACCTGCTGACCATCACCGCCACCAACAATCATGCTCAGGGCGCTTTGAATGTCCTGCCAGAAATCCGAAGCCGTTTCCGTGGAAATGGTTGTTCCCACCAGATTGCGGGTATCGCCGGAACCGGTGCTATCTCCGTTGGAACTGCCGGAACTACCACTGCGAGCACCGGTCACCTGACCGGAGCTGACCCTGGTCTCCGAGCCGCCCTTGCGCTTGAAGTGCAGGTAATCAATGGGGAACAGCCGGGTCTGGATCTGAGCTGTCTGAACCCGGAACAAGCGGCCACTGCGGCGGATATCCAGCCCGTAAAGGTCGCCGGCAATATCCATTACTTCCGGTACGGTAACGTCCCCCAACCTGAGGTCGATACTGGTATCCACATCGGGATGAACCACCACGTTGTAGCGGGTTCCCTCCACCAGCGATTCGAAAAAGCTTGCCGCAGGCACTCCCCGGGCACTGACGTCGAAACGTTCGTCCAGATCGCTGCCTCCGGACAACGGTGGCAGCAACGCAGCACTCACGTCCGCAGGCAATGGCGCAGGCGCCTGGCCCGAGGTGGGCGCTGCCGGTTCTGGCTGCGCAGCCTCTTCAAGGCTTCGATCAATGGCATCTGCTGCGTCGGTTGAGGTAGCCGTTGCCGAGCGCATCAACGGATTGTTACTGCACGCCGTTAACGCCAGGCTCAGAGCCAGTGCACCGGTGATTTTAATCGTTGTCATGAGTATCCGATTGTCTGTCATTGAGTTCCCCGAACCTGCGGAAGTCTCTCCAGGTACAACACCCGTTCGCGGCCGTTATCCATTACCAGAACCCGATTGGCATAGATCCGGATAACCCGCACGTTGTCAAAACCCTGGCCTTCCCTGAGGGCCTCACCTTCAATAACGGCGACTCGTCTGTCCTTGCTGAAAAGAATGGAATCCAGAGCCAGAGACCGCTCTGGCGCCGGCTTGGCCACTGTTGCCTGAGGGCCAGGTGGCCGAGTGGGATCCTGCAAGCCCTGGGCCGCGCCCGGAAAAAGAACCAGCGAGCCTACGGCCAGGAACATCCACCGGCAGGTCAAAACACTCAAGCGCTTGCTCATCTCACACCCCCAGCCAGGCCTGATCCAGGCTCAGTGTCTGGACCCTGATGATTGCTTCACCGGAAGGCCAGTCTCCCGCGCTGTACTGCAGCTTGATCCACCCCAGGCGTTCATCCATCGCCTCAAGCCTCTCAAGGTACTTCAGCACATCGAGATAGCTTCCCTTGATCCTAAGCTCGACATCGTGGGCGTAGAGCAGTGGCTCCGGCGACGCCGGTTGTTCCTGCGAGGGTTGACCGTTGCCCTCCGGCGCGAAAACCGGGGTCGGAGTCTGCAACTCCAGGGCCTGCAACTGCAGCGACTCCTGGGCGGTCAGAATATCCCGCAGCAGCGCCACCATGGCCCTGGGCGCAATCAACTGCCCCGTGGTATCCGCAATCTGCCGATTGAGCCGATCCAGTCTCTGCTGCCGGGCGCTTAACTGGTCCCGCATTGCCCGGGAGGGATCCGTCGCGAGCTGTTGATTGAGCGTCTGTTGCTGCGCCAGCAGGTCGTCTCGACTTACAGAGAGCGTCTGAATTCGATTTTCGAGGCTCTGGTGTCGTTGCTGCAATGGCGTAACCCCCAGCTCCCAGACCAAAACCAGAACGAGCACCAGCGCCGTCAGCAGGATCAAGGCACGTTCACGAATCGGGCGCAGGTTATACCAATGCGCCGCCCTTGCGAGGGAGGTATTGGACGTATCCGCCATCAGTTGCCCTCCCCGTCACGCTTACTGGAGACATGAAAATCAATCCAGCGGCCTTCCTCCGGCCGCGACAACCGGAACACACCAAAGGTTTTTCCGGAAAAGGCGGCTTCGTCGCCGAGATTTTCAAGGTATAGGGGCACCAGAGCGCCATCACGGCTGCGCCCCTCAATGGTGACTTTGTCCGAGCCCGACTCGAGAATAACGTCGGTTAGCCAGACATCTTTCGGGATCTGTCGGGCCAGTGCCGCCAGCTGCGGCGAAAAATTTCGGCCTTCCGAGAGTACAAGGCTCTCCACCCGTTCCAGCAAACGCTGACGGCCTGCAAGGGTCTGGGTTACACGGTTCAGAGCCCGCTCCACTTCCGCATCCGGCTGACGGGCTTGAACCGCCGCTGAAAGCTCCGCCACGGCCTGTTCGAGCTGCTGATTCTGCCGATCCAGACGCGAGGCCTTATTGGCCATCACGGAGTTCTCGTAGGTCAGGAAGCCGGCCACGAACGCAACAAGCAGCAATCCCACAAGCAGAACACCAACCGCCGTTCCCGCCTGGAGCCTCTCCTTACTCGGACGAAGTTCGTCTGTGTACAGATTGACCTGTTGGATCATGGACGCCCGTCCTCCGGCATTGGCAAGCACGCGCTCCAGGCCGGCAGGCAACGACTGTCCAGATCAGCCTGAAGACCGAGGGAACTCCAATCGAGGGTTTCAATACCCGCGGCCACATAGGAGGAGAGCATCGAGGCAAGCGGAAGCACGCTGTCGCGGGCAACAAGACGGATCCTCGCCGGCGGCACCTGGCCCAATTGGCTTTCGTAATAGTCCAGGGAACGCTGCATTTCCAGAGCCAGGGATTGCACCGCTGATTCCTGACGTGCAGCATCGCGGAGGTCGTCGGAGGTTACATCCAGCTTGCGGGACAGATACAGCGTATTGTCTCTGCAGATCACCATCTGCCCGTAATTGTCTTTCAGATGCACAAGCGCGGCGCCGCGACGATTCTCATCCAGCCTGCAAACCAGGTTTCGCAACGCCAGTTCGGCAATATCAATGCGTTCCAGTTCCAGGCCAGCTTCCTCAACCAGGGCGATCAGCTCCGAGACCAGAGCTTTCCTGGCGGCGACCACGTTAACCTGTTCACCACGGCCTCGCGACGCATCCCTAGGAAACGGGAACACATCGGAGACCGCCTCAGACGGGCTGAAATCCAGAAAATCCTTCAGCTTCCATTTGAGTGCATCGCCCAGCTCTGATTCGTCAATGCCTTCCGGGCGATCCATCTGGAATACCTGATACTGATCCAGAGGCAGAACGAGAGTCGTCGCAGCACCAGACCAGTCGTTGTCTTCGACCAACCCCGAGAGCGCCTCTTTACGCCTTGCAGGAAGACAATCCGTAAAGCCCGACAGCCCAGCTCCGGGCCCGCCAGATTCCGCCCAGGCGATGCCGTCGGGACGGATCTCCAGGGAAACCCGCAGGCGTGCTCTGGAGCTTCTGAACAGACCGGTCAGTTTTTTGATTATCCGTGTCTTTGTCATGGGGGTCCGAAAAAGGATCCGAAGGCCACTCGCCAGCCTGAAAACGTTATTATATTGCCCAAAAAACAGGCAGCATCACCATCTAATTACATAATAGATGAGAAAGTGAACGTAACTCCACGTTTTTTTGGCTGATTTCACATCGTTTTTGCAAGTCGTTCACAATAAAGCCCCCGCTTGACGGAGGCTTTATTCAACTCGGATGATTAAATCCCGCTTCTTTAACCCGGAAAATTAAAACGGGATGTCATCATCAAAGTCATCAACCGGCTCGGGCATGCTGCCCTGGGAAGGCTGATTGCTGTAGCCTCCAGACTGGGACGGCGGGTTGTTCTGCTGCCCGGCCGGTGCATTGTAGCCGGACTGCTGAGGCCGTCCCGCCGGTGCGCCCTGATTCATCCCGCCTTCGGCGCCACGGCTGTCGAGCATCTGCATCTGGCCATTGATATCCACCACAACCTCGGTGGTGTATACATCCTGCCCTTCCTTATTTTGCCATTTGCGGGTCTGCAGCTTGCCCTCGATGTAAACCTTTGAGCCTTTGCGCAGGTATTGGCCCGCCACCTCGGCGATCTTGCCGAACATAACAACCCGATGCCATTCGGTTTTCGGCACCAACTGACCGGTCTGACGATCCTTGTAGCTTTCGTCCGTTGCAAGGTTCAGGTTCACAACAGCGTTGCCGTTAGGGGTGTAGCGGGTATCCGGGTCCTGTCCCAGATTACCGATGAGAATTACCTTGTTTACGCCTCGTGCCATGTTCTGCTCCTGACTCTGTTTTCAGGGACGCCCGCGTTCCGTGCGAGCATCCGGATTTCAAGAATTGTTAGCCTGCCGGACAAAGGAAAAGTCCGCAAGTGACGCTTCATCAAATTGCTGCCGATCCACCTTAAGATAGGCGGTGGCAGCCTCCTCCACAATCACAACATCCTGCACGCCCGGAAGGCGGCGGAGATTGTCATCGATGTCGTCGTACTGCTCGTTCATTACCTTCTGCAACTGTACCACGAAACTGGTGGTATGACCGGGCGCAGGCATGGTGAGCGCCACGAGTAACCAGAGGCCAAGCACCACCACCATTAACCAGAGCACACCATGGATTCCTCCGCTCTCCAGCAGAAAGCCACCCAGCGCGCCCCCGAGAAACGCCCCCATGAACTGGGAGGTGGAGTAGACGCCCATTGCCGTTCCCTTGCTGGCGGCGGGTGCTTCTTTACTGATCAACGACGGCAGGCTCGCCTCAAGCAGATTGAAAGCCATGAAGAAGAAAAACAGCACTGTCCAGGCCGCCATCAGACTGCCGGAAACGCCCGTAAACCCTGCTGTGGCCAACGTCAGCAGCCCAATCGCTCCACACAGCACCGACTTCATCTTGCGTTTTTTTTCACCAATGATGATAAAAGGCACCATGGCGAAAAACGACGTCACCATCACACTCAGGTAAAACCACCAGTGTGAACGGCTGGCAAGGCCAAACTGTTCCTGCAGCATGGACGGAAACACCAGAAAAAGGGCGGTCAACACGAGGTGAAGGGCAAAAATACCGAAATCCAGCCTCAGCAGGCGCCCGTCTGAAAGCACCCGCCCCAGCATCTCTCTGGCGGGGTGAGTGTCGGCGCTGGTTTTATGTTGGTGGGGAGTTGGTACCAGGCGGTTGACGATCACCAGAGCTACCACCGCCAGCGCCGCCGTCGCATAGAAAATCCCGGAAAGTCCCCACCAGGCGCCAAGAAGAGGGCCAAGCACCAACGAGACCGAGAAGGACAGGCCAATCGTGATCCCCACCGTCGCCATGGCCTTGGTCCGTTCTTCCTCTCGGGTCAGGTCACTGAGCAACGCCATCAGAACACTGGCGATGGCACCGGCTCCCTGAAGAATCCGACCCGCAATCACAACGTATATGGAGTCCGTGGCTGCGGCCAGAAGACTGCCCGCTGCAAATAATACGAGCCCGATGTAGATCATGCGCTTACGGCCAACCCGGTCAGACAGCATGCCAAAGGGAATCTGTAACAGCGCCTGGCTTAGACCATAGGCGCCTATGGCAAACCCCAAGAGGGCCGGCGTTGCATCCTTGAGGTCTTCGCCAAGCAGCATGAATACCGGCAGCACCATGAACAGTCCGAGCATGCGCATGGCGTAGACAGACGCCAGGGCCGATACGGAGCGTTTTTCCAGCGCATTCATGGCAATTACGTACCTCAGCCGGGGTTGAAAGCGGTCAGATTGAGGGCAGATACCCTTCGCAGGCGGCGCATTGTAGCAGAAGGTGCCCTCACGGGGGACAGGTGGCGTGGCCCGGGCCCAGGTATCATTTTCGCCGCAGCGGGCCCAACGCGGTATAATTTTCGTTTTTTATCCGAGCGAGGTGTTATGGACCATATCCAGATCAAAGGGGCGCGAACCCACAACCTGAAGAACTTCGACCTGGATATGCCAAGGGACAAGCTTATCGTGATCACCGGCCTCTCCGGCTCCGGTAAATCCTCCCTTGCCTTCGACACCCTCTATGCCGAGGGTCAGCGCCGCTACGTGGAATCTCTGTCCACCTATGCCCGCCAGTTTCTCTCGATGATGGAGAAGCCGGATGTGGACCATATCGAAGGTCTCTCGCCGGCCATATCCATCGAACAGAAGTCCACCTCACATAACCCCCGCTCGACAGTCGGCACCATCACCGAGATATACGATTACCTGCGTCTGCTCTTTGCCCGCGCCGGCGAGCCCCGATGCCCCGACCATGGCCAGCCCCTGGAAGCTCAGACCGTCAGCCAGATGGTGGACCAAGTGGTTGCCATGCAGGAAGACAGCAAGCTGATGATCCTGGCACCGGTGATCCGGGACCGGAAGGGTGAGCATCTGCAGGTAATCGAAACCATGCGCAGCCAGGGCTTCATCCGCCTGCGTGTGGACGGCACCGTTTACGACATTGACGATGTGCCGGCCCTGGACAAGAAACGCAAGCACCAGATTGATGTGGTCGTTGATCGGTTCAAGGTCAAACCCGGCCTGGAGCAGCGCCTGGCGGAGAGCTTCGAAACCGCCCTGCACCTGGCGGACGGTATTGCCCTGGTCGCGCCTATGACCGGCGAAGGCGAAGAACACACCTTCTCCGCCCGTTATGCCTGCACCCAGTGCGGCTACGCCCTGAGCGAACTCGAACCAAAACTGTTTTCCTTTAACAATCCTGCGGGCGCCTGCCCAACCTGCGACGGTCTCGGCGTCAAACAGTTCTTCGATCCCGAAAAGATTGTTCACCACCCGGAGGCAACACTGGCATCCGGAGCCATCAAGGGGTGGGATCGCCGGGCCGTCTATTACTTCCAGATGCTGGGCAGTGTGGCAGACCATTATGGCATTGACCTGGAAACACCCTGGGCGGACCTACCCGAAGATTTCCGGAACGTACTGCTGTTTGGCTCAGGCGATGAGGACATCCCTTTTCGTTATGTGAACTCCCGTGGCCATATCATGGAGAAGGCTCATCCTTTCGAGGGCATTCTGCCCAACCTTGAGCGGCGTTACCGTGAGACCGACTCACAGAGCATGCGGGAGGAACTGGCTCGTAATCTCAGCACCCAACCGTGCAAGGAGTGCGGGGGTTCCCGACTGCGCCGTAGCGCCCGTCATGTCTTTATTGAAGAACACAATATTTCTGATGTTACCCACCTGCCGGTTGGCGAAGCCCACGATTACTTCGAAACCCTGGCGCTGCCGGGCCGGAAAGGCGAAATTGCCGAGAAAATCCTGAAAGAAGTACGCCAGAGACTCCAGTTCCTGGTAAACGTGGGCCTGGAATACCTTACCCTGGAGCGCAGCGCGGATACCCTCTCCGGCGGCGAGGCGCAACGCATTCGCCTGGCCAGCCAGATTGGCGCCGGGCTGGTAGGCGTCATGTACATTCTGGACGAACCCTCCATCGGGCTTCACCAGCGTGACAATGACCGGTTGCTGGCCACACTCACCCACCTGCGGGACCTGGGCAATACCGTGATTGTTGTCGAGCACGATGAGGACGCCATCCGCGCCGCCGATCATGTGATCGATATCGGGCCGGGCGCCGGGGTCCATGGCGGCCACATCATCGGCCAGGGAACGCCACAACAGATCATCGAAAACCCCGACTCTCTCACGGGCCAGTATCTGAATGGCACCCGGGAGATAGCAATCCCCAAGCAGCGTAACAAAGGCAGCGGGAAGTCGGTCACACTGGCTGGCGCCACGGGCAACAACCTGAAAGACGTGACCCTGAACCTGCCCCTGGGAATCATGACCTGCATCACCGGCGTCTCCGGGTCGGGCAAGTCAACTCTGATCAACAGCACCCTGTATCCGGTGGCTGCCGCCAAACTCAACAAGGCCACCAGCCTGAACCATGCGCCCTATCAATCACTCAAGGGGCTGGATAACCTGGACAAGGTCATCGACATTGACCAGAGCCCGATCGGCCGCACCCCACGCTCAAATCCGGCCACCTATACCGGCCTGTTCACCCCGATCCGCGAACTCTTCGCCGGCACCCAGGAGGCACGCTCCCGCGGCTACAAGCCCGGGCGGTTTTCCTTCAACGTCAAAGGTGGCCGGTGCGAAGCCTGCCAGGGCGACGGCGTGATCAAGGTGGAAATGCACTTCCTGCCGGATGTCTACGTTCCCTGCGATGTCTGCAAGGGCAAGCGCTATAACCGTGAGACTCTGGAAGTGCGCTACAAGGGCAAGAACATCAACGAAGTGCTGGAAATGACCGTTGAGGAAGGGCGCGAGTTCTTCGATGCGGTGCCTTTCCTGGCCCGCAAGCTCCAGACCCTGATGGATGTGGGCCTCTCCTATATCCGTCTGGGGCAAAGCGCGGTGACACTCTCGGGCGGCGAAGCCCAGCGGGTGAAGCTGGCCAAGGAATTGTCGAAGCGGGATACCGGCAAAACCCTGTATATTCTGGACGAGCCCACCACCGGCCTACACTTCTACGACATCCAGCAACTGCTGAATGTCCTGGAAAGGCTGCGTGACCACGGCAACACCGTCGTGGTGATTGAACACAACCTCGACGTAATCAAGACTGCGGACTGGATTGTCGACCTCGGCCCCGAGGGCGGCTCGGGCGGCGGGCAGATCATTGCCGAGGGCACGCCCGAGGAGGTTGCGGAGAACGCCGCTTCTCACACAGGCCGCTATCTGAAGCCAATGCTGACGAAGTAACTGAGGCACAAAAAAACCGGGAACCTTTCGGAACCCGGTTTTTTGTGGTTGGCCAAAGCCGAGGTGATTAATCCTCGTCTTCGTCCACCTCTTCCGCTTCGATATCCAGCGGGCGACCCACCAGCTCGACAAATGCCATAGGGGCATTGTCGCCGGCACGGAAGCCACACTTCAGGATCCGAAGGTATCCACCCGGCCGCGCGCTGTAACGGGGACCAAGCTCATCAAACAGCTTGGCAACCGCCGCATCGTCACGCAGGCGTGAGAACGCCAGACGACGATTCGCGACCGAATCATTCTTGGAGAGCGTGATCAAAGGCTCAGCTACCCGACGAAGCTCTTTGGCTTTCGGCAGCGTTGTTTTGATCAGCTCGTGTTCAACCAGTGACGCAGTCATGTTACGGAACATGGCCTTGCGATGCGCACTGGTCCTGCTGAACTTACGACCACTCTTACGATGACGCATTGCTCTGATTCCTTACCTTAAACTAATCGGCGATTAACCGCCCAGAACCCGGTCGTCGCCACGAAGGCTAGCCGGCGGCCAGTTATCAAGACGCATGCCCAGTGACAGACCACGGGACGCCAAAACGTCCTTGATCTCGGTCAGCGACTTTTTACCAAGATTAGGCGTCTTCAACAGCTCAACTTCTGTGCGCTGGATAAGATCGCCGATGTAGTAAATGTTCTCAGCCTTCAAGCAGTTAGCTGAACGCACTGTCAATTCCAGATCATCAACCGGACGCAGCAGGATCGGATCAATTTCTTCCTCTTCCTCTACACGCTCGGGCTCTTTCTCATGATCGAAATCAACAAACACCGCCAGTTGCTGCTGGAGGATGGTCGCCGCCCGGCGAATTGCCTCTTCCGGGTCGATGGTGCCATTGGTCTCCAGGTCGATAACCAGCTTGTCCAGGTCAGTCCGTTGCTCTACCCGTGCACTTTCCACGGCGTAAGCCACACGACGAACCGGGCTGAATGTTGCATCCAGCTGCAGGCGTCCGATGGCGCGAGTTTCGTCCTCGTCAAGACCACGCTGGTCTGCCGGCTCATAGCCGCGACCGCGAGCAACACGGAGACGCATGTTAACTTCACCATTCTCGCTAAGGTGACAGATCACGTGCTCCGGGTTGGCAATCTCGACGTCATGATCCAGCTTGATATCACCGGCTGTCACAACACCCGGGCCTTTTTTGCTGAGCGTAAGCTCGGCATCGTCCCGACCGTTCATCTTTACGGCAACGCCTTTGAGATTCAGCAGAATCTCGATGACGTCTTCCTGGACACCCTCAATGGCGCTGTACTCGTGCAGGACACCGTCAATCTGCGCTTCAGTCACGGCGCAGCCCGGCATCGAAGACAAGAGAATCCGGCGCAGTGCACTGCCCAGGGTATGACCAAAGCCCCTTTCCAGAGGCTCAAGCGTAACCTTGGCACGTGTGGCGCTTGATTCCTTCACGTCAATGGTACGAGGTGTCAATAACTCATGTACTGAACGCTGCATAGACGCCCCTATCTGCTATCGTTGCTAACTGGGCTTTACTTGGAGTAAAGCTCGACGATGAGGTTCTCGTTGATGTCGGCCGGCAGCTCAGTACGCTCAGGTACTGACTTGTAAACGCCGGACATCTTGTTGGCGTCGACCTCTACCCAGCTCACCGGTGCACGGCTTGCAGACAGATCCAGTGCGCCTTTAACGCGCAGCTGATTCTTCGCCTTTTCACGCACGCTCACAACATCACCCGGACGGACCTGATAGGACGGGATGTTAACCGGCTTATCATTGACCAGGATCGCCTTGTGAGAGACGAGCTGACGGGCTTCTGCACGGGTAGAACCAAAGCCCATGCGATATACAACGTTGTCGAGACGGCCTTCCAGCAGTTGCAGCAGGTTTTCACCGGTTGCACCTTTGCCTCGGGCGGCCTCTTTGTAATAGTTGCGGAACTGCTTCTCCAGTACGCCGTAGATACGACGAACTTTCTGTTTCTCACGAAGCTGTACGCCGTACTCGGACAGACGACCGCGACGCGCGCCGTGCATACCCGGCGGAGTCTCGATGTTGCACTTGGAATCGAGCGCGCGAACACCGCTCTTCAGAAAAAGATCTGTCCCTTCACGACGAGACAGCTTGCACTTCGGGCCTATATAACGAGCCATAATTCACTGTCTCCTGTGTTAGACGCGGCGCTTCTTGGGCGGACGACAGCCGTTGTGGGGAATCGGCGTCACATCTGTGATGTTGGTGATCTTGTAGCCGCACGCATTCAGCGCGCGAACTGCAGATTCACGTCCGGGCCCAGGACCCTTAACCTCTACGTCCAGGTTTTTAAGGCCGTATTCAGCAGCCGCATTACCGGCTCTTTCAGCTGCTACCTGCGCAGCAAAAGGTGTACTCTTGCGTGACCCACGGAAACCGGAACCACCAGAGGTGGCCCAGGACAGGACGTTGCCCTGACGGTCAGAAATGGTCACGATAGTGTTGTTGAAGGACGCGTGAATGTGCGCGACGCCATCAACAACCGTCTTTTTCACCTTTTTACGGGTACGTGTACCTGGCTTTGCCATGTTTGCCTACCTGTTACTTACGAATAGGTTTGCGTGGACCTTTACGGGTGCGGGCGTTGGTCTTGGTGCGCTGGCCACGGACCGGAAGGCCATGACGATGACGCAGACCACGGTGACATCCGAGATCCTTCAAACGCTTGATGTTCATCTGTACTTCACGACGCAGATCGCCTTCGACAGACACCTTGCCCACTTCAGTACGAAGTGCTTCAAGTTGCTCATCGCTCAGGTCTTTGACCTTAAGGTCCGGCTTAACACCGGTTGCGTCGCAAAGCTTCTGGGCTGTGGTCTTGCCAACACCAAAGATGTAGGTCAGCGAGACAACAGCATGTTTGTGATCGGGTATATTGACACCGGCTATACGTGCCATCCAAATTACTCCGCGTTCAAAGCTTTGCTGTGTGAATTTTCCGCCACTATAAAAGGGCGCGAAATAATAGCGCCTGACCCCAGCCGGGGTCAAGCGCTATTATTCATACCCTCTACAATGTCAGTTCTGAATCCGATAAGGATCAGCCCTGGCGTTGCTTGTGACGAGGCTCCGAGCAAATGACCCGTACCGAGCCATTGCGACGAATTACTTTGCAGTTACGGCAAATTTTCTTTACCGAAGCGCGTACTTTCATTGTCGACTCCAGTTTTCAAGGGGAACGGGATTAACCGTTCCGACCATAGCCCTTGAGATTGGACTTCTTCATCAGCGATTCATACTGATGGGACATCAGATGCGACTGAACCTGAGCCATGAAATCCATCACCACGACTACAACAATCAGCAGAGAGGTACCGCCCAGATAGAACGGAACATTCCCGGCCACCATCAGGAACTGAGGGAACAGGGAAACTGCTGCAATGTACATTGCACCGAACAGCGTCAGTCGGGTCAGAACACCATCGATATACTTGGCAGTCTGATCACCTGGACGAATGCCCGGAATAAACGCTCCAGAGCGCTTGAGGTTATCCGCAACTTCTTTCGGGTTGTACATCAGGGCTGTGTAGAAGAAGCAGAAGAAAACCACTGCTGCCGCAAACAGAATGATATACAACGGCTGGCTTGGCGCCAGGGCCTGGGAGACATCGCTCAGCCACTCCATGCCTTCACCCTGTCCAAACCACTGCCCCAGGGATGCCGGGAACAGCAAAATGGAAGACGCAAAGATAGGCGGAATAACACCGGCCATATTCACTTTCAGGGGCAGATGGCTGGACTGCTGGGCAAACACCCGGCGTCCCTGTTGGCGCTTGGCGTAGTTGATCGTCAACCGACGCTGACCACGCTCCATGAACACCACGAAACCGATAACGGCGACCGCGAGTACGCCAATACCCAGAACCACCAGCAGGCTCATCTCGCCATTACGGGCCTGCTCGAGGGTCTGGCCGATAGCGCCAGGCAACCCGGCAACAATACCGGCGAAGATCAGCAGCGAAATGCCGTTGCCGACACCCCTTTCGGTGATCTGCTCGCCAAGCCACATCATGAACACGGCGCCACTTACAAATGACACAACCGCCACGAAGTGGAAGCTGAAGCTGTCATTGAAGGTGACACCCTGCGATGCCAGACCGACAGAGATACCAAAGCCCTGAACCAGGGCCAGGATAACCGTACCATACCGCGTGTACTGGCTGATCTTGCGACGACCAGCTTCGCCTTCCTTTTTCAGCTGCTCAAGCTGCGGACTGACCGCAGTCATGAGCTGCATGATAATGGAGGCGGAGATATACGGCATGATACCGAGAGCGAAGATACTCATGCGCTCAAGCGCACCACCGGAAAACATGTTGAACATGCTCAGGATTGTGCCCTGGTTCTGTTCAAACAGTGCCGCCAGACGGTCGGGGTTGATACCCGGCACCGGAATGTGGGCACCAATCCGGTACACCAGCAATGCCAGGAAGACAAACCAGAGCCGCGATCGCAGCTCTGCCAGTCCTTTACCCGCGCCCGCAGGCAATGATGCGTTCTTGGCCATTTAGTCCTCGACTCGCCTTAGTCTTCGACTTTACCACCCGCGGCAGAAATTGCCTCGCGCGCGCCTTTGGTTACCCGAAGTCCCTTCACGGTTACCGCACGGCTCAGTTCGCCGGACATGATAACCTTGGCTTCGCGAATCTCTCCACGAATGATGTCTGCCTTTTTCAGAGCTTCCAGATCAACCACATCGCCCTCAACCTTCGCCAGTTCGTTCAGGCGAATTTCAGCAACGTAGCGTTGCTGACGGGACGTGAAGCCAAACTTCGGCAGACGACGGGCCAACGGCTGCTGACCGCCCTCAAAACCGGGCGCCACGCTGCCGCCGGAGCGGGCCTTCAGACCCTTGTGACCGCGACCACCGGTTTTACCGAGACCGCTACCGATACCACGACCGACGCGACGTGCGGCGGGACGTGAACCGGGCTCTGGACTAAGTTCGTTCAGACGCATCTTAGTTCTCCTCAACCCGAACCAGGTAGTTAACCCGGTTGATCATGCCGCGGATGGACGGAGTATCTTCCACTTCCACGGTGTGACCGATTTTACGAAGACCCAGGCCCTGCACACAAAGCTTGTGCTTGGGCTGGCAGCCGATGGGGCTGCGGGTCAGAGTTACTTTGATCGTTTTTGCGTTCGCCATGACTTCAACCCAGAATCTCTTCCACGGTCTTACCGCGCTTGGCTGCAATATCTTCAGGCGCTTGAGTTGCCTGGAGACCCTTGATGGTGGAACGTACAACGTTCACCGGGTTGGTAGACCCGTAACACTTGGACAGTACGTTCTGAACACCCGCCACTTCCAGCACTGCACGCATCGCACCGCCGGCGATGATACCAGTACCTTCGGACGCCGGCTGCATGTAGACCTTGGAGCCTCCATGCTGAGCCTTGACCGGGTATTGCAGGGTAGTGCCGTCAAGCGGTACTTCTACCATGTTCTTGCGTGCAGCTTCCATGGCCTTCTGGATGGCGACCGGCACTTCACGCGCCTTGCCACGACCGAAACCAACGCGACCTTTACCATCACCCACTACAGTCAGTGCGGTGAAGGCGAAAATACGGCCACCTTTAACAACCTTGGCGACACGATTGACCTGGACCAGCTTCTCCTGGAGCTCAGGCGCCTTCTGTTCGTTAACGCTCATCTTCTCCACCTCTTAGAATTGCAAGCCAGCTTCACGGGCTGCGTCGGCCAGAGCCTGGACACGGCCGTGATAACGGTAACCGGAGCGGTCAAAAGCAACCTGCTCAACACCTGCTGCCTTGGCACGCTCAGCGATCAACTGACCAACCTTCTTGGCAGCGTCCACGTTACCGGTTGCACCCTGGCGCAGTTCCTTATCCAACGTGGAGGCAGAAGCCAGCACTTTGCTGCCGTCTGCAGTGGTGACCTGGGCGTACATATGACGCGGTGTGCGGTGAACGCACAGACGAGTAGTACCCAGCTCACGGATCTTCATGCGCACTTTGCGTGCGCGACGCAATCTTTCGTTATTCGCGCTCATAGTCCCGCCTTATTTCTTCTTGGCTTCTTTGCGTCTGACCTGCTCATCCGCATAACGAACACCCTTGCCCTTATAAGGCTCGGGCGGACGGAACGCGCGGACTTCCGCAGCGACCTGGCCAACCTGTTGCTTGTCGATACCGCGAATCACAACTTCCGTATTGGACGGAGTTTCTGCGGTAATCCCCTCGGGCAGCTCATATTCAACCGGGTGTGAAAAACCCAGTGTCAGATTGAGCTTCTTACCTTGCGCCTGGGCACGGTAACCTACGCCCGTCAGCTGGAGTTTACGTTCCCAGCCTGTGGATACACCGGTCACCATGTTGTTGACCAGTGCACGAGTAGTACCAGCAAGAGCGCGGGACTGTGTAGCACCATCGCGAGCCGCAAAGCGCAGAACATTTTCTTCCTGCTTTACTTCAACCGCTTGGTGAATGGTGATTTGAAGCGCTCCCTTGGAGCCCTTCACACTAATTTCCTGTCCGTTCAGCTTAACCTCAACACCGGAAGGCAGCACGACAGGATTATTGGCAACCCTGGACATGTGTATCTCCTAGAATACGGTGCAGATGACTTCGCCACCCACGCCAGCAGCTCGTGCGGCGCGGTCTGTCATAACGCCCTTGGACGTTGAGACAATCGCGACTCCCAGACCACCGGATACTTTCGGCAGTTCCCCAGCGCCGTTGTACTGGCGCAGACTCGGACGGCTGACCCGCTTGATCTCTTCAATAACCGGCTTGCCGCCGAAATATTTCAGAGTGATCGTCAGCTCGGGCTTCGCGTCGGCTGAAACGGAGAAATCGTCAACGTAACCTTCGTCCTTCAGGACCTGGGCTACAGAGATCTTCATCTTTGAAGACGGCATCGAAACGTCTGCTTTTGATGCCATCTGAGCATTACGGATACGAGTAAACATATCCGCAAGCGTGTCTTGCATACTCATTGGTATGAGGCTCCTGATCTTTTTAGTTGTGCAGCGGCTTGCCGCACCGCTTACCAACAGGCACCTGACCGCGGTCAGGGTGCCTATCTTACCAGCTTGCCTTGGTCAGGCCCGGAACGTCACCGCGCATGCCGTATTCACGGAGTTTGATCCGTGACAGCTCGAACTTGCGCAGAACGCCATGGGGACGACCAGTCACCTGGCAACGATTACGAAGACGCGAAGGAGACGCATCGCGAGGAAGCTGCTGGAGCTTCATCTGCGCATCCCAACGGTCATCATCGCTGGTATTCGGGTTCTTGATAATCGCCTTGAGCTCGGCACGCTTCGCTGCAAACTTCGCAACGGTCTTCTCGCGCTTGAGCTCACGGTTTTTCATGGAAACCTTAGCCATTACACTCGTTCCTTATTTCTTGAACGGAAAGCCGAAGGCTTTCAACAGTTCGCGACCTTCATCGTCGGTACCGGCAGTGGTGGTAATGGTGATATCCAGACCACGGATCTTGTCGACTTTGTCGTACTCGATCTCAGGGAAAATGATCTGCTCACGCACGCCCATGCTGTAGTTACCACGACCGTCGAACGACTTGGGATTCAGACCGCGGAAGTCACGAATGCGGGGTACCGCAATGTGAACCAGACGATCAAAGAAGTCCCACATACGCTCGCCGCGCAGGGTAACCTTACAACCGATCGGCCAACCTTCACGGATTTTGAAACCCGCGACGGATTTACGAGCCAGAGTGACCACTGCTTTCTGACCTGCCAGGCGCTCGAGATCCGCCACGGCATTTTCAATCAGCTTCTTGTCACCGACCGCTTCGCCGACACCCATATTCAGGGTGATCTTTTCGATACGCGGCACCTGCATGACGTTCTTGTAGCTGAACTCCTTCTGCAGGGCGGGTACCACTTCCTTACTGTACTGCTCTTTCATGTTAAGCATCGTAACCACCACCGCTTACTGGTTATCGACAGCTTCGTTCGTGGACTTGAAGATCCGCACTTTCGCGCCGTCTTCCTTAATCTGGAAGCCTACACGATCGGCTTTGCCGGTCTGCGGATTAAAAATAGCCACGTTGGAAGCCTGGATAGGTGCTTCTTTTTCGACGATGCCACCTGGGGAGCCCAGCATCGGGTTAGGCTTGGTGTGCTTCTTGATCATATTGATCCCGGAAACAACCATACGGCCATCGTCCTGAACCTTCAGGACTTTACCACGTTTGCCTTTATCTTTCCCCGTAGTGACGATTACTTCGTCATCTCGTTTGATCTTTTTCATAACCGGCCTCTGGTCCTTTAAAGTACTTCGGGTGCCAGTGAGATAATTTTCATGAACTTCTCATTACGCAGCTCACGGGTAACCGGTCCGAAGATACGGGTACCAATAGGAGCGTCCTGATTGTTCAGAAGTACTGCCGCGTTTCCGTCGAAACGGATCAGCGAACCGTCGGGACGACGAACACCCTTGCGGGTGCGCACCACGACAGCTTTCAGGACCTGGCCTTTCTTCACTTTACCGCGGGGGATGGCTTCCTTGACGGTTACCTTGATGATATCCCCTACGCTGGCATAACGCCGATGTGAACCGCCCAGGACCTTGATGCACATCACCTGACGCGCACCGCTGTTATCCGCGACTTCAAGCATTGTTTGAGTCTGAATCATGGTTGTTCTCCGGCGTTACACCTTGGATGCACGTTCGGTAACTTCCACCAGGGCCCAGCTCTTGGTCTTCGAGACCGGACGGGTTTCCTGAATGGTCACAGTGTCACCGATGTTGCACTGATTACTCTCATCGTGAGCATGGATCTTGGTTGAACGCTTCATGTACTTACCGTACAGCGGGTGTTTCACCTGACGCTCGACCAGCACCACGATGGATTTCTCCATCTTGTTGCTCACGACCTTGCCGCTCAGAGTTCTGGCAGTTTGGGTAGCTTCGGTCATGTCACTGTCCTGCCTTTTCGTTCAATACTGTTTTCACGCGAGCAATGTCGCGCTTCACCTTGCCGAGAAGGTGAGACTGATTCAGCTGACCTGTCGCCTTACGCATGCGCAGGTTGAACTGCTCCTTCAGGAGGTCGATCAGCTCTTTGTTCAGCTCCTCGACTGACTTTTCACGCAGCTCTGTTGCTTTCATCACATCACCGTCCTCGTTACAAAGGTGGTCTGTACCGGCAGTTTGGCCGCGGCGAGAGTGAATGCGTCCCGAGCAATTTCCTCAGAAACACCTTCCATCTCGTAGAGCATGCGGCCTGGCTGGATTTCAGCCACCCAATACTCGACAGAACCCTTACCTTTACCCATTCGAACTTCAAGCGGCTTACCGGTGATCGGCTTGTCCGGGAACACCCGGATCCAGATCTTACCGCCCCGCTTGATGCGACGAGTCATGGTACGACGCGCTGCCTCAATCTGGCGCGCAGTTATACGCCCACGGCTCGTAGCCTTCAATCCGTATTCACCGAAGCTCACCTTGTTGGCGCGGTGAGCAAGACCGGTGTTACGGCCTTTCATTACCTTGCGAAATTTGGTGCGTTTTGGTTGCAGCATAAGAGTGCCCCTTTACTTAGAACCTTTCTTCCCAGAGGCTTTCTTGTCAGCACGGACCTGCTCCATACCACCAAGAATCTCACCTTTGAAGATCCATACCTTGACGCCGATTACGCCGTAAGTGGTATGCGCTTCGTAGGTTGCGTAATCAATATCTGCACGCAGTGTGTGCAGCGGAACACGACCTTCGCGATACCACTCGGAACGCGCGATTTCAGCACCCCCGAGACGACCGCCAACCTGAATCTTGATACCCTTGGCACCCTGGCGCATGGCGTTCTGGACCGCGCGCTTCATAGCGCGACGGAACATCACACGACGCTCCAGCTGGCCGGCAACGTTTTGCGCTACCAGGCGAGCATCGAGGTCCGGCTTGCGGACTTCTTCGATGTTGATGTGCACAGGCACACCCATCATGTCGCTGACTTCGCGACGCAGACGATCAACATCTTCACCCTTCTTACCGATAACAATACCGGGACGGGCAGTATGGATCGTGATACGGGCGTTCTGAGCAGGGCGCTCGATCACAATCTTGCTGACAGACGCCTTAACCAGACGCTTGTCGAGGAACTCACGAACCTGAATATCATTCAGCAGGTTCCTGGAGTATTCCTTTTTGTCGGCATACCACACTGAGTTGTGCTCTTTGATCACACCCAGGCGAATGCCGGTTGGATTTACTTTATGACCCATCTGAGCATCTCCTACTTGTCGGCGACCTTGACGGTGATATGGCAGGTGCGCTTGAAAATACGGTCAGCGCGCCCCTTGGCTCGAGCTTTGATTCGCTTGAGCGTCGGACCCTCATCCACCATCACGGTGGAAACCCGCAGATCGTCAACGTCCAGACCTTCGTTATGCTCAGCGTTGGCAATGGCGGACTCAAGAGCTTTCTTGATCACGACCGCCGCCTTCTTCGGGCTGAAAGTCAGAATGTTCAGGGCATCCTCAACAGCTTTGCCGCGTACTTGGTCAGCGACAAGACGTGCTTTCTGAGCTGAGAGGTTAGCGCCCTTATATTTGGCTGCTATTTCCATTTCTATTCCCTCACAATCAGCGTTTAGCTTTCTTGTCGGCCGCATGACCACGATAAGTACGCGTTGCCGCGAACTCACCCAGCTTATGTCCAACCATATCTTCGGTGACATAAACCGGCACGTGCTGCTTGCCGTTGTGGACTGCAATGGTCAGGCCTACCATCTCCGGAAAAACTGTTGACCGACGCGACCAGGTTTTGATCGGCCGCTTGTCATTAGCTTCCAGAGCTGCCTCGACCTTCTTCAACAGATGCAGGTCTATAAAAGGACCTTTCTTTAAAGAACGTGGCACAGCAATTACCTCTATGTAGTCGTTTACTTGGCCGAACGACGACGTACTATCATCTTGTCAGTACGCTTGTTCTTACGAGTCTTATGCCCTTTGGTCGGAACACCCCACGGAGTAACCGGGTGACGCCCGCCAGAGGTACGCCCTTCACCACCACCATGTGGGTGGTCAACTGGGTTCATAGCAACACCACGTACTGTTGG
>Ga0102937_1000287_pt1 | contig 22007 bp, 21 predicted proteins | sample SalPonR2_B_D1_MG_FD_78213 | JGI IMG/M metagenome (GOLD analysis project Ga0102937, IMG submission 78213) | Salt pond soil microbial communities from South San Francisco under conditions of wetland restoration - Salt Pond MetaG R2_B_D1_MG | ecosystem: Environmental > Aquatic > Marine > Intertidal... | reverse complement strand
CTGCCCCAGCAGGTTGAGCACCCCGGCCAGCAGAAAGACCCGGGGGCGGTGGGCGTCGCCGAACACATCGCGGATCAGCTCGCGATTGTCGTCGGAGACGCGGAGTTCAATCTGGCGCCAGAGCGCCTGAGCGACCGCTGGCGTAAACAGGCTGCCACGCTCCAGCATCATCGCCAGGCCATAAACGGCCTGGCAGGTTTCGGGGTAGATGGCTTCATCAATAAGTTTTTTGACCAGTTCGCTGTAGCACAACAGGTCATCGCGACCAGTCATTGTCAGACCAAGCGCCTCCGGAAGCAGTTCGTTCTTGCCCGTTTCCCGTAAATAACGCATGAACACCGCATGATAGGGCGATGCCAGGCCAGTGTCGTGCATGTGATAGGCGAAGGACGACGCTTCCTTGGCCAGCGCCGCATCGTCCATGTATTCCAGGCGCCCACGGTACACTTTAATGCCGGGGTCTTCCCTGCTTCCCGGTGTCGGCGCAAAGAGCGTGCGGACCAGCCGGGTCGCGTTGTCATTGCCGGCGGTGTCCAGTGCGGGGTCGTAAAGGCAGGTGGCAATCTGGCCGATCATTTCGCGAATGCCGTCAACCTGGACCGGGCGCTGATCAAGCAGACGCCAGACCTCCTCCACCAGGCTATCCAGCAGGCTGGCATAACCCAGGTGGCGTACCAGGTACTGATAGAGTGACTCAACGATCACGCCAAGCTGTTTTGGCCGCTCGCGGTCAGCCTCGGACAGGGTGCCGGAAAGCAGGTCTAGGTTCAGAGCCATGACCTGGGTCAGAAAGTGCGAGGCCTGCTCGGCCGAAATCCCCGGGTGGAAATAGTCGCCGCGCACCACAGCGAGCATACGAAGCTCGCTGATAGCTTCCACGATTGCCGTCACCTCGCCGGCAGACCGGAGGGACTGCTTGGCCAGCACCGGTTTGAGCAACGCCGGCTGGGCCCAGTCGCTGGTGCCGAAGATGCCGGCCGCCTCAAGGGCACGCACCCGGTGGTAAAGCACATCAAAGCCGCCTGGCATGGTCATTAACTGGCGGGCAAGTTCCAGCAGGTCGATGCTTGAGGCCTTGTTGTCCGAACGGCGGGCGCGAGCGAATTCGGCAATAGCGGCATCAAACTGAATTGCCACCTTGTCCAGGGCAGGGTCAGGGGATAGGCTCAAACGTGATTAACCTTTTTATTCAGCCAGGAAATGCAGACAGGATAGCGATTATATGCCGTAAGGCCAATGGTCTGGTTATTCAGGCCTTGTTCAGAGGTTTCCGGGTTTCCGGTTGCTGCGGGCTGAACCGGCCATTGTTTTAATTCAGTGCGGTCGTCGCCATAGTGGGAAACGCGAAAGAACCTGCAGTCACCAACATTCAGAGGATGCGGAACATCATGCCGACACAAAAAACAGCTGTAATCACCGGAGCCAATCGCGGGATAGGGCTTGAACTGGCCAGGCACTTTGCGAGCCAGGATTATTCCATTATCGGGGTTTGCCGTGAAAGCTCCGCAGAGCTTGATGCCGTTGCCCGTTCCGTGATTGACGGAATCGACGTTACCAGCGAGGCGGATGTGCGGACACTGGTCGACCGCCTGGGGGACACAACCATTGATCTGCTGATCAACAACGCCGGGCTCCTGCAGGACGAAAAACTTGGCAGCATTGACTTCGATTCCATCCGCACGCAGATGGAAATCAATGCCTACGCGCCGCTGCGGGTGGCTGAGGCACTTGTGTCACAGATTCCGGAAGGCGGTAAAATCGTCAATATCACCAGCCGCATGGGCTCTATTGCTGACAACGATTCCGGCGGGCGCTACGGTTACCGGGCCTCGAAGGCCGCACTCAATGCCTTTGGCAGGTCCCTTGCCATGGATCTCAGGCCCAGGGGTATTGCCGTGGCGCAGTTGCATCCGGGGTACGTTCAGACCCGGATGGTGAATTTCGGCGGGCTGATTACCCCGCAGGAAGCCGCGAAAGGACTGGCTGCGAGAATTGACGGCTTGACGCTGGCAAACACCGGTTCTTTCTGGCACAGCAATGGCGAAGAGTTGCCATGGTAAGCGGTTCCGATGAAGAGCGCGGACGGATTGATCAGTGAGGTAACCGAGTGACCGGAGCTGCAGAGGACCCGAAGGTTTCGCCCCGTGCGGCGCTGCTGTTCCAGGGTGCTATTGGTGTGGTGGGCCTGGTGGCTATCCTGGTGGTCGGAATTCCGGTCCACAATGACGGAATGAGCGCCGGAGCTGCCATATTCTGGGGGCTTGCTGGCAGCCTGGCAACCTACGGCGTGATCATGTTGCTGACCCGGATTCCGGCCCTGTCCGGTGATTCCTGGCAGGGCCAGATGGAGAAACTGCACCGCTTTGCCACCGATTATTCCTGGCCGGTTCTGATTTCACTGGCAGCACTGGCAGGGGTGGGTGAGGAGCTTCTGTTCCGGGGCGCCCTGCAGGGCTGGCTTGTCTGGCACCTGAACGATGCATTGGCAATTGCGGCGGCCGCTGTGCTGTTCGGACTGGTTCACTACCTTTCGTTTACCTACTTTGTCATCGCCACCGCACTCGGACTGGTTCTGGGCGTAGTCTACTGGCTGACCGGCAGTCTGCTGCTGGTGATGGTCTGGCATGGTGTTTACGATATGATTGCGTTGTATAGTCTGCGGCGATATCCGCACTGGTTCGGGGTTCATTAGGCTGAGAGGCAGTTCGTGAGCAAAGACATTTTCAGGAAAATATTCTGGCCCATTCTGTGTTTTTTCGAAAAACAAGGACAGCAGGGCAGTGCCGAAGGCTATCGCCCATCCCACCGGAAAATCCTGTTTGCCGTCGGTTTCCTGTTTTTTGTCCTGTCCATGGCGACGCTGTTTTTCGTGATGGTAACGGGAACCATCGGTGGCCTCTTTCCGGTTATTGTTTTCTCGCTGATCAGTCTGGTCTGTGCGGTAGTTGCCACACTGGGCAGTGACAGCGCGGTAGCCCGAATCTGGGGTAACCAGCCGTCCGATGACTGAATTATCAGTGTTTATTCACTATGCCAGAGCTTAAGAAACTGTCCGGTTGATGATGGCAGGGAAGGGTGTTCTGGCAGGCTTAGGCCCAGATCTATAGAGTAGGGATTCAGGTTACTGATAAGTAAAAAAGTAAGCGAACAGGTCTTTGCAACACCGTGCGGAGCCAGGGATGGCGGAGCCCGAGCGTACAGGGAAGTATTAACAGCGTGTTTTGCAAAGACCTGTTCGCTTACTAACGCACGGATTAATAACAGTGGATTTAACGTATGTTGCGAATTTCTGATGCCGTCACGCTTGGCGACTGGGAAATCGAGCTGACGCAGATCCGTGCTCAGGGAGCCGGAGGGCAGAACGTCAACAAGGTGGCGTCGGCCATTCATCTGCGCTTTGACATCCAGAATTCAAGTCTTCCTCCTTTTTATAAGGAACGGCTGATGCGACTGTCGGATCAGCGCATCAGCAAGGAAGGCGTGGTGGTCATCAAGGCCCAGAAATTCCGTACCCAGGAACTGAACCGGGAGGATGCCCTGGAACGCCTGAAAGAGCTGATCCAGAGTGCCGTGCGGATGCAGAAAGCCAGACGTCCGACCCGCCCGACCAAAGGTTCCCAGCGGCGCCGCATGGATTACAAGACCCAGAAGGGCAAGACCAAGGCCCTGCGGGGCAAGGTGAAGGTCTGATCACAGGAGCCCTGACATGCTGATTGCCTACCGCGCCCGCGATATTGCCGAAGCTCACATTGTGTCGGGAATGCTGCATGCCGAGGGAATTGAATCCCATGTCGGGGGTCATTACCTGCAGGGAGCCATGGGTGAGATCGGCGCTGCCGGTTTTACCAATGTCCATGTCGAGGATGACGACTACCCCCGGGCACGGGAACTGGTTAAAGAGTATGAAGACAACCGCCCGGGGCACCTGCCGGTGCCTGATTCCGGGAACCGGGTCCAGCGCTATGCGGTGGGTTTTCTGGTTGCTGTTGCTGTGCTGCTGGCTGTTCTGGTGGGGGCGCTGTGACGGAACCCTGTCCGGTCTGTGAGCAGGGCGAGCCGGAACGATTCCAGGTAGTCGGGGCAACCCTTTATTACCGTTGTCCGGTGTGTCTGGCCACGCTGATGGCCGCTGAATGCAGACTCGGGTTGGCCGACGAAAAAGCCGTTTATGCCCTTCACCACAATGACCCCGGCGACCCGGGTTACCGCCGGTTTCTGTCCCGTCTCGCGGAGCCCCTGTTAAAGCGGCTGAGTGCCGGTAGCGTTGGCCTTGATTTCGGATGCGGCCCGGGACCGGCGTTGGCGCGCATGCTGGAAGAGGCCGGCATGCAGATGACGGTCTATGATCCGTTGTTCCATCCCGACAGGGCGGCGCTTGATAAACCCTACGACTTCATTACCTGTACGGAAGTCATGGAGCATCTCTATCACCCGGCCGCCGTGTTACGGCAACTGGATTCATTGCTGAAACCGGGCGGATACCTGGGTGTAATGACCTGCTTCCAGACTGACGATAGCCGTTTTGCCAACTGGCATTACCGGCGGGACCCCACCCACGTGGTCTTTTACCGACAGGCAACGCTGCAATGGCTGGCTGATCATCATGGCTGGCACCTGGACGTTCCCGCCAAGGATGTCGCCATTATCAGTAAGGCGGTCAACAGGCCCATCACCGACAAGCCCGGAACCTGATTCAGAATGCGGAGAGCCCGGTGGCTTCCATAAACCGGTATTGCCAGTAACGGAGCTTTGAATGGTCTGCCCAGACTTGGTAGGGCAGGCTCATGACCGTCTCGCTGCCCGGCCCGCTGGTCCACTGCTCGCTGAAGAACAGCTCCGCTTTGCGAATGGTGGGGTGGTCCCGGTCAGCAAACACGAGCACATCGGATTCCAGATTCAGATCGTCCAGGTTGCGGCGGGTAAAATTGGCCGAACCCAGCAGTATCCTGGCCCGACCGTCGGTGTCCTGTCTCAGCAGAAGCTTGCTGTGACATTGTTCCCCGTGGGTGTTGCACCAGCGCACGGCCACCCCGTTGTTGTTCAGCTCCATGGCGGCCTGACGGTTGGGAACGCCGCCTTTCTCGCGGCCGAAGGCATCGCGGTTGGCATCCAGTAACACCCGTATATCAACCCCCCGACGGCTGGCGTTGATCAGCGCTTCCATAATGTCCCGGTGTGACAGGTAAAATATCGCCAGCCTGATCTGGTCGCCCTGTTCGGTGGTGGTGATTGTCTCCAGAGCAGCTTCGCGAATGGCGGATTCGGTCAGCACCTGAATCCGTGCATTTTCATTGGGCGCGGTCTCACTGATCTGCCCCAGCGCAACGTCTACCGCCCTGGTGCTGGCACCGGACATGACAAGCACGGCACGTTCACTTGTTAACAGGTCTGCCACCGCTGGCCCGCCGAAACGGAGTCCGATGTTACTGTGATGGCTGCTGCCATCGTGCGGATTCGCCGAGGTGACCAGCGCCCGGTAACTGTTACCGGCATCGGTGACCAGAACTTTGCGGTGGTTGGCCTTGAAATTCAGCAGGCTGAGGTAGCTTCGCAGGGTGACGGATTGCCCGCCAATGGGGTTGGGCAGCCAGCCCGATTGAGCGGAATTGCCGAGCCACTGGCAGCACAGGCGCCAGAAACCTGACCACAGGGGATTACTGTCCCGCAGGGGTGTCAGCCTGGTCTGGATCACCGGTATACCTGCCGCCTCCAGTTGCTGGAAATGCTCCGAGCCGGTACCGCCATACAGGGTATTGATCGGGTCGGAGATCACAATCAGCTCCAGCTCCGGATAGGCCGTACGCTGCTTTATCAGTGCGTCGGTCAGTTGCCGCGCCAGTGGCCGTGCATTCCGGACCTGGGCCTCGGTACTGTTGAAAAGGAACATGTCCACCAGGATGAATTTCCGGGCAGCGGCTATCATCGCCAGCACTTCGTCAAAGATTTCCTGGTCAAGGCGCGGGGTCTTGTCCCCGACATGATAGGTGCGGTCAGTCAGCAACCGTGCATCTGACAAGGGATGCACATTGCCCTGATAGGCAATGCCCGCCGGTAAGGGTTTGAATGAGTGGTAGAGGCTGGTGCCGGCGACCGACAGCAAAACAAGTACCAGCAGTAACTTGATAATCATTGTGGAATTCCCGGTTGCTCGCCAGTGTCCGTTTCAGCCAGCCAGTATACGGAAAGCCGGAGTTCACAACTGAACAAACACTTACAAAAAATACCGCCATGCAATCTATCGCCAGGGCGTGACAGTTTCTAGACTGAGTTATTACGTAACTTCAATCCGGACTGTCGTGAACTCGTTGGGCTTTGTTTTTCATAGGATATTCAGTCTTCGCCTGCTTATTGTAGTCGCTGCGGTGATGGTTGCCTTCGCCGACGACGGGTTGCTGGCACTGGGCTTTATTGACCGTCTGGTGTTCAGCCTGACGGGTGATGGGTCCGGGGTCCCGGGAGGGCTCCCGCTTTCAGTCAGCAGCCCCGAGGCCCTTCAGGCTGCTATTGAGGCCCGGGGTCTGACCGAGCCCGGCTGGGCGTCAGCCGTCCTTCGCGGCGGGCTGATGGCAACCGCCATCTTCCTGATCCTGGCGGTGCCGCGTCTTGGTGGTGCCATGGCACTTCCTTTCGTTCTGCTGATAACCCTGGCGCTGGTGGTCGTTCAGGCGGTACTGATGTTCTATCAGGGCATCTGGTTACCGGTGGGTAAAGTCATCATGCTTTTGCTGGCCGGCTATCTGGTGATGCTGTTCTGGCTTCAGCCCAACCGGACCATTGTAGCGCTGACCCAAAATGTAAGGGACGCTCGCCACCGGCTCGGCAAACTGCTGTTGCGCCAGGGTGAGCTGGACGAGGCGTTCGAGGTTCTGGCCGCCTGCCCAGCGGACGAACAGACCCTGGAACTACAGTATGATATTGCCATTGCCCAGGAACGCAAACGCCAGTATGACAAGGCCTGCGAGACGTTTCGTCAGATTGTGGCCAGCCGACGTCACTATCGGGATGCGGAAAAACGTCTGGCTGCTCTGGAGTCACTCGCAGGTAATGCCGCCAGCGCCAGCGGCGGATTTGACAGCACCCGCACCCTGGTGATGCCGCAGCAGAATGTCAGCCGCCCCACGCTGGGCCGCTATGAGATAGAACGGGAAATCGGCCGCGGGGCCATGGGTGTGGTTTATCTGGGCCGGGATCCGAAAATTGCCCGTACGGTGGCGATCAAGACCCTCAGTTACGAGGCGTTTGACGCTGCCGAGCTCAGCGACCTGAAATCGCGGTTTTTTCGCGAGGCAGAGGCTGCCGGGCGCCTCAACCATCCTGCCATTGTCACTGTCTATGATGTCGGGGAAGAGGCCGATCTGGCGTTCATTGCCATGGACTATGCCCATGGCCGACCGCTGAGCGAATTTGGCAAGGCCGACCACTTGCTGCCGCTGACGACCGTGCTGACCATCATGGCCGGTGTGGCCGATGCCCTTGGTTATGCTCACGCCCGGAATGTTATCCATCGCGATATCAAGCCGGGCAATATCATTTACAACCCGGACAGCGGTGACATCAAGATCACCGATTTCGGTATTGCCAAGATATCGGATGATTCCCGGACCCGCACGGGCAACGTCATGGGCAGCCCGCTGTATATGTCGCCGGAGCAGTTGAAAGGCCAGAAAGTCACCGGTGCATCAGACACCTACAGTCTTGGCGTTACCCTGTACAAGCTGGTTACCGGCGAAACACCTTACCAGGGGGATACCCTGGCCGCACTGACCTATCAGATTCTGAACCGGCGGCCACGCAGTGTCCGGGAGTTCAACAAGGATCTTCCCAGTGGCGTGGTGCGGCTGATCAACAAAGCCATCCAGCAGGACCCGGAAAAACGCTTTGCCAGCGCCACCACCATGGCCGAGGCCCTGCGGCGCCAGGCTTCCCTCTGTGAACAGCGCGATGTGCGCGGTGCCAGGGAGACAAGCTGATGGAATTACAGGTTACCGGGCAGACCGATACCGGCGCCGTGCGCAAGGCCAACCAGGATGCCATTGACTGGTGTGTTGAGTCGTCGTCGAACCAGGCCTTGCTGGTGGTTGCAGACGGCATGGGCGGCTACCAGGGCGGCGAGGTGGCCAGCCGCATTGCCGTGGATACGGTGATGGAAGTGCTGGTACCGGCCCTGGAGGAACAGCCCGGCAACGGGTCGCGGGAGGCGCTGGTGCAGTCGGCCCTGGATCTTGCCAGCGAGCGTATCGGGCTGCGCAAGTCGCAGGAACCGGATCTTGTGAAAATGGGCACCACCATTGTTCTGGCCTGGGTGTCTGGCCAGCGGGCACTGGTTGCGCATATCGGGGATTCCCGCTGCTACCGGGTGCAGAACAACACGCTTTATTGCCTTACCCGTGACGATACGGTAGTCCAGAACATGCTTGAGGACGGCAGTATCCGCGAGCATGACGTACCCAATGTGCCCTTCCGCAATGTCCTGACCCGGGCCCTTGGAGCGTCGGATGCCATCGCCACCTTCCGTGAGATACTGCTGGAGCCGGGCGATCAGCTTCTGCTGTGTTCGGACGGGCTGACCGAGGCGCTGGATGAAGCGGCCTGGCCGCCACTGCTGTCACGGGCCGACTCGGTACAGGGTGCGGCACAGGCACTGGTTGCGGCGAGTCTTGAGAATAAGGCGAAGGACAATGTGTCTGTCGTCCTGTTAGCAACGAACTGAGTGAGAGGGAGTAGGGGAATGGCGTCACTTTCGCAACTGGTAGACCATGTGGTTGTCACCACTTTTGAAATCGACAGGCCTGAAGTAAGAGTGGGTCGTCGCGCAGACAATGATATCCGCATTGATGAAATTTCAGTGAGCGGGTCTCATGCAGTCATTGAGTGTGTTCCCAATGATTACCTGGAAGGCACGGTGGATTACTACATTACCGATAGCAACAGCACCAACGGCACTTTCGTGAACGATCTGCGCATCAGTACCCGCCAGCGCCTGAACAGTAACGACACGGTGCGTATCGGCTGGAACGAATTCCGCTTTGTCGACGAAGACGAAAACGCGATGGAGAAGACTGCCTACATTCTTGACTGAGCCGGATCAGCGTCTCTGAACCACAATGTCACAGAAACGCTGCAGCAGGGAGGTCGCATAAGGGGCGTCTGCAACCTGGCTTATCAGCGAGTCTGGCGAAAGCCCTTCTTTCAGCATGTCCGGTGTCTGGGCGCTGAGATAGGCCCGCATGACATCGGCGGTAAACTCGGGGTGAAACTGGACGCCCCAGGCGCAGGGCCCGACGCGAAATGCCTGATGGCGCTCGAAATCATTACTGGCCAGCAGAACCGCATCCGCCGGCAACTCAAGCACCGACTGGCGATGGGTGAGCTGCGCCTTGAAGGTTCCGGGCATGCCCGCAAAAAGCGGATCGGCGCTGGCGGTATCGTGGAGACGAACCTGATGGGTTCCGGATTCACGCCCGTCCGGGTGGAAGCCCACCTTGCCACCCAGGGCGTGGGCCAGCAGCTGGTGGCCGTAGCAGACACCCAGTACCGGCACGCCCTGGTCAACCGCTTTTGCCAGCCAGGCCGCAGTGGCCTCGCTCCAGGGTTCACGGTCACTGACCATCGCGGGGGAGCCGGTGACTACAATGCCGTCCCAGTGATCGGGTCCGCCGGGAATGGGCTGGCTGGTGACCTCCACCACCTGGCGCTCCAGCTTCTGCGACAGGCCATTCAGAAACCAGCGGTCGAAGTCACCAAAGGATTCGAGTATTGCCGGCAAGGTGTTTCCGGTTTTCAGAATAACCAGCCGGGCCGACTCCGGTGCGCTGTTCATTACTCTTCAAAGACAGCGTTGTGATAGACATTCTGGACGTCATCCAGGTCGTTCAGCATGTCCATGAATTTTTCGAACAGCTCCACGTCCTCGCCTTCTATTTTGGTGGTGGTCTGGGGCAGGAACTGGATGTCATCCACTTCAAACTCGATCCCTTCAAAGGCATCCTGCAGGGCCTGCTTTGCCTTGGCGTATTCGGTGTGGGGCGCAAACACCGTGATCATGCCGTTTTCGCACTCAATGTCCGTCACATCCACATCGGCCATCATCACTGCTTCCAGTGCTGCCTCTTCGTCTTCGCCCGGGAATCCGAGAATGGCAGAGTGGTCGAACATATGGCTGACGCTACCCTGGGTGCCGATTTTGCAGTTGGTCTTGGTGAAAGCAAGGCGGACATCCCCGAAGGTGCGGTTCGGGTTGTCCGTCAGGCAGTCGACAATAGCCATGCAGTTGCCGGGGCCGAAGCCTTCGTATCGTGCCGGTGAAAAGTCTTCCCCGGCGCCGCCTCTGGCTTTTTCAATGGCTTTTTCGATAACGTGTGCGGGTACCTGGTCTTTCTTGGCCCGCTCGATCAGACCACGCAGTGACAGGTTTGCATCCGGATCCGGGCCACCGGATTTCGCGCTGACGTATATTTCCCGTCCGTATTTGCTGTAGACCTTGGTCTTGGCGGCGGCCGTCTTCGCCATGGAGTCTTTGCGGTTCTGGTAGGCTCTGCCCATGCTACTGCCTCAATCCTGTTTTCAGAAACGGCGATTTTACTCAACAACGGCAGGCGGTGACAGTCCTATTTGACCAGGGTCCGAACCCGGCGCATGGTTCTTTTCAGCGCCTGATCAAGCACGGAATGAACCAGGCTGCCGCTTAACGGAATCGCATCCTCGAAATAGACGGAATAGTTTACTCTCGTGGTGGTTTTGGACGGACTGTCAAAACGGATACGCCCGAAGTGGTTCTTCAGGGGGCTCAGACTGATGATCGTGTACTCGATTAACGTCTCGGGCTCGAAACTGGTGATGGTCTGCTCGACGCCAAAGGGGCCAAGCCCGATCTTGCGAACCGATCCCACGCCGTTGGGGTCCGCCTGATCGCTGTCGCGGATGCGCCTGACCGGTACGCCCAACAATTTGCCAAAGCTCTGGTGATCAGCGAACAGAGCAAAGACCTGCTGCCGCGGAGCATCAAAAGTTTCATCTATTTCAATCCTGTGGCTTGCCATGTTTGAGCTCTTCCGGGACCATTTTCAATAGAGTATCGGGTTCTGTGTTACAACAAAAGCCGAACTGGCATTGCAACACGTAAGCATTCTCCCCATTAGCCTGATTATGCGGATCCGTTTGTATTTCCTCTGGTCAGAAAAATTCAGGAGAAGGCCCGGACTTCCCCCCGGTAACCGGGTGTGCTCGTGTTATCCTGACCGTATATTCACCAGCAACAGGAGCAGGAAGCCCATGATCCCCGAAACAATGAAAGCCATGTTGCTTACCGGCCACGGTGGTGTCGAAAAACTGCAATACAGCGAAGACTTTCCTGTGCCCCGGCCCGCTGCGGGAGAGGTGCTGGTCAAGGTAACCGCGACCGCCAAGAACAATACCGACCGTAAAGCCCGGGAGGGCCTTTACCCGACAAAAGCCAAGGGCGAGGTGACCTCCTTCCAGATGGGCGGCAAAGCCACGCTGACCTTTCCCCGGATTCAGGGTGCTGATGTGGTGGGGCATGTGGTAGCGACAGGTGAGGGTGTTGACCAGGCAAGAATTGGCCAGCGTGGCCTGCTGGATTTCAACCTTTATGCCGATGCCCGCCGGGACATCAATCTGACGCCGGACTACTATGGCCACGGCGCCGATGGCGGCTACGCCGAGTATATTGCGGTTCCCTCAAACCAGTTTCATCACATTGCAAACCCGGATCTGGCGGATGCCGAACTGGCGTCCATGGGCATGTGTTCATACCAGACCGCGCTGCACATGCTGACCTCTGCCCGGGTAAAATCAGGCGAACACATACTCGTCACCGGGGCCAGCGGTGGTGTTGGAACCGCCCTGATCCAGTTGTGCCGCATTGTGGGCGCCATCCCTTATGCCCTGAGTCAGCAGGACAAGGCCGACGAGCTGCTGGAACTGGGCGCAGAAGCGGTACTGGACCGTTCGGACATGGCCGGTTTCACGGACCGGGTGCGCGCCGTGACCGGCGGTCGACCCATTGATGCAGTGATGGACCTGGCCGGTGGCGAAATGACGGACCAGTTCATTGACACCATGATCTTCGATATGAACAGCCGCGATGGCTATCCGCGCCTGAGCATCGCTGGCGCAAGCGCGGGTAATTTCAGCGAAATCATGTGGACCCGGATATACCTCTATCAGGTGCAGATCTTCGGTGTGTCCCATGGCACCCGGGAGGAAGCCGAACAGCTTGTTGCCTGGATTCGCAGCGGCCAGCTCAGGCCGGTACTGCATGCGGCCTTCCGGCTCTCCCGGCTGCACGATGCCGAGCGCTACTTCGTCAACCGCAACAGCAATTACCTTGGCAAAATCGTGATTGTTCCTGACTCCGAGTGGGAACAGCATGGTGCTGCTTTTGCCCTGAAGGAATAAATATGCAGCCTGAACTGACATTGCAATTGATGGATACCCATGCCGGCGGCGACGTAAGCCGTATTGTGACCGGTGGCATCCTTCCTCTTCCCGGGGCGACCGTGCGCGCCCAGATGGAATACCTGCGGGATGAGGCTGACGGCCTTCGGAGATTATTGCTTGAGGAGCCCTATGGCATCCCTGAAATGTCCGTGGACTTGCTGGTCCCGGCGACCGATCCCGAGGCGGTTGCCGGTTACATCATCATGGAAGTGATGGGGTATCCGATCTATTCCGGCTCCAACACCATCTGCACGGCCACTGCTGTGATCGAAAGCGGAATTGTGGAAAAGCGCGAAGGCTGGCAAAGCTTCAAGCTGGAATCACCGGCGGGTCTGGTCCATATAGACGCTTTCGTGCAGGACGGAGTCGTGGAGTCAATTACCTGCGGGGGCCTGCCCAGTTATATCGACACCCACCGAGCCACCATCCATGTTCCGGAGATCGGTGATGTAACCTACAGCGTGGCCTACAGTGGCGGTTTCTACGCGCTTGTGGACGCCGCCAGCCTGGGGTTTTCACTGACTCTGGATGAGGAGACCAGGCTCAGTGGCGTTGCCCATCGAATTGTGGAGGCGATCCGGGCGGAGCGCGGATTTTTCCATTATACCCTGGGTGATGTCGGGGCGTTGCCGTTCCTTCATTTCATGGGACCCGTCAGGCAAATATCCGATCACTCGTATCGCTCGCGGTCTGCCACCTATGTCCACCCCGGCGTAATCTGCCGCAGTACCACAGGCACCGGCACCTCGGCCCGTCTTGCCCTGATGCAGCACGAGGGCCTGATCAGTCCCGGCGACCGGCTGGAAACCGTGTCACTGCGGGAAACCGGGTTTGTCGGCGAATTCACGGGTCTGCGCCAGGAAGGGCCGCACCCGGTTGTGGAGAATATGATTACCGGCAAGAGCCACGTGCTGAGCCGGGGCGATGTTGTCGTTAACTGCGCGGACCCGATGGTAGACTGCAGGTCGCTCACCCATGTTCTGGCCAGCGCGCACCCGGACCGGACCTGAGGCTGTTGATTACCCGGATGCCAGAGTCGCCCTCTCGCTGAAACCTGCGGGTTCGCGGGAGAGGGTCACCTCTGCCACTGTGTGCAGTTTCTCCAGTTGCGCCTTGAGCATTGCGATGGGCCGGGTTCCTTCCAGCGTCAGCTGGATATCGAGCTGATCTCCAGCACTTTCTACGGCCATTCTCGCCACGCGAAACCCGCGAATACGAACCACCTGGCAAAGCCGCTCCAGCGCCGCTGACTCGTACACCATTCGGCAGTTGAGGTTATAACTGATGGACGGACAAGGGCTTTGAGAATTCATGCGGTCTGTTCCTTAGTGGTTCGGCTGATGGTCTGGGATTCGTCAATCATTTCGAGGTTGCTGGCGCCCGGTTTGACGATCGGCCAGACGTTTTCCTCGCGGCTGATGGCAACATGCAGCAGCATGGGGCCGTCGAAGGCCAGGATGGTCTCGATACCACGGCGGATCTGGTCGGTGCGCTCAATGTGCAGGCCCGGTATGTCGAAAGCCCGGGCCATGGCAACGAAATCCGGGTTGTCGTCCAGATTGATCTGGCTTTCCCGGTTGTTGTAGAACAGTTCCTGCTGCTGGCGGACCATACCCAGGCACTGATTGTCCATAACGATGATTTTCACCGGCAGCCGGTAGCGGCGGATGGTGGCCAGTTCCTGGGCATTCATCATCAAGGAACCATCGCCAGTGACGTTGATAACCGTGCTGCGCCGGTCAGCGAATTGCGCGCCAATGGCGGCGGGCAGGCCAAAGCCCATGGCGCCCAGACCACCGCTGGTGAGGTGGTGGCGGGGATGGTCAAACTCATAGTGCTGGGCCACCCACATCTGATGCTGGCCAACGTCGCAGGCGATAACGGTGTCATCGGAGGTAATCCGCGATAACTGGCGGACAAAAGCCGGACCGGTGATCGAAGACAAGGGTTCATCGTTGTCGGCCGCAGAAAAGCCCCCGGTGGTATGCCATTGCCGGCACTGGTGGCGCCACTCATCAATCATCAATGGCCGGGCGCTGAGGGCTGCACTCAGACCATCCAGAATCCGGCCCAGTTCGCCCCGCAAGGACAGTTCTGCCTGGCGCAGCTTGTTGATCTCTGCGGTATCGGCATCGATATGGATCACCCGGGCATTGGGGGCAAAGCTTTCCAGCCGGCCGGTGGCGCGGTCATCCAGGCGGGCACCGATTACCACCAGCAGGTCGCATTCCTCAACGGCACGGTTTGCCGCCCGGGACCCGTGCATTCCCAGCATGCCAAGATTGTTCGGGTTGTGTTTGCCGGCATTGCCGATACCCTTGAGGGTAACCACTGCCGGCAGGGCGGAAGCCTCGGCGAATCGTCGGAAACTGGCTTCGCAGTGGGCAAGACTGATACCGCCACCACTGTATAACAGGGGGCGCCGGGCAGCCTGCAGCATGGCCACGGCTTCACCGAGATCCTCGGGGGTGGATGACTCTGGCGAACTTTCCGCGGCACTCCGGGCCGGGGTTTTCTGCAACAGCACGTCCTTGGGAATATCAATCCACACCGGGCCAGGGCGGCCGGAAACTGCCAGCCGGATTGCCTCGTCCATGACACCGGAAATCTCGCTGGCGCTGGTGACCAGGTAACTGTGTTTGACAATGCCCAGGGTCATGCCCAGCACATCGGTTTCCTGAAACGCGTCGGTGCCGATGAGTCCCGCCGGGACCTGGCCGGTGATGACCAGCATGGGAATGGAATCACGGTGGGCGTTGGCAACGCCGGTGATCAGATTGGTGGCGCCGGGCCCGGAGGTGGCAATGCACACCCCCAACCGGCCGCTGGCCCTGGCATAACCGTCGGCAGCCAGGGCGCAGCCCTGTTCGTGGCGGCACAGCACATGTTCCACACTGACGTCGTCGATCAGTGCATCATACAGCGGCATGATGCAGCCGCCCGGATAGCCGAAAACCGTGTCGATATGGTAACGATGGAATGCGTCCAGAATCTGTTCTGCGCCGTTCATGGGTTGCTGTCCTTTCTCGCTGGTTTTTACAGGGCAAAAAAAAGCCCCCGGGACCTTTCGGTGCCGGGGGCTCTGGTGTTCTTTCGAGTTGTTGCTATCTCACTCGGCTGTCCACCCAAAAGCCCCCGGATGGCACCACGACCACCAGGAGAAGCTTCACTAGGACGACTGCTGCAATGAGATTCATAAAATGGGCAACGACTCTGAATCTGTTCAACGTTTAGGTGTAGAATCTACCCCGTATTTCAAACCGGTTGCAACCACTTTTTACCTTTCTGTCCGTGAGCGAGTCATGACCAAAGCAAAACTGGGGTCCATCGGGTTATCACTTTTCCTGTTCATCGCCCTGGTGGTGTGGATGGCGACAGGAGACGTGAGGGTGGCCCAACAGGCTGCGCCGGAACCACAGCAGGAAAGCGAGGCTGCGTTGCCGGCGGTTCAGGTGGAGCGGCGCCAGGCGCGGCTGTATCAGCCCGGCCTGCTTTTGCAGGGCCAGATCGAACCCTGGCAATCAGTTGCCATCGCCGCACGGGTGGCCGGAACCGTTGAATCCCTGAACGTCAGCCTGGGTGATGAAGTCGAAGCCGGTGAGGTCATGGCGGAGCTTTCAGAGGATGGCCGTCAGGCAGCAGTTACCCGGTGGCAGGCAAGGCTGCGCAAACTCGAGGCTGATATGGCGGCGGCCCGCAGGTTGCGCGAGCGGGAGCTGACCTCGGAGTCGGAAATCCTCATACTGCAAAGCGAGCTGGCAACGGCGAGAGCGGCACTGACCGAGGCCCAGCTTGCAATCCGTCACCTCAGGCCCACGGCACCTTTTGCCGGCACGATCAACCAGCGCTCAGTCGATGAAGGTGACCTGGTCCAGGTCGGTTCGCCGCTGTTCGAACTGGTGCAGATTGATCGCCTGAAAGCGGTTGGCCAGATCCCTCAGCAATCCGTCAGTCAGGTGGCTCCGGGTCAACCGGTAAGCATTCAAACGCTCGACGGCAACACTCTGCAAGGCGAGGTCCGTTTTGTTGCCAGTGCCGCTAACCCCCGGACCCGAAGCTTCGCGGTTGAGATCGCTATCGACAATCCGGATCGCAGACGGGTCGCCGGTGGCAGCGCCACCTTGCGTATCGCCCTGCCGGAAGTCGACGCGATGTTCATGTCCCCCGCCTACCTGAGTCTGGGTGACGATGGTCGCCCGGGTGTTCGCCATGTGGATGATGACAACGAAGTGGTGTTCACAACGGTCCGGCTTCTGAGTATCAGTAACGAAGGTGCCTGGATAACCGGCCTGCCGCCGGAAATCCGCCTGATCACCCGGGGCGCCGGATTCGTCTCGGTGGGCCAGAAAGTCCGGCCGGTGCTGGCTGAAGACGAGCGGGGCTGATTTCATGCGAACCGTTATTTTTGCCGCCCTCAATCGCAGCCGAACCACCTTCCTCACCCTGTTGTTTCTGGTTGTCGGCGGCATGGCCGCGTTCCAGGTGATCCCGAAAGAAGCCAACCCGGACGTCACCATCCCCATGATCTACGTTTCCATGACGCTCAACGGCATCAGCCCGGAGGATGCGGAGCGCCTGCTGATACGCCCCATGGAACAGGAGCTGCGTTCTCTCGAGGGAGTGAAGGAAATGCGGTCAACGGCCTCTGAAGGGCATGCGTCGGTGATGCTGGAATTCGACGCCGGTTTTGATCCGGACAAGGCGTTGCAGGATGTACGGGAAAAGGTGGATACCGCCCGCAGCAAACTGCCGGGGGAGGCCGACGAACCCAGAGTCAACGAGATCAACGTATCGCTTTTTCCGGTGCTTTCCATTGGCCTGTCCGGCCCGCTTTCCGAGCGCGAGCTGGTCACTATCGGCCGTCGGCTGCAGGATGCCATTGAGGGTATCCCGGAAGTTCTGGAGGTGGTCATCGGGGGCGACCGGGAAGACCTTCTGGAAGTGGTCGTCAATCCCCAGGTGCTGGAGAGCTACGGCATCGACTACGACACCCTGGGCCGGCTGGTTGCCCGTAACAACCAGCTGGTGGCGGCCGGCAGCCTGGACACTGGCGCCGGCCGGATGACCATGAAAGTGCCGGGCGTCATCGAAACCATCGAAGATGTGATGACCATGCCCATCAAGGTCGACGGTGATACGGTGGTCACCTTTCGCGATGTGGCCATGCTGCAGCGAACCTTCCGCGATCCCCAGGGGTTTGCACGGATCAATGGTGAGCCTGCGCTGGTTCTGGAAGTGTCCAAGCGCACGGGCGCGAACGTCATTGAAACGGTCGAGAAGGTGAAGGAACTGATACGGGCCGCCGACAGCGAACTTCCGGACGAGCTGGAAGTGCGCTACATCATGGATCAGTCCGGCGATGTGCGGGACATTCTGAACGACCTGCTGAACAACGTGCTGACTGCGGTAGTGCTGGTAATAGTGCTGATTGTCGGCGCCATGGGGCCAAGGTCTGCGCTACTGGCCGGCCTGACCATTCCGGGCGCGTTTCTGACCGGCATTCTGGTGATCTGGAGCATGGGTCTGACCCTCAATATTGTCGTGCTTTTCAGTCTCATCCTGGTAGCCGGCATGCTGGTAGACGGTGCCGTCGTGGTGTCGGAACTGGCCGACCGTAATCTGTCCGAGGGCCAGCCTGTTGCCACCGCCTGGGGCCAGGCCGCCAGCCGGATGGCCTGGCCGATTATTGCTTCTACCGCAACCACCCTGGCGGTTTTTGTACCACTGCTGTTCTGGCCCGGAGTGGTCGGCGAGTTCATGAAGTACCTGCCGATGACGGTGATCATCTGTTTGCTGGCCTCTCTTGCCATGGCGCTGATATTCCTGCCGGTGATGGGCAGCCTCAGTGGCGGCAAACGGGCCAGGCACGCCAGTGAAGCCGGGCCGATGGGCAGAGCCTACCGCCTGGTACTGGCCCGACTGCTGGCGTCACCGGCCACCACCCTGGCTGGTGCGCTGGCAGTGGTCGCGGTGATTTATGGCGCCTATGCCAGGTTCAATCATGGCGTGGAGTTCTTTCCCAGTGTCGAACCCGATTCGGCCCAGGTACAGGTCAGGGCCAGGGGGGATCTGTCGGTGTGGGAGCGCGATGAAATTGTGCGGGAAGTGGAGCAGCGGCTTCAGGGCATGCCGGAAGTAAAGGCACTCTATGCAAGGTCCATGGTGTCGACAAACAATCGTATGGCGCCCGATGTGATAGGTGTTCTGCAGTTCCAGTTTACCGACTGGAGCCAGCGCCGCCCGGCCACGCTGATTCTTGAAGAACTGCGGGCGCGCACGGCCGATATCCCCGGCATAGCGCTGGAATTCCGCAAGCAGGAAGGTGGCCCGGCGGCTGGCAAACCCATCGAGCTGATGGTCAGCAGCCGGGACAGCAGCCAACTGGACCGTTACGTCGATGAGATCAAGACGGAAATGGCCGAGCTGGGCGGGTTTGTGGACGTGGAAGACGATCGCAGCCTGCCGGGTATCGAATGGCGCCTGAATGTGGACCGTGAGGCCGCCGCCCGCTTCGGTACCGATGTGCTGGGCGTCGGCAGTGCGGTGCGGCTGGTCACCAACGGTCTGGTACTGGCGACCTATCGCCCGGAAGACGTCCGGGATGAGGTGGATATTGTGGTGCGGGTACCCAACAACTGGCGGGAGCTTGACCAGTTCCAGCGTCAGACCATCAATACCGCCAGAGGCCAGGTGCCGCTGTCACAGTTTGTGCAGCTGGAACCCGGCAACAAGGTCGGCAGCATTGTGCGGGTGGACGGTCAGCGCACGGTTACCATCCGCTCGGATGTAGCGCCGGATCGCCAGGCAGACTCGCTGCTGTCAGCTCTGCAGCAGCGCATGCCGGAAACCCCGGAAGGTGTCACCCTGAGTTTTGGTGGCGAAAATGCCGACCAGAAACAGGCGTCCGAGTTTCTGGCCACTGCTTTTCTGGTGGCGATCGGCCTGATGTTGCTGATTCTGGTGACCCAGTTCAACTCGCTCTACCAGGCGCTGCTGATTCTCTCGGCCATTGTGCTGTCCACTGCCGGGGTGCTGCTGGGGCTGCTGCTGAACGGCCAGGCCTTCGGCATCGTGATGGTCGGCATGGGGATCATCGCCCTGGCGGGTATTGTGGTGAACAACAACATCATTCTGATCGATACCTACAACCAGATGCGCGCCTCCGGCATGGATGCCTACAACGCTGCCCTGGAAACCGGCTGCCTGCGCCTGCGCCCGGTTGTGCTGACCGCAGTGACCACGGTGCTCGGCCTGATGCCAATGGTAGTCGGTGTCAATGTCGATCTGCTGACGCCTGCCCTGGGTATCGGCGCACCCTCTACCCAGTGGTGGACCCAGCTTTCCAGCGCAATTGCCGGTGGCCTGGCGTTCGCAACCATACTGACGCTGTTGCTGACTCCGGCGTTACTGGTGCTCGGCAGCCGGGCAGGGCAGAAACTTGTCGGCGAGTGACTTGGGGAGGCTCCTCAGTCCTGTCGCGCGGTCTTGATGACATTGTAAGCGTGGCTGATTTCCCGCGTGCGCTGTTCGGCCATTTCCCGCATGCTTTCCGGCATCCCGCGCCCGGCCATCTTGTCCGGATGGTTTTCGCTCATCAGCTTGCGGTAGGCTTTCTTGATCTCGGCATCGCTGTCAGAGGAAGAAACGCCGAGCACTTTGTAGGCATCTTCAAGCTGGCTGGCAGATGACTGCTGGCCGGATTGCCCCGCGCCTCCGCCCTGGGAGCCCCGCAGCATGGCTTCAAGCTGATCAACCTGCTCCTCTGGCAGACCCAGCCCCCGGGCGATGCGAACCAGCATTTCGTGTTCGGCCGGGTGAACCACTCCGTCGGCCGCAACGGCTGTGACCTGCACCTGCAGGAACATTTTCAACAGCGCGGACTGGCGGCCACTGACTCTCAGGAAATGCTGCAGCTCGGCGTCCAGGTCGAAGCCATCAGCCTTGCCACGGTTAAAAGCCGCTTTCGCCCGCTCGCGGTTTTCACCGGACAGGCGGAACTGGTCAAACAGCCGCTCGGCCACCTGAATTTCGTCCCGGGTAACCACCCCGTCGGCCTTGCACAGCGCACCCATCACGGCGAACACGGAGTCCAGGAAGCTGGCCTGCACACTGCTGAGCTTCTGCCACAGGCGGTGTCTGATATACCGGGCCAGAATAGCACCCATTGCCGCGCCAATCAGAAGTCCGGGAAAGCGCCCGAACATGTAGCCGATCAAACCGCCGATAAACAGGCCGAACATGTGTGGTTCCTTAATCTATGGATGGAAAATCAGGTCATCAGGCGCACAGCATAACTTGGATTGCCATCAGACCGAATGAGGGGACGCTTACTTTGTTATTCCCCGGTAATTTACCTGCAAGGTTCCGGAAAGTTAGGATAGCAGCATGACAGCGGATTTCTCTGACAACCTTTTCGCCAACCTGGAAGAGCCCTGGGCCGAGCCCCTGGAAGATGGCGCAGTCGTGCTCAGGCGTTTTGCCAGCGCTAGTGCGCCAGAGTTACTGGAAGCCATCAACCGGGTCACGGAACAGGCGCCGCTGCGCCAGATGCAGACCCCCGGCGGTCATACCATGTCCGCGGCCATGGCCTGCTGCGGCCCCTGGGGCTGGGTGACAGACCGGCAGGGCTACCGCTACCAGCAGACCGACCCGTTAACCGGTCAGACCTGGCCCGAGATGCCGGACATTTTCCGGGATCTGGCCCGGGACGCCGCAGCAAGGGCAGGGTATCCGGATTTCGAGCCCGACGCCTGCCTGATCAACCGGTACCTGCCCGGCGCCAGAATGGGCCTGCATCAGGACAAGGATGAAACCGATTTCAGCCAGCCCATCGTCTCGGTATCGCTGGGTTCACCCATTGTGTTCCAGTTCGGCGGCGACCGGCGCAGTGACCGGCCGCAGAAGGTTCCTCTGGAACACGGCGATGTGGTGGTCTGGGGCGGGTCATCGCGGCTTCGGTATCATGGCGTGCTGACCCTCAAATCGCTGGCGCATCCCCTGACCGGAGCCTGCCGCTATAATCTGACGTTTCGCAAAGCCCGGTAAATGTTTATTTGCAACAGACCCGGTCAGGCAAAGTAAACCGCAGCCAGCCCCGCCAGCAACGACAGTATCATCGGGCCTGCCACCTTGATCCCGAGGGCTTTCTGTCCGATCACGCCGGCCATTCCCGCTTTGACCAGGTTGTTGACCGTTGCGGCAATCACAATGCCGAGGACGGCGGTCTGGGGTGTCAGGCCGGTCTGGGACATCCTGGTGAGGGACAGGGTAATGGCATCAACATCGGCAATGCCGGAGGCTGCCGCCAGAACCAGGATACCGGCGTCGCCAGCCCAGTGCTGAATAAGCTCTCCGAGCAACAGAATGGCCGTGAGCAGCAGTCCGAAGGTCAGGGCGGTCGTCAGTTCCAGGGGGTTCTGGGTCATCACTGGCTGGCTTTCCTTTAATTGCTTCCGATTGCGCCGCCAGATAACCAGCGCCGGGACAAACAGCAACAGACTCATCACCGTGACCGGCAACCACAGGCTCGGCAGCAGTGCGGGGCTGAT
>Ga0102937_1000283_pt1 | contig 22132 bp, 19 predicted proteins | sample SalPonR2_B_D1_MG_FD_78213 | JGI IMG/M metagenome (GOLD analysis project Ga0102937, IMG submission 78213) | Salt pond soil microbial communities from South San Francisco under conditions of wetland restoration - Salt Pond MetaG R2_B_D1_MG | ecosystem: Environmental > Aquatic > Marine > Intertidal... | reverse complement strand
GACGGCCACCGTCCATCGAGCGCTCGCGACGGCGCTCCCCGAAAATTGTCCGGATTGGATCCGAATGCCGGCGTCCGGCAGTGCTCGACATCCTCATGCACCTGGATGTGCACTGCGGTGCTCGTCGACTGCGCTGGCTGGAGGGCGCCGGGGTTGCGATCGGTGGGGACGATGGATGGCGGTGGCGATTTCCCCGTTGGATTTCGTGGCCCGTGCGCCCATTGATCGACCATGAGTGAACCGGACTCGCACGAACTGGATGCGCTGCGCGCCGAACTGGACCGGATCGATCGGGCGCTGATCGAGCGGGCGGCGGAGCGGCAGCGGGTGGTGTCGGAGATCGGGCGGATCAAGAACTCTGCCGGTCGGGCCCTGCGCGATTTCCGCCGCGAGCGGCAGGTGCTCGACGGCGTGCGGGCTCGCGCGTCGGAGGTCGGGCTGGATCCGGACCTGGCCGAGACGCTGCTGACGGCGCTGATCGAGGCGTCGTTGACCCGGCAGGAAACCGAGCGGGTCGCGGCCTCGGGGCGCGGCGAGGGTCGGACCGCGATCGTGGTCGGCGGCCTCGGCCGGATGGGCGACTGGACGGCGCGCTTCCTCGCTGAACAGGGATGGCGGGTGGTGGTCGTGGATCCTGCCGTCCCCGCGCCGGGTACGTTCGCGGTGCGCGATCTCGACGATGCTCCGGGCGATGCCGACCTGATCGTGCTGGCCGCCCCGATCCAGGTATCGGCCGACCTTCTCGGCACGCTGATCGGTCGCGGGACCGACGCCCTGGTGCTGGACCTGGCGTCGGTCAAGGGACCGCTGATCCCGCAGCTGCGGCGAGCTGCCGAGACCGGGCTGCGGGTGGCCTCCGTACACCCGATGTTCGGGCCGGACACCCGGCTGCTGGCCGGCCGCCACGTACTGTTCATGGACTGCGGCAAGGCCGACGCCGTCGACGAGGCGCGCGCGCTGTTCGCAGAGACCATGGCCGACTGCGTGGACGTGCCCCTGGATGCGCACGACGGATTGATGGCCTGGGTGCTGGGCCTGTCGCACGCGACCAACCTGGTGTTCGCCGACGCGGTGGCCGGGTCTGGCCGGGCACCGGATGAACTGGCCGAGATCGCGTCGACCACCTTCGGCCGTCAGCTGGCGATCGCGCGCGACGTCACGCACGAGAATCCGGCGTTGTATTTCGAGATCCAGCGACTGAATCCCGACCAGGCGGCGGTGCTGGAAGCGCTGCGACGGTCGGTCGAGCGGCTGATCGGCGCGGTCGAGCAGGACGACGCCGACGCCTTTGCCGAGCGAATGACCGCGGCCGCCGACTGGGTCGAGGGCCACCAGCGCGCGCGCCGCCGGCGCACCCACCCCGAGGATCCCGAGTCGTGAACGCCGAAACCGCTTCTCCCATGAAACGTCTGCGCTGGCGGGCTCGGTTGGGCCGCTGGATCGAATCACCCGGCCCGCGCAACGCGATCATCGGGCTGATCATCCTCAACGCGGTGATCCTGGGGCTGGAAACCAGCGATGCGGTGATGGCGCGCTTCGGCCCGCTGCTGCTGGCGCTCAACGGCACCATCCTCGCGGTCTTCGTCGTCGAGATCGGGATCAAGCTGGTCGCGTTCGGACCGCGCTTCTTCCGGTCGGGCTGGAACGTGTTCGATTTCCTGGTCGTCGGCATCTCGCTGGTGCCGGCGACCGGGCCGCTGGACATCCTGCGTGCGCTGCGCATCCTTCGGGTGCTGCGCCTGCTGTCCCAGGTTCCGCGGCTGAAGATGATCATCGAGTCGCTGATGCGCGCGTTGCCCGGAATGGGCTGGACGACCGCATTGCTGATGCTGGTGTTCTATATCTTCGCGGTAATGGGCACGATGCTGTTCGGCGAGGCCTTCCCCGAGTACTGGGGCACGCTGGGCCGCAGCTTCTTCGCGCTGTTCCAGATCATGACGCTGGAATCCTGGTCGTCGGGCATCGCCCGGCCGATGCTCGAGGAGATGCCGCTGGTCTGGCTGTACTTCGTGCCGTTCATCCTGATCTCGAGCTTCATGGTGCTGAACCTGTTCATCGCGATCATCGTGACGGCGACGAACTCGATCCATGACGACGAAGAAGCCCAGGCGCGGCGCGAACTGCTCGACGAGCTCCGTCGGATCCGTCAGCGGCTCGACGCGCTGGAATCAGGCGCCGCCGACCGGCGCCGCTGACGGCGCCGCCCGGCGGCCTTGGCAAACTCGACCAGCACGAAAAGCACCAGGCCAGGCAGCAGCGACAGGCCCCACAGCAGCCCGTCCAGCGGCGCCAGTCCGAACAGCCGGTGCAGCGGCGGCGCGTGGATCAGCGCGATCTGCAGAACCGCCAGCACGGCCAGGCAGTAGCCGGCGACCGGGTTGGCCGCCAGCGCCTTCGGCGTCCAGCTGGCCGATTCCGAGCGACGGCAGTTGAACAGGTAGAAGGCTTCGCCGGCGACCAGCGCGTTCAGCGCCACGGTCCGCGCCAGCGCTTCGCCGTGGCCCATCGCCAGGGTGAACTCGAACAGCGCGAATACCGCCCCGGTCAGGAACAGCCCGACGGCGACGATGCGGGCGAGCATCGCGCGGTCGATCAGGCCCTGGCCCGGCGGCCGCGGCGGGCGGTGCATGACGTCGTGTTCCAGCGGTTCGAAGGCCAATGCCAGGGCAAGTGTCACGGCAGTCGCCATGTTCACCCACAGCACCTGGATCGGCGTCAGCGGTAGCGTGGTGCCGGCGATCACGGCCAGCAGGATGACCAGCGCCTCGGCCGCCGAGGTCGGCAGCAGGAACACCAGCGCCTTGCGGATGTTGTCGTAGACGCCGCGCCCCTCTTCGATCCCGGCAACCAGCGTGGCGAAGTTGTCGTCGGCCAGCACGATGCCCGAGGCCTCACGAGCCGCTTCGGTGCCCTTGATGCCCATTGCAATGCCGACTTCGGCGCGTTTCAGCGCCGGTGCGTCGTTGGCGCCGTCGCCGGTCATCGCGACCACCTCGCCTTCGGCCTGCAGCGTCTTGACGATGCGCAGCTTGTCGGCCGAGGTCGTGCGCGCGAACACCCGGGTGCTGCGCAGACGCTGGCGAAACGCGGCGTCGTCCAGTTGTTCGATCTCCTGCCCGGTCAGTGGACGATCGAACTGCTCCATGCCCAGGTCCCGCGCGATCGAACGTGCGGTGGCGGGGTGGTCGCCGGTGATCATCCGCACGGTCATGCCGGCATTGCGGCAGGCGGCGATCGCCTCGCGCACGCCGGGCCGCAGCGGATCGGCGAAGGCGATCACACCGAGCAGTACGAGGTCGCCCGGACCGGCGTCGAGATCCAGCGTGGCGTCGGCCGGCCCGTCGGCAACGGCCAGCAGCCGCGAGCCGGTCTCGGCCTGTTCGTGCAGCGCCGCGTGCCAGGCATCGCGATCCAGCGGCACTTCGTGTCCATCGGCATCCAGTGCAAGGCCACAGGCGTCGAGCAGCACTTCGGGTGCACCCTTGAAGCAGCTGCGGTCTTCGTGACGGGTGGCCATGTAGCGGGCCTGCGAGGCGAACGGCCGCAGGTCGAGGCGCGGATGGGCGCGCCGGATCGCCCGTGGGTCCTGACCGATATCGTCGGCCAGCTCGATCAGTGCGCGTTCGATCGGGTCGCCGTGCTCGCTGCCCGGATCGGCGTCGCTGCCGAGCACGGCGGCCGAGGCGAGCCGCGGCGCGATTCGCGCGGGCAACTGTCCGACCGTGTCGACCTGCGGGCGTCCACCGTGCATCGCGCGCTCCGCCCGCAGCCGGTTCGCGGTCAACGTACCGGTCTTGTCGGAGCAGATCGCGGTCACCGAACCCAGCGTCTCGACCATCGGCAGCCGGCGGACCACAGCCCGACGCGCCGCCATTCGCGTCACGCCGATGGCCAGAGTGATGGTGATTACCGGCGGCAGGCCTTCCGGGACCGCGGCGACCATCAGCGCCACGCCGGCCAGCAGCGCGTCGCCCAGCGGCATGGCGTGCAGGCCCACGCCCAGCGTGACGACGGCCAGTGTCAGCGCCCCGAGGACGACGCTGAGCTGCTGCGCGAAGCGATTCAATTGGCGGACCAGCGGCGTGGTCAGCGGCTTCACGTCGGCCAACATGTGGCTGATTCGGCCGATCTCGGTCGCTTCGGCCGTGGCGACGACCACGCCGGTGGCCTGACCGCCGACGACCAGCGTTCCCGAGTAGGCCATGGCGCGGCGGTCCGCCAGTGCGGCATCCGCCGGATCGGCCTCGACGCGCTTGCTGATCGGCAGCGATTCCCCGGTCAGTGCGGCCTGGTCGGTCCGCAGTCCGAAGCACTCGATCAGGCGCAGGTCGGCGGGAATCCGTTCACCTTCGTGGACCCGGACCAGGTCGCCGGGCACGAGGCGCTCGGCCGGCCGACGCTGCCAGTGACCATCCCGCAGCACCTCGGCGTCCCGGGCCAGCATCCGGCCGATTGCCGCCATCGCCGATTCGGCCCGGCCCTCCTGGACGAAGCCGACGACTGCGTTGACGATGACGACCGCCGCGATCACGGTGGCATCGAGCCGATGCCCGAGGGCCGCGGCCAGTGCGGCCGCGGCGATCAGGACCAGGATCATGACGTTGCGGAACTGCGCGGCGAAGCGAACCCATGGGCCGCGTCGGCGCCGGCGTTCGAGTCGATTCGGCCCGAACCGGGTCAGCCGGTGGTCCGCCTCGTTGGTAGACAAGCCGTGCGCGCTGGAGGCCACTGCGTCGAGGGCCTCGTCGACCGGCTGCGCGTGCGCCTCGGGTGCGGCGCAGGCCTCAACCATGGGGGCACCCCGGCGGCGCCCCGCGGATGGAAGTGGAGGTCAGCCGGCCGGCTGGGTCGGCGGTTCGCTGCTGCTGCCGCTGCCTCCGTTGCCGCTGCCGCTGCCTCCGTGCTGGCTCTCCCATTCCGACGCCTTCTCCTTGAACTTCGAGAATTTCTTCGATGCACCGTCCAGCTTGCCTTCCCATTCCGGGTTCGGCTGCTGACCCTCGGTGACGCGGAAGAAAACCTGCATCAGCGCGGTCATGCCGACCGGCTCGATCACCGCCTGTTTGATGCCCCAGGCGAATACCACAGCGATGATCAGCGCGAGCGGACCGGCGGCACCCGGGAACAGCGAGACCAGGCCGGCGACCGGCGCCAGGATCAGGAGGAAAACCAGGAAGGTCAGACCCCAGATCACGAAGGCCAGCCAGAACGCGTTCTTGAGGAACGCCTTGTAGTTCTGCGCGTAAAGCACCAGGGCGGTGCGCGAGGTCGCCCAGGGGTTGTCCGAGCGGACCTTCATGTTGTAGGCCAGAATGACCTCGTCGAGGTAGGTCAGCGAAAGGTTCACGATGGTGTTGATGAATTTCGCGATGCCCTGGATGCCGGGGATGGGCAGGAAGTTCGTGATCGTGAAGAACACCCGGTTGAAGGCCTTGAGCACGCCCTTGATCAGCTGGTCGACGCCGAACAGGATCGACGACTCGGCGAAGCGCTCGCGGACGATGCCCTGGGCATAGTCGATCTGGCCCTTGCCGTCCGGCAGCGTCCGGCCTTCCATCAATTCGACCAGCACCGCGATGTGGCCGGCCTTGACCAGGTAGAGCAGGTATTCGCGGATGAAGTACATGATGACTCCGGCCACCCCGAAACCGATCAGCCCGCCGTAGAGTCCGCCGGCCTCCGGCTCGCCGCCGATCGTCCCGACCCCGTAGCCGATGCCCGCCCCGACGCCGGTGATCAGAACGTACGCCAGCGTGATCCCGAAATAGATCAGGAAGCGGAAGATCAGGAACGGCATCGTCTTGAGCAGGAGCGAGACGATCTCGCCGAGCTTGAAATCCATCATGGTCGGAGTTCCTTGGTTGAATGTCCGTGGCCCTAGAGTACGTAATCCGGGGGTGGATTACGACATCCGGATCGCAGCGCGGCCGGTCGGCCGCGCGGGCGTCGTCTCGTCGGTAGGACGACCGGGCGGCCGCGGTGCGATCGCCGATCGGGGGACGCGTCAGTCGTCGAGGTTGCGCACGTCGACGAACCGGCCGCTCTCGCCCTCCTTCAGTGACTCGAGCAGGCCCAGAATCTGCTCCGCCGACTGCTCCGCCGAGGGCATCGCGTCGGTGCCGCGTGCGTCCTTGAGCTTCTGCACCGACGGGAACTCGTCGCTGTCGACGTCGCCGCACAGGTAGTCCTGCATCTCGGTGTCGACCAGGCCGGGCGCCAAGGAGGTCAGGTGGGTGTCCGGCATTTCGTGGGCATACAGGGCGACCAGGTCGTCGAGGCTGGACTTGCTCATCGCGTAGGCACCCCAGCCGTGGCTCAGGTTATGGCCGGCGCCGGAGGAAATGGCGACGACCTGTTCGACTGGAATCTGGCGCTCGATGAACCAGTCGAGGATGACCTTGTTGGCCCAGACGTTGATCCGGAACAGGTGCTCGACATCGTGGACGTCGGTGGTATTGAACTCCTGGATCCGGCCGAGGATGCCGGCGTTGAGGACCAGCAGGTCCAGGCGCAGGCAGTCCGACAGCAGCCGGTCCATCGCTTCTGGAATGGCGTTGAGGTTGCCCAGGTCGACCTCGCGGTCGCGCAGGCCGTCGTCGCCCTGGATCGGGCAGCCCGATCGGCTCATGCCCCAGACGATCGCCTCCTGAGCGAGCAGTTGCTTGGTGAGTCCCAGGCCGAGGCCGCTGGAGTTGCCGGTGATCAGTACGTTCATGGCGAGGGTCGAAGTCTCCGTTTGAATGAATGCGAGTCGGATTCAGTCCTCGCTGGACGAATCCGGCGCCCCTTCATCGTAGCGCCCGAACCAGGCCAGGATGTGGCGGATCTTCGATGCCATCTGGCTGGGCCGCGCCGCGATGCCGTGCGGGGCCTCGGGAATCCGGACCAGCACCGAGTCGATGCCGCGCAGCTTCAGCGCCTGGTAGTACTGCTCCGATTCCCAGATCGGGGTGCGCCAGTCTTCTTCACCCGTCAGCACCATGGTGGGGGTGGACACGTTACCGACGCGGGACAGCGGCGAACGCCGCCAGTACTCATCCTGCGCTTCCCACGGCGGGGCCGGGAACCAGTACTTGTGGAAGAACGGCGTGAGATCGGCGGTCAGCGCGAAACTGGTCCAGTTGATCACCGGTTTGGCGACCACTGCGGCGCGGAAGCGGTCGGTGGTTCCGATGATCCAGGCGGTCAGCACGCCGCCGCCGGAGCCGCCGGTGACGAACAGCCGGTCGGGGTCGGCGATGCCGCGCTCGATGAGCACGTCGACGCCGTCCATCAGGTCCTGGTAGTCGCCGCCGGGATAAGCGTGGTGGATTTCGTTGGCGAAGTCTGCGCCGTAGCTGGTCGAGCCGCGCGGGTTGATGTAGGCCACGGCATAGCCGGCCGCGGCCATCAGCTGGACTTCCATCGAGAAGCGGTCGCCGTAGTCGGCGAACGGCCCGCCGTGGATCTCGAGAATCAGCGGCAGCGGCGCGTCGCCATCGTGCCCCGGCGGCAGAGCGAACCAACCCTGGATCTCGAGGCCGTCGACCGAAGACGGATAGCTGAATTCCTCGACCTCGGCCAGCGCGCGGTGGGCCAGCCGCTCGGCGTTCAGCCGGGTCAGTCGCGTGGTCTCGACGCCGCGGCGTTGCAGTTCGACCCGGACGAGGTCGGCCGGGTGGGCCGGCGTCGTCGCGGTATAGACCAGGCGGTCGTCGCCGGCGTCGAACGTGCCGCTGGCATACGGCCGGCCGAGTGTGGTCCCGCCGACGCCGGAGACCAGGCGGGTGCGGACGCCGTCCAGGTCGACCCGGTCGATGACCCCGGTGCCTCGGTCGCTGTAGTGGATGTACAGCGCGTCGCGGTCGGCGTCCCAGCCGAAGCCGTCGACGGAGCGGTCGAGATCGCTGGTCAGCGAACGCGGCTCACCGCCGTCCATTACGTACAGCTGGGTGTTGTGATAGCCCAGCCGCTGATCGTCATACCCGAGCCAGGCCAGGCGATTGCCGCCGGGCGCGTAGGCCGGATTCCGGTCGGGTCCGAAGCGATCGGTCAGCGGCGTGAGGTCCAGCGTGGCGAGGTCGAGCCGGACCAGCTCGGTGTCGTTGCGCTCCAGCTCGAAATCCTCGCGTCGGTTGGTCGCGAACACCAGCGATCCGCCGTCGGCCGACCAGGTCGCGGGGCCGGGCTGCGGATAGGGCCCCTCGGTGAGCTGGCGCGCCGGGCCGCCGTCGGCCGGCACGACGAAACGCTGGACCTGGCCATGCGGCAGGAAGCCCTGGCCATCGGCCCGGAACACCGGGCGTTCGACGACCCGCGCCGGCGGCGCCCATTCGGCGCCTTCCGGGGCCTTCAGCGGTTCGACGATGCGCGGCGCCTCGGACGGCACGAATCGGCGGAACGCGATCCGCTCGCCGTCCGGCGACCAGCTCGGTCCAGACGGCGCATGCGGGCCGGTCGTCAGCGCGGTAGTCCGGCCGGAGTCCAGCCACAGCACGTGGAGCTGCGTTTCACCGTCGCCGGTGTGGCCGATGTACGCGACGCGCGTCCCGTCCGGCGACCAGGCCGGCGAGCCGGCCTGTCCGTCGGCGGGGGTCAGCGGCTGCTGCCCGTCCTCGGCATCGATCAGCCATAGCTGGCCGCGGTTGCGGTCGGTCATCGCGTCCAGCGTACGTCGGACATAGACGGTCCGCTCGCCGTCCGGCGACAGCGCCGGGGCGTCGGCGTACTCGAGACCGAAGATGTCGTGGGCGGTCAGCGGTTCGTTCGCGGCGAGTCCGCCGGCTGCGGTCAGCAACAGGGCCGCGAGAGTCGCGATCAGTGGATGGGGGGTCATCGTGGATCTCCGTGGGCGGCGTCGTCGCCGATGGACTGTTCGAACAGCTTCAGGATGCGCCGATACTGGTCGAGCCAGCTTTCGGGGTGCACGTAACCGTGCGGTTCCAGCGGATAGGACGCCAGTTCCCAGTCCTGTTTCTCCAGTTCGATCAGGCGCTGGACCAGCCGGATCGAGTCCTTGTAGAACACGTTGTCGTCGAGCATGCCGTGGCTGATCAGCAGGTCCCCTTCCAGACCGTCGACGAATTCGATCGGCGACGAGCGCCGATAGGCCTCGGGATCGACTTCGGGCGTGTTCAGGATGTTCGAGGTGTAGAAATGATTGTAGTGGGCCCAGTCCGTGACCGGCCGCAGCGAGGCGCCGGCGGCGAAGACCTCGGGTGCGTTGAACATGGCCATGAAGGTCATGAAGCCACCGTAGGAGCCGCCGTAGACGCCGACTCGAGTCGGGTCGCCGTCGTGATTCTCGACGACCCAGTTCACGCCGTCGATCAGGTCCTCGAGCTCGGGCGTGCCCATCTGCCGGTAGATCGCGGTGCGCCAGTCGCGGCCGTAGCCCCGGCTGGCCCGGTAGTCCATGTCCAGCACGTGGAAGCCGCGCTCGGTCAGCAGGTTGTGGAACATCTGCTCGCGGAAGTAGTACGGGAACCTGTGGTGGGTGTTCTGGGTATAGCCGGCCCCGTGTACGAACAGCACCACCGGGCGTGGACCTTCGGCGTCGCCGCGGGCCGGGTAGAACTTGGTCCAGATCGGTTCGTCGACCTGGCTGGAGGGGACGCCGACGAACTCCACAGGCTGCCAGTCGATTGCCCGGTAGGCCTCGGTCCGGGTGTCGGTGCCGGCGATCGGCTCGCCGCCGTCGATGTCGATCACGGCCGCCTGGGTCGGCAGGTACGGTCCGGAATGGCGGAGCAGGACCCGCTGCAGCTCCGGGCCGATCGCGAAGCTCTCTACGCCCTTGAGCTCCGACAGCCGCGTCAGCCCGCCGCGCCGCAGCTCGATCCGGTATAGATCGTATTCGGTCGGGTGACTGCGGTTGGTCAGGGCCCAGGCGATCTCCGGGTCGTTGCCGAAGGCGATGTCGAAGACTTCGAAGCGGCCCGAGGTCACCTGGCGTACGGTGCCGCCGGGCCCGGCGGTATAGAGGTGGCTGTAGCCCGATTCCTCGGAAAGCAGCCACAGCGTTTCGCTGCCGGGGATCCAGCCGAACTCGTTGAACGACCAGTTGATCCAGGCAGGGTCGGTCAGGCGGTGCAGTTCGGTCAGCGTCGGTTCTTCTTCGTGGCCGTCGATCCTCACCGTCCAGCGATCCTTGTTGTCGATCGCGCGCAGCTGGACGGCGGCGGCCGGCCGCTGCGGATGCCACTCGATACCGGCCACCGATACCGGCCGCGGGTCTTCGGCGTCGTGGGGGTCGATCTCCTGCTCGGCCTTGAGATCGGCCAGTGGATCCTCGGTGATGCCCGACAGTGCGGCCAGATCCAGGGCATGTTTCGTCCGGGTTTCCAGGTCGAGCAGCCACAGTTGCTGTGGGGTCGGCGGGGTGCGGCCGACCAGCGTGCGAACGTCTTCGATCTCGACATAACCGGATTCGGTCACGAAGCGCGGCATCGCGTCGTTGCGGCCCTCGTCGTCACCGGCCTTGCGGACCGCGACGAGCAGCCAGCGGCCGTCCGCCGAGGGGGCCGAGAATACCGATTCCATGCCCTTGCCGAGGTACCAGGGCTCCGGCGCGCGGCTCGGATCGGCCTCGGCGAGCCCGCGCTGGAAGGCGCGCTGCTCGATCCGGCGCTCGCGCTCGCGCGCCAGCGTGGCGAACAACTCCAGCTGCTGTTCTTCCAGCCCGTCGTCCGGTTCGGTGTCCGGCTCGTCCTCGAAGCGAAGATCGGCCAGCGGCCGGCTTACCCGGGTGTCGAGATCGATCATCCACCAGTCGCGGCCGAGCCGGACCAGGACCCGGTTCGAGGTCGCGCCGAAGCGCGCTTCATCGGCATTGCCGCTGGCGGTCAGCTGGACCCGTACGCCGGTATCCAGGTCGCGCAGGTAGAGATTGCCGGCGCGAATGGTCAGCGCCCGTTCGCGGCCGGCGTCGAACGCAGGCTCCGGGCCGTCGAGGCCAACTCGTTCGGTCGCTTCGAGCCGATGCGTCCGGCCGGTGTCGATCTCGACCTGCAGCAGGTCGCGGATCTCGGAATCCGGGCGCTTGACCCGTGCGGTGTAGTGGCGGCCGTCCAGCTGCCACCAGGCCGCTTCGACGGGTGGGCCGATCCAGTCCGGGTCGGCCATGATCCGGTTCAGGTCGGGCGTCTGCGCCGCGGTGGCAGCGGCGGTCCACAGCAGTGCGCCGGCGCAGAGCCAGCGCGCGGCGCCGCGCGCCGGCCGGGACGGAATCAGGGATCGGACGTTGGTTGAAGCCACGCGAGTTCCTCGGGAGGGAGACCCCCAAGGATACCGGTCGTGGCGTGCTCGGCGGGGCGGTTCGGTCAGGCCGCCTGCTGCAGGCGGCCGAAGGCGTCGATGATGCGGTCGATCTGGTCCGGACTGTGCGCGGCACTCAGGCTGATCCGGAGGAGGTTCAGGCCCTTGGGCGTGGCCGGCGGGATCATCAGGTTGGCGTAGACCCCGGCATCGAGCAGGCCGTACCAGTGCGCCAGCGCCGACTCGCGGTCGGGCAGGACGATCGCCGCGACCGGTCCCGGATCGGCGCTGCCCAGGGTGTAGCCGAGTTCGTTCAGCGCGCCGTAGAGCTGGTGGATGTTGCGCCACAGCTGGTCGCGCAGCGCCTGGCCGTGCACCACCTTCTCCAGCGCGGTTCGGGTGGCCGCGATCACCGCCGGCGATGGTGAGGCGGTGAAGATGTACGGGCGCGCGGCCAGTCGGACGTGCTCGAGTTCGGCGTGGCGGCTGACGCAGAACCCGCCGATCCCGGCCAGGCTCTTGGAAAAGGTGCCGACGATGAAGTCGATCTCGTCGACCACGCCGCGGTCCTCGGCCACGCCCAGGCCGTGCTGGCCGAACACGCCGAACGAGTGCGCTTCGTCGAGCAGCAGCCAGGCCCCGTGGCGCTTCTTGACCTCGATGAACTCTTCCAGTGGCGGCTGGTCGCCCATCATCGAGTAAAGCCCCTCGACGACGATCAACGCGCGTTTCGCATCGTCGCCGAGGCGGCGCAGGCGGCGGTCGAGGTTGTCCGGGTCGTTGTGACGGAACACCACGGTCTGGGCATGACCCAGCCGGGCGCCATCGTAGATGCTGGCGTGCGAGTCGCTGTCGAGCAGCAGGTAGTCGTCCTTGCCGGTCAGCGTGGAGATGCTGCCGAGGTTGGCCTGGTAGCCGGTCGAGAAGACCATCGCCGACGGCCAGCCCCAGGCGCGGGCCAGGTCACGCTCGAGCGCGGCGTGGTTGGCATAGCTGCCGTTGGCCATGCGCGATCCGGTGGTCCCGGTGCCCAGTTCTTCGAGCGCATCGCGGGCCGAGGCGACCACGTCGGGGTCCATCGTCAGCCCGAGGTAGTTGTTGGTCCCGGCCAGGATGACCCGGCGCCCGCCGATCGTGCCCTCGGTCGCCGAGTGGACCGCGTCGATCGGGGTCGCCACCGGCGGAATCTCGGCGCGGTCGAGATCGGCGCGCGCCTTCGCCACCTCGGCGAATTTGTCGAACAGGCTCATGCCGCGCCGTCCTCGCACAGTGGTGCGATCCGGACGGCCAGTTCGTTCAGCGTGCGGGTTTCTGCCAGCACCTCGACGGGAATCGAGATGTCGAGCCGGTCCTCGATTTCCATGACCAGGTCCATGATCTGGACGGAGTCCAGGCCGACGTCGCTGGTCAGCGCGGCATCGAAGTTCACGTCGCCGAGTTCCGGAAGCGATGTGGCGACCGCGTCCTGGATCGCTTGGTGAATGGCGGGGTTGACGTCGGTCATTCGCGGGCCCATCCGGGTAAGGAGTCGAGCGCTCGGTCCAGACGGCGGCTCGGCTGCCAGTCCAGGTGCGCGGAAAGCGCGAGATTATCGCAGACCCAGTCAACGTGCCGCAATTCACGCACCTTGCCCGGCGACAGCAGCGCGGCGCCGCCGGTCAGCCGGCGTCCGGCCAGCGCCAGTCCGCCGGCGACGCGCAGCGCGATCCCGGGCATCGCGAGGGTGCGAATGCGGCCGCCGTGGATCGTTTCGGCGACCCTGGCGACGTCCGGCCAGCCCCAGCCGCCGTGGGGCTGCGGCCCGGCCAGTGTGAATGGGGTCGGCGAGGGCCCGCGAAGAAGCAGGCGCTCGATGGCCTCGGCGACGTCATCGACGTGGACCAGCGAAAAGCGCGCCTCGGCCGGACCGAGTCGGATCAGCCAGCCGCGCGCCAGTATGCGCCAGAAGTCGTGCAGCGCCGGATCATCGGGGCCGTAGACGGCCGGCGGCCGGAGGATGGTGGAGGTCGCCGGCAGGCGATCGCGCCAGGCGCGCTCGGCGCCGGCCTTGGAGGCGGCGTACCAGGACAGGTCCGGTCGCGTGGCGGCCAGGGACGACACGAGCAGCGCGTGCGCGAGCGGCGCGGCGCGCGCGACGGCCTCGGCCAGCCGCTCGGTTCCTTCGATGTTGACGCGGTCGAAATCGCGCTGACGGCTGCCGGCAATGGCTCCGGCCAGGTGCACAACGGCATCGACGCCGGCGACCAGTGCCTCGAGCGCGGCCGGATCGGACAGATCGCCATCGATGGGCTCGATTCTCGGATCGTCGATCGAACGCCGGGCCGGATCGCGAACCAGGATGCGGAATCGCAGTTTGGCCGAAGAGCCGAGCAGCCGCGCCAGGGTGGCGCGCCCGATGAAGCCTGTGGCGCCGGTCAGGGCAATGACCGGCATGCGTCAGTCGGCCGAGTTCAGCGCCTGGGTGTGGGGCGTGCGGTTGACCAGCTCGCGTGGCAGCACCTCGGTGTCCTCGAGGCCGTTGCGCTTGAGGAAGTCCAGTCGCGTGCCGCTGCGCGACAGCTTGCCCGACGAGGTGCGCGGCAACGTGTGCAGCGGGACCAGCTCGATCAGGCAGGCGATGCCGAATTCAGACTGGATCTGCTGCTTGAGCCGCTCGACCAGGCGAGCCTGGCGGAACGGGTCCTGTTCACGGCACTGCACGACCAGCACCGCAACCTCGCTGCCGTCCTCGGCAGGAATCGCGAACGCCGAGGCGTCTTCGGGCCGGACTTCGGGCTGCTGCTCGGCGAGGTACTCGAGATCCTGCGGCCAGATGTTGCGGCCGTTGATGATCAGAAGGTCCTTGGCGCGGCCGGTGATGAACAGCGAATCCCCGGCCCGGTATCCGACGTCGCCGGTATTCAGCCAGCCATCTTCGGTCAGCGACTCGCGCGTCGCTTCCTCGTTGTTGGCGTAACCGGACATCACGCTCGGGCCGCGCAGGTAGATCGTGCCGCAGTGGCGCTCCGGCAGGACCTCGCCGGCGGAGTCGCGGATCTCGACTTCGTAGTCTGGCAGCGGTCGGCCGCAGTTGACGAACTCGGTGACGCGGGCATCGCTGCCGGCGGCGACCGGGGCAGCCCGGCGTTCGCGGGCCAGCAGGTCGGCGTCGAGCCGATCGACATCGAGGCCCTGGGCCAGCGGCGCGAAACTGACTGCCAGCGAGCACTCGGCCATGCCGTAGCAGGGCAGGAACGCGGACGGCGAGAAGTTCGAGGGCGCCAGCGCTTCGGCGAACCGATCGAGCCAGCTCGAGCGGATCATTTCGGCGCCGACGCCGGCCACGCGCCAGGCCGAGAGATCATAGCGATCCAGATCGCCCTCGCGCAGCCGGCGCGCGACCAGCGCGAACCCGAACGGCGGTGAGTAGGAAATGGTCGAGGCGTTGCGCGACATCAGTTCCAGCCAGAGGCGCGGGCGCATCGCGAAGTCGCGGGTGCCGAGATAGTCGACCGACAACTGTGAGACCACCGGGCCGAGGATCAGGCCGACCAGGCCCATGTCGTGATAGAACGGCAGCCACGACATGTAGCGGTCGCCGCGACGGATCTGGACGCCGTACTGCAGGATGCCGGCCAGGTTGGTCAGTACCGCGCGCTGGGTGATCATCGTGCCGCGCGGAAAGCGGGTGCTGCCGGACGTGTACTGGAGGTAGGCCAGGTCGTCGGGCGCCGGCGGCTCCGGCAGCGTCGCAGCCGGCTCGAGCGCTTCGAAGGCCTCCAGCGTCCCGCTGACGGCGAGATCGAGCCCGTCGACCGCTTCGGCCAGGAACGACTCGAAGTCGCGTGACGCGTAGGCGGCGCGTGCGTGACAGTCGATCAGCAGCGCGCGCAGGTGCTTGACGAAGGCTTCCTTGCCGCCGAGATGCACGGCGGCCGGCAGCGGCACGGGCACCAGGCCGGCGTACTGACAGGCGAAGAACATGACGTGGAATTCGGGCTGCGTATCGGCGATCAGCGCCACCCGGCTGCCGCGCGGCAGCTCGAGCGCGGCCAGGCGTCGCGCCGTCGCGAGCGCTCGCTCGCGAATCTCGCGATAGGTCAGCACGGCGGTCAATCGACCTCGACCGTCGTGGAAGTTGCAGCCCGTGGTCCCCTGGGCGGCATAGTCGAGTGCTTCAGCGAGGCTTCGGTAGCCGGAGGTCTTCAGCGGCAGCGAATTCTGCGTGGGGGTTGGCTTCAGGCTCAAACCGATGTTCCCTTGTTGTTCTGCGTTCTCGCGTAGAATCGCCAGCGAGAGTTATTAAAACAATCTAATCGACCATTATAAGACGCTGACGTGTCAATGGAAACACGTTCGTCGACATCCCTGCGCAGCGACATGCTGGCCAAAGCGTGCTTCAAATCGTGTTAATGCCTGCAATTCTGCAACATTCGACCCTGATAATGCCACTCGGCCGTTCATGCGCATGACTGCGGCGGAATCCTCGATCGAGGTCAGGCCTGTCCGCACGCGGGCCGACTGGCGACGATTCCACGCCCTTCCGCCCCGCATCTACGCCGATGATCCGAACTGGGTTCGTCCGCTCGGTTTGCAGCTGCGCCAGCTGTGGGCGCCTCGTCATCCATTCTTCGAACACGCCGAGGCGCGGGCCTGGATCGCCCTGCGCGGCGGCCGCACGGTCGGCCGCATCAGTGCCCAGGTCGATCGGCTCAACGACGCCTGCGGCCGCCCCGACCTCGGCTGGTTCGGCCAGCTCGAGGCCGACGATGAGCGCGACGTCTTCCAGCGCCTGACCGAGACCGCCGGCGGCTGGCTCGGCGAGCAGGGCCGCAGCCGCATGCAGGGACCGTTCGATCTGTCGATCAACCAGCAGTGCGGGCTGCTGGTCGACGGCTTCGACACGCCGCCGATGATGCTGATGGGCCACGCCCGGCCTTACTACGCCGACCGGTTGCTCGAACTTGGATTCGAGTCGGTCGCCGACCTGCTGGCCTACCAGGGCGGTCTCGATTTCGACGGTCCGCGCGGAATGCGGCGCGTGCTCGGCCGACTCGGCGACCGGCTGCGCATCGAGCGCGTCGAACGCGGCGACCTGATGCGCCGGGCCGATGCGATGCGGGAAATGTTCAACGCGGCATGGGCCGACAACTGGGGCTTCGTGCCGATGACCGAAGCCGAGTTCCGGCACGCCATCCACGACATGAAGATCCTGATTCGACCCGGCTATGTCCAGGTGGCGTGGCTCGACGACGAACCGGCCGCGTTCATGGTGACCCTTCCGGATCTCAACGAACTGGTGCACGACCTGGACGGCCGCCTGTTCCCGTTCGGTGGCGCGCGGCTGCTGTGGCGAATCTGGCGGCGCAGCAGCACGCGTGCCCGCGTGCCGTTGATGGGTGTGGCGCCGAAATACCACCGTACGATCACCGGCGCAGCGCTGAGCTACGCAATGGTGGCCGACACGCGCGACTTCCTGAAGTCCGACGGCATCGACTGGACCGAGCAGTCGTGGATTCTCGAACAGAATCGTGGGATGCGTTCACTGATCGAGTCGATCGACATGACGGTGACCAAACGCTACCGGATCTACGAGCGTCGTATCGGAGCGGGGGAATGACCGACGCGCGTCTGGCGCCGGAGACCGCCGCAGCCCTGTCGATCGTGGTGCTGGCCGGCGATCGCGGCCCGGAAGACCCGATCGCGACGTCGGCCGGCGTGGTCGGGAAGGTCCTGGCACCGGTCGCGGGGCGCCCGATGCTGGCCCATGTCCTGGCCGCCGCTCGCGCGCTGGGCGACGCGATTCCGATCCGGCTGGTCTGCCCGGATCGGGCGGAGTACCTGGCCGTTGCCGGGCCGTTTCGCGGCGCCGAGGGCGCGTTCGCGACGGTGACGCCGGCCGCCGGGCCCGCGGCCAGCGTGGCCGCGGCGCTGGACACCCTGCCGCGCGGAGCCCCGGTGCTGTTGCTGACCGGCGACCATCCGCTGGTGTGTTCCGACTGGCTGCACGGCTTTATCGCGGCCGCCGAGACGACCGGCGCCGATGCCGTGGTCGGCGTGGCCGACGCCGATGCCGTCCAGGCGCGGTTTCCCGGGGGTCGGCGGACGCGCTATCGGTTTGCCGATCGCTCGATCTGCGGTACCAACCTGTTCCTGTTCCGAACCGCGCAGGGCCACCGCGTGGTCGACGCCTGGCAGGCCTTCGAGCGGGATCGAAAGCGCCCCTGGCGCATCGTCGGCCGGCTCGGTGTGGTCGGCCTGATCCGCTACCTGTTGCGCCGTCTGACGCTCGAGGCCGCCTTCGAGACCCTCTCCGGTCGGCTCGGTGCGCGCACCCGGGCCGTCGTCGTGCCCTGGCCGGAAGCGGCGGTGGACGTCGATACGCTCGATGACCGGGCGCTGGTCGAGTCGGTATTCGACGAGCGCCGCACGTGAGCCGCCTCGAGCGCTACGTCATGCTGCAGCTGCTGCGGCCGATCTTCGGCGTGTTCTTCGTCGCGCTGCTGATCATGCTCGCCTACTACTTTTCGAGCTACCTGGCCGATGCGGTTGTCGAGCGACTGTCGATCGAGGCCGTCGCGAAGCTGGCCACGCTCAAGCTCGGACTGTTCTTCGACGTGCTGATCCCCGGTGCGATCTTCCTCGGCGCGATCACCGGCCTCGGCCGGCTGCAGAGCGGCTATGAAATGACCGCGATGGCCGCGTCCGGCGTCGGCCGTGCGCCGGTGGTCCGCGCAGTGCTCGCGATCGCGTTGATCGGGCTGCTGGTGGTCGCGGCGTTGACCCACTGGTTTCGACCCTGGGCCTACGATGCCCTGTATTCGATGGAAGGCGAGCTGGTCGCGCGCATCGATCTGAGCCGGGTCGAGCCGGGTCGCTTCGAGGTCGGCGACGAGGCCTGGGTGATCTTTGCCGAGGCGCGCGACGGTGATGCGCTGACCGACGTGCTCGTCCACCAGCGAACGCCGAATTACCGCAATCTGCTGCGCGCCGAGCGCCTCGCCCAGCAGACCGACGCCGACGGTTCGATCGCGCTGGAATTCAGCGGCAACGTCCGTTCGTATCGCCTGCAGCAGAACGGCGACGCCGACCTGGTCGGCCTGAGCGATCGCCTGCGCGTCCAGTTCGATCCGCCGATCCCGGTCGAGCCCACCCGCAAACGCCGCGCGCTGTCGTTCGGGCAGTTGATGGATCGGGCGGGCGCGCTGGAGTGGGGCGAATTGCAGTGGCGCACGCTGATGCCGCTTTCGGTGCCGGTGCTGGCCTTGCTGGCCCTGGGCATCGCCCGGATCAATCCTCGGCACGGCCAGGGGTCGCGGGTGCTGCTCGCCACGCTGCTGGTGACCCTGTACTTCGCTGCGATCGGCACCCTGGCCAATCGCGTCGACGCCGGCACCATGCCGATCTGGCCCGGGTTGTTCTGGGCGCCGTTGATCGTCGTGCCGCTCGTCATCGGCCGCCTGTGGCGAAGCTGGCGGGGGCCGGGGGCGCCGATATGACCGTTCTCGATCGCTATCTGCTCGATCGCCTGCTGCGCGGCTATCTGGGCATGGGGCTGGCCGTGGCCGCACTGGTCTGGCTGATCGCGCTGCTCGAGGCGCTGGGCGGCGATCTGGGCGGCGGAGCGCTGGCGACGCTCTGGACGGCGACCGCGGCCGTGCCGATTCGGCTGATCGACCTGCTGCCGGTGGTTACCGTGCTGGCCACCGCGAGCGTACTGGCCGCGCTCCAGGCGCAGCGCGAGCTCGTCATCGTCCGGGCCGCCGGCATGTCCCTGCTGCACGTCACCCGACTGGCGCTGATCCCCGCGCTCGCCGCGGCGGTGCTGGCGGTGCTGGCGCTGCAGTTCCTCGCTCCGCTGCTCGACCCGCCGGGCGACCGGGTCGAGGTGGGCGCGCCCGGAGAGAGCAGTCTGTGGCACCCCTGGCACGGACTGTGGGTGCGGTCCGAGGCCGACGTGATGAACGTGCGGCGATTCGACCCCGGTCAGCTGCCGGGGGAGATCGCGATCTACGAGTTCGACGAAGCCGGCCGGCTCGAACGTCAGATCCGCGCCGAGCGCGCGGTCCCGGCCCCCGAGCGCTGGACCCTGGAGTCGGTCCAGATCAAGACGCTGGATGCGTCGGGTGCACCGCGCATCGTGCAGCTCGAACGTTACCGCTGGGACTCGTTTCTCAGCGCGCGTCAGCTCCGCTTGTTCCGTCAGTCCCCGAGCAGCCTGCCGTTGACCGACCTGTGGACCTACGTGGCCAGTCTGAAGGAGCGCGGTCAGGACGCATCGGAGTTCGAATTGGTCCTATGGCGGCGCATCACGCTGCCGCTGGCCGGAATCGGCATGGTGCTGATCGCCGCGGCGCTGGCCGCGACGCCCGGGAAGGGCCGCGGGTTCAGCCTGAAGCTGGTCGCGGCGGTCGGCGTCGGGCTGGGGTATCACCTGCTGGCCGGAATGGCCGGTTTCTTCGCGCTGGTCACCGACCTGCCGCCGGCGCCGGTCGTGCTGCTGCCGCCGCTGGCGCTGATGATCATCGCTTCGGTGCTGCTCGCACGCAGTCGTTGAGGGCGCCGGGCGGCCGATTCGGCGGCCGGAAACGAATCGACCCGGCCGGGCCGGGTCGATCGAAGCGTCGCTGTCGAACCTGCGCTCAGCCGGCGGCCTGGACCCAGGCGCTGCACCAGCCGTTCTTGTTGACCAACTTCCCCGGGAAGATGGCGCAACCGATCCATTCGCCGTCGCCGCCCTGGGCGAGCTGGCAGTTGGAGCAGACCTGCGACACGTCGTGCGAGGCGAACTTGCCGTTGTCGACCTCTTCGGTGTCGTGGACGTAGCCGAGGGCCGAAGCCTGCGGATCGGCCGGATCCAGTTGTTCCTGGGCCAGCGCGTCGCCGAAGCGGGTCATCGTCGGCAGGATCAGCGCCAACGAGCCAGCGCCAGCGAGCTTGAACAGGTTTCTGCGGGAACATTTCGCCATGGGGTTCTCCTTGGGCGGTGCCGTTGATGGACTGCGAATTCGCGACGCAGTTTACTGCAAGTCCCGGCTGCTGGACATGCGGAATCATCACGCGGCGAGAACCGAACGCATTCGTAAGTCATTCTCAATACTGAATAATTCGCGTTTCCGGGTCGGCGGCCCGGCGTGACGCGGCGCGGCGGGCGGGACACCCGGTGGACCGACATCCGGACACAAAAAAAGCGGGCGGAAGGCCGCCCGCTTGATCGTGTTCGAACCGGAGGGTACCGGACTCGTTTCACGATCGATGTCTTACGGCAGGATCACGCTGTCGATGACATGGATCACGCCGTTGCTTGCCATGATGTCGGTGGTCACGACGTTGGCGTTGTCGACCATCACGCCGCTGTCGGAGACGGTGATGTCGATATCCGAGCCCTGGACGGTCGTGGCGGTATCGAGTTCGACCACGTCAGCGGCCGTGACCTTTCCGGCGACCACGTGATACGTCAGGACCGCGGTCAGCTGCTCGGTGTCGGCCAGCAGCGCGTTGAGCTGGTCTGCCGGGATCTTGGCGAAGGCGTCGTCGGTCGGCGCGAAGACGGTGAACGGCCCTTCGCCCTTCAGCGTCTCGATCAGTCCGGCGGCGTCCAGCGCGGTGGCCAGGGTATTGAACGAGCCGGCCTCGACGGCGGTGTCGACGATGTCCTTGTGCGTGCCGTGGTCGTCGGCAAGTGCCGGCGCCGAAAAAGCGAGGGCCAGCAGCGATGCGAATACGATACGAGTTGCAGCTTTCATGGTTCACTCCTAGAGTGGGGGTTGGGGTCGGTCCGCGAATCGGACCTGCCAAGTGTCGGGGGCGGGCATCGTTTTCCTGTCGAGGTCAGATGAAGGCACGGTCAAGAAACGGTGAGGAACGCGTCAATGCCCTGCTTCCGGAGCGCGCACACGAGCAGGCACGACTCGAGTATCGACCGGAATGGATCGAGCGCAGCCGCGCCGATTCGCTGTTCGCGACGCTGCACCGCGACATCGATTGGGAGGCCCGGACGCTGAAGATGTTCGGCCGGATGATCGAGCAGCCGCGCCGGATCGCGTTCCAGGGGGATGATGGCGTGGTCTACCGGTATTCCAACGATGACTACTACGCGGCGTCCTGGCACCCGGACGTTGCTGCGCTTCGCGATCGGTTGGCCGACGATCTCGGCGTGACCTTCAACAGCGTGCTGCTGAATCTCTACCGCGACGGCCGGGACGGCATGGGCTGGCATGCCGACGATGAACCGGAGCTCGGCGATCGACCGGTGATCGCGTCGATCAGTCTCGGCGCGGTCCGTCGGTTCGTGCTGCGGTCGCGGTCCGAGCCGGCGCGCAGGATCGATCTGGCACTGTCTCCGGGAAGCCTGCTGCTGATGGCCGGCGACCTGCAGCAGAGCTGGCAGCACCAGGTGCCGAAGACCGCCCGCCCGGTCGGACCGCGAATCAATCTGACGTTTCGTCGGGTCCTGCGTCCACCCCGTTGATCGCGTCGTCGTCGAGCAGCGTCTCGACCTGCTGCTGCGCGGCGTCGAGCATCGCCCGGCAGTCCTGGCTCAGGGTCACGCCGCGCTTGAACCGCTCCAGCGATTCGGCCAGCTCGAGGTCGCCGGTTTCCAGCGATTCGACCAGCGACTCCAGTTCCGCCAGCTTGGCTTCGAACGACGGTTCGGCCTCTGACGACGAGGATTCCGGGGCTTCGCTCATGGGTACTGCTCCGCAGGTGGTCCGGCCCGGCTCAGTGCTCGGGCGAAGTATAGGGTAGCAAGCCGGCCGGGGGGTCATGCCAGTGCGGTGCGGATCCGAGCCACGCAGGATCGCGCCAGCGGCCACCGACGGCCGCCACGCGACCGGCCACCCGCAGCACCGGCAGCCGATGCCGGCGCCACGGCGGGACGCCGGCGGCCCGCAGCACTTCTGCGACGCGCTTCGTC
>Ga0102937_1000279_pt1 | contig 22281 bp, 20 predicted proteins | sample SalPonR2_B_D1_MG_FD_78213 | JGI IMG/M metagenome (GOLD analysis project Ga0102937, IMG submission 78213) | Salt pond soil microbial communities from South San Francisco under conditions of wetland restoration - Salt Pond MetaG R2_B_D1_MG | ecosystem: Environmental > Aquatic > Marine > Intertidal... | reverse complement strand
CCTGAGCGGGTCGCCATTGTAGACGATGTGGTGACGACGGGGGCGACGGTTCGGGTTTTGGCTTCGGTTCTGCGGGAGGCCGGGGCTCGGGAGATTCAGGTTTGGGCTTTGGCGCGGACACCCGGTTAGTTTATTAAATTCTTCTTTGGAGCATGCGTTGGTCGGGGGTCGTTGACTCTGGCCCTGGAGCAAGCACCGGTCAGGCAGGTCCTCCCGGGATACGCTACAAGCACTTCCCTGTGCGCTTGTTTCGGGCCATCCATGGCCCTCTACAATCCCGGGAGGACCTGCCTGACCGGCGCCCGAAATCTTCAGTTATGCCAACATCGCTTTTACGCGGTCGGCAATTGCCAGACAGGACGTTAGTCCTGGCGATTCGATTCCGAAGAGGTTAACCAACCCTGTCAAACCGTGATTTTCCGGCCCATCAATTCGGAAATCCGCAAAGCCACCATCAGGCCCGGACAGCTTGGGCCGGATGCCGGCATAGGCAGGCTGAAGTCGGACCGGGTCGAGGTCTGGCCACCATTGGCGGATGCCTCTGGCGAAGGTTTCCAGGCGGCTGGGGTCGACGGTGTAGTCTTCCGTTTCGATCCATTCCACGTCCGGGCCAAAACGGGCCTGGCCGGCGAGGTCGAGGGTGAGGTGAACGCCGAGACCGCCGGGTTCCGGGACCGGGTAAATCAGGGTTTTGAAGGGTGTTCGGCCGCTGTAGCTGAAGTAAACGCCCCTGGCGAACCACTGCCGGGGTTTGTATTCATCAGGCAGGCCGGACCAGGACTTTGCTAGCGGGACAGCGGCAAGTCCGGCGGCGTTGATGACGTTTTTCGCTTTCAGGATCAGCGGATGGCCCCCTCCTAAGTGAAGACGATGGCAGCGGTTGTCCGATTCAGCGGCCACCACGGGCGACCGGAGGACGAGTTGGCCGCCGGCATCCTCGAGCTCGCCGAGCAAAGAGAGCATCAAACCATGACTGTCGACGATTCCGGTTTCCGGCGACCAGAGCCCCGAACTGGCGCGGATTTCCGGCATTTCCCGGGTAATTCGGTCTGCATCATGCAGGGCCAGAGCTACACCGTTGCGCGATGCAGCGGCCTGAATATCCCAGAGTTTGCCATTCTGTGATTGGTCGGCCGCCACAATCCATTTGCCGCATTTCTGGTGTTGGACTTTATGGGTCCGGCAATATTTGTAGAGCCGCTGCCGGCCTTCAACGCACAGTTCCGCCTTCAGTGACCCTTCCGGGTAGTAGATGCCAGCATGAATGACTTCGCTGTTGCGGGAAGATATGCCCTCACCAAAGCCGCCCGCGGCCTCCAGTACAATCACTTCATGCCCGGCTCTGGCCAGGGCGCGGGCAAGAGCAAGCCCAACGACCCCGGCGCCGATTACAACAGTCTGGTTTTCAAGGACTTCTGTCGACACTTACGCTTGCCCCGGCTCAACTGACATCGCACTGAGCTTACCCCATCCTGCCATCCCTGCAAAAACCGGCCCGGGAAAGCTCAACACATTACTCAAGAGCCCATACCGGTTATACTTGCAGCCGAAAAGTAGTGCATGGAGCCCGGCTTATGATGTCTGACAGGAAGCAGTTTGTTCTGGTAATGGTGGTGGCCGCCCTGTTTGTCGGGTGGCTCGGCTGGCGTGGCTTTGAGGTAATCAGCCTTAATGAGCGACTGAAATCTGATGAAGTGGTTGCCAGCTATCCCTACAAGCACCGGGTCCTCCGGGTGGAGGGTGACACTGCCATTATGAGCTCATTGCGGTCCCACACGACATCGACCCACAAGGCCCTGAGTGCGGTATTTCCGAGCATGCGCAATCTTGGTGACAGTCATCGGGACTGGCAGCGGGCAGAACGCGAGCTGGCGCAGGTGCAGGCCCGGGCCGGAGACGTGGTTCTTGGGGCGTCTGGCATCAGCCGTATTCGCTGGGAGCTGGATGAAAACTGGTACCACCTGCAATCCATGAAATCAAAATACGACACAAGGCTCTGAAACGTCCCTTTATGACCCATGACCCCACAGTTGCGGCATCCTCCCACCCCTACGATTCCCTGACGCCGGATACCATTCTGGATGCGATGGAAGAGGCCGGGTTTGCAGTAAGTGGCCGCCTGTTCGCACTGAACAGCTATGAAAACCGGGTGTATCAGGTGGGGCTGGACGAGGGGGCACCGGTCATAGCCAAATTTTACCGTCCCGGTCGATGGACAGAGGCAGAAATCCGGGAGGAGCATGACTTCACCCTGGAGCTTCTGCAGGCGGGCATTCCCGTGATAGCCCCAATAGCGTTAGCTTCCGGAGACACGCTGGGACGTCACGGCGAATTTCTGCTGGCGGTATTTGCTCAGCGTGGGGGACAGGCGCCGGACACCAGCGTGACCGATACCCTGTACCGGCTGGGCCAGTGGCTGGGCCAGATCCACAACATTGGCGCCAGCAAACCGTTTGCCCACCGCTCCAGCATGGACTTGCTTGACGGTATTGACGCCAGCAACCGGCTTCTGCTGGAAGGCGGCTGGATTCCGGCGGATCTCAGGCCCGCCTGGGACAGTCTGGTCCCGGACCTGCAAAGGCTCTGTGCCGCTAGAATTGATGAAGCCGGCCCGGTGGAGACCTTGCGACTTCATGGCGACTGCCATGCCGGCAATATTCTTTGCCGCGACGAGCAAATGCTGTTCGTGGATCTGGACGATTGCCGAACGGGCCCAGCTATTCAGGATATGTGGTTGCTACTGAACGGCGACGAGTTCGAGCGTGGCGCACAGCTTGGCGAATTGCTGGAAGGTTACGAAATGTTCCGTGATTTCAATCGTCGTGAACGCCATCTGATTGAGCCCTTGCGCTGCTATCGACAGATCGCGCACTGTGCCTGGTTGGCCAAACGCTGGGATGATCCAGCCTTTCCACGCTTTTTCCCCTGGTTTGCCCAGCCACGTTTCTGGTCAGACCAGATTCTCTCGCTTCGGGAACAGCTATCCGCCCTGCAGTCCCCAGCCATCACGGTGCCGGGGCAGTATTGAACAACACTTTAAATTCGTTTGATTCGAGGTAGGCATGAGCCAGAATGAGGCCCGTTACACCGTCCGCAGCCTGATTGTAACCGCTCTGGTTGCGGTCATAGGTACCGTTCTTGCGCTGGAACTGAGTGGCAAGATCAGTCACAGCGACAACAAGGATCACATGCCGGTTGGCGATTTCCAGGCCATTCATGTGACCGAGGACGACCCGTTCCGGATGTCACGCAAAGCGTCGGAGTTACATGCAGTCTGCGAGAATGGCTATCTGGCGATTGCCGCCGATGTAGACCCGTCTTTCCGGGGCATTCTGGTGGACTACAAGAACCGGGGTGTACGCTGCTCCCGGCCATCGCCGACAGGGCCTGCCGTTCCGCCCTCTCCAGAAGTACCCGACTCCAATGGCTAACTCCCGAAAGCCGTCGGAGGCACCCGAGCAGCTGACGGATCGGCTGTTTGCCACAGAACGCAGGCCCGAGGATTTCCGATTCGATGCATCGGTAGCCAGGGTGTTCCCGGACATGATTCGCCGTTCGGTTCCGGGTTACACCACGATCATCCCGATGATCGAGGTGATCACCGAACAATACGCCCAACCGGCCTCCCACTGCTATGACCTGGGCTGCTCCCTGGGCGCCTCGACCCTGGCGATGCGTCACGGCATTTCCCATGGGGATTGCACGCTTGTTGGCGTGGATAACTCCAGTGCCATGATCGAACGCTGCGAGCACTATGTTGCCCTGGACGACAGCGCCCTCCCCGTCACCCTACGATGCGAAGATATTCTGGACACCGAACTCAGCAACGCCTCGGTAACCACGCTGAATTTCACCCTCCAGTTTGTCGATCCAGAAAAACGGGCCGGTCTGCTCAAGCGAATTGCTGATGCCACTCTTCCCGGAGGCGTCCTGATCCTGTCAGAAAAAATCCGCTTCGAGTCGGAAGCCGAGCAGGCCATTCAGACCCGGCTGCACCACGAGTTCAAACGCGCCAACGGCTATTCGGATCTTGAAATCAGCCAGAAACGCACCGCCATCGAACAGGTACTGATCCCCGAAACACTCGCGGCTCACAAGGCGCGGCTACTGTCGGCAGGCTTCGACGAGGTGGTGGTGTGGTACCAGTGCTTCAACTTTGTTTCCATGCTCGCCATCAAGGCCAACAAAACCATCGAATGACCATGGCAGATTTTGACTGGAAAGCCCGGTTCGGGCCGATCATGAATGAACTCGCGGAAGACGGCCTGGATCACTGGGCCACTGTGCTCCGGCAGCAACTGATTCACCGCTTCGAAGACCGACCCCATGGCGATCTGGATCGCTGGCAGGCAGCCCTGGACCGCTTGCCCGACCTTGAGCAAGTGGAGGCGCAGCTGGACCGCTCTGCCATCACCCTGAACTCCTCGCAGCCCCTGACCGCGACACAGCAGGAACAGCTGGAGCTCGGACTGCGGGGCCTGATGCCCTGGCGCAAGGGCCCCTTCGATTTTTTCGGCACCTACATCGATACCGAGTGGCGCTCTGACTGGAAGTGGGACCGGGTGTCTCCCTACCTTTCAGACCTGGCCGGTCGCCGAATACTGGATGTGGGTTGTGGCTCCGGATACCACTGCTGGCGCATGCTGGGAGAAGGTGCGGGCCGGGTGATTGGCATCGACCCGGGGCTCCTGTTCCTGTTCCAGTTCTTCAGCGTCAAGGACTACCTCGGCGACGTCCCCGTCGACTTGTTGCCGATCAGGATGGAAGATCTGCCAGCAGATCTTGAAACCTTCGACACCACCTTTTCCATGGGTGTCCTTTATCATCGCCGCTCGCCGCTGGATCATCTGCTGGAGCTCAAGGGAACACTTCGCCGGGGTGGCGAACTGGTACTGGAAACACTTGTGGTTGATGGCCCGGAGGGCTTCAGCCTGATGCCCGAGGATCGCTACGGCCAGATGCGAAACGTCTGGTTCCTGCCCAGCTGCGACACACTATTGCGCTGGCTGGACCGTACCGGGTTCCGCAATGCCCGGGTAGTGGACGTAACCGAGACCACCACGGACGAACAACGCAGTACTGACTGGATGCGCTTCAATTCCCTGCAGGACTTTCTGGATCCCGACGACCCATCGAAAACCGTGGAGGGTTACCCGGGACCACTTCGGGCCACCGTGATTGCGGAAAAACCCTAAACACAAAAAAACCGCCGTGCCTTTCGGCAGGGCGGCTTTTTTATCCGTCAGCGATTATTCGCCAAACGGATGGCGGAGCGTAATAGTTTCAATGCGATCCGGGCCGGTGGAAATCACATCGATCGGCGCCTCGATCTGCTCCTCCAGGAAGCGGATGTAAGCCTTGGCGTTCTCCGGCAGCTGGTCGACGCTGTTCAGACCAAAGGTGCTTTCACTCCAGCCAGGCAGTTCTTCGTAGACCGGCTCGATGTCCTTGTAACTGTCACAGCCGATGGGCGGACGGAAAATCTCGCCGTTCGGGGTCTTGTAACCGACGCACACCTTTACGGTTTCCAGTCCGTCCAGCACATCCAGTTTGGTCAGGCAGATGCCGGACACGCTGTTGATCTGGATGGCGTGGCGCAGAGCCACCGCATCGAACCAGCCACAACGACGAGCACGCCCGGTTGTGGTGCCCACTTCGTTGCCCTTGACGGCCAGATGCTGGCCCATATCGTCAAACAGCTCGGTCGGGAACGGCCCGGAACCAACACGGGTGGTATAGGCCTTGGTGATACCCAGCACATAGTCCAGGAAAAGCGGGCCGAAACCAGAACCGGTGGCGGTACCGCCGGCGGTGGTGTTGGAAGAGGTCACGTACGGGTAGGTACCCAGGTCGATATCCAGCAGTGAGCCCTGCGCCCCCTCGAACAGGATATTCTCCCCACGCTTGCGGAAATCGTGCAGCATGTCAGTCACATCCGCCGCCATGGGCAGAATTTCCTCGCCCATCTGTTTCAGCTCTTCCAGGGCTGCATCAATGTCCTCGGCTTCTTCCTTGAAGTACTCGGTCAGGATGAAGTTGTGGTACGACATGATCTCGCGCAGCTTCAATTCAAAGTCGGCGGGATTGCACAGATCACCCAGACGAAGACCACGGCGGGACACCTTGTCTTCATAGGCCGGACCGATGCCGCGACCGGTCGTGCCGATCTTGTCGACACCCCGAGCTCGTTCCCGGGCCTGATCAATGCGGACATGGGTACGCAGAATGATCGGGCAGGCCAGGCTGATGCGCAGGCGATCGCGAACCGCCACATCATTGGCTTCCAGCTCACGCACTTCTTTCAACAGTGCCTCCGGTGACAGGACGACACCGTTACCGATCAGGCAATAGACGTGCTGCCGCAGGATGCCGGAAGGAATCAGGTGAAGCGCTGTTTTCTTGCCGTCAATTACCAGGGTATGACCGGCATTGTGGCCGCCCTGGAAGCGAACAACCGCCGCAACCTTGTCGGTCAGCAGGTCAACAATCTTACCCTTGCCTTCATCACCCCATTGGGTGCCCAGCACAACAACGTTTTTACCCATGATTCTCTCTCAATGCGGCTGCCCCGCAGGACAGGCGTTTCGCAAGTTTACCTGTAAATGAATTCACCGAGGCCCCAGAGGCATCAGCCCAGCTTCTGCACGACCCATTGGCCGTTCTGTTTTACCAGTTCCCGATCACAGCCTCTGACGGCCGGATTAACACCGTCGTCCTCGGGCAGGGCCCGGACGACGGTTTCTGTCATTCTCAGACCGGAGATCACGCCTTCCAGTGCGGGGTCGTCATCCGCTGGCGCCCAGACCGCGCCCGCGTGCCGGGCCACCCGCTCTCCAAGGGAGACCAGTGATCGAATATCGAGACTGAACCCGGTTGCCGGACGGGCCCGGCCGAAATCACTCCCAATGGCATCGTACCGACCGCCTTTGGCAACGGAATCACCATGGCCAGGCACATAGGCCGCAAACACCAGCCCGGTGTGGTAGTTGTAGCCACGCAGTTCACAGAAATCGAATCCGAAACTGATGTCCGGATAATCCCTGCTCAACATGTCGGACACCCGCCCGAGCTGGTCCAGTGCGGCATCAAGACTGTCAGACGCCCCCTGCAGGATCCGGCGGGCTTCGCTCAAGGCTTCCGGGCCGCCACTGACACGGGCAAGCTCCCGCAGGCGAGCGCCAGCTGAACCAGAGGCACATTGACCCAGCAGTTCGTCAAGCTCGGGAACCGATTTGCGGGCCATGGCATCAAAAATCGCGGCCTCGGTGTCGCGATCAAAATCCGCCTCGCCAATCAGACTCTCGTAGATGGCCACATGGGCCAGATCCAGATGGATACGCGGCAAACCGGCTACCCGGAGGCTTTCCAGCATCAGGCTGATCACTTCCATGTCCGCCGCTTCCGAGCCACTGCCAAACAGCTCACAGCCGGCCTGGATGGGGGTGCGACCTGTCAGCATATGCCTTGGACGGGTATGGAGTACGTGCCCGGCATAGCAAAGGCGAGTGATTCCTTCCTGCCCCAGCGTATGGGCATCAATGCGGGCGGCCTGAGGCGTCATATCGGCGCGCACACCCATCATTCGCCCGGTCAGCTGATCGGTCAGCTTGAAGGTCTGCAGTTCCAAGTCATGCCCGGTCCCGGTAAACAGGGATTCGAGATATTCAATGAGCGGTGGGATTACCAGCTGATAACCCCAGCGCTGGCAGGTATCCATTACATCCCGACGCAGGGATTCGATCCGTCCGGCCAGTGGCGGCAGAATATCCTCTACCCCGTCTGGCAGTAACCAGCGATCAGATACTGTCATGAGATTCCGTTGTCCGTTATATCCGCTCCGGCACAGTCGGCTGGGGGATCACACAGGATTTAAGGCGGCACTCGGCTAAAAGCCCGACACAAAACCGGCAGAATTTTACACGGTTGGCGGGCACAAAAAAACCGGAATACGTAGGTATTCCGGTTTTTGGTCTCAGCCTACAGGGTTAACGGGCGCCCTGTGGGTCGTTCAGGAATTTCATGAACGCGCTCTCGGAATCGATCACCATGATGTCATCCTTGCTCATGAAGGTGTTGCGATAAGCCTCAAGACTCCGATAGAAGCTGTAGAAATCGGGATCTGAGCCGTAGGCATTGGCGTAGATTCTTGCTGCCTCACCGTCACCCTCACCCCGGGTTTCTTCTGACTGGGCGAAAGCTTCGGCAAGAACAACGGTTCTCTGACGATCTGCGTCGGCACGGATACCCTCGGCCAGCTCACGCCCCCGGGAACGGAATTCCTGGGCGAGCTTTTCCCGTTCGGTCGCCATCCGGCGGTAAACGTTTTCACTGACCTGGCCCGGGAACTCGATCGCTTTTACCCGGATGTCCAGGACTTCGATGCCGAATTCATTCTGGGCCGTCTGGTTTACCCGATCCCGCAGGGTGTGCATGAGTTCATCCCGCTGGCCGGAAACGACTTCGACCATGGTCCGAATACCGAACTCGTCACGCAGGCCGTTATCCACACGGGAGGCAAGCAGAGACTGGGCACGGAACTCGTCACCGCCCGTTGCACGGTAGAACTGATCCACATCCCGGATCTTCCAGGCAATGTACGAATCCACATCCAGCGGCTTCTTTTCCACGGTCAGGTACTGCCGGGAGGGCAGATCCATGGTCAGAACCCGGATATCGAATTCGCGGACCTGGTCAATGACCGGAACCTTGAAATGAATACCCGCCTGGATGTCGGTCTCAACCAGCTCACCAAAACGAAGCAGTACACCCCGATGGGTTTCCGGAATGATGTACACACTGGACAGTACCAGCAGGACAACGATAAGGGCGCCTGCAAGGCCCACTACACCTTTAGGTCCCATAATTATCTGCTCCTCCGAACGGTCGTATCCTGCCTGGTTCGCAGTTCCTGAAGAACCTGATCAGTCAGGGTCTGTATGTCCACATTGCCCTGATTGCCGCCGGAAGAAGAGCCACCGGTGCGGGGCAGGGAGCCTTGAGCGAATCGATCAAGCGGCAGGTACATCATGTTGCCGCTGCTTTCTGTATCCACCAGGATCTTGCTGCTGTTGGCCAGCACTGTCTCGACGGTCTGCAAATACAGGCGCTCGCGAGTAACGGTTGGCGACATCTCATAGACTGCCAGCAACTCAAGGAAACGAGCGGTTTCACCGCGGGCGCGCTCGATGACTTCCTGCTTGTAGGCATTGGCCTCTTCGATCATCCGCTGGGCCTGACCGCGAGCCTCGGGTACAACCTTGTTCCGATAGGTTTCGGCTTCTTCCTTGACGCGCTGCTCGTCCTCCCGGGCACGCTGCACTTCACGGAAGGCGTCCTGGACCGGAGCCGGAGGCTGGGTGCTTTCAACGTTCACCCGGACAAGCTCCAGACCGGTGCCATAGTCTTTCAGGAAGCTCTGCAACCGTTGCTCAACCCGGACCGCCAGTTCTGCACGCCCTTCGGTCAGCACGTCGTCAAGTGTCGAACTGCCGACCTCGTGACGAATAGCACTGTCTGTCGCAAACGCCAGCGCCTGGTTGGAGTCCCTGACGTTCAGTACGTAAGCTTCAGCATCGCCAACGCGATATTGAACCTGCAGATCCACGGTCACCAGGTTTTCGTCCTGGGTCAGCATCTGGCCACTGGACTCGGCCGTGCGCACGTTAGTGACACGAACCTTGGTAACGCTGTCGATCAGCGGAACCTTGAACCTCAGGCCGGGATTCGCGGTCTGGTGATACTCACCAAAACGAAGCACAACAGCTCGTTCCTGTTCGTCCACCGTGTAAAACGACTGAAAGATGACGTAGCCAGCAACCAGAATGGCCGCTAATGCGAGAATCGCTCCGAAGCCGCCGGCGCTTCCGCCGCTGCTGCCACCACTGCCGCCGGATTTACCACCTTTGCCACCCAACATTTTGTTGAGCTTGTCGAGGCCCTTTTTCAACGCCTCATCGAGATCTGGCGGCCCCTGATCATTGCCGCGTCGACCACCACCGGTACCCCAGGGGTCATTGTCGTTACGGTTTCCACCCGGTTCGTTCCAGGCCATAGTGCTCTCCGTTACTGACTTATAAATAGAATGGCTGCAAATACTAGGGATTTATCTCCGCCCCGGCAATAGCCGCCGCGGTTTCAGGTGTGGCCAACGTCCAACCTGACTGATTTTTCGTTTACTCCGGCCCGGCTCAGCAGTTGCTGCCAGTCCCGATTCTGCAAGCGAACCTCCACGACTGTATCGCCCGTCTCGCGATGCTCCTCACTCAGCACAGAACCCGCTTCATGCAACAGCGCGCGCAACTTGCCGTCCGCAGGGCCAAGCAGAACAAAGTGGTGAACAACATCTTCAGCCACCCGTTCAACGATCGCGTCGAACAAGCCATCCAGACCCTCACCGGTTACTGCAGACACCCAGGCCCGCACCGGGATGCCCTCTTCATTACGCTCGATTCTCGGGGTGAAATTTTCCAGCAAATCGATCTTGTTGAACACCTGCAGCATGGGAATGTCATCTGCGCCGATCTCGGCCAGAACCTCTTCCACTTGCTCGATATTCTCGTCACGCCGCGGGTCATGACTGTCGATAATGTGCAGCAGGAGCGTTGCCTGCGTGGTTTCCTCCAGCGTGGCCCGGACCGCTTCAACCAGCTTGTGCGGGAGATGCCGGATGAAGCCCACAGTGTCCGCCATTACGACCGGCCCGATATCCGGAAGTTCCAGACGCCGAAGCGTGGGGTCCAGCGTAGCGAACAGCTGGTCTGCAGCATATACGGACGAAGTTGTAATCCGGTTGAATAGCGTCGATTTGCCCGCGTTGGTGTAACCCACCAGCGATACCGTCGGAATGTCGGCCCGCTGGCGGGCTCGGCGGCCCTGATTCCGTTGCCGGCGTACCTTCTCAAGACGTTTGTGGATGGACTTGATCCGCTCGCGCAAGAGGCGGCGGTCCGTCTCCAACTGGGTTTCACCCGGCCCCCTGAGCCCGATACCACCCTTTTGCCGCTCAAGGTGTGTCCAGCCCCGAACCAGACGCGTAGACATGTGGTCGAGCTGGGCCAGCTCCACCTGCAGCTTGCCTTCATGGGTCCGGGCACGCTGGGCGAAGATATCAAGAATCACGCCGGTACGGTCAAGCACCCGGCACTTGAGCTCCTGCTCAATGTTTCGCTCCTGACGCGGACTCAGCGCATGATTGAACAGCACGACGTCGGCTTCGTTCGCGGCTACGGCATCGCGAATCTCTTCCAGCTTGCCCTCACCAACGAAAAATCGCGGGCTGGGCTGCTTGCGGGACCCGGTAACCGTGGTAACAGGCTCTACGCCGGCAGACGTTACCAGCTCCCGGAACTCACCCGGGTCTTCGGTGCCATCATGGGCAGTAAAATCGATGTGGACGAGTACCGCGCGCTCACCGACATCAGGACGTTCAAACAATTGGCATCAACTCCGGGGCAATCAGACTGTGAGTGTTATAAAAACAAACACCCGCGGCCACAAGACCCCTTGACGGGATCTTCTGGAGCGCGGGTGGCAAGACCGGGAATGCGGCTGAATCAGTCTTCAGACTCGCCCTCTCCTCCCGGCGCCTGCGGCGGAATGCGAACATTGCGGGCAGGGACCACAGTGGAAATAGCGTGCTTATAGACCATCTGGCTGACAGTATTTTTCAGCAAAATCACGAACTGGTCGAAAGACTCAATCTGGCCCTGTAGTTTGATACCGTTGACCAGAAAGATGGAAACGGGAATGCGTTCCTTGCGCAATGCATTAAGGTAAGGGTCTTGTAACGAATGCCCTTTTGACATGTGTTTTCTCCTGTTTTTAGTAAATGCAGATCGTCATTTGTCAAAATTAAATGTGGTGCGAAGTCGGATTTTTTTCAAGGCTGCCTCAACGATAAGTTTGTCGTCGCTGTCCAGCCAGTCCACATCGGACCACTTACGCAACCAGGTCAACTGCCGCTTCGCCAGCTGGCGTGTTGCTGCCACCCCCTTGCTGACAAATGTCTCGTAATCGTCTTCCCCGGACAAATAACTCCAGGCCTGGCGATATCCGACACAACGCATGGAAGGGAGATCAGGGTTCAAGTCTTCCCTGAGCATCAGTGCCCGCACTTCATCCAGAAAGCCCGCCTCCAGCATTTTCAGGAAACGCAGACGGATTCGCTCATGAAGCACTCGCCGCTCAGGCGGCATCATGGCGAGCTGAGTCACAGTATACGGAAGCGAAGATGTTTCGTCTGCCTGCCAGCGAGTGAAATAGGTGTAATCCTTAACATCAACGCTTTGTTCCACCAAAGCTGGCTGTTCGCCCGGACCGGATTCGGCCTTCCAGAACTCCGAAATCGGCTTACCGGTAAGACGCAGGACTTCCAGGGCCCGCATCAGCCGTTGACGGTTATTCGGGTGGATCCGCTCTGCCGCGATGGGATCAAGGCTCTGAAGCTCCTCGTGCAGGGCCTCCCAGCCACGCTCTTCGGCTTCTTGTTCCAGAGCCCGACGCACATCGGAGCTGGCCGATGGTAGACCGGACATGCCGTGGATCAGCGCCTTGAAATACATCATAGTGCCGCCGACGAGCAGGGGAATTCGGCCAGCAGCCGTTATCTCCGCCATCGCTGCCAGTGCGTCCCGGCGGAAATCCGCAGCGGAGTAGGTTTCCGCCGGATCGCAGATATCAATCAACCGATGGGGTGCCCGTGCCAGTTCGGCAGCGGTTGGCTTGGCCGTCCCGATGTCCATGCCACGATAGATCATGGCAGAGTCCACGCTGATAATCTCGCAGGGCAGGCGGTCGCAAAGGGCCATGGCCAGGTCGGTTTTACCCGACGCCGTTGGCCCCATCAGAAGAATGGCCGGAGGCAGAGACACCTCAGCGCCCCCGGAGAAACAGCTTGTCCAGCTCGGACATGGTTACCAGGGTCCAGGTTGGACGCCCGTGATTGCACTGACCGCTTCGTTCAGTGGCTTCCATATCCCGGAGTAATGAATTCATCTCGGGAATGGTGAGCTGCCGATTGGCGCGCACGGACCCGTGGCACGCCATGGTTCCCAGCAATTCGTGGGTCACCGCTTCAACCCGGTCACTCTGCCCATGCTCGATCAGGTCCGCCAGCACATCACGCACCAACTGCTCGGTATCGGCGCCACGCAGGAGAGCAGGCACCTGCCGCACGGCCAATGTTTCCGGGCCAATGCGCTCAATCTGCAAGCCGAGTTTTTGCAGTTCTTCACCATGACTCTCGGTGAGAGCTGCCTCTTTCTGACTGACAGCCAGGGACAGCGGCACCAGCAACGGCTGGCTTTTCAGATCCTGCTCGACGAGAGCACGCTTCATCCGCTCGTAGGTAATGCGTTCATGGGCCGCGTGCATGTCCACCACGATCAGCCCCGCGCGACCCTGGGCAAGAATGTAGATCCCATGCAGCTGGGCAATGGCATAACCCAGCGGTGGCTCCTGATCACTATCAACGGGCGGCGTGGGCATTGGTGTAGCAACGCCATCGCCGGAGGGCATGGGCTGCTGCCCCTCACTACCGCCCCCGGCATTCAGGGATTGGTAGAACGCCATCTGATCACTGGCTCGCCATTCCTGTTGCGACTGGGACTGACCACCAAAGCTCGCACTGGAACCACCCGAATGGCCGTAATTTGGCATAGCCGGCTGGCCGTTCCAGGACGCCTCCGCCGGAACGCCTGCTGCAGGAGCCGATTCATGGGCCTGGACCGACGCTTCGCGACCGAAGGATTGGGCCACCGCGCCCCGAAAATGATCGTCCGGTCGAACGTCAGCCAATGCCTTGTGCAAGGTTCTGAAAATGAAATCGTGGACCAGACGACCGTCACGAAACCGGACTTCGTGCTTGGTTGGATGGACATTCACATCCACGGTCGCGGGGTCGACTTCCAGATAGAGCACAAAGGCGGGATGCCGGTTATTGTAGAGCACATCCCGGTAGGCCTGGCGCACCGCGTGGGCCACCAGGCGGTCACGGATAACGCGTCCGTTGACAAAGAAATACTGGAGGTCCGCCTGACTGCGTGAAAACGTAGGCAGGGCTACCCAGCCCCAGAGCCGCAGCCCGGTGGCTTCAGCATCGATAACCACCGCGTTGTCAATGAATTGCTGGCCGCACAGGGCGCCGATGCGCCGCTCCCGGTCAAGAGCCGATTCGGCTGGCCTCAGGCTCTGAACAACACGCTGATTGTGTCGCAGGGTAAAGCCGGCATCAAAGCGGCTCAGGGCCTGCCGGCGCACGCACTCTTCGACATGGTTGAATTCGGTCTTTTCGGTGCGCAGGAATTTACGCCGGGCCGGCGTGTTGAAGAACAGATCCCGAACTTCCACCGTCGTTCCGACGGGGTGAGCCGCAGGCGAAATCCGGGCGTCCATTTCACGGCCTTCGACTTCCACCCGGGAAGCCGCTTCCTGCGACTCGGTTCTTGAAGTCAGAGTGAGTCGGGAGACAGAGCTGATACTGGCCAGCGCTTCCCCCCGAAAGCCCAGGGAGGCCACGGCCTCAAGGTCGTCAAGACTGGCGATCTTGCTGGTGGCATGGCGACTGAGCGCAAGGGGAAGATCGTCTTCCTCGATGCCACCACCGTCATCCCGAACACGAATCAGCTTGACGCCGCCCTGCTCTACTTCAATATCAACCCGGTTGGCACCGGCATCCAGGGCATTTTCGACCAGTTCCTTGACGACAGACGCAGGGCGCTCCACCACTTCACCCGCGGCAATCTGGTTCGCGAGCCGTGGTGACAGCAATCGAATGGGGGGCATGTTACGGAAAAACCTCTCAATCAGGACGCGGGAATACGAATGGTTTGCCCTACCATAACACGGTCGTCCCGAAGGTCGTTAAACTGCATCAGCTCACTGACGGTCGTCTGGTTTTTCCTGGCCACGCCAGAGAGCGTGTCGCCACGCTGGATCCGGTAGTGGCTGATGTTGTTTCCGCCCTGGCGATTCTGCTTCTGCCACGCCAGCAAAGTTCCCGGCGGCGGCGTCTTCTGGAAGTAGTCGTCGATCCCCTTCATGATGGCACCGGCAAGCTTGTTGCGGTACCACTCTGTTGCCAGGTTTTTCTCTTCCTGGGGATTGGAGATAAAGCCTGCCTCAACAAGAATGGAAGGGATATCAGGTGACTTCAGTACCGCAAAAGCGGCCTGCTCCACGCCGGGTTTGTGCAACTTGGCCACACCACCCAGCTTTCCGAGGATCGAACTGCCAACGCCGAGACTGGCATTGATGCTTGCGGTCATGGACAGGTCCAGCAGAACACCTGCCAGCATGTCGTCCCGGCCATCCAGGGACAATCCACCGGCACCACCAATCAGATCAGACCGGTTCTCACTGTTGGCCAGCCACCGGGCGGTCTCACTGGTGGCGCCTCGCTGGGAGAGAGCGAAAACAGAAGCCCCCTTGGGCTGCGGCGTCCGGAAGGCGTCAGCATGCATGGAAACGAAGAGATCGGCATTATACTTCCTCGCCAGGAGCGTGCGGTTCCGAAGGCCTATGTAATAATCGCCGGTTCTGGTCAGCTTGGCGGTATACCCCGGCCGGTCATTGATAAGGTTGGCCAGGGTTTTCGCCATTTTCAGAACAACATCTTTTTCACGGGTTCCGCGGGGGCCAATAGCGCCCGGATCTTCCCCGCCATGCCCGGCATCAATGACCACGATCACATCCCGCTTGCCAGACGAATCCTGGGTCACGGTAGGGGTGGTTGCCTTCTCCAGTCGGCTGCCACTTTCATCGATCAGATCAACCACAAGCCTGTGGCCATACTGCTGATTCGGCTCAAGCTGAAAGCTCCGCGGCTTGATGTCGGCCTTGAGATCAAGAACCACGCGCAGATCCGAACCGTTTCTTGGCGCGCTCCGGATCTGCTTGATTGGACTGCCGGAAAGGTCCAGACCTGAGAAATCGGTCTTCAGGTTAGCGTTTTTCAGATCGATAACCAGCCGCGCCGGATTGCTAAGGGAAAAAATGTTGTGCTCTACCTGCCCGCCAGTATCCAGAACCAGCCGGGTGTGATCAGGCGCGGGCCAGATACGGGCACTTTCCACCTTCGTTGCAGCCGATACCTGAAACGCCAGCGTGGCGAACACTATCGCAAGCGTCCAGACCAGTTGTTTATTCAGCTGTACACCTTTCATAAAGCTTACCTGCCAGTTTATTCCCGGGTCTCGGACTTGCTAATGCGCCGGACCAATAAGATCCAGTTCGTTAAGCAGGTGGGCACCCTGCTCTGACCGGGCTCTGATAACCACAGAACGCCCTTCACCCTGTGTCTCCAGATGAATCTCAAGGTCTGGCTCGGGCAATATACCTTCGCCTCGCTCGGGCCACTCAATCAGACACAGGTTACCTCCGGAGAAATAATCCCGGATACCCATATATTCCAGCTCTTCCGCATCGCTCAGACGATAAAAATCGAAATGGTAAGTCGGTGGATTCAGGGTTTCGTAGGGCTCCACCAGCGTATAGGTAGGGCTCTTTACCGCTCCTTCGTGGCCAAGCCCCCGAATCACGCCCCGACTGATGGTGGTTTTCCCCATACCAAGCTCACCATCCAGGTAGACAACCAGGCCGTGGCCGGATTTGGCAACGGTTCTCGCCAGCTCACGGCCAAGATGCTCGGTTTCTGCCTCGCCTTCCAGAAAAAGCCGACGCTCGTTCCCCATTATGCTCATAGTTCTCTCGCCTCGAAGGTCTTCTCAGATTCCCGAAAAACCATCGGCAGTGCATCGATTACATCCGTCGGTATGAGCCCGATAAATCCACTGGCTTCTGCAGCTACGTCAGCGGCAGCCAAATGCACTGATGCCCCGAGCACGGCAGCCTTCTGCACATCACCGATCTGGCCCAGAACGGCCCCGATAATGCCCGAAAGCACATCACCCATGCCCCCGGTGGCCATACCCGGATTGCTGCCACTGATAACATCGAGTATCCCATCTGCCGACGCGACAACCGTTCCCGCGCCTTTCAGCAGAATTGTACCGCCATAAAGTGCCTGCAGTTTCCTGGCGGCAGCCATCCGGTCTGCTTCCACCTCCGGTACCAGGCAGTTCAGCAGTCTTGCCGCCTCACCCGGGTGGGGTGTCAGGATATGGTTGTCCGCAGGCACAGCAACCCTGCCGGACAAAAGGTTCAGGGCATCTGCATCCAGCACCCTCGGCTTGCCACTGGCGATTACCTGTTCCAGCATCTGCTGGCCCCAGGCGCTGCGCCCGATGCCGGGTCCGCACACAACAACCGAGGCTGCATCCAGCAAAGACGGCAACTCCGAGCCATGGATCAGGCCATGGACCATCACCGATGGACATCTGGCGAGGGCAGCCGTCACGTGCTCAGGACGTGTTGCCAGCGATACCAGACCAGCCCCGGAGCGGGCAGCGGCCTCCGCCGCCAGCAAGCCGGCGCCACCGAATCCCCGATCACCGGCAACCACCAGCACATGCCCGAAACGCCCCTTGTGGGCATTGGCGGGCCGGGGCGGCAACCAGGACATGACGGAATCCCAGTCACGACGGCAGGCTACCGGCTTTTGACCACTAGCGGCGACACCATCTTCTGTATCCAGGGATTCAAAAACCACCTCACCGCAAACCGCAGCGCCCTGGCCTGTAAACAGGCCGGCCTTGAGCCCTATAAAGGTGACCGTCATGGCGGCATTGATCACATCCCCTTCGGCGGCGCCGGTGGTGGCGTTGAGCCCGGAGGGCAGATCCACCGCCAGAACCGGAGCCGGTGCACCGTTACACCGCCCTATCAGGGCCGCAAACGGTTCACGGGGCGCGCCGGAGACACCGGTACCCAGCATGGCATCCACAATCAGGCCGGTACTGGCAAACAGGGCATCCAGTTCCGAGTCGCTGATAGCGTCAAGCTCAAGAACATCAACACCATCAGTCAGCGCCTTTTGCCAGGCCTTACGGGCGTCACCAGACAGTTTGCCAGTTGGCGCGACGGCAACACAGCGAACATCCAGGCCGTGCCGGCGCGCACTGGCTGCAACCAGGTAACCATCACCGCCGTTATTACCAGCTCCGCAAAGAACCAGCACCGAGCCACAGTTCCGCCAGTGCCTGACCAGGCAGCGAAATGCGGCGTGGGCAGCGGACTGCATAAGCTCGAAACCATCAACACCTTGTTGATCAATCACATAGTGATCAATCTGTCTGACCGCATCGGCGGAAAACAGTGCTTCTGGTAAACTGTGCCCAGCGGACGGCGGCATGTACCTTTGCTCCCGTTACAGAAACCGGTTTAAGAAAATTGGCCAGATACCTGTAAAGCATAGCAAAACAGTGGAAAAGGTCATAACTTAATCAGATTAAATATCCGTACCCGGGTTCCCGAACGAACTCCAGCACCGGCAGTGACTATGAGCGCTACATCATTGAGCACCACAACACACTCGGAACTCGCTGATATGCCAGCGCTTATCCGCGAGTGGGCGACTGAGCTCGGGTTCGCTGATGTCGGGATCACCACGCCGGATACCGGCGAGCACGCCAACCATTTGCAGGACTGGCTGGCAGCGGGTTACCAGGGGGAAATGGACTATATGGCCCACCATGGTGACAAGCGCTACACTCCGACCTCTCTGGTGCCGGGCACAATGCGGGTTATTTCCGTAAGAATGGATTATCTGCCCTCACCGGACAGCCCGAAAGAAGCGCTTACTGACCGGGAGGGCGCCTACGTTACCCGCTACGCCCTGGGGCGGGATTACCACAAACTGATCCGAAAGCGACTCGCGCAGCTGGCAGCCAGGATTGATGAAGCCGTCAGCGGATACGACTATCGGGCGTTCGTGGACAGCGCGCCGGTACTGGAGCGCGCCCTGGCACAGAGGGCCGGGCTGGGCTGGATTGGCAAGAACAACATGCTGATTCACCCCAAGGCCGGCTCGTTCTTTTTCCTCGGGGAAATCTTTACCAGCGCGCCCCTGCCCCTGGATGAGCCCTTTGAAACCGATCATTGCGGCAGCTGTTCCGCCTGCCTCGATCTCTGCCCAACGGACGCCTTTGTCGGCCCCCACAAGCTCGATGCCCGACGTTGTATCAGCTACCTGACCATTGAACTCAAGGGAAGCATTCCCGAGGAGCTGCGGCCATTAATGGGCAATCGGGTCTTCGGCTGCGACGACTGCCAGTTGGTGTGTCCGTGGCAAAAGTTCAGCAAACCGGCAGAGGAAAAGGATTTTCAGCCCAGGCACGGGCTGGACAACAGCTCTCTGGCAGAACTGTTTCTCTGGACCGAGGAGCAGTTCCTGAAACGTACTGAGGGCTCCGCGATTCGGCGAACAGGCTATGAGGGCTGGCTGCGGAACCTGGCGGTCGGGCTGGGCAACGCGCCCTCGACCATTCCGGTAATTGAAGCCCTGAAAAGGCGCGCGGACCACCCGTCAGAGATGGTTCGCGAGCATGTCCAGTGGGCGATGAGACGGCACGGCCTATAGCTTGAAGAACTGCTCCCGGTAGTGGCGCAGTTCGTTGATCGAGTCCCGGATGTCGTCTAGGGCAAGGTGGCTACCTTTCTTTTTGACGCCGGCCAGGACATCCGGGCGCCAGCGACGGGCAAGCTCTTTCACCGTGGATACGTCCAGATTACGGTAGTGAAAGAAGTCTTCCAGCTCGGGCATGTACTTCACCAGGAATCGTCGGTCCTGGCCGATGCTGTTGCCGCACAGCGGTGACTGGCCTTTTTCAACGTGCTTTTTCAGGAATTCGATGGTCTGCTGTTCGGCTTCGGAAGCGGAGATGTCGCTTTCCTGAACGCGCTTGGTGAGGCCACTCTCGCCATGGGTTCGGGTGCACCATTCGTCCATGGAATCCAGAAACGTTTGTGGCTGATGGACGGCGATAACCGGTCCTTCCGCAACTACATTGAGTTCTGAATCGGTGATGATTGTGGCCATTTCAATGATCCGTTCTTTTTCCGGATCCAGGCCTGTCATTTCCAGATCGATCCATACGAGGCGATTGCCTTCTGTCATTTTGTTCCCAGCCTTTTGAGTGCGGTGGTAGTGGGGCTGGGTCCGGCTTTCCGGAAACCGCTACAAGCACATCCCTGTGCGCTTGGCGTCGGCCATCCATGGCCGCCGACATTTCCGGAAAGCCGGACCCAACCCCACTGCGAAATCGGGTGATATACCTTTAACGTCTCGGCATTGCCCAAGCCGATTAACTACGATTGCAGTATGATGGCACACCAAAGGCAAAACTTTCATCTGGTTATCCGGGACATAAATGGCAAAACGGCGACTGAACAAACAGCAGCAATTCCGCATCAAGAAAGTCCAGGAAGAGCGGGCAGCCCGGGCGGCGCGCAAGGAGAAGAAGGTTCAGGAGCAGGCTGATGCCGGGGAGCTTGGTCCGGAGCAGGAAGGGTTGGTCATTGCTCACTATGGGCAACAGCTGGATGTCGAAGCCCTGGAGGGTGATAAGGTCGGTGACGTGGTGCGGTGCTTTGTCCGGGCCAATATCGATAGTCTGGTGACCGGCGACAAGGTTGTCTGGCGGCCGGGCAAGAATGAAACCGGGGTGATTGTCGCCCGGAGTGAGCGTCGCAACCTGCTGCAACGGCCGGATAATTTTGGCGCCCTGAAACCGGTGGCCGCCAATATTGATCACATTATTCTTGTGATCGCTCCGGAACCGGAACCTCACGACAATCTGATTGACCGGTATCTGGTGGCCTCCGAGATCACGGACATTCCGGCGGTGATTCTGTTGAACAAGACGGATCTGATCAACGAGAGGAACCAGGAAAGTATCGATGCGCTTCTGGGCCGCTATGAGACCCTGGGTTATGAGGTGGTCCGGACGTCTGCCGCTGAGTCCGGCGATAAACCCTCGCCGGAGGTTGAGGCTCTGGTGAAGGATCAGACCAGTGTGTTCGTGGGTCAGTCCGGGGTGGGCAAGTCCTCCATTATCCAGACTCTGATGCCTGATGAGGCCATTCGCGTTGGGGCTGTGTCAGAGAGCACCGGCAAGGGAATTCATACCACAACCACGGCCAAACTGTTCCACCTGCCGCTTGGCGGTGAGTTGATCGACTCGCCGGGCATTCGTGAGTTCGGGCTCTGGCATATGACAGCGCAGGAAATCGAGTATGGCTTCCGGGAAATCCGGGAGGTGATTGGCACCTGCAAATTCCGCAATTGCCGACACATGGGTGACCCCGGCTGCGCCATCGACAAGGCCGCTGACGAGGGAAAAATCAGCCCGGAGCGGCTGAAAAGTTTCCACCGGATTCTGCAAGACATGACAGAGCAACAGGCGCGGGGGCTCAAGCTGGACTGACGCCCCCGGCTTTACCAGTTTAACTCGCCCGGCGCAGGCTCTTCTTTTTCCTGCTGCCATTCACCACTTTCCAGACGTTCACGGGCCGCCTCGCGCTCTTCCGCAGTCGGCTGGGTCAGATCAATCAGCGGCTCATCCGATTGGCCGGCGCTGCTCTGGATGTTATCGACGGTTTTCTTGTTCAGGACGATGATGGAGATACGGCGATTCACCGGCGCATTCGGGTCTTCCTTGTCGAACAGCACGGAATCGCTCAGCCCCACAACGCGGGCAATCTGCTGCTGACGCACGCCGCCGGCAACCAGGGCTCTTCGGGCGGTGTTTGCCCGGTCTGCTGACAACTCCCAGTTGGTGTAGCCGGGTCGGCCGCCGAAGGGTGTTGAGTCGGTGTGTCCGGTAATGCTGAGTTTGTTGTTCACGGAGCCCAGGGTCTTCGCCAGTTCAAACAGAATATCCTGGGAGTAGTACTTGAGCTCGGCCCGACCGCTGTCGAACATGGGGCGGCCGGAACGATCGACGATCTGGATGCGCAGGCCTTCGTCGGTGATATCGATCAACAGCTGGTCCTTGAATTCCTGGAGGGTTTGATCCTGTTTTATGCGCTCCTTCAGCTCCTGAAACAGCTCCTGCATGCGACGTTGCTCCAGGGTTTCAGAGAGCTCGTCCACCACTTCATCTTCAATCTGGATCTGACTGGACTCGATATCCGGGCTCGCCTCGTTGATTACCGAAGCACTACCCTCCAGATCAACCGGGTTGGGGGATCCACCCTCGGTAAAGCCGACCGGGTCCTTGAAGTAGCCTTCAACCGCCCTCTTCTGCTCTGGCGATGCTGTCGCGGTTAACCAGAGTACGAGGAAGAACGCCATCATGGCGGTGGCAAAATCGGCAAACGCGACTTTCCAGGAACCACCATGATGGCCCCCGACAATTTTCTTCTTGCGTTTGATAATGATCGGTT
>Ga0102937_1000278_pt1 | contig 22281 bp, 19 predicted proteins | sample SalPonR2_B_D1_MG_FD_78213 | JGI IMG/M metagenome (GOLD analysis project Ga0102937, IMG submission 78213) | Salt pond soil microbial communities from South San Francisco under conditions of wetland restoration - Salt Pond MetaG R2_B_D1_MG | ecosystem: Environmental > Aquatic > Marine > Intertidal... | reverse complement strand
GCCGGCGCTCAGTTCCGGCAGTGCGGGATTGTTCCATCCTGTCCAGATGTTTCCCAGAGCACCGGCAATGGCGATAGGCAGGCCGCAGGCAGCCGATGTGCCCACCGCCTGCTGCATCCGCACGTTGCACCAGCTCAGATAGGGAACCGTAAGAGTTCCACCGCCGATTCCGAAAATTGCCGACGCCCAGCCGATACCGCCGCCGGCAACGCCCAGACCAGAGACGCCGGGAACATCACGACCGGGCTTGGGGTCGACCTGGTAAAACATCTTCAGGCCCACCAGGATCACGAAAATACCGATGACCAGTTCCAGCGCACGCCCGCTCATCAGGGATGCGGTCCAGGCGCCAACCAGGGCGCCGGCCACAATCCCCGCGGTCATGGGCCGGAACAGATCCCAGCGCACGGCACCGTGCTTGTTATGTGAGCGGATGGAGCTGACCGAGGTGAAGACAATGGTCGCCAGCGAGGTGCCGACCGCCAGATGGGGAATAATGTCCGGATTGATTCCCTGCAGACCAAAGCTGAACATCAGCACAGGCACGATTATCAGCCCGCCGCCAATGCCAAACAGGCCCGCAACGGTGCCTGCCAGGGCACCAAGAGCCAGATACGATGCTATTACATAAAACAGGGTCATAGTTTGAGACGCACCCGGGAAAACCAAGGCTGGTATGATACACAGCGCACGAGTCAACTTCATTAACTCCGGGAGCGAGCCCCTTCACCATGTGCCTGATCGCTTTTGCCCTTGGCCAGAACCCTCATTTTCCGCTGGTTGTTGCCGCCAATCGGGATGAATTCTTCCGTCGCCCCACGGCCGCCATGGACTGGTGGACCACAGAATCCGGCACCCGCGTGCTTGCCGGTCGCGATCTGCTTTCCGGGGGCACCTGGCTTGCAGTAAATGCCGATGGCGAGGTCAGCGCTGTGACCAATGTTCGCGAAGGCACACCGGAAACCGGTCGAATCAGCCGGGGCGAACTGCCCTTGCGCGCCCTCACCGATTCGCGGGATCGGCTTGAGGGCTATCTGCTTGATGAAGCCCATCAGTTTTCCGGCTTTAACCTCGTTCACCTGACCAAGGGAGACGGCTGGTATTTCAGTAACCGGGACGCGCATCCCGGTCGGCAAATCCACCGTGGTGTCTACGGCCTGAGCAATCACCTTCTGCAGACACCCTGGCCCAAGCTTCTGCGCCTAAGACAGGCGGCCGGCGATACCGTTGCCGCTGCCGGCCGCGACGCAGAAAAACTGCATAACGAATTGATTCCTCTGCTTCAGGACAGCACGCCGGCACCGGACCACCTGCTGCCTGACACCGGCGTTGGGCTGGAAACCGAGCGCTTCCTGTCGTCGCCCTTTATCGTTGGCTCCGATTACGGCACCCGGGCAACCACCGTGGTCACCGTGTCTGCCAGCGGTGAGATCGAGGTAACCGAGCAAAGCTGGGGCCCGGACGCCGAAACCGGTGAACGCCGTCACTTCCATTGGCAGCGATAGCGATCAGGCTCTGGTATAATCCGCCAAATTCTGCCACCCGATCGGAGGGCCCCTGATGGCCGGTGAACAAGGCGCCACATCGATAGCCGATTTTGAGAAATCTCTTGATGAACTGGAAAAGCTGGTTCGCGATCTGGAGCAGGGCGAACTGTCTCTCGAACAGTCACTGACGGCGTTTGAGCGGGGCGTAAAGCTGACCCGTGAATGCCAGCAGGCGCTGAAGAGCGCCGAGCAAAGGGTCGAGCAACTGGTACAGAACAGCGATGGCACCCTGGAAACCCGCCCGTTTTCACCGGATGATGCTGACTGATGTCCGGACCGAACCCGCTTGCCGCTGATTTTCTGGAAACCTGCCGGGCCCGCGTCGATGCGGAGCTGGACCGGTGCATTGAACTCGACTCGGCCTCCGGGCGCCTGCAGGAAGCCATGCGCTACAGCGTGCTGGGTGGCGGCAAACGCATCCGACCGGCATTATGCCTCGCGGCAGCCAGGGCACTGGGACAGACAGGTGACGAAGCTCTGATTCCGGCCTGCGCGGTGGAGCTGGTCCATGCCTATTCACTGATCCACGATGACCTCCCGGCCATGGACGACGACGAATTACGCCGCGGACGCCCCACTACCCATATTGCCTTCGACGAAGCCACTGCCATCCTCGCCGGAGATGCCCTGCAAGCGCTCGCCTTTGGCTGGCTTGCCGAGGCTCCGGGGTTGTCGGAATCCGTGCGTCTGATCATGGTCAGGGAACTGGCCCGGGCCAGTGGCCACGGCGGAATGGTTGGTGGTCAGGCCATTGATCTTGAATCGGTGGGCAAGACCCTGGCACTGGCCCAGCTTGAAACCATGCACCGGCACAAGACTGGCGCGTTGATCGAGACCAGCGTGCGGATCGGTGCCCTGACCGCGCCGTCTGTCAACGAGCAGGCTCTGGCCTCTCTTACACAGTATGCCAAGGCACTGGGCCTGGCCTTCCAGGTCCAGGACGACCTGCTGGACATAGAAGGGGACACCACGGTCATTGGCAAACCCCAGGGTTCGGATGTCGCCCGCGCCAAACCCACCTACCCCGCCCTGCTTGGCGTTGCCGGCGCCCGGGAGCATCTGGCCGATCTGCTCGAGAATGCCCAGGAAAGCCTGCGGGCATTCGGCTCCGAAGCAGATCCCCTTCGGGCGATGGCCGATTACGTGGTGGCAAGAACCCATTGAACCCCGGCGCCCCGAAGGCGCACACTGGCCGTAAATATTTTCGTAACAACTGGCCCGGTTTGTGTGAAACAGCCTCCCCTGTTCCCTTATAATGCCAGTCAGTTACTGAACGTACCGGAAAAGACCCGAGCAGATGCAGGACACTTATATTTTCAAGGAAATCCCGTCACAGCGGCCCAACACGCCGCTGCTGGACCGGATTGACGAACCGGCCCAGCTGAGAGAGCTGGCCCCGGAGCAGCTTACGCAGCTGGCCCGGGAGCTCAGGGCATTTCTGTTATGGTCAGTGGGCCAGACCGGTGGCCATTTCGGCGCGGGCCTCGGTGTGCTCGAGCTTACCGTTGCCCTTCACTATGTTTTTGATACGCCGAGCGACCGTCTGGTCTGGGATGTCGGCCATCAGGCCTACCCCCACAAGATTTTGACCGGCCGAAAGGACGCCATGGGCAGCATCCGTCGCAAAGACGGGCTGGCCGGCTTCCCGAAGCGGGCAGAAAGCGAATACGACACCTTCGGCGTAGGCCACTCCAGCACCTCCATCAGCGCAGCACTGGGCATGGCCGTTGCCGCAAGACTGCAACAGACCGGCCGCAAGAGCATTGCGGTTATTGGTGACGGCGCCATGACCGCTGGCATGGCCTTTGAAGCCCTGAACCACGCCGGTCACCTGCACGCCGACATGCTGGTAATCCTGAACGACAACGACATGTCGATCTCCCGGAATGTTGGCGGACTGTCCAACTACTTTGCCAAGCTGCTGTCCAGCCGCACCTACAACCAGGTTCGCGACAGCAGCAAGAAGGTTCTTCAGGGAGCGCCACACCTGATGGCGCTGGCCAAGAAAACCGAGGAACACTTCAAGGGCATGATTGCCCCGGGCACCCTGTTCGAAGAATTGGGGTTCAATTACATCGGCCCCATCGATGGTCATGACCTGCCCCTGCTGGTGGAGACACTGGAGAACATCCGCGAACTTGAGGGTCCGCAGTTTCTCCATGTGGTAACAACCAAGGGCAAGGGCTTTGCGCCAGCTGAAGCCGATCCGATTGGCTACCATGCCATCAACAAGATCGAACCGGTTCCTCCCAGCAAGCCCGAACCGGTCAAGCCGAAACCGTCAAATCCGAAATACGCCAACGTCTTTGGTCAATGGCTCTGTGATTCCGCCGAGCAGGACGAGCGCGTGGTGGGCATTACCCCGGCCATGTGTGAAGGTTCGGATCTGCTGGCGTTCTCACAGCGTTTCCCGGAGCGCTATTTTGATGTTGCCATCGCTGAACAGCACGCGGTCACCCTGGCCGCGGGGTTGGCCTGTGATGGCGCCAAACCGGTTGTTGCCATCTACTCGACGTTCCTGCAGCGGGCCTACGATCAGCTGATCCATGATGTTGCGATACAGAATCTGGATGTCCTGTTCGCTATCGACCGAGCTGGTCTGGTCGGTGAGGACGGCCCGACCCACGCCGGCGCGTTTGACATCAGCTACCTGCGCTGCGTGCCTAACATGGTGGTGATGACACCCTCAGACGAGAACGAAACCCGCCAGATGCTTCAGACCGGCATGCTCTATAAGGGGCCGGCGTCAGTGCGCTACCCTCGTGGAACCGGGCCCGGTGCCGAGATACACCAGGAACTGACACCCCTGGAGATTGGCAAGGGCCGTCGGATACGCAGCGGCAAAGGTGTTGCAATCCTCAACTTTGGCACCCTGCTGGCTCCGGCTCTGGAGGCCGCAGAAGCCATCGGCGCAACGGTTGCCGACATGCGCTTCGTCAAACCCCTTGATGAGGAACTGGTGCTGGAACTGGCGGAGCAGCATGAGCTGTTGGTAACCCTGGAAGAGAATGCCGTTGCCGGTGGTGCCGGCAGTGCCGTGACCGAATTCCTCAACAGCCGCCTGGTCACGATGCCAGTACTTCAACTGGGCCTGCCGGACACCTTCATGGATCACGGCAAGCGCGGGGAATTGCTGGAAGATTGCGGTCTGGACGCCGCCGGTATTGAATCAGCCATCCGCACGCGGATGGAGACTCTCCGGCACCAGAGCCTGAAAGTCGTCAAATAAGCAAAAGACGTCTTCCAGAAAGCAAAAAGCCCGCGACAGTCGCGGGCTTTTTCATATCCGGAACCGGATCAGACCTCGGGATCGTCGTCCTGGTGCGTCTCGAGCCAGTGGCCGAGCTTGCTCTGCTTGGTATCGAGGTAGTGTTCGTTGTGGGGGTTTCGGCCCACGTGCAGGGGTACCCTCTCGGTAATGTCGATGCCGTATGAGGACAGCGCTTTTACCTTGCGGGGGTTGTTGGTCATCAGCCGCAGGCTCTTGATACCCAGGTGCTCCAGCATGTCCTTGCACATGCTGTAATCGCGCAGATCCGCCGCAAACCCCAAGCGCTCATTGGCTTCAACCGTGTCGGCGCCCTGGTCCTGCAGGTGGTAAGCCCGGATCTTGTTCAGCAACCCGATGCCCCGCCCTTCCTGACGAAGATACATCAGAATACCCCGGCCTTCCCGGGCGATGCTTCGCAGCGCCTCTTCCAGCTGGTAACCGCAATCACAACGCATGCTGTAGAGGGCGTCACCGGTCAGACATTCCGAGTGGGTGCGGGCAAGCATGGGTTCGTCACTGTCCAGGTCGCCCAGGGTCAGGGCAACGTGTTCCTTTCCGGTATCCGGTTCTTCAAAGCCGTGCATATCAAATACCCCGAACGGGGTCGGCAACCGGCAGGTCTGGATGTAACGAACAGCCACAGTGTTTCCTCGTGGTTCAGTCAATCGGGCCGCGCATTCTATCACGGGCCCGCCCGCTTGGCGTAGTCTCGGCACTGTCGCTCCTCCGGCGTGGTCTTGGTAACCAACACTTACGAGCGCGGAGGTCCGCCAGATCAGGCTTTATCGGCAACCCAGTGGCCACTACGACCGCCTTTCTTCTCCAGCAGACGCACCGAACCGATCTCCATACCACGGTCCACGGCCTTGCACATGTCGTACAGCGTGAGTGCCGCAACGCTTGCCGCGGTTAGCGCCTCCATCTCGACACCGGTCTGGCCGGACAGTTTGCAGCGGGTAAGAATATGCACAGATGCGCCATCGCTGCCCGGGGTCAGTTCGACTTTCACCGATGTCAGGTTCAGTGCGTGACACAGGGGAATCAGATCATGGGTTTTCTTTGCAGCCATGATGCCCGCGATCCGGGCAACGGCCAGGACGTCCCCTTTCGGATGCTCACCCTCAACAATCATGTTCAGGGTTTCCGGTGCCATGCGGATGGTGGCTTCCGCTCGTGCCTCACGTTCGGTGGCCGCCTTGTCGGTCACGTCCACCATGCGGGCTTCGCCCTTGTCATCGAGATGGGTCAGTTTGCTCACGGTATCTCCCGGAATCGGTTTTGCAGGATGATGAAAAATGCAGAAACAACAGCATATCAGACAGGGCCCCGGCGTCGCTGACAAGCATCAGCTTTGCGGCCACCAGAAGCCGATACCGGCGACGCCCTGGCCGCCTCTTAGACGGGCTTCCTGGATATCGCTTGGCGACAGCCCGCCGAGTGCAAATACCGGTAGCGCCGCTTCGGACACCAGGTCGGCAAAGGCCGGCCAGCCCAGCGCGGGCGCACCCGGGTGACTTTCCGTGGGCTTTACTGGTCCCAGAGTCACGTAGTCCGCTCCGATCGCCGTTGCATGATCGATTTCGCGCCGGTCATGGCAGGAAACTCCCAGCCAGACATCCTCCGGAACCGGCCGGGCCGAGAGCCCGGCTGCCTCGCGCCAGGGCAGGTGCAGCCCCCGGGCATCGGGTGTGGCGCGGAATATCTCGGGGCCGCCGTGGACAATCAACGCGGCTCCAGCCTTTTCACACACTGGCAACGCTTTCGCCGCCAACTCCTGATAGGCCTGCGCGCTCATGGTCGGAGCCCGCAGCACCACCAGGGGTGGCCTGGCAACTTCCAGACCCGCCAGAAGCCTCGCAACCGCCTGATCCGGATCGCTCACTTCTCCGGTGATGGCAAGCTGACGGGGCAACCTCAGAGCGCGAATGATTGGCCGGTTGGCGGCGGGGAAATCCTTATCGCAAAGCTGCTGCGGGGCAAGCCATTTAACCGGCTGCCCCTCACATCCTTCGGCTTCGCCTTCGGCGGCTCTGGTTTCCCAGACGTCCAGCAAAACCCGCTTGTCACCGTAATCGTGGCGAATGCAGATAACAGGCTCCAGAGAGGCCTCAGGCACCCGGAGACTGGTTTCTTCAGCAATCTCCCGTACCAGCGCCGCCTGTACGCTCTCCCCGGGCTCCACCTTGCCCCCGGGAAACTCCAGCAAGCCCCCCTGATGGACATGATCCGGCCGTCGGGCAATCAGCACCCGGCCATCCCGGACAATAACCGCAACGGCAACGTGAACTTCTTTCACCCCGGCTCCCGACGCAGACTCAGACATAGTCAGGTGCGGTACTCGGCGTTGATGGTGACGTAATCGTGGGAGAAGTCGCAGGTCCAGACCGTTTCCCGTACATCACCACGCTTGAGATCAATGGCAATGGTGATCTCTTCCCGGTCCATCACGGCTTGTCCACGGGCTTCCGAGTAGTCCTCGGCCCGGCCGCCGTTGCGGACCAGGCAGACATCCCCCAGATGGATTTCCAGTGCGCCCAGGTCCAGTCCATCGACACCCGCGCGCCCTACTGCCGCAAGGATCCGGCCCCAGTTCGGGTCCGAAGCGAACAGTGCAGTTTTCACCAACGGGGAATGCGCCACGGTATAGGCCACATCCAGCGCTTCCTGCTGGCTGACCGCGCCGCTGACATCGATGGTGACAAATTTGGTTGCGCCCTCGCCGTCGCGGACGATGGCGTGGGCCAGTTCCAGATAGACCTTTTGCAACGCCTCCCGAAGCTTCGGCAGCGACGGGCTGGACGCCGTAATCTCGGGGCCGGAGTACTGACCACTGGCCATCAGCATGCAGGCATCGTTGGTGGAGGTATCGCCATCGATGGTTATACGGTTGAAGGATTGCTCTCCCAGCTCCAAGGCAAGCGTCTGCAGCAGCTCGGGCGCAATCCGGGCATCGGTGGCAATGAAGCCAAGCATGGTCGCCATGTTGGGGCGAATCATGCCCGCGCCCTTGCTGATGCCGGAGATCGTCACCGTATGGCCATCGAGCTCCACCTGACAGGAGGCACCTTTGGGGCGGGTGTCTGTGGTCATGATGCCACTGGCGGCTTCAGCCCAACGATTCTCGGCCGTGTTCGCCAGAGCCTCTGGAAGTGCGCCAACAATCTTCTGGACCGGCAGCGGCTCGCCAATCACACCCGTGGAAAACGGCAGAATCTCGGCCTCCGTAACGCCCGCCTGCGTTGCCATTGCCTGGCAGCAGGCAACCGCATCCCGCATTCCCTGCTCACCGGTACCGGCGTTGGCATTACCGGTATTGATCAGGAGGAACCTGGGCGAGGTCGCGGCCAGATGTCGGCGGCTGAGGGTAACCGGAGCCGCACAGAACTGGTTCTTCGTGAAGATACCGGCAACCCGGCTTTCAGGCGCCAGTTCGAACACGACCACGTCCTTGCGCCCCGGCTTCTTGATGCCAGCACTGGCTATGCCAATCTTTACCCCGGCCACCGGGTGAAACTCAGGTAAGGTTCCCGGACCTACCGCCATTCTGCCACTCCTCTTGTCTGGGGTTGTGCTCGAAAAATCGCACCACCCACTGGAAACGAAAAAACCCGCAGCCCACCAGTCCTGGCTGGCAGAGTGCGGGTTCCGATGGTGTGATCAGTTCTCTGAATCAGCTGACCTTGCCATGACACTGCTTGTACTTCTTGCCGGACCCGCAGGGGCAGGGCTCGTTTCGGCCCACTTTACGCTCCTGTCGAACGAAGGTTTCCGGAGTCGACTGCCGGGCATCGTCGGCGTCGGCGTTGCCCTCGCCCTGGCTCTGAGCCGTTGCACTGGTCTCATCGTGGCGCAAGCGCGCGCGGGCAAGCTCTTCTTCCAGTTCCTGCTTGCGACGGCGCTCGACTTCTTCCATCTCTTCACGGCTCTGGACACGCACATGGCAGAGTACCCGGGTGACGTCCCGCTTCATGGTATCGAGCATGGTTTCAAACAGGTTGAACGCCTCGCGCTTGTACTCCTGCTTGGGGTTCTTCTGGGCATAACCCCGCAGATGGATACCCCGGCGCAGATGGTCCATGTTGGAAAGATGCTCTTTCCACAGGGTATCCAGAACCTGCAGGAATACCTGCTTTTCGAACTTTCGCATGGCCTCGGAGCCGGCAATTTCTTCCTTGGCTTCGTAGGCGGCGACAATTTCGTCCAGAATCTTCTGGCGCAGGCTTTCTTCAAACAGCTTGGAGTCTTCTTCCAGCCACTTCTGAACCGGAAGATCAATCGCCATCTCGGACTGAAGCTGAGCTTCCAGCCCGGCAATATCCCACTGTTCCGGCATACTCTGGGGCGGGATGTATTCACTGATCAGCGAATCGACAACGTCTTCCCGAATGGTCTTGACCATGTCCGAAATATCGTCGGACGACATGACTTCATTGCGCTGGTCGTAGATGACCGTCCGCTGATCGTTGGCCACATCGTCGTATTCCAGCAGCGTCTTCCGCATGTCAAAGTTGCGGCCTTCCACCTTGCGCTGGGATTTCTCAATGGCGTTGGTCACCATCCGGTGCTCAATGGCCTCCCCCTTCTTCATGCCCATCGCCTGCATCAGGCTCTTGACCCGGTCAGGGGCAAAGATGCGCATAAGGTTGTCTTCCAGGGAAAGGAAGAAACGTGAGGAGCCGGGATCGCCCTGACGACCGGCACGCCCGCGAAGCTGGTTATCAATCCGGCGGGACTCGTGGCGCTCGGTACCGATGATGTGCAGGCCGCCGGCCTCAAGGACCTGATTATGGCGCTCGGTCCATTCCGCCTTGACCCGGGCAACTTCCTCTTCCGAGGGATTCTCCATGGCCGCGACTTCGTGCTCCCAGTTACCACCAAGCACGATATCGGTGCCACGACCGGCCATGTTGGTGGCGATGGTTACCGCCCCCGGGCGGCCCGCCTGGGCAATGATGTGGGCTTCGGACTCGTGCTGCTTGGCGTTCAGGATCTTGTGTTCGATCCGCGACTTCTTGAGCAACATGGAGAGTAGTTCGGAAGCCTCGATAGACGCGGTACCAACCAGGATCGGACGCCCTTCGGCGGTGACATCCTTGATCTCGTCAATGATCGCGTGGAATTTCTCTTCCTGGGTCAGATACACCAGGTCGTTGTAGTCGGTCCGCTGGATTGGCTTGTTGGGCGGAATAACCACCACGTCGAGGCCGTAGATCTGGCGGAATTCAAAAGCTTCGGTATCTGCCGTACCGGTCATACCGGCCAGCTTGTCGTACAGCCGGAAATAATTCTGGAAGGTGGTGGAAGCCAGTGTCTGGCTTTCGGCCTGGATCTTGACGCCTTCTTTGGCCTCAACCGCCTGGTGCAGACCCTCGCTCCAGCGGCGACCCGGCATGGTACGACCAGTATGCTCGTCAACTATGACCACCTGGCCGCCCTGAACAATGTAATCCACGTCTTTCTGGAACAGATGGTGGGCGCGCAGTGCCGAGTGCACATGGTGCAACAGGCTCAGGTTGGCGGCAGAATACAGGCTCTCTCCCTCTTTCAGCAGCTCACGTTCGAGCAACAGCTCCTCGACTTTCTCATGACCGCCTTCGGTCAGCTCAACCTGACGGGACTTCTCGTCAATGGTGAAGTCGCCGGTGGGCTCACCCTCTTCGGGCACTTCGCCTTTTTCAAGGCTGGGAATCAGCTCATTGATGGCCTGGTACATTTTCGAGCTGTCTTCGGCCGCGCCGGATATGATCAGCGGCGTTCTGGCCTCATCGATCAGGATCGAGTCCACTTCGTCCACGATCGCGTAGTTCAACCCGCGCTGGACCTTGTCCTCGGTACTGAACGCCATGTTGTCGCGCAGGTAATCGAAACCAAATTCATTGTTGGTGCCGTAGGTAATGTCCGCCTGATAGGCCGCACGCTTTTCCTCCCCCGGCTGACCCGATGCCACGACACCGACCTGCATGCCCAGAAAACGATACAGCTTGCCCATCCAGTCGGCGTCACGACGGGCAAGATAATCATTCACAGTAACAACGTGGACACCCTTGCCGGACAGTGCGTTGAGGTATACGGAAGCGGTAGCCACCAGGGTCTTACCCTCACCGGTTTTCATCTCGGCGATGCGACCTTCGTGCAGGGTAATACCACCGATCAGCTGGACGTCATAGTGGCGCATGCCCATAACCCGACGGCCCGCTTCACGCACCGTGGCAAAGGCTTCAGGCAGCAGGGCGTCAAGGGATTCGCCTTCGTCGATCCGGCGACGGAACTCGGCGGTCTTGCCTTGCAACTCGGAGTCGGACAGATTGCCATACTGCTCTTCAAGTTCATTAATGCGTATGACAGATTTACGCATTCTCTTGATTTCTCTGGCGTTTTTACTGCCGAACATCTTGGTTGCAAGCTTTGTGAACATAGACCACTGCTTCTTTGATTAAACGGAGGAAGCCGGCATTCTAACCTTATTTTGTAACAGGACAAAAGGCAGGCCTCACACTGGCGCACTAAGTCGCCGATGAGGCACCGGATTCACGGATAAAAACTGGCCGGGCGCGGAATGGCAGAGAGGTTCTGAAAGCGGCGGGTGAACCGGAAACGGGTCAGCGGCTAGCCCGCTTGATATAGGTTTCCGGGTTTTCAGACTTGCCATTCCGGATAACTTCAAAGTGTACATGAGGGCCGGTAGAGCGCCCGGTACTGCCCATCAGCGCCACTACCTGGCCCTTCTGGACAACATCACCCACCTGCACCTTGATTGTCTTGCAGTGAGCATAGCGGGTTATCAGACCGTCACCATGGTCGACTTCCACGAGGTTTCCGTAACCATAGCGCTCTCCGGCATAGGTAACCACGCCGCCGGCGACCGAGATAATGTCGCTGCCATCCTTGCCGGCCAGATCAACCCCGGCATGCCAGGTGCGCTTGCCTGTAAACGGATCAGAACGGTAACCGTACTTGGAAGACAGCCAACCCCAGGTTATCGGGCGACCTTCAAGATAAAGCTCGTCTTCAAGCCGCTTGCTGGATGCCAACTGATCAAGTAACCGCAGTTGCTGCTCGCGGTCCTCGATCCGCCACTCCATTTCCTCGATCATGCGGGTCAGCTCAGGCGCGGAAAAGGAGTCGCCGGACAAGGCGTCTTCCGGGCCACCGACAGCGGCCGGCTGATCGAAGTTGAATTCATCGCTGGCCACCAGGCCGGATTCCACAAACCTCTGACCCAGGGCATCCAGGCGTAACAGCCGGCCCTGAATCTCGCCCAGACGCAGCGTCAACGCATCAACCTGTTGCTGGACGTTCTCTTCAATGCTGGCCAGCTCCGCCTTCTGCTCTGCCAGTTTTAGCTGCCACTCGGCCACCAGCTCGGAGTTGGTGGGCTCTCTGGCCTCAACCTGCTCAACGGCCATCTGGTAACCTGCCCAGCCGGCCGCAACAAGCAGGGAAAGCACCAAAAACAACAGGCCAACGGCAAGAGTACTGTTGATCGACAACACACGGGACTTTCCGTGGCGTTTGCCAACGAGAATAATGTTCATATCATCATCTGGTTTCATCGTTGAGCCGCAACCGCATCCTGTAGTGTTGCGCCCCGGAAGAATCCGAAGGGGGTCTGCCATCCTTTGGCAACAGCTACATACTGAAAAAATTGCAGCGCCCGGTAGACATACTCATTTGTCACAATGTAAAACGAGTGTAATACAGGCACTACGCATAAACCGTGCCGAAGTGTAACCAATCGTAAACGGAGCCGTCGAGTAAAAACGCCGCCATGAAACGGAAAAGCGAGCAAAAAATGACCTTCGACAAGCTTGGCAAGACCCCGGTGCTCAAGGATCTCGTTGCGAGGGCCGAACTCCACCGACAGGCAGAGGAGGAAGTTCTGGCAGCCCTCCCGCAGGATCTGGTCAAGGGTACACGCTTTGTCAGCTGCAAGGACGGCGAACTGATTCTGACCGCCGAAACCGCCGGAAAAGCCAGCCAGATCCGGTTCCGTCAACACGAGATCATGGAGAAACTTCGGGAAAACGAGCTGTTCCGGTTTGTCTGGAAACTGAAGGTCAAGGTTGCCCCGCCAAGGTTCCGGGAAAAACCGGTGTTCAAAAAAGAGCCTTTGAGCAAAGAAAATGCCCGGCTCCTCAAAGAGGAAGCCGGGCACACGAAGGATAAAGCATTACGCGAGGTTCTCGAAAAACTCGCTAGCCACGTCCGGGATTAAAGCCTCCTGCTTCAACCCGCCGCCAGCACAGGCTTCATGTAGGAAATCGGGGCAGTGGCCTCATCATCAAAAGTAACCACTTCCCAGGCATCCTCTTCTGCCCTGAGCTTGCGCAACAGCTTGTTATTCAGATCGTGGCCGGATTTGATACCCCGGAACTCACCAATCAGGCTGTTGCCCAACTGATACAGGTCACCGATGGCATCAAGCAGCTTGTGCTTCACGAATTCGTCGTCATAGCGCAGCCCGTCTTCGTTGAGGATCTTGTAATCATCGACGACGATGGCGTTATCAACACTGCCACCGAGGGCGAGGTTCATCGCACGCAATTTCTCGATGTCACGCATGAACCCGAAGGTCCGTGCGCGGCTCACTTCCTTCACAAAGGAGGTGCTGGAAAAATCGACAGTGGCGGTCTGGGCGCGGCCTTTGAACACCGGGTGATCAAAGTCGATACCGAAGCTGACCTTGAAGCCTTCGAAAGGCAGCAGGGTCGCTTTCTTGTCACCTTCCTCAACCGTGACCTCACGCTTGATGCGGATGAAACGCTTGGCCGCATCCTGCTCGGCAATACCGGCGGACTGCAGAAGAAACACAAATGGACCGGCAGAGCCGTCCATGATGGGCACTTCCGCGGCGCTAAGCTCGACGAAACAGTTATCAATCCCGAGACCAGCCATGGCCGAGAGCAAATGCTCTACCGTCGCCACACGGACACCGTCTTTTACCAGCGTCGTGGACAGCATGGTCTCACCTACATTTTCCGCAGAAGCACGAATCTCGACCATAGGCTCGAGATCGGTACGGCGGAAGATGATACCGGAATCCACCGGGGCAGGCTTGAGGGTCAGGTAGACCTTCTCACCCGAGTGCAAGCCCACACCGGTGGCACGGATGGTGTTTTTAAGTGTCCGTTGTCTGATCATCGGTACATAATTCCGTCACAAAATGGCGATATTCTAGGCAAAAATCTGCCCGGAGAATATCAGAAAATAAGACTGAATACCATTTAACCAATCCGTTGTTGCTGAATGTTCATGCAGCACGCAACCCATGGCAATCAGTGCACGTTTTTACCGGTTTTCGGGTTCCCTATTTCGCACGGGAACAGGAACCGGATCACAATTGCACGAGATTATCAGTCAGCCTGCCGACGGAGGAATGCGGGAATATCGAGATAGTCGACACCCTGCTCCTCGCTATCCTTGCTCTGGTCGATAGCAACGTTTCCATTGGAAACGGCCCGGCGACGCAGAACAGCGGGACGGTCCAGCTGGTTGTAATCGGTTTTTCCATCCAGGGTGCGGGTATTGTCCACAACCTTGGTGGGCTTCTCACGATCGCCGCCCAGGCCGGTGGCAACAACCGTCACCTTCAGTTCGTCGGTCATCTCCGGATCAATGACGGTACCGACAACAACCGTGGCAGAGTCAGAAGCAAACTCACGCACAATGTCGCCAACCTCGGAGAATTCGCCCAGGTTGAGGTCCATGCCAGCTGTGATGTTGACCAGAATACCTTTGGCACCCTGCAGGTTGATATCTTCCAGCAGCGGGCTGCGGATCGCGGCTTCGGCCGCTTCGCGGGCACGGTTTTCGCCGGTAGCGCGGGCGGTGCCCATCATCGCCATACCCATCTCGGACATGACGGTCTTAACGTCGGCAAAGTCGACGTTGATCATACCGTTACGGGTAATCAGGTCGGCTATACCCTGCACTGCGCCCAGAAGCACATCGTTGGCTGCGGCAAATGCGTCCAGCAGGCTGGTTTTCTTGCCCATAACCGCCAACAGCTTTTCGTTGGGGATGGTGATCAGGGAGTCGACGCTCTCCTCCAACTCTTTCAGGCCGGATTCGGCAACGCTCATGCGCTTGCCGCCCTCGAACATGAAAGGCTTGGTGACAACGGCAACGGTCAGAATGCCCAGTTCACGGGCCACTTCCGCCACGATTGGCGCAGCACCGGTACCGGTACCACCGCCCATGCCGGCGGTGATGAAGACCATATCAGCACCCTTGATGGCTTCGGCGATGCGATCGCGGTCTTCCAGGGCGGACTGACGACCGACTTCCGGATTGGCGCCGGCACCCAACCCCTTGGTGATATTGCCACCGAGCTGAATGATCTGGCGCGCATCCATATCGGTCAGCGCCTGGGCATCTGTGTTGGCGCAGATGAATTCCACACCTTCAATGTCGCTGTTAAGCATATGGCGAACGGCGTTACCGCCACCACCGCCTACACCGACGACTTTAATGACAGCGTTTTGCTGGACATTATCGACGAGTTCAAACATTTCCCCTACTCCTTCGTGCTGTTTTCAGCCCTTGTTCCGGGCTGTTTGTTCGAGATTGTGTTTTCGAGATACCTTCGTGTACTACCTACCCGGTTCCGTCAGAAATGACCGGTAAACCAGGCTTTCATGCGCTCAAACAGCGAGGGTGCATCTTCACCCTTGAGCACCGGCGCCCGCCCCAGATCCATCTGGCGGAAACCATGAATCAACAACCCAACGCCAGTGGCGTAGATCGGATTGTTGACCACCTCCGTCATGCCGGAGACCGCCTGCGGACAGGCCAGCCTTACCGGCATGTGGAAGATCTCTTCGGCCAGTTCCACCACACCTTCCATGGTGGAGGAACCGCCGGTTATCACGATGCCTGCCGGAATCAGATCCTCGAACCCGGACCGGCGCAATTCTGACTGAACCAGAGTGAACAGCTCCTCATAGCGCGGCTCCACCACCTCGGCCAGGGCCTGCCTGGACAGATCCCGCGGCGCGCGATCGCCAACACTGGGCACCTTTATAGTTTCATCCGCACCGGCCAGTTGGGTCAGTGCACAGGCATACTTGATCTTGATTTCTTCAGCATTCTGGGTCGGTGTGCGCAGCGCCATCGCGATGTCGTTGGTCACCTGGTCGCCGGCAATCGGAATCACCGCCGTGTGGCGGATAGCGCCGCCGGTAAACACGGCAATATCCGTAGTGCCGCCACCGATATCGACGACGCAGACCCCAAGTTCCTTTTCGTCTTCGGTGAGGATGGCGTGACTGGATGCCAGCTGCTCCAGAATGATGTCATCCACCTCAAGGCCGCAGCGCTTCACGCATTTCTCAATGTTCTGGGCGGCATTCACCGCGCAGGTCACCAGGTGCACCTTTGCTTCAAGGCGCACACCGGACATACCCATTGGCTCCTTGATGCCTTCCTGGCTATCGATCACGAATTCCTGGGGCAGAATATGAAGAATCTTCTGGTCTGCAGGAATCGCGACCGCCTGGGCGGCATCGATTACCCGGTCGATGTCGGCCTGAGTGACTTCACGGTCACGGATGGCAACAATCCCGTGGGAGTTCAGGCTCTTGATGTGGCTGCCGGCAATACCCGCATACACCGAGTGAATGCGGCACCCGGCCATCAATTCCGCCTCTTCCACCGCGCGCTGAATTGCCTGGACGGTGGTTTCAATATTCACCACCACTCCACGCTTGAGGCCCCGTGAAGGATGGGAACCAATGCCCACCACTTCGATCGTGCCGTCCATCTTGCGCTTGCCGACAATCGCAACCACCTTCGAGGTTCCGATATCTAGGCCGACAATCATGTTTTCCGTTTCAACCGATGACATGTATTCCACCAAACCGTAGGTCTGAATTAACCGTTGCTAAGATTTTGGGCTGGAGGCTGTCTCGACAGCTTTCCACTTGACCGCCACACCATTGGTGTAGCGGGCGTCCACCCGACTGACTTCATCCGACCGTGCTGCCAGCCGGTTTTCATAAACCGTAATAAACCGCTCGAACCGTTGTTCAACCTGGTCCCGGCCAAGCACCACTTCGATGCCATTGGCCAGCTGCAGGGTCCAGGCACCCCGATGTTCCAGGGCCAGGCCCGAAAACCCGAGGCCCCGGGCGACCAGCCTGTCGCTCATGGTCCGCGCCATATTGATCACATCCCGCACTCTTTCATCGGGTCCGGCCAGACGGGGCAGTCGACCTGCGACTTCGGGATTGGACGGCGCGAACAGTTCGCCGGTCCGGCTGACCAGGCGTCCGTCAGTCCAGTAGGCCAGCGGCTTCTTCTCCCGGATATCAATTACCAGCCGGTCCGGCCACACCCGACGCACTGCGGCGGACTCAACCCAGGGCCGGCGCTCCAGGCTCTCCTTGATTTCCGAAAGATCCGTGGCGAAATAGCTCTTGCCGATCCAGTCGCCAGCAGCGCGTTCGATGGCTACCCGGCTGTCGCCCACAAAATCCCCTTTCACATCCACCGCCAGGATCTGCTGATCCATGGCCCCCAGCACCTTGCCCGTACCCCAGGGCACCAGTGCAGCCAACAGCACAATCACGGCGCCCATGCCCACCTGAAGCCAGGGCACGGCCGCCAGCACACCCTTCAACACGCCAAACCGGTCCCGCTCGGGGCCAAGGGTCGTTGCCCCCCGGCGCCGCGGGGGCTCGGACGGTGTCGCCCGGCTCCGGATCAGCAGTGTCTCAAGCATCGGCGCCCTCCAGAGTGTCCTTCAGTATCCGGACCACCAGTTCCTCGAAACTGATGCCTGCCGCCTTGGCCGCCATGGGCACGAGGCTGTGGTCGGTCATCCCGGGCACGGTATTCACTTCCAGGAGCCAGAACTGGCCGTCGCTGTCCTGCATAATGTCGACCCGGCCCCAGGTCCGGCAGCCGACAACGCGGAACGCATCCAGTGCCAGGTGCTGGAGGCGAACTTCGTCCTCGGGCGCCAGGCCACAGGGAATTTGATAGCGGGTGTCGTCCGCCAGGTACTTGGCGTCGTAATCGTAAAAAACGTGGTCGGTGCTAGCGCTCAGGCCAATCGCCGGAAGCGCCTGGTCCTGCAACAGACTGACGGTAAACTCTGGCCCCTCGATCCACTCTTCGACCAGTACCAGGTTATCCAGCGCGGCCGCAGCTTCGTAAGCTTCTGCCAATTCTGCCGCGGTATACACTTTGCGGATGCCGATACTGGAGCCTTCCCGGGAAGGCTTCACGCTCAGTGGCGCCTGCAGTTCGCCGATAATCTGGTTCGCCTGGTCTGCGCCGGACATGGTCCGGAACTTCGGCGTTGGCAAGCCGCAACCTTCGAATACGTACTTCGTTCTGAGCTTGTCCATGGCCAGTGCGGAGGCCAGCATTTCGCTGCCGGTGTACGGAATCCCGGCCTGCGCGAGGATGGCCTGCAACGTACCGTCCTCGCCGCCCCTGCCATGCAGGGCAATAAAGACACGATCGAATTGCGGGTTATCAACCGTTCTCAGCAGGCAGCCCTTTACGTCTTCGGCATAGGCATCCACCCCGGCCGATACCAACGCAGCGAGCACAGCCTTGCCACTCTTCAGGGACACTTCCCGCTCGGCGGAATCGCCGCCCATGAAGACCGCAACGCGCCCAAGCGCCCTCACGATTTCGGGATCTGCCTGATAGGCCTGTGCTTCGTTATGATGCATATCACTCACCCGCAATCACTCCTGCGGCCGCCAGCCGCGAAGCCACACCACCGATATCGCCGGCTCCCTGGGTTATCAAAAGGTCGCCATCCTGCAGGACATTGGCCAACAGGGCCTCGATTTCCCGGTTATCCTCGACAAAGACCGGTTCTACCTGCCCGCGCTGGCGAATGCTGCGGCACAGGGCACGGCCATCGGCGCCGGGAATCGCAGGCTCACCGGCGGAATACACGTCCATCAGCAGCAAGCCGTCCACTTCCGACAGCACCCGAACAAAGTCTTCATAGAGATCACGGGTCCGGGTGAATCGGTGCGGCTGGTAAAGCATGACCACACGGCGATCCGGCCAGGCATCGTGTGCCGCGCGGATAACCGCCTCCACTTCCGTGGGGTGGTGTCCGTAATCGTCCACCAGGGTGACCGTGCCTTTTGATGTCTGGTAATCGCCGTAAACCTGGAAACGGCGTCCGACACCGGCAAATCCCGCCAGCCCGCGGCAGATCGCGTCATCGTCAACGCCTTCGTCTGTGGCCACGGCAATGGCAGCCAGCGCGTTCTGTACGTTATGTCGACCCGGCATTTTCAGCTCGACTGTCAGATCACTGCGACCGCCCGGACGCTTCACCACAAAGTGGGTCCGCAAACCATCAGAGTTGATGCTTTCGGCACGGTAATCCGCTTCCGGGTTCTCAATGCCATAGGTAATGATCGCCCGGGAAATCCGGGGAATAATCTCCTGCACGTAACCGTCGTCTACACACATCACCGCAACGCCGTAGAACGGGAGATTGTGCAGGAAATCCACGAAGGTCTGCTTCAATTTCTCGACATCGCCGCCGTAGGTGTCCATGTGGTCCGCTTCGATGTTGGTCACCACTGAAATCACCGGCGTCAGGTGCAGGAAAGACGCATCACTTTCATCAGCCTCTGCCACCAGGTAGCGGGATCCTCCCAGCTGGGCGTTGGTACCAGCACTGTTCAGCTTGCCGCCAATCACGAAGGTCGGGTCCAGACCCGCCTCGCCCAGAATGGATGCAATCAGGCTGGTGGTCGTGGTCTTGCCATGGGTTCCGGCCACGGCGATGCCGTGACGGTAGCGCATGATTTCCGCCAGCATTTCTGCCCTGGGTACGATCGGCACCCGACGACTGCGAGCCGCCATGACTTCCGGGTTTTCCGCCGATACCGCCGAAGAAACCACAACGACATCTGCACTGGCGCTGTTCTCTTCCCGGTGGCCGATCTGGACTTCAACGCCCATGGCCTTGAGACGATCGGTAACGGCCCCTTCTTTCAGATCCGATCCGGAAACGTCGTAGCCCTGATTCTTGAGAACCTCGGCGATGCCGCTCATCCCTGCACCACCAATTCCCACAAAGTGGATGTGACGGATCCGGCGCATTTCAGGCACCTGATAGACCAGGGGTGGATTGGTTGCATCAGCCATTGGCGGCCTCCAGACAGTAATTCACGACTCTCTCCGTTGCATCGGGGCGGGCCAGCGTTCGCGCGGCCTTCGCCATATCAGTTACCCGGCTGCGATCCCGGGCCAGATCGCCCAGGGTTTCCGCCAGCACTGCCGGGGTCATCTTTGATTGTGGGATCAGAATGGCCGCTTTCGCCGCCACCATCTGTTGACCGTTTTTCGTCTGGTGGTCGTCCACGGCGTGGGGAAATGGCACCAGTACTGCGCCGATACCTGCCGCGCACAATTCGGAAACCGTCAGCGCACCGGCCCGACATAGCACCAGGTCGGCCCATTGATAGGCTTCAGCCATATCCTTGATAAACGGCTCCACGTTGGCATCAACCCCGTGTTGCTCATAGGCCTGCCGGGCCGCATCTGCATGACGCTCACCGCACTGGTGGCGAACCACCGGTCGATCGGCTTCCGGCACCATGGCCAGCGCCTCGGGCAGCTGCTCGTTGAAAACCTGGGCGCCAAGACTGCCGCCAATCACCAGCAACCTCAGGGCACCTTCGCGCCCTGCCAGCCGCTGTTCGGGCACCGGCAGAGCCGCGAGATCCTCCCGAACCGGATTGCCGGTGCAGCGGGTGACAACTTTAGGTCCGAAGCTGCCGGGAAACGCTTCCAGTACGGTTTCTGCAAATCGCACCAGAATCCGGTTGGTCATACCGGCAATGGCGTTCTGCTCATGAATCACCAGCGGTGTCCGGCTCAGCCAGGCGGCCACGCCACCGGGCCCGGTGACAAACCCGCCCATACCGACCACACAATCGGGGCGAATCCGGCGCAGGATGGTGAACGCCTCCCCCAACGCCCGCATCAGACGAAACGGTGCCGTTACCAGGGCGAGCTTGCCCTTGCCTCGCAAACCGGAAATATGAATCAGTGACAGCGGAATATCGGTTTCCCCGATCAGTCTCTGCTCCATGCCACCACTGGCGCCAAGCCAATACACCTGGTGACCACGGGCCTCCAGTGCCCGCGCCGTCGCCAGGGCCGGGAAAACGTGGCCTCCGGTACCACCGGCCATCATCAGGAAGCGGCGCTGTTCAGTCATACACCGCACCTCCCCGCGTTTTGGGACCGGACTTCTCCCGGGCGAGCTTTTCCTGATCCAGACGCTCCATTTCCACGCGAGCCAGAATGCCAATGCAGATACAGGTGATCATCAGGCTGGATCCGCCGTAGCTGACCAGCGGCAGGGTCAGCCCCTTGGTGGGCAGAAGGCCGGTACTGACCGCCATGTTGATACCGGCCTGAAGGCCGATCAGCAGGGTCAGACCATAGGCGAAACAGGCGCCGAACGGCATGTCCGCTTTTTCTGCCCGGCGGGCAATAACAAACCCGGTCACAACCAGCAGGGTGAAGAGGCTGAGCACCAGCAGGGAGCCCAGAAGACCGAACTCTTCCGCGATAATGGCGAAGATGAAGTCGGTATGGGCCTCTGGCAGATAAAACAGCTTCTGGATGGAGTTACCCAGGCCGACACCGCCCCAGTCCCCGCGGCCAAACGCGATCAGCGACTGGGTCAGCTGGTAACCACTATCGAACTGGTCTTTCCAGGGGTCGAGATAACTGACGACCCGTTTCAGACGGTAGGGCTGGGTAACGATCAGAATGGCACCCAGGACCACCAGCGTGCCGATCAGGGGTACAAACCGGCTAAGCCGCACACCGCTCAGGAAGATCATGCCCGCCGCTGCCGTCACCAGCACCACCGTGGCACCAAAGTCCGGCTGAATGACCAGCAGAACCGAGGCCAGACCAAGAACAACCAGCGGCTTGAGGAAGCCGGGCCAGGTATTGAGCAGTTCATCACGGCGACGGACCACGTAACCTGCCAGGTAGGCAATCAGACAGAGCTTCGCCACTTCCGAAACCTGGACGTTAAACAGGCCAAACGGGATCCAGCGGGTGGAGCCATTAACCGTATGTCCCAGCGGCGTAAGCACAAGAACAAGGGCCAGCAGACCGATCCCGAGGAGCAGCCAGCCGCTACGCTCCCACCAGGCAACCGGCACGTTCACGGCGACCAGGGCCATCAGACAACCGAGACCGGCAAACATCAGTTGGCGAATAACGTAGTGGTAGCTGTTGCCCATGGTTTCAGCGGCCATATCCATGGACGCCGAGGAAATCATGACAACGCCCATCACCAGCAATGCGACCGAACTGATCACCAGCATCGGCAGAGGCTGGACCTCGCCAAGCCATTGGTTCCGGTTCTGCAGGGAAAGATCTGCGTGCATCACAGGGCCTCCACCAGAGAACGGAACTGGTCACCGCGATCGAGATAATCACGGAACATGT
>Ga0102937_1000277_pt1 | contig 22287 bp, 17 predicted proteins | sample SalPonR2_B_D1_MG_FD_78213 | JGI IMG/M metagenome (GOLD analysis project Ga0102937, IMG submission 78213) | Salt pond soil microbial communities from South San Francisco under conditions of wetland restoration - Salt Pond MetaG R2_B_D1_MG | ecosystem: Environmental > Aquatic > Marine > Intertidal... | reverse complement strand
GTGGGGGTTCAGTGACGTACCGAGAAACTGGAAATCCGATGCGTAAGTCAGCAGGCAGCGGTGCAGCACCGGATCGTCCGGCAGATGCCCCTGGGCGCGGAACCAGCTCTGCTTGTGGGGCGGTCGCTTCTCCGGCTTCAGGGGATTGACCGGGTTTACCGGCCGGATCTCGATCGGGCGGTCACGGGTCAGAATAGGCCGCATTTTTTCCGGCACCTGGGGAGCCAGCAGTTGGCCCCATTCCTGTTCCGAGCGAAGGGTTTCCGGGTCTGGCGCATCCGGCATGGTCAGCTGATGCTCGAATCCTTCCTCGGCCACCTGGAACGACATGGAGCCGGTCAGAATTTCCTTGCCATCCTGACGGGCAATCACCCGGCGCACCGAAAAACTGCCACCGTCGCGGACTCGCTGGACCTCGTAGTCGATAGGCATATCCTGATTGCCTGGGCGCAGAAAGTAGGCATGGAGGGAGTGACAGAGGCGCCCTTCAACGGTTCGACTGGCTGCCATCAACGCCTGGCCAAGAACCTGCCCGCCAAACACGTTGGGAAAGCCCAGATCCTCGCTGTCACCCTGGAAGTGGTCGTCACCGATGGGCGAGAGATCCAGCAACTCCACCAGTTTCTTGGTTACCTCAAGCATGCCTGCTCCTGTAATTTCGTTAGCACACGAAGGAGTTTTCTACCGCAAGCAGAGAAATTTCGCAATGAAAAGCCGTGACCGGCCATTATAAAACAGCCCCTTGGGACCGGGGCTGTCGAATCGAACGGGAGAGTCAGCCGTGGATCGGTGGCACTTCCCTGGACAGGGCCTGCTTTTCCATGGCAAAGCTGCCGGTTACCGCAAATCCAAGGACATCGCCGCCGGGGCCTTTGAACAACGCCTTGACGTTGCTGCCATCCTGCTCGACATCCCAACTGCCCTCGGCTTCGGACGGTGGCGGGCAAACCGCCGTGGGGCAACAGGGCGTTTTGATCATCACTGGCATGGTGCCATAGCTCACCTCGGTGCGCTCACCCAGTAACGTTTTGGCAAGCGCCCGGGAACAGGCCATCAGCGGCAGCACGTAAAGCAGAACATGGCCGTCTACTTCCGCGCAGTCACCGAGTGCGTAGACATCCGGTGCCGAGGTCTCAAGAGCGCGATTCACCACGATGCCCCTGGCCGTCTCAAGCCCCGCAGAACGGGCGAGTTCCGTCCTCGGGCGCAGGCCGACGGCGGACAGTACCAGATCGGCCTCCAGAGTCTCGCCATTGGACAGGGCCAGACTGACGCCGTCACCCTGGCGGTCGACCCGGTTAACCACAGCGCCAAGGTGAAACCCGACACCCAGATTCTCCAGCTCCTGCTGGACGGCATTGGCCGCAGCCTCGGGCAGTAACCCGGGCATCACCCCCTCGGAGGGGGCAATCACGTCCACTTCATAGCCACCGTTGCGCAGGTCGTTGGCGAACTCACAACCAATCAGCCCGGCCCCCATGATCGCCACCCGCTTGCCCTCGCCCAGCGCTTCCCGGAAGGCGCGGTAATCCATCAGGTCATTGATCGAGAATACATGCTCCAGGCCATCACCATCCAGGGCGAGCCGTATCACATCGGCGCCCCAGGCCAGAACCAGTTTGCTGTAGGCAAGGCGCTCGTCACCAAGAATCAGTTCGTGGGCGCCAGCATCAATGCCGGTGACCGTGGCATAGGTCCGGATCCGGACATTCAACTGCTCCGCCATGGCGTCGGTCGCGCCCTGGGCCAACCCATCGGCATCCTTTCCCTTGGTAAAGCCGGTGGACAACATGGGCTTGGAGTAACTCACGCCGTCGTCCGCAGTGACCATCAGGACCGGGGTCTCCTTGTCCTGCTTCCTGATTTCCCGTGCCAGCGAGTAGCCGGACAACCCGGTGCCAACGATAATGATAGGGGCCTGTTCAGTCATAACCGCATTCCTGTATCTAACGAACCGTGGCGGGCTTCACCTGCCGTGCCAGGCCATATCAGCCAATCTCGATCATCTCGAAGTCTTCCTTGCCGACACCGCAATCAGGGCAGACCCAGTCTTCCGGAACGTCTTCCCACTTGGTGCCCGGCTCAATGCCGTCCTCGGGCCAGCCTTCGGCTTCATCGTAAATCAGACCACAAACTACACACTGCCACTTCTTCATAAGTTCTCTCCCAATATGATCCGGGCGCAATAGTAATTGTCAGACAATCATGCACGCAAGTATTTTGTTCACGTAACAGATACGAACAACTGTCGAATCAGGCCATCATACCCATCGCCCCGGAATTGACCAATGCCAATGCCGACGGACCCGTTCGGGGTTTTCTGCCAATAGCCACAATTACAGATCTGACAACAGAGGCCGCCCCTCCCTTCTGCCGCCCCTCTCCGGTATAATCGCCCGTTTTACGACAGGACCGACCGATATGACCGATACCGTCGCCGAAATGAACCAGGTAATGGCCGAAGCCGACTGCCTCGTCGATGAACAGCAGGTGCAGACTGCAATCGGCAAGCTGGCCGACGAGATTACCGCCCGCCTGAAGGACAGTAACCCACTGCTGTTCTGCGTAATGAACGGCGGGCTGATCCTTACCGGGCAGCTCTTGCCCCAGCTCCGGTTTCCGGTCCAGGCCGAATACCTGCACGCCACCCGTTACCGCCAGGAAACCACCGGCGGCATCCTTGAGTGGAAGCTCCAGCCTGAAGCCGATATGAACGGCCGCACTATCCTGATTGTCGATGACATTCTGGACGAAGGCACTACCCTTTGTGCCATAGCCGACTACTGTCGTGCCCACGGCGCCAGTGAAGTACTGACAGCCGTTCTGGTCGACAAGCAACATGAGCGAAAAGCCCGCCGGGATCTGAAGGCCGATTTCACCGGTCTGGAAGTGGAAGACCGGTTCCTGTTCGGCTACGGCATGGACTACAAGGGCTACTGGCGGAACGCGCCCGGCATCTATGCAGTCAAGGGTCTCTGACATCGACAGTCGCCTGACCATCCCCCCGACAGACTGGTACCAATCACTGACGGCTGCCGGCCTTCGAAACCCGAAGGTTCACGGGCCGGCCCGTTACTGGCTGCAGGTGGAGGGCTCGTTTACCCGCGCGCTGCAGAAACAGTGTAGCCGCTCCTTTCACGTTGAGGTCCGGCGTGAGGGTTTTGCAACGCCGACACTGGAAGAGGCCCGGCGTCTGTACATCCCTCACCGCCAGTACGCCTGGATACGGGAGGTCAGCCTCTGTGGTGACAACCAGCCCTGGGTTTTGGCCAGAACGGTCATTCCACTGAGATGCCTGGAAGGCGAGGGACGACGGCTTTTGCACCTGGGCAACCGGCCCTTGGGCGCCTACCTGTTCACCAGCCCCCACTGGCAGCGGGGGCCACTGGAAACCGGCCTCTGCAAGCCGGTCATATCCGGCCAGCCGGAACTGGCCCGGCGCTCCCTGTTCAGTGGTCACAGCAGCTCCCTGCTGGTTGGCGAATACCTGCTGCCAGCCCTGTTTCGGCGAAACACGCTTTAACCGGCCTCCTGCGACTGGCTATAATCCCAGCACCCTCAATTCTCAGAACACCAGACGGACGCACGCCATGCTGCCTGACGCTGTGCCAGAACCTATCCAGCGCAGGCTGGCCGACTATGCCAGCCTGCTCAGAATCAACCGCCCGATCGGAACCCTGCTCCTGCTGTGGCCGACCTACTGGGCGTTATGGCTGGCCGGCGATGGCAGCCCCGGGCTTGGCAATGTCATTATTTTCACCCTGGGCGTTTTTTTCATGCGCGCTGCCGGCTGCGCCATCAACGATTTCGCTGACCGGGACTGGGACAAGCACGTTAAACGCACCAAGGACCGGCCGCTGACCGCCGGCCGGGTCAAACCCTGGGAAGCGGTAGCGCTGTTCGCCGGCCTGTGCCTGGTTTCCTTCCTGATGGTGGTTCTGTTCACCAACCCGCTGACCCTGTACCTGTCCTTCGGCGGTGCGCTGCTGGCGTTTATCTACCCCTTCATGAAGCGTTACACCCATCTGCCGCAGCTGTTCCTCGGAGCGGCCTTTTCCTGGGCCATCCCCATGGCCTGGGCGGCGGAAGCGGGCGAATTGAGCCAGCTCACCTGGCTCCTGTTCACTGCCAACGTACTCTGGACCGTCGCCTACGACACCCTCTACGCCATGGTGGATCGGGACGACGACCTGAAAGTGGGCATCAAGTCCACGGCCATCCTGTTCGGCGATGCCGACAAAGCGATCATTGGCATGCTGCAGGGCATGGTCGTGCTGATCCTGATCATGGTGGGTCACCGTGCCGAACTGGGCACGTTCTATTACCTGGGCGTCGTGGCCATGGCCTGCCTGTTCGTCTACCACCAGTACCTGGCGCGTGAAAGGGAACGTGAGGGCTGCTTCAAGGCGTTTCTGAATAACAACTGGGCCGGTTTCGCGGTTTTTGCAGGCCTGGTGATTGATCTCATCATTGGCTGAACCTGTCATATACTTGTAACACTTGGGCGCTGTAATGGGGCAGCAACAAATCAAGGTCTGACACAGGTTAAAAACTCATGACTGGAAAAACTGTCCTGATCGTCGATGACGAGGCCCCGATCCGCGAGATGATCGCCGTGGCCCTCGAAATGGCGGATTATGACTATCTGGAGGCAGCGGACGCCCGGGAAGCCCATGCCCTGATTGTCGACAAACACCCGGATCTGGTACTCCTCGACTGGATGCTGCCCGGCACCAGTGGCGTGGAGCTGGCGCGTCGTCTGAAAAAAGAGGAAGCGACCGCCGATATTCCCATCATCATGCTCACCGCCAAGGTTGAGGAAGACAACAAGATCCAGGGCCTGGAAGTTGGTGCCGACGATTACATCACCAAACCATTCAGCCCACGGGAACTGGTTGCCCGCCTGAAAGCAGTTCTTAGGCGCGCAACACCGCCTGGCGTGGACAGCCCGATAGAAGTGGAAGGCCTGACCCTGGACCCCATCGGGCATCGTGTTACCACTCAGGACGGTGCACTCACCATGGGCCCCACCGAGTACCGACTGCTCCAGTTCTTCATGACTCACCAGGAACGGGTATATACTCGATCCCAGCTTCTTGATCAGGTCTGGGGTGGCAATGTCTATGTCGAAGAACGCACGGTGGATGTTCATATCCGCCGCCTTCGAAAGGCACTTGGTGATGACTATGAGCATCTGATCCAGACGGTGAGGGGCACCGGCTACCGCTTCTCGACCAGAGCCGCGTAAGTAACTCCGGCCAGCTGAGCATCAGCCCCGGAACGGACACAAGGCAGTTTTTGATGCAACACAACTGGTCACGGTACCTGCGCTACATTATCGGTGGCCTGATTGGCTCCACCCTGGTTGGCCTTTACTTCGGTGAGCCTGTCTACGGCCTGACCTTCGGGCTGATTGTCTACCTCTGGTGGACATTGTTGCAGGCCCGACGCCTTTACCAGTGGCTTGCCAACCCCAGCGCCACCGACGAAGCCCCCCAGAGCATCGGGCTCTGGGGGGATATCTTCGATAACCTCCACAAACTGCACCAGACCCACCTGAGAACCCAGGACCGATTGCGGGCCCAGATCAATCGGGTGCAGGAGTCCACCAATGCCATGCGTGATGGTGTGATCATGACCGACTCCCGGGGGACCATGGAATGGTGGAACGGCTCCGCCGAATACCTGCTCGGTTTCCGGCGTAATACCGACCAGGGCCAGTACATTCACAACCTGATCCGCACCCCGGCCTTCAAGACCTACTTCGACTCACGGAATTACCGGGAGCCCCTGGAGATCCATTCGCCGGCCAAGCCCCACATTCACCTGCAGATCCAGATCAGTCTGTTCGGTGATGACGACCGACTGATCGTCGCCAAGGATGTAACCAGGCTATACCAGCTCGAACAGATGCGCCGGGACTTTGTCGGTAATGTTTCCCACGAGATGCGCACTCCTCTTACGGTCATCAGCGGCTACCTGGAAACCCTGGTGGACAACGCCGCCGACCTGCCACCGAAGTGGCGCCGCGCCATTAACACCATGGCCGCCCAGTCATCCCGGATGGAAGCCCTGATCACCGATCTGATTCTGCTGTCACGAATCGAAACCGGTGAACAGACGGTCAATGACACTCTCACGGACGTGAACCAACTCCTGAGCCAGATATGCCACGATGCCCGGGCGCTCAGCGGCGAAAAACAGCACGAGATTACCGTGCATATCGGCGACCACCGGTTACTGAAAGGGGATGAAAGCCAGCTGCGCAGCGCTTTCTCGAACCTGATCTTCAATGCGGTTAAGTACACGCCGGCAAACGGTCAGATCAGCGTATCCTGGTCCACCAACCGGGAAGGCGCCCATCTGTCGGTGAAGGACACCGGTATCGGCATTGACCCGGTCCATATACCGCGCCTGACGGAACGCTTCTACCGGGCCGATCCCAGCCGCCACAAGGACACCGGCGGCACCGGCCTTGGCCTGGCAATCGTCAAACACGTATTGCTCAACCACGATGGCAATCTGGAGATTCGCAGCCGGATTGGCGAGGGCAGTGAATTTATCTGCCATTTCCCCCGGGAACGACTGGTCGAACGTATTCCGGAGAAAGCGGAAAGCTAGCGCATCCCCGCCCGGAAACGGGCGACGAACCGGGATAATTCCTCGAGCTTTTTCGGGTCTTCATCGACAAACCGGATGGTGACGCTGACAAAATCGGTGTCCTGGCGCTTGTCCACCGCCTGCAACTGGTGGACATAGCCATTGAGTCGGGCCATCTGGCCCTCACCGGTCTCGATGTCCACCACCGCCTGGTCGAGAATGCCAGGGAACACCTGATCCCGCTTGGCGATCACCCGCACCTCAGTCAGATTGATATCCTTGACCACTGATTTCAGGGTACTTTCCGCGAAACGCACGGAGGCAAGGCTCATCGAACCGCGGGACGAGGCCTGTTTGGGGTTTGCAGAATGGGCTGCCTGCGAGGGTGAAGAAGGTGTTGAAGAGACAGGGCTCTCCGCCACGGGCTCCGGCTTACGGGTCAGCAGGTTGGCCGACTCCTTGAAGGCATCGGCAGGGCTGGCCATGGACTTGCCGCTCCGGTCCATTGCGTCTTTCAGCTTGCGGCCCATCACCTTGATGATTTTCTTGCTTAGCCCCTCGGGGCTGAACGGTTTGCCAAGGTATTCGGAAACGCCTCCCTTGACCGCTTCAATCACATGATCCTTGTCGCCCCGACTGGTAATCATGATAAAGGGCACGTTTTCGTACTGGGGCTGCTGACGCATCCACTGCAACAGCTCCAGGCCCGACATCTCGGGCATTTCCCAGTCGCACAGGATCAGGTCAAACGCGGTCCGGGACATCAGCGACTGGGCCCGCCGGCCGTTCTGGGCATCGGTTGTTTCGATCACCGGAAAACGCTGGCGCACGGTTCGCTTGACCAGATCACGTACAAAGCTGGCGTCATCCACCACCAGCGCTTTCAGCATTGCCATAGTTCAGACCTTCCCCAATCCACAACCCGGTTCTATGGTGCAACTATAGAACAAAGCCCCGCGCCAGAAACCTGTCGGCAACAAAAAGACGACAATCGCGATCTTCCGGGAACCGGCAGGTTAAAGAATTGTCACTCCACCTGGCCCCGGACAGTGTTTCCAAGGCAGGAAAACACGCTAACATGGGCCCAGGATATTCCACCATCATTTGCCTGATAGAGGTTCTGTGTGCTGACCACACCCGCAAGGATTCTTCGCCAGGGCGGCCTTACCCGCGGCTGGTTGTTTTCCGGTTTTCTGTCACTCCTGTCCCTGCCTGCCCTCGCCCAGGACAACCCTGAGGTTGAGCCGGCGGGATTTGCCGAATGCAAAGCCCGGCTCCAGGAACAGGCCATTGCCGCCGGGGTCAGCAGCAAGACCGCCGGCGAGGTAATGTCCGGAGTTCAGCATCTGGCCCGGGTAATCGAGCTCGACCGTCGGCAACCGGAGTTCACCACAACGTTTGCCGACTACCTGAACCGACGGGTTAACGAGGCCCGGGTCAGCAAGGGCCGCGAACTGCTTCGGGAACACGAGGATCTGCTGGCCAGGGTTACCCGGGAAACCGGCGTACCGGCACCCTACCTGGTGTCGTTCTGGGGCCTGGAAACCAACTTCGGCAGTTATTTCGGCAAGATGCCGGTACCCAGCTCCCTGACAACCCTGGCCTGCGATCCCCGCCGCAGCACCTTCTTTACCGAGCAGCTGATTGCCGCCCTGCGCATTATTGATGAGGGCGCCATACCGGCTGACCAGATGGAAGGTTCCTGGGCCGGCGCCATGGGCCACGTCCAGTTCATGCCCACCGTCTTCCTGAGACACGCGGTGGATGCCGACGGCGATGGCCGCAGGGATCTCTGGAACAGCCTGCCGGATGCCATGATGTCGGCCGGCAGGTTCCTGGAATCCATGAACTGGAACGGCGACTATCGCTGGGGGCGTGAAGTGCTGCTGCCCGAGAATTTCGACTATTCCCTGGCGGACGGACGTCGTCTGCCGCTGGAGGAATGGCGCAACATGGGAATCACAGATGCCTTTGGCAATGCGCTGGCCCGTGAACCAATCAAGGCCGCTCTGGTGGTACCCGCAGGACACCGTGGCCCGGCGTTTCTCGCCTATGACAATTTCCGTGTAATCATGGGCTGGAACCGCTCCGAGTTCTACGCCATTGCCGTTGGCCATCTGGCAGACCGGATTGCCGGTGCCGGCAAATTGCAGAACCCGCCGCCCGAGGATGCCCCGGCACTGTCGCGCGACAACATCATCAGCCTGCAGAAAGCCCTTCAGCAACGGGGCTATGAGCCAGGCAAACCCGATGGCATCATGGGCCCGGCAACCCGGTCCGCGATCCGGCAGTTTCAGTCTGCCAACAAACTGGTAGCCGATGGCTATCCCGGTGAATCGGTTCTGGCGGAGCTGGGGATATCTGCAGGCCAGTGATCCACCGGAGAGCCGGCGGACTACTATTGCAGGTAACCATTCTGACGCGAGACTGATCTGACATGGATTCCATAACCCAGGCCGCCCTGGGCGCCTCCCTGGCCGGCGCCGTTGCCGGCAAGACCCTTGGCCGGTCGGCCTTGCTGACGGGCGCCGTGCTGGGCACCCTGCCGGATCTGGATGTGGTCATCGACTACGGAACCGCAGTGGCCAATTTCACCCAGCATCGCGGGTTCAGCCACTCACTGTTCATACTTACGCCCCTTGCGGTGGCTCTCGCCTGGTTACTCTGGCGCTGGAAACCGCAATTGGGATTTCAGCGATGGCTCGCCCTGACCGGCCTGATCCTGATCACCCACCCGATTCTGGACGCGTTTACCACCTATGGCACCCAGCTGTTCTGGCCCATCGGGCCGCCCGTAGCCATCAGCAGCATTTTTATAATCGATCCGCTCTATACCCTGCCCCTGCTGGCCGGCTGTCTGTTTTTCCTGGCCCGGCCGCCTGCCAAATCAGCGGTCATTGCAGGACTGGCTCTGTCCACCCTGTACTTGGGCTGGAGCGTCATGGCGCAACAGGTCATTACCCAACGGGTGCAACCCGCGCTCGCGGAAGCCGGGTTGGAAAACCCCGACCTGCTGGTTCAACCCATGCCGTTCAACACCCTGTTATGGCGCGCCACGGCACTTCAGGGCGATCAGCGGGTGGAGATTGTTACCGGCTTTCTGGACGGCGATACACCTTTGAATCTTGAATATTTTCCGCGCCGGCCGGATCTCGCGAAGGCAGTGTCGGACCTCCCCGAGGCTCAGCGTCTGGAATGGTTTACCCGGGGCTTCCTGGATTACGACCAGGTCGGCGACCGCATCACGGCCACCGACATCCGGCTGGGCATCCCCGGCGCCCACCCTTTTACCTTTGTTCTGGCGACCCGGAATGGCAGCGGTATCGAGCCCACGGCAAGCTTTCGAACGCCCCGCCCTCCGGTGAGCGCCGAAGCCCTGGGCCTGCTCTGGTCCCGGATGACGGGAGAAACCCCGGTGCTTTGCCTGGCCAGCCTGACTTCACCGGCTCCGGGACAACGCTGCTGAATACCATGCGACTGGACCAGTTTATTGCCAACAGCACCGAGCTCTCCCGAAAAGAGGCCAAACGGGCCATCAGTCGTGGGGAGGTAACGGTTGATGAACAAACCTGCAAGAGCGCCAACACCCAATTAACCGGCGGCGAACGGGTGATCTTGGCGGGGGCCCAGCTGACTTTGCCGGGCGAGCGCTACCTGATGATGAACAAGCCGGCTGGCGTGGTGAGTGCGACAACCGACAGCGATCATCCCACGGCGCTGGACCTGTTGCCTGCAGACATCACCCGAAACCTCCACATTGCCGGCCGCCTGGACGCAGACACCACCGGCTTACTGTTGCTCACCACCGATGGCCAGTGGTCCCACCGGGTCACCTCACCGCGAACCGATTGCCCCAAAACCTACCGGGTAACGCTGCGCGAACCACTGACCGACGCAGCGGCACAACAACTGGAACGAGGGGTGGATCTGCACAACGACCCGAAGCCAACGCGACCGGCCCGGATAACGGTGCTGGAAGGCAGGCTCATTGAGCTTACAATTTCGGAAGGGCGCTACCATCAGGTCAAGCGCATGCTGGCGGCGGTCGGCAACCACGTCGAGGCGCTGCATCGACTGCGGATCGGGCAGGTCGAACTGGACAAAGCGTTAAAACCCGGTGAATACCGGGAACTGACCTGCCAGGAAAAAGACAGCCTGGCCTGAGTCAGGTCCGTTCGAAACGTTGCGCCTGCAGGTTCTTGCGCACCGCCCCGGCTTCAAACACTTCCCCATTCATGGCGATATAGACCCCCGGTGGCAGCAATTGCACCGCGGCCCAGGCAAACCCGACATTGAACACCGCATCGGTGCGGCGCATGCGGGCCGGCTGCATGGCGCCGGTCAGTACAATGGTCTTGTCCTTGAGGCTGGCCAACACCGCAGCTGTATCCGCCATGGTGTCGGTACCATGGGTGATAACAATGCGTGCACAGTCACACTCCCGGGCTGCCGTCAGCACCTGCTGGCGGTCCTCATCGTTCATCTCCAGGCTGTCCTTGCGCATCAGTTCCCGCAGTCGATAGCCCTCGTGGATATTGGACTCCGACAGCAACTCCGGCAGCAGGCTGTGACCCACCTCGAACTCGCTGTTGGCATCGAAGTACACCTTGTCGATGGTGCCACCGGTGGTGAAGATCTGGATCATGACGGGCTTCCTTTCAGAGTCAGTTCACACTGACCGTGCTGTTACCTGCGGTCGCGTAGGCCGCGTTCTTTTCCTGTTCGTAGCGCCTGGCCGCAGCGGCCACGGAACCCCGGGCTCCGGTATCAAGCCAGCGTTTGATCCGTCCGGCATCGCCCATAGGCGAGCGGGTACCGAGCGAATCCAGCAGAACGGTAACCACTTCCTTGCCATTCATTTTCGAGATCATCACCAGACAGCGCCCGGCCTCGGACAGGTAGCCGGTCTTGCTCAATCCCACCCCCCAGCTGTCTCGGTGAACCAGGGCATTGGTGTTACCAAACGACAGGCTGTACCGGGGCTGGCGGAATTGCCCCCGGAAGTAACCCGTGGTGGAGTACTCCCGAATTTCCGGATAATCCGCTGCCGCGTTCACCAGCCTGACCAGATCCGCGGCAGTAGAGAGGTTCTCCGACGACAGTCCGGTCGGATCGACAAACCGGGTGCCGGTCATCCCAAGCGCCACGGCCTTGGCATTCATCGCCTCTATAAAGGCATCGAATCCGCCTGGATGGCTGCGGGCCAGGGTGTAGGCGGCAAAGTTTTCTGACGACATCAGCGCGATACGCAACACATCTTTACGACGCATCTCTGAATCAATACGGATTCGACTGTAGGCATTGGCGGCGGCTGGCGTATGGCGCTCGTGAAAGGTCAGCCACTCATTCAGCGGCTCTCCGGATTCCAGCACAACCAGCGCGGTCATGACCTTGGTAACCGAGGCAATGGGCACGGATCGATCGGCATTCTTACCGAAAACCAGCTCATCATCACCGGCCACTGCAACCGCTGCGTTCACCGACGCCAGTCTGGGCCCGTGTTCTGCTTCTGCACCACGCTTTTCGGAATCGCCCCCTGTTTGATGGGCCATAAGCAGCCCGGGCAGCCACAGCAACATCAAGATCACGAAAGGAGAAAAGCCGGCGAGTCTCATTTATACAGATCCTGTGATTTATTCATGCATAGCACTGCCAGTCCGGAAACAGGCTTCTACAGATATGATGGTCAGCGATAACTATACCAGCGAATGGCTTGTTTGATCAGGTGAAAAGTTTCTTGCACCAATTTCACGTAGCAACTGCAAGCGAATTGAAAATCCATTAACATTCTGCCTGATTCATTGGGTCAGAAAACACCACTCAGCGGGAACGTCGCTTCATATGGATGACGGCACACATCAGACTGAAAGAGCCGTGCTGCCAGAGGTCCAAGCCCAAGCCGGACTGACACCTTTTCGACGGTGGCTGCCATTCCTGTTTCTTGTTACCGCTATGGCATACGGCCTGCTTGCAGCCCTGTTCCAGCTACCTGAAAATCCGCTTTCCTCGCTGTCGGAAGTGGGCTCTCCAGCTTCAGCGCCTCCGCCCTCCCGCATTGTTCAGATCGACTATCTGGTTGCCCCTCTGGAGCGGGTTATAGAGGATGAGAACTGGCGGCAGAGAAACTGGCAAGCGGCGCAGGCAGAGAACTCAGGCATTGGCTATTACGATGGACCTGTCACCTTCAAGGTGACCGTGGAAAACACCGGAACCACAACCGCCGAAGAGTGGGCGCTTGTATCTGCTCCTTACATTGACCGGCTCAGGCCCGCCATTCTGGATGAAAACGGCGTGTTCCAGCGGCTCCGCGAAATGGGAGACCTTTATCCGTTCGGTAACCGACTAATTTCATTGCCACCCTGGATCTGGCCGGTTTCATTACCAACGGGCACTTCTACACTCTTGTTCGAGGTTCAAAATGCCGGACCCACGCTATTGCCCATTACCATTCTGGAACCAAACAAAGTTGTAAGCAGTATCGCAGGAACCATGACCTGGAAGGCATTCATCACCGGCCTACTCGTCTTTGCGTTGCTGCTCAACCTCAGTTTCATGATGAAATTCAGACTTCCGGGGCTAGCCTGGCTAGGCGTTTTCACTCTATCCGTGATTCATGTGCAACTTGTTATGGAGGGATTCGGGCTCTGGTTAATTTGGCCAAACTTTCCAGAAATTAACGCAGTGCTGAACATCAGCATCTGTCTTTGTCTTATCTCACTGTGCCAAATTACACCAAACTTCATCTACATCTCGAAATACTCGAGACTGCTACTGAATATCACCAGTGCGCTGGGCATTTTACATCTTCTGGCAATGCCACTTCGGCTTCCGTTAATCGGTCAGGATTCCTTCCTGGTACTCGCCCTGACAGGTGGTTCAATGATCATGGGCCTTGCTCTCAAGCAGGCCCAACACGAGGTCTATGCCCGCTACTTCGCGTTATCACTGCTCTGCATTCTTCTGGGAACAATAATATCGGCCGCCCGGACTGTCGGCTGGGTCCCGGTGAACAGCTTTACCGATTCGGCATTCTTCATCGGCGCCGCGGCCGCATCTTTGATCCTGACCAGTGGCATTGGCCGTCAAATGTTGGAAGAGCGTAAAAAAAGGCTGAATTCCGATATTCGTGCCCGCCAGGAACAAAAGCTGCGATCTCACGTTGAGCAAAATTACAAACAGCTCCTCAAGACCCACAGTGTTACCGGCAAACCCAATCGTGCCATGCTGGAAGAGTCACTGGATCACCTTGATAGCAAACAGCAGCCCTATACCGTCGCCATGATTCAATTGACTCGCTTTAACGAAATCGAGCAGGTACTCGGTTACCGGACGACAGAGGACCTGCTTAGAAGTTATCTGTGGGAGCTCGACGGATTCCTGAAACGGGTCATGGGTGATCAGTTGATCATGATCGACGGTTACGCTCTCGCCAGCATTGATACCAGTAATCATGCCTTCGCTTTTTACCACAGCGATGCTCAGGACACTTACCCGGAAAAGCTGAAAGCACTAACGAACTGGTTGGGAGAGAACTTCCGCGAAGGCCGATTCTCTCTATCCTGGAACTCTTCTGTAGGTATCGCTCATGCTCCGGAGCATGGCGTCGACGCATCAGAAATCCTTTCATCCGCCGGCTTTGCGGCTCTGGATACGCATCAGCCCCTGACCGTTTACGACCCGGCTATTGCGGACTGGCAGTACCAGCAGCAAATGCTGATGCTGGATATCGAAGAAGCTCTGGGTAACGGCTGTATATGGCTGGAGTACCAACCAACCGTGCGAATACAGGACGCAAGTATCGCGTCATTGGAAGCCCTGATCCGCTGGCAACACACGGACTTCGGCACCGTTGCACCGGATCGATGGATCCCGTTAGCCGAACAGGTCGGGATGATACACCTCGTTACCCTCTGGGTAGTTGACCGTGTCTGTGAAGATATGGGCGCCCTGAAGGCCTGTCACGGAAACCACATTGCAGTTGCGGTCAATATTTCTGCGAACGACCTCACCTATCCGGACTTTCTTGAAAAGGTGAAGGCGATTGTTCACCACCATGGGGCACAACCTTCCGACCTGATTCTAGAGATTACCGAAACAGCGATGATGGCTGACACAGCCTTGGCACAAGAAGTCATTCGAACCCTTAGCCACAGCGGTTTCAGAATTGCCGTCGACGATTTTGGAACGGGGCACTCTTCGCTGGGCACTCTTGCCGCATTCGAGCTGGACGAATTAAAAATCGATCGGAGTTTTCTCAGTGACATACTCACCCAACCCGCCCGACAGCGAATATTCCGAGCGGCGCTGGACCTGGGTGAGGCTCTGGACCTGGATGTCGTGGTCGAAGGTGTGGACGACGAAGCTATCGCCTCCTGGCTGCAGCAATTCCCCGGCCTGTATGGCCAGGGATATTACTGGGGCAAGCCTGAACAGCTGAAGACCTGAGCTCGATTTAAATCAAGGCAGATCGGTCACTGCTCCTTTTGAGGCAGAACTTACGGTTCGCGAATACTTCGCCAGTGTGCCTCGGGTGAAACGAGGCGGTGGAGCCTGCCAGGTCTTCCGTCGACGTTCCAGTTCCTGATCCGAGACATCCAGTTCAATCTGGTTACTGACGGCATCAATGGTAATGGTGTCGCCATCCTCGACCAGCGCAATAGGTCCGCCCTCGGCAGCCTCCGGCGTGATATGACCAACCACGAAACCGTGGCTGCCCCCTGAGAACCGGCCATCGGTAATCAACGCGACATCGCTGCCGAGGCCCTTGCCCATAATCGCGGAGGTCGGGCTGAGCATCTCCCGCATACCCGGCCCGCCCTTGGGACCTTCATAGCGAATGACTAACACATCGCCGGCCACCACCGTGCCGTCGAGTATCCGCTCCTGGGCTTCTTCTTCCGAATGGAACACCCGCGCACGGCCGGTAAAGTGAGTGCCTTCCTTGCCGGTGATCTTGGCCACCGCGCCAGTTGGCGCCAGGTTCCCGAACAGGATGCGCAAATGGCTGTCCGCCTTGATCGGATTATCAAAGGCGTGAATGATGTCCTGTCCGTCCGGATAGGGGTCAACGTCAGCCAGGTTCTCGGCCAGGGTCTGGCCGGTTACGGTCAGGCAATCACCGTGTAGCAGCCCGCGGTCCAGCAACATTTTCATCAGCGGCTGGATACCGCCAATGGCTACCAGCTCCGACATCATGTAATGGCCACTCGGGCGGAGATCCGCCAGCACCGGCACCTGCTTGCCAATCTCGACAAAATCCTCCAGTTCCAGGTCCACACCGACCGTGCTGGCCATGGCCAGCAGGTGCAGCACCGCATTGGTGGAGCCACCCAGGGCGATCACCACGGTGATGGCATTTTCGAAGGCTTTCCGGGTCATGATGTCGCTGGGTTTGATGTCTTTCTCCAGCAGATTCAGCACCGCTGCCCCGGCACCACGACAGTCCGCCGCCTTGGTGTCTGACACCGCATTCTGGGCGGAGCTGCCCGGCAGGCTCATGCCCATGGCCTCAATCGCCGACGCCATGGTGTTGGCGGTATACATGCCGCCACAGGAGCCCGGCCCCGGGATCGCGGTTTCCTCGATCTGCTTGACCTCAATCAGGTCCAGATCACCACGGGCATGGGCACCCACGGCCTCGAAAACGGAGATGATATCGGTATGGTTCTCACCGGGCATAATGGTGCCACCATAGACAAATACCGAGGGCCGGTTCAGGCGAGCCAGCCCCATCATGCAGCCGGGCATGTTCTTGTCGCAGCCACCAATGGCCACCAGGCCATCGAATCCCTCACAGCCTGCAACCGTTTCAATGGAATCGGCGATCACCTCCCGGGACACCAGGGAATACTTCATGCCCTCGGTACCGTTGGCAATGCCGTCCGATATCGTGATGGTATTGAAGATCAGCGACTTGCCGCCCGCCTCATCGGCACCGGCGGCCGACTCTTCGGCCAGCTGATTGATGTGCATATTGCAGGGCGTGAGATTACTCCAGGTAGACGCAATACCGATCTGGGGCTTCCGGAAATCCTCATCGGTAAACCCGACCGCCCGAAGCATGGCACGACTGGCCGATTTACCGATGCCATCGACCACCGGTGCCGAATATTTCCGGCGCTTGTCCTGATTCTTGTCTTGCGTCATGGGAGTCTCCTTTTCAGATGGCTTATTCGAACAGACTCTCAGAAACCATGGCATTCGGCAACGGGCAGGCGAGCATGTCCGCGCGCGGCTGACCCGCAGAAAGATGCAGTTTCGACTGATCTGCATCAATAGCTGCTCACAGCGGCGGTTTTAAAATCCCCTGACACACTGACGCCATGGAGGCATCTCATGTCATCGCCCATTCAATCAGCACCGGTGGATCACACCGCTTCAGACTGCCCGGATTTCCGGCGCTGGTGCGATGGCTATGGCGTCATCCAGCACACTGATACCACGAAACATCGGGTAAGGGTTCTGGCAGAACATCTGGTTGCCGCCGGACACCAACCGGATGCCGCGACCGTCTACCGAAAGCTTGCCGACCTGGATCGGCTGACCAGCGCCGGGCTCTGGCTGGTGGTTCATATGACTTATGCCCGCCGGGTGGATGTCTCCGGTCAGCCCCTGGCGTCTCAGGATTTCAAAACCAATCCGGAAGGCCATACCGGGGGCGCACTGAACATGGTGCCGGCTTACGCCGGCTATCTGGCCCTGAACAATCTGACCGGGCGTACCCGAAGCTGGCTGATGGGCCAGGGGCACTGCGTGGCAGCGGTGGACGCCCTGAATGTCCTCACCGGAAACCTGCACCCGGAACAGGCCGAACGTTATCGTGGCCCTGACGGGCTATCCACTCTGGTGTCTGATTTTTACAGTTACCGGCAGAAACCAGACGGCACCATGGCGGCGCCCCTCGGCAGCCACGTCAATCCCCACACCGCCGGCGGCATTCTCGAGGGTGGTTACCTGGGCTTTGCCGAACTCCAGTATGCCCACATGCCCCTGGCTGGCGAATCCCTTGTGGCCTTCCTCTCAGATGGCGCCGCCGAGGAACAGCGCGGCAGTGACTGGGTCCCGCGCTGGTGGCGGGCCGAGGACTGCGGCGCCGTCATGCCGGTCATGATTGCCAATGGCCGGCGCATTGAGCAGCGTACCGAGCTGGGCACCCGCGAGGGCCTTGAGCGTTTCGAGGCACATCTTGAGCATCGAGGCTTCGTACCCTTCCGCTTTGATGGCCGGGACCCTGCAGCCTTTGTCTGTGCCCTGTATGAAATGGAACAGGCGCTTACCACCAATGGCGAGGCCGCCCTGCGAGGCGAGAGCAGCTACCCGGTTCGAATTCCCTATGGTATTGCGGAGACAACCAAGGGCTACGGGTTTCACGGTGCCGGCAGCAATCCGGCCCACAATCTGCCGTTACCGGGCAACCCGCGCATGGACGCCCGTGCCAGGGAGCTGTTTAACGAACATACCGCGAGATTGTGGGTGGCTCCGGATCAACTTCAGAGCTGTATCGCTCAGCTGAACCAGCACGCGGGGCAATCACGCCCGCTGGAGCGGGATCATGCCCTCGCGACCCGCAATCCGCGGGATCCGGTGATCCCACGGCTGCCGGCCAACCCTGACCGCACCTCACCCATGAAGGCTGTGGATGACTTTTTCCGGGCCCTGGTCGCTGAAAACCCGGGGTTCAGGGCGCGAGTGGGCAATCCGGACGAGCTGGCAAGCAACCGGCTCGGCGGTGTACTGGACGATCTCAAGCACCGGGTAAACGACCCGGAAAACGACCAGGAATCGGTCCATGGCAGGATCATCACCGCGCTCAATGAAGAAGCCGTGGTATCCGCCTGCCTGGCCAACAAGGCGGGGCTGAACCTGGTGGCCAGCTATGAGGCGTTCTGCGTAAAGATGCTCGGTGCCATCCGTCAGGAGCTGATCTTTGCCCGGCACCAGAAAGAAGTAGGTCGACCGGCACGCTGGCTTGGACTGCCGGTTATTGCCACCTCGCACACCTGGGAGAACGGCAAGAACGAGCAGTCCCACCAGGACACCACCTTCTGCGAAAGCATGCTTGCCGAGATGAACGACGTGTCCCGGGTGCTGTTTCCGGCTGACTACAACAGCACCCTGGCGGCGCTGCCCTCCGTATTCAGTGAAAGAGGCAAGATCACCTGTATGGTGATTCCCAAACGGGAGCGCCCCTGTGTCTTTGACACCCGTGAAGCGGAACTGCTGGCCAGGCATGGAGCCCTGGTGGTGGACGAGGACACCTCTGCCGGCGAACCGTTGCTGCTCATGGCCAACGGTGCCTATCAGTTATCCGAGGCCATACGGGCCTGTGAACGCCTGCGGGAAACCGGAACCCCGTTCCGGCTGGTCTATATCCAGGAGCCGGGCCGGTTCCGCCAGCCCAGAGATACCATGGAAGCCGAAATCTGCCTGTCTGAATTCGAAATGGAGCGTCTTTTCCCGCACCGGATTCATCGCCGCGTGGCACTGACTCACATGCGCCCGGAGGTATTCCGGGGCCATCTTTACCCGCTGTTCCCGGACCCATCGATCGTCCGGGTCCTGGGCTACATCAACCGCGGCGGCACCCTGAATGAGGCAGGAATGCTATTCGCCAACGGCTGTTCCTGGGGGCACGCCCTGGCGGCCTGTGCCAGCGTTATGGACAAGCCACCGGGCGAGTGGCTTTCCAGTGCTGAGCTGGCTGCTGTGGAAGGTCGTGGCGACCCGGCCGTGATTACCCGGGGCCTGCCCTGAGCAGGCGCTTTCTCAACGCTGTCTCGATTTCCAGAATTACCAGAACCAACACGCCGGCGACTGCTGCAAAGCCCAGCGCCTCCAGACTGAGCGCCTGCGTGCCAAAAGTCTGGTTAAACCAGGGCAAATAGGTGAACAACAGCTGCAACGCGATAACCGTGGCAACTGCCAACAGCACGATCGGCGTGCCCAACACCCCACGCAGAGTGATCGAAGCAGAGTCGAGATAGCGCACGGCAAACAGGTAAAACACCTCCATAGCAACGAGCGTATTGACCGCGAGCGTGCGGGCAATACTTTCATCTCCGTAGTAGTGCATGGCCCAGTACCACGCAGCGAAGATACCTGAGAGAAAAAGCAGCGACACAAAAACGACCCGCCAGACCACGAACCCACGCAAAAGAGACTCGCTTCTGGGCCTGGGAGGGTGCTTCATAACCCCGGGCTCGGCCGGTTCGAAAGCGAGCGTCATGGCGAGCACTACAGAACTGACCATATTGACCCATATAATCTGCAAGGCAGAGATGGGAAGAGTGAGCCCCAAAAGCAGGGCGGTAACCAGACTGATGGACTCGCCGCCATTGACGGGGAGCAGGAAGGCAATGCCTTTTTTAAGGTTTGTGTAGACCGTCCTGCCCTCGCGTACCGCTGCAGCAATACTGGCGAAATTGTCATCCAGGAGCACCACTGAAGACGCTTCGCGGGCCGCTTCCGAGCCCTTCACCCCCATGGCGATCCCGACATCCGCCCGCTTCAGTGCCGGGGCATCGTTCACCCCGTCACCGGTCATGGCCACAACCCCGTGCAGAGCCTGAAGTGCAGTCACCAGCCTCAACTTGTGTTCCGGGCTGGTCCGGGCAAAGACATCCACTTCGCCAACGAGATCGCGCAGCTGGTCATCATCCAACTGGTCCAGTTCCTTGCCCGTCAGCACCCGTTCGGTATTTTTCAGGCCCAGCTTGCGGGCAATAGCGCCGGCCGTTATCCCGTGATCACCGGTAATCATCTTGACCCGGATTCCGGCATCGTGGCACTCCGCAATCGCCCGAATGGCTTCCTGCCTGGGCGGATCCAGAAGCCCGACCAGGCCGAGCAGCTCGGCACCCTGCTCAAGATCCTCAATGGTCAGTTCACCAATGCCCCGGTCTGCCGGTTTCCGGGCCAGGGCCAGCACTCTGAGGCCATCCGATGCCATTTCTGTGATGACCTGCTCCCAGAAATCCCGGCGCAGTTCCCCGGCTTCCCCGGATTCGGTAACCTCGCTGGTACACATATCCAGGATCCGTTCCGGCGCGCCTTTCAGGTAGATCACGCTATGCCCGTGGTGGTCATGATTCAACGTGGCCATGAAGCGATTCTGGGTATCGAAAGGTATTTCATCTTTCCGGGGCCAGTCGGCGGCACTGCTGTCAACATCAAAGCGGGCTTTGCGGGCGAACACCGAAAGCGCGGCCTCCATGGGATCGCCTGTGATCCTGACTGTGCCGGAATCATGGTGGACGTGGGCGTCGTTGCACAGGGCCGCTGCCCGGGCAAGTTCGTCCAGCAGGGCGGAGTCCGACGGATGTCCCTGTTCGGCGTTCACCGCACCATCAAAATCGTAGCCTTCGCCGGTCACCTCCAGCCGGACACCAGACAATACCGCCCGGGTTACCATCATTTCGTTCCGGGTGAGGGTTCCGGTTTTATCCGAACAGATTACCGACACCGCGCCCAGGGTTTCGATAACCGGCATTCGGCGAACCACGGCCTGGCGACGCGCCATCTGGCGCACGCCAATGGCCAGGGTAATGGTGAGAATCGCCGGCAGCCCCTCGGGGATAGCCGCAACAATCAGGCCCACCACGGCCATGAACAGCTCCCGGAATGGCAGGCCACTGAATACAGACCCGCCGCCCAGAATCGCGATACCGGCAATCACAACAACGATGGAGAGAATTCGGGCGAACCTGTCCATCTGTTCCAGCAAGGGAGTCTTCAGTGTTGTGGTCTGGGCAAGCAGGCCGGAAATGCGGCCAATCTCGGTACTGGCGCCTGTGCGGACCACCACGCCTCGACCAGTGCCAGTTGCGACCATGGTGCCGGAGAACGCCATCCCGGACTGGTCGCCCAGGGGAGCGTCTGCAGTTACCGCCTCTGTCGATTTTTCAACAGCCTCGGACTCACCCGTGAGAATGGCCTCATCGATTTTCAGGTTGTGGGATTTCTCCAGACGAAGATCGGCGGGCACCCGGTCCCCTGGCTCCAACAACACCGTATCACCCGGAACCAGGTTCGCAGCGTCTATCTGATGCTGGCCATCGGACCGCGCCACCCGGGCTTTGGGGGCAAGCATGTGACGAATGGCCGACAGGGCCTGCTCGGCCTTGCCCTCCTGGACAAAACCCACCAGGGTCTGGATAACCACGACGGCAAGAATAACGCCTGCATCCACCCAGTGGCCCAGGCTGGCCGTAATAACTGCGGCCGCTGCCAACACATAAATCAGAAAGTTTTTGAGTTGCCGGCCCAGCCTCGCCCACGGCCCCTTCGCTTGTGCCTCCGGCAGCGCATTGGGGCCGTGACTGGCAAGCCGTTGGCGAACCTCATCGGCTGATAGGGGCGCCTCTGCGTTGAGTTGCTGCCGGGCATCAGCAGGCTCAAGTACATGCCACTCAAGCTCCAACTGCTGACGCTCGCTGCGTTTCAGTTCCACCGATTCGGACATACCGTCAAAGCTCCCTGCCATTGCAACATTGCCATTAAACCCCGGAAATCACCCGGGGAGGCTTGCGCTGCATCAAAGACGGGACGAACTACTGGAGTCAGCCTCAATCCCTGAGCCCTGGAACAAAAAAGGGGAGCTCATGGCTCCCCTTGGTGTTCCGTCTGGATCCTGTCTATCCGCTGATGAATACAGGCCCGACTCCAAAGTTCCAGAGAATGACTGAGCCC
>Ga0102937_1000268_pt1 | contig 22621 bp, 16 predicted proteins | sample SalPonR2_B_D1_MG_FD_78213 | JGI IMG/M metagenome (GOLD analysis project Ga0102937, IMG submission 78213) | Salt pond soil microbial communities from South San Francisco under conditions of wetland restoration - Salt Pond MetaG R2_B_D1_MG | ecosystem: Environmental > Aquatic > Marine > Intertidal... | reverse complement strand
GCGAGGAAACCCGCTTCAAGGTACGCGTTCGGCTGGATACGCCCAAGGAAGTCGAGTACTACAAGCACGGCGGCATCCTGCACTACGTGCTGCGTCAGTTGGCCGGCACCGACCCGGCAGACGTGAAGAAAGACGCTGCCTGAGCGGGGTCGATACCCGGCTCGAAAAAAGGCCCGCCGATCGGCGGGCCTTTTTTGATATTCGACGGTGCGCTGAGGGCGCGATATACCGTCACCGTTTCCGCAACCCGCGCTCCGCTCCCCAGCAGGCCCGGGCGAGCACTCAATCCTGCATTTGCGGAATCCGTCCCGGCGTCCAGGGAGCTTCCCCGGCGATCTCGTCTTCCAGTGCCTCGATCGCCTCCCGGACGGCGACAAGATCGGACTGCACGCGGTCGAACTGGTTGCGTGCGATGTCCAGTGACTGCAGCTGGTTGTCGGTTACCGCGGCCAGCGCGTTCCAGTGCGCCCAGGCAAACATTCCGACCCGGGCGGCCAGCGACATCGGCCGCGGCTCGTTGGCACCGCCCTTGACGTCGTCGCCGTTGAGCAGCATGTCGATGTCGGCCAGGTCCGAATCGATGGCGTCGAGCCGGTTACGCAGCTCCGGATCGGCCGCCGGCGTGTCGCGCAGCGCCACCGCCAGGTGGTTGACACGACTGCGAAGCTCGCCCAGTGCGCCGGCCGCACCCTGCACGGCCCGGCTCAGGTCTGCGGCGGCCGTCATCGTTTCGGCGTGGGCGTCGAGCGAGTCGGGCCGGAACAGCCCGCGATCCAGTGGCTTGACGATGAAGCTCACCGGATCGGCCAGTGGCACGGTCTCGCCGCGCACGCGTTTGAAAATCCGTGCGGTGTACTCGCCAGGGGCGACGAACACGCCCTGCGGTGCTTCGTCCCAAGGGGCCCGGAAACCACCGGCGTCGAGATCGATCGGGTCCGGCGCGGGTCCTCGCAGGTCCCAGGCCACGCGGTGCAGCCCCTTCGATGTCGGTCCGGTGATACGGCGAACGACGCTGCCCTTGGCGTCGCGGATTTCGAACACGATTTCCGGCTCTTGCTCGCGCGATTCCTCTCGCAGGCGTACCCAGCTTGGATACGGGTTGTCCTTGTCTTCGGCGCGCAGGGCGCGCTCGGACTCCAGACGCTCGTCGCGCAGCGTCTTGTAGCCGTCGCGCAGATGGTAAGTGAACACCGCGCCGTACGGTGGATTTTCGGCGGTGAAGTACGTCTCGCCCTGGAAGCCCTTGGCGCCGTAGCCCCAGATATTGTCGACGGTATACAGCCAGGGGTCGCGGACCGGGAACATCGTCGCCTCGACCGCCGCGACATCCGCGGCCTTCGAGCGCAGCGCCCGGTAGTCGTCGAGGATACGAATCCCGCGGCCGAAGGTCGCGATGACGAGGTCGTTCTCGCGCCGCTGGATTTCCAGGTCGCGTACGGCGATCGTCGGCATGCCGCCGGTGACTTCGTGCCAGTTCTCGCCCCCATCCTGCGTGAAGAACACGCCGAACTCGGTGCCGACGAACAGCAGCTCGGGATCGACGTGGTCCTGAACGATTGTATGGGCACTGCCGCGCTCCGGGAGGTCGCCGGTGATCGACGACCAGGACCGTCCGCGGTTCGTGGACTTGTAGACATAGGGCTTGTAGTCGCCACGCTTGTGGTTATCGAACGTCGCGAAGACGATGTCGACGTCGTGCAGTGATGCGGCCACGTCGCTGACGTAGGTCATGTCGGGCACCTTGCCGAACGAGTCGCGCCGGGTCCAGGTCTCGCCGCTGTCGTCGGTGACCTGGATCAGGCCGTCGTCGGTGCCGGCGTAGATCAGCCCTTCCTGCAACGTCGACTCGGACAGCGAGATGATGCTGCCGTACATCGAAGTGGAGTCGTTCTTGGCAACCGCGTCCACGCTCCAGACCCGGCCCATGACCTCCAGCTCGTTGCGGTCGATCTGCCGGGTAAGGTCGGGGCTGAACTTGCGCCACGAGTTGCCGCCGTCGTCGCTTCGGAAAATGTTCTCGGCGGCGAAGTAAAGACGCTTCGGATCGTGCGGGCTGATGATGAACGCCGAGTTCCAGTTCCACTTGTAGTCGTCTTCCTCGGCGCCCGGCATCGGGGTGACCATTACGCGCTCGAACGAACTGCGGTCGAAGCGCGCGAGCATGCCGTACTGCAACTGCGAGTAAACGATGTCGGGATTGTCCGGATCGATCTGCGTCTTGAAACCATCGCCGCCCAGCGTGACGACCCAGTCGGAATTGGCGATGCCGTAGTTGTATGTCGTGCGCGACGGCGCACCCAGCGTGGAGTTGTCCTGCGTGCCGCCGTAGACGTTGTAGAACGGTTCGGCGTTGTCGGGCGTGGCCCGATAGAACTGCGTGATCGGAAGGTTCTCTACGTGGCGCCAGTTGGCCCCCCGGTCGTAGGTATCGTAGATCGCGCCGTCGTTGCCGGTGATGATGTGGTCCGGATTGTCCGGGTTGATCCACAGCGCGTGTTCATCGACGTGCTTGTGCGCCGAGCCGACGCGGTTCCAGGACGCCCCGCCATCCTCTGTCACCATCAGGAAGGTATCCATCGAGTAGACGCGGTCGGGGTGCGCCGGATCGGCGATCAGCTCGTTGTAATACTGCGGGCTGCCGGCCACGTAGCTGGACCGTTTTTCCCAGCTGACGCCGAAATCGGTGGACCGGTAGGTGCCTTCCCCGGGCCCGTCGGATTCGATGATCGCATAAACCGTGTCCGGCCTGGCGGGAGAGAAGGCGATGCCGATCTTGCCCATGTCCTCGGACGGCAAACCGGCGGAAATCTCGGTCCAGGTCGCTCCGCCGTCGGTAGAGCGGTGGATGCCGCTGCCCGGTCCGCCGTTGATCAGCGTCCAGACGTGGCGGCGGCGCTGGTAGCTGGAGGCCAGCAGCAGGTCCGGGTCGTCGGGGTGCATGACGACCTCGTTGACCCCGGTGTCCTCGTCGATCTCCAGGATGCGCTCCCAGTTTTCGCCCCCGTCGACGGTCTTGAACACGCCGCGGTCGCCACCGGCGCTCCACAACGGTCCATGGGCGGCGACGTAGACGACGTCGGAGTCACGCGGGTCGATAACGACAGCGCCGATGTGGCCGGAGTCCTTCAGGCCCATGTTCTTCCAGCTGCGGCCGCCGTCCAGCGACTTGTAGACGCCGTCGCCGTATCCGACCGATCGCTGGGCATTGTTCTCGCCGGTCCCGACCCATACGATGTCCGGATCGTTCGGATCCAGTTCCACCACGCCGATCGCATACGACTCCTGGTCGTCGAAGATCGGCGTCCAGGTAATACCGCCGTTGGTGGTCTTCCATACGCCGCCAGAGGCCACGCCGGCATAGAAAGTCTGCCAGCCATCCGGGTGCATCGCGAAGTCGCTGATCCGCCCGGAAGTCACCGCCGGGCCGATGTCGCGTACAACAAGTCCGGAAAACACCTCGGACGCATCGGCGTCGCCGTCTTGTGCGGCAACCGTGCCGCAGCCGGCCCAGGTGAATAGAAAAAGCGCTGCGGCGGACCAGAGTGGGAATTTTGAAACAGACATCGTCGATACGGCTCCAGCTGAATTCGGACTCGTTGCATACTACACGGCCGAGTCCGTGGATTCACCCTCAAGCTCTCCGGCACCTACCCGAATACACCAGTGACCCGACAAAACCCCATCCGGTCTCCGGATCGAAAATTCATCCCGGCACTGCACGCCCTGCGGGGAATTGCCGCGATGGGCGTGCTGTTGTTTCACTGGAACGCGTTCTTTCCCGACCTGAACCTCGCCTTTCGTGGTACGGAATGGGCCGGATTTCACTGGCAGCCGTTCCGGCCGATCAACTTCGGCTGGCTGGGCGTGCCGCTGTTCTTCGTGCTTTCGGGCTATCTGCTGGGTGGGAAGCTGTTGCGGCAGTCGCTGGACTCACGAACGCTTTCGCGCTACTGGAGCCGGAGATTTCTTCGAATCTATCCGGCCGCCTGGCTCCAGTTGCCGGTATTGCTTCTGATCGCCTGGTGGCTGCCGGAACTGATCCGGTTTCCAGACTGGGGCGCGCTGCTGCGCAATGCGACGCTCTGGATTCACCTGCCACCGTGGATGACCAGGCCGCTCAATGGGGTCTGGTGGACCCTGCCGGTGGAGCTGATGTTCTACATCGTGCTGCCTGGCATCGTGTTGCTGAGCCGGCGGTTCGGCATGCCGTTGATGCTTGTAACGGCTTTCGCAATCACGATGGCCTGGCGGGTCGCAGTCATCGAATATTACGGAGATGCCGGCTACGGCGGGCGCGAATTCATCACCAGCGCCCTGCCCGGTTCCCTTGCGTCGTTCGTCCTCGGACTGGCGCTCAACTTGCTGCCGACACGTCTGAGCCAGCGCCAGACCGCACTTCTGATGATTTGCATTGCACTATCCTGGCTGCTGTTGACCGAATGGCTGGTCGACAATCTGGCGACTTACTGGAACGGGAACTGGATCTTCGTCGTCTGGGATCCGATCATGTACACGGTGATTGCGGCTTTGGTATTCGTCGTGCTGCATGGTGACCGGATTGCGCACGCACTCTCGGCGCGCTGGCTGGTCTGGCTGGGTGAAATCAGCTTCGGCCTGTATTTGTGGCATTTCCCGGTGGTCCAGGTTCTCGACCATCTAGTCGGCGCGCACCTGGAATCGTCCATGGGCAGCGTTCTGGCACTGGGAATCTGTCTTGGCGCGACGATACCGCTGGCCGCGTTCAGCTACTACCTGGTGGAGCGTCCTGCGATGGGCTGGGGCAAGCGTGCGTTCGCAAATGCTCCAGGGTCCGATCCTTCTCGTCCCAAAGACCGTTGATCCACTGCTGGAAGCGATCACGATACTCCGTATCGCTGGTGTAATCGCCTCCTTGGGGTGCCTGCGAAAGCGGTAGCGTTCGCACCGATACCCGGATCTCTCTGACCTTGTTGGCGAACAGATCGGGCAGGCCCGGGGCCGGGCCGCAATAACTTATGGTCACGTCAACCAGCGTATCTATGTTGTCGCCCATTGCGTCGAGTACGAATGCAACGCCACCGGCGCGCGGCTTGAGCAGGTGCCTGTACGGCGAACCCTGGGACGCATGCTTGGCCGGCGTGAATCGCGTGCCTTCGACAAAATTCATCACCGACACCGGGATATCGGCAAACTTTCGGCAGGCGCGGCGCGTCGCCTCGATGTCGCGGCCGGCCAGCTCCGGTCGCTTCGCGAGCATCTGCTTGGAGTAGCGCTTCATGAACGGAAAATCCAGGGCCCACCAGGCCAGGCCCAGCAGCGGCACCCAGATGAGCTGACTTTTCAGAAAAAAACGGAGAAGCGGCAGCTTGCGATTGAACAGCTTCTGCAGCACCGGTATATCGACCCAGCTCTGGTGATTGCTGATCACCAGATAGTTGCCCTTGATGCTGGTTTCCGGCATGCCCTCGACCACGATACGGGTATCGGTAAGATGATCGATCATCCAGCTGTTCAGCCCGATCCAGCTCTCGGCGAGCCGAATCAGCCACCGGTCGCACCAGCGTCTGACCGGACCGGCGCGCACCACCGCCTTGACCACCGCGACCATCAGCAGCGGCAGGACATGAAACGTCGTACTTACGCCGATTAGAATCGTGGCAAGCACGGATCGCATGAATCGGATCATTCTTGAAATCATCGTTTCATTTTCGCATGGAAAGAGTGCGAGTTAGGAGCGCTGCGGTGACGTCGATCGGGCGCGACCAAGATGCTGCCTCGAATCAGGGGCCGGACACCGAGTGTCGGTGGATCGATGCCCTGACCGTGATTGTTGGTGATTTCGGCGCCAGGATTTGGCAGCAGCAAGCCGACGATGAATCGGCGTGGCGCTTTTTCCGGGCGCGGTTACAATAACGAATTGCATTTGCTGCCCGCAGAATACGCTGAATGCCCCGAAAGACGCTACCTGACCAGTCTACCGATGCCGACACGCTGTTGTCACAAGGTGCCAGCCCGTCGGCTGCTCATGCAACCGCGTGCCTGGTCGTGATTCGAGGTGCCCGGCTCGGGACCCGGATCCCGCTGGACAACGCGCAGATCACCATCGGGCGGGATTCCAGTTGCGATTTCCAGATTTCGGAACGCAACGTGTCGCGCGCGCATTGCCGAATTACCCGTCACTCGGAAGCCTATTGGCTGGAGGATCTGGAGTCGACCAACCGCACCATGCTCAACGGGATTGCCATCGAGCAGGCGCCGCTCGCCGATGGCGACCAGCTGCGCGTGGGTAGCACGGTGCTCAAGTTCATCGGGCCGGGCAACATAGAGGCCGACTATCACCTGGAGCTGCACGAAAACGCCGTCCGGGATGCGCTTACAGGCCTCTACAATCGACGCCAGCTTATCGGCGTGATGGAGCACGAGATCCGCAAGCGGCGCGGCCGAACGGGCCAGCCGCTCGCTCTTGCACTTCTGGACATCGACCACTTCAAGCAGGTCAACGACGAGCTCGGCCACCTCGGGGGCGACAGCGCATTGAGGCAGCTCACCGCAGTCCTCTCCGACCATATCCGGCCACGAAATATTCTGGCCCGGATCGGCGGTGAGGAATTCGCGCTGCTGATGCCCGAAACCACCATCGAGGATGCGCGCCGACAGCTCGAGCAGATTCGCGACGCCGTTGCCGACTACAGCTTCGAAATCGAAGGCAAGCAGCGCAGACTCACCATCTCCATCGGCGTCGTTTCCTGGTTGGCGGAAATGGAGGGCACCAGCGATTTCCTGCGCGCCGCCGACGAGTTTCTCTACCAGGCCAAGAGCACCGGCAGAAACCGCGTATGCTGAAACGAGGGCCAACAGAAGGCAACATTCGTTGCCTGTACGGCTTCGTGGCCGGGATCTGCGTGTTTCTCGGCGCGCTGCTTCACGGCCAGCCGTCACACGCCGGTGAAGTTGCCTTCGATCAGGTTTCGCAGGCTTTCGCCGAACGGTTCGACATTGCGCTGGCGGCTCGCGACGTGCCGGGCGGCGCATTCGTGATCGTCCACCGCGGCCAGATTCTCAGGCTGGGCACTTACGGCCATACCAGTCGAAGCGCTGCGCGACCGATCGACGCCAATACCCGATTCCGGATTGCGTCGCTGTCCAAGGGTTTCTCGGGCATCCTTGCGGCCACGCTTGCCGAGGAAAACCGGTTTTCGCTCGAGCAGCCGGTCTCGGCGTTCGCGCCATCATTTCGAATAAAGGCCCAACTGCGACCACTGACGGTCGAGGACGTGCTCGGCCAGCGTTCCGGCTACGTTCGCAACGCCTATGACAACTTGCTCGAAGCCGGTATAAGCCGCGATGAAATTTTGCCTCGCTTCAGCTCGCTGAAGCCTCTTTGCGCGCCCGGCAAATGCTACAGCTACCAGAATAACGTCTTCAGCCTGATCGAGGACGTGATCGACAAGAGCGCGGGGCAGCCCTATCCGCTGGCGCTGCAGAAACGGATCTTCGAACCCCTGGGGATGGTTGGCGCCTCGGTCGGTTATCACGCTTTCACCAGCGAAGAGAATCATGCCCAGCCCCACCTGAAAACGCGTAGCGGATGGCATGAATCCCGGCCGCGCACGACTTATTACCAGGTGCCCTCGGCGGCCGGGATCAACGCCGGCATCATCGACATGGCGCAATGGGTCGCCGCCCTCCTCGGACATCGGCCGAACGTCATATCCGCAGCGGTCGTCGAAGAGGTGCTTACCCCGAGGATCCGGACCGCCAACGAGTTGGCAAACCGGAATTGGCGCGGCCTGCTTGAAGATGCCTGGTACGGGCTTGGCTGGCGTATATACCAGCTGCCCGGGACGAGACTTGCCCTGCATGGGGGCTGGGTTGCCGGATACCGCGCCGAGATTGCGTTCTCGCGCGAGCTCGACCTCGGCATCGTTATCTTGAGCAACGCCGAAACGCGCGCGATAGGCGAACTCAACCGACAATTCTGGGATCTGGCGCTGGATGCAGTCCGGCTGGCCGCCTCGTCGCCGGAAAGCGCCGTCGCCAAGGGTCGATCGGATGCCGCAGTCGGTCAGCCGGCACCGGGGAGCGGCTGATTCCCCGTCAATCCCGCTCGCCGGTCGACTGCAGGCGCCGGCGGCAAACCTCAAGGGCCTCGCTGCAAATCCACAACTGCAGTTCCAACGTCGCGACATCGTCACCTATCCCACCCGATCCGGTGGCACGTCTTGCCCGCTTGAGAGCCTCCGAATGCTTCTCCACAATGTTCCGCAGGCGTAACTGTGCGAGCCTCATAAAAGCCGTGTCATCGAAACCGTTGACTGGCCCGCGCCCTGGACGGGCGCCCGGATCGCTTTGCCGGAGAATCCTGGAAACCAGTTCGCGTTCCGTACGGGAAAGCAGTTCAAGCGCGTCGTCCTTGCGATTATTGCCGGCCAAGAGCGATCTCCAAAGTTCCAGACATGGCATGATACCGGCATGGGGACCGCGCAAAAACGTCGCAGCAACACCAGATTCGAGCGTTTTCCTCTGGGCAGACCCTGGTGCGAAGCGCTACGGCTTCGGGATGGGCGCAAGCTCATCGCGCGGCCGATATTGTCCGCCGACGCCGCGACGCTTCGTCGCAGTTTCGGCGATTTGACAGCCGAAGAGATCCGTTTTAGATTCCTGCATCCAATCACGGAGCTGACTCCGGCTTATGCGCGCGAGCTGAGCGATTTGGATCGGGCCCGGGCTTTCGCGTTGGTAATCGTCGAGGCGTTACCGCCAGAAGAGGCTCGTATAGGTGCGGTCGCTCGGGCAATCGTCGACGCCGGCGGCAAGGACGCAGAATTCGCCATCATCGTGGGACGCGAAATTGGTGGGTTCGGTCTCGGCACTTACCTTTTGAAGCGTATTTCGGAGTGGTCCAGGAAAAAGGGAATGCGCACGTTGTACGGGGACGTAATGGTCGAAAATCAACGCATGCTGCGCCTTGCGCGTCGCCTGGGTTTCAAGCTTGGCAGGCATCCGGTTGAACCCCAGCTCGTCAGGATATGGCGTCCGCTTCGGTCGGGCGCTTTGCCCTGATGGTGGCCGGTGATCGTCTCCATGGTGAGTGACGGCGGTTCGCCCGACGCGAAGGTAGCCGGCCCAAGGCAACCGGTGGCCGGCAAGTTGCGGCATCGGCTCCGGATCGCGCCGTTCATCGCTCTGTCAGTCGTCATGGCGGGTTTCTCCATGATAGTGGCGGTCGGCGTGATCGACCTGCTGGCAGCCGGGAGAGCCTATGTCGGTGGCGAGAGTATCTGGTCCAGGGCACACCATACCGCTGTCTTTCATCTTGACCAGTTTGCGGAAACCGGCGATCCCGAACGTCTCAGCATGGCCCGGACAGACCTGAAAATACCGCTCACCGATCGACTTGCGCGTCTGGAACTCGAAGATCGGAATCCCGATTACGACCGGGCCAGAGCGCTGTTTGAGGAAGCCGGCAACCATCCCGACGATGTTCCCCGGATGGTCAGGCTGTTTCGCTATTTCCGCAATTGGCCCGCGTTTTCGCGTGCCGTCGAGCTGTGGACCGAAGCCGACGTCTGGATAATTCGACTGGATCAGCTGGCCGATGAGCTGGAGGGGCTGTGGAATTCACCGGCACAGAATGCTGAACAGATTGCCTCGATCCGTTCCGAACTTTCTCTGATAAGTCGGACGCTCGATGAAAAAGCCCAGGATTTTTCGGCCGCCGTCAACGAGGGCAGCCGCTGGCTTTCCAGTCTGGTTCTCTGGATAAGCCTTTGTTCGCTGGCTCTGCTCGTGGCTTTGCTGATTGCACTGTTCATCTGGGCCATGCGCGGCGTAAGACGCTCGCAGCGGCGATTCTGGAATACTTTTGAACACGCACCCGTCGGCATGGCGCTTATCGATTCGGCAGGTTCGCTGATGGAAGTCAATGACTCGCTGTGTCGGTTCCTGGAACGAGACCAGGACCAATTGATCGCCTCATCGCTAACGCAGTTTTGCGATTCGCGTGACCGGTCGGTACTGCGGCGGACGCTGTCCGAACGCAACCATTCGGCGCATCCGTTGCTCAACCTGGAAAGCCGCTACATCCGGCCCGATGGGTCTCCGGCGTGGGGCAAGCTGTCGATTGCCTCGCTGGGCGAGGAGATCAAGGGCAGTGGCTTGTTCGTCGCAGTGCTGGAGGACATATCCGAAAGCCGCAGCCTTTCGGCAGAGCTGGCGTATCAGGCCGCTCACGATCAATTGACCGGGCTGGCCAATCGCCGGGAATTCGAGCGGGAACTGAACCATCTTCTTCATGACAGCGGGTCCAGCTCGGGACGGCATGCGCTCGGACTCATCGACCTCGATCAATTCAAGGTGGTCAATGACGCCTTCGGCCACCTGGCCGGTGACGCGCTGTTGGTCAGGCTTGCCGAGAAAATCCATCATTGCCTGCGCGACGGAGATCTTCTGGCCCGTCTCGACGGCGACCAATTCGGCGTCATTTTGAGAAACTGCGGGATCGAGACTGCCACCCAGGTCGCCAATCGGTTGCGCGATGCGGTCGGCGAGTTCCCGTTTTCCTGGGAAGAGCGCCCGATCAGTGTCTCGGCAAGCATAGGCATCGTTGAAATCAACGGCAGCAACCGCGATGCGTCGCTGCTGATGCAACGAGTCGATCTGGCTTGCTACGAAGCCAAGGACCTCGGTCGAAACCAGGTAAGCGTGCATGCCGAGAGCGGGGCATCTTCGATCAAACGGCGTCAGGAGATGTCATGGGTCAATCGAATCAATGAGGCAGTCGCGGCGAATCGTTTGAGATTTCACGGTCAACTGATCTCACCGGCATCCGATGACGACTGGCGTTGCGAGCTTCTGGTCCGACTCGAAGACGCCGACGGCAAACTGCACACGGCCAACGTATTCATGGAGGCGGCCGAGCACTATCACGTAGCGCGCACGATCGACCGGTGGGTGGTCGGCAATGCGCTCGAGAGGATCAGCGCGATCCGGACTCGTCACCCTCGCATAGGCACCTGGCATATCAACCTGTCGGGACAATCTGTGGATTGCGATATCGTCTTGCCGGAATTGCTTGACCAGATCAAGGCGCACAACATCGAACCCGGTATTCTGTGTTTCGAAATCACCGAGTCTGCCGCGATACACAGCCTGGAGGAAGCACGCCGTTTCTTCACCGCATTGCGCGACCTCGGCTGCCAGGTCGCGCTGGATGACTTCGGTAAAGGGCTGTCGACATTCGATTATCTCAAGCAGCTTCCGGTAGACCTGGTCAAGATCGATGGCAGTTTCGTTCGCGAACTCGCCCACAGCGAACTTGATCATGCCATGGTCAGATCGATTCACGAAGTCGCCAGAATCGCGGGCAAACGAACCATCGCGGAGTCGGTTGAATCCATCGAATTGATCCTGCGCCTGAAACAGATCGGCATCGATTACCTGCAAGGGCATGCCATTCACAACCCCGAGCCGTTATCGAAGCTGCAAGTGCCGACGCTCGACAACGAGGGCGACGCCGCTCGACCTTTTCACGGCATCGCCGAATAAAAAACGGGGGCAAACACCGCGACCGACCCGTCGTTTTTCTGGGCTCGCTGGAAACAGGCCGGCTGTGGCTGTACTCTGAGCGTGTGCCGGCCAACGGACGCAGCATTACGCCCGGCTGTCGTGATCCGGCGGCTCATTCGGCACCAATTTTCTGACCGGCATGTGGAGCCCCAGCTTGCGCCACAGCCAAAGAAATACGAAATAGCCGATGGCCGAAGCCGGAATTGCGATCGCCAGGCTGCCGATGAACATCGCGAGGGTTTCGCGTGCAATTTCATCGCCAAACCCTTCGATGGGGGCGTGCGACACCGGCAAACGCTGCAAGAGCCAGCTTCCAAGTCGGTTGAAACCGTAGTAAAGCGGTGCCATCGTGAACGGATTGCTGACGTTCGAGACGATGAACGCGGCGATGAAGTTCGCCCGAAACGACAGCGAGCCCGCCAGCATCATCAGCGTCTGAATGCCCACCGTGGGCGTGAAGCCGACGAGCAGCCCGACCGCGATACCGCGCGCAAGCGCATATTCATCAACGTTCAGACATCCACCGCGCTCCAGCAGCTTCGATATTCTCGGGTGCTGCCGCAGCCATTCCCGAACACGGCCTCGATGCTGCCTCGAGCCTCTCAGAAATTGAAGTCGCAGCCAGCGCATCGTCAGACGGCTCAGTTCAAGCCTGCCCGGTCGAGCACGAATGCATACTCCATGGCCGTCTGCCGAAGCTTTCTGAAGCGCCCCGACTGCCCACCATGGCCCGCTTCCATGTTGACGTGAAGCAACAACGGGTTGTCGTCCGTCTTGAGATCGCGGAGCCGGGCCACCCATTTCACCGGTTCCCAGTATTGGACCTGGGAGTCCCACAAGCCCGTGGTCACCAGCATCGCCGGATAAGCCTGCGCCGAAACATTGTCGTAGGGCGAATAGGAAAGCATGTAACGGTAGTACTCGGGTTCTTTCGGGTTACCCCACTCGTCGAACTCGTTGGTCGTCAATGGGATCGATTCATCCAGCATCGTCGTCACGATATCGACGAACGGCACGTGCGCGACGATACCGGCGTATTTCTCCGGCGCCATGTTCGCCACCGCCCCCACCAGCAATCCGCCGGCGCTTCCGCCCATCGCGAATACGCGACTGCCGTCCACCAACCCTTGATCGATCAGGTGGTCGGTGACGTCGATGAAATCGGTGAAAGTGTTGCTCTTGTTCAGCAATCGTCCCTGCTCGTACCAGTCTCGTCCCATCTCCTGCCCGCCCCGGACATGAGCGATCGCATAGACAAAACCGCGATTCAGCAGGCTGATGCGCTCACTGGAGAATGCCGGCTCCATCGATGCGCCGTACGCGCCGTAACCGTACTGGTACAGCGGCGCGCTGCCGTCCAGCGGCGTGTCCTTGTGCCAGGCCAGCGACACAGGCACCCGGGACCCGTCGCGGGCCTCGGCCCAAACGCGGCACGCTTTGTAGTCGGACGCATCGAAATCGTCCCCGACCTCCAGTTTCTTGATCAGGCGCCGCGCGCCCGAGCGCATGTCCAGTTCGTAAATCTCGCGCGGTGTGGTCATCGAGGTATAGGCAAACTGCAGCACGTGCGAGTCGGGATCGGGGTTTCGACCAAGCTGCGCTACGTATACCGCCTCGTCGAATTCGATGATTTCAGACGACTGGTCGGTGTAATCAACGATTCGCAGTCGGCGCAACCCGTCGGTTCGCTCTGCGATTGCCAGGTAGTTTTCGAAAGCATCGAATTCGTGAATGAATACGTTTTCACGATGCGCCACGACGTCGATCCAGGCAGACCGGTCGGCGTGTCGCTTTTCGTCCACTTTCATGATGCGGAAATTCGGTGCCTGCCAGTTCGATCGGATAACCCAGTGCCCGCTTGCGTGATCGGCCGTGTACTCGTGCTCCGGTTCGCGCGGAAAAAAGACCTCGAACCGCGCCTCGGGATCGCCGCTGTCGATAATCCGCATTTCGCTGGAGGCGGTCGAGCGCAGAAAAATGTAATTGAACCTGTCGGAACGGCTGCGCCCTACCGAGGTATAAAACGCGGTGTCTTCTTCTTCGTAAAGGGTTTCGTCATCGGTCGAGCTGCCGGGCACGTGTCGCCTGACCCGAAAGGATCGAAGCGTCTCGGGGTGATTTTCGACATAAAAGATGCTGTTGCCGTCTGCGGCCCAGGACGCCGAAGAGACGCCACTGATTCCAGTATCGATCGGATCGCCGCCCTTGATACCGTCGCGGTCCAGTTCGCGGACCATCATCCGGAACTGGCGTCGGCCGATCACGTCCTGCAGCCAGACAAGCCGTCTGCCATCCGGGCTGATGTCCCAACCGCCGATCCGGAAATAATCCTCGCCCTGCCCCATCCGATTGCCGTCGAGCAGCACCTCTTCCGGTGCATCCATGCTTCCTTTTCGACGGGCGTAAATCGGGTATTCGCCGCCTGCCTCAAAGCGCGTGTAGTACCAGTAACCATCGTCGTAGTAAGGCGCTTCGATCTGTTCTTCCGGGATGCGGTCGCGCATTTCATCGGCAAGCTCGACGACCAGCGGTTCACGATCGGCTAGCACTGCCTGCGTGTAATCGTTTTCGGCCTCCAGCAACCTCAACAACTCAACATCCCGACGGCTGTCGTCACGCAGCCAGTAATAGGGATCGTTCCGGTCGCCGGCGGGTGCGGAAACGATGTGCCGCCGCTGTTCCGCATCCGGAGGTGTGGGCATGCCCGGGGAAGAGGATTGTTGGCTGCAGGCAGCGAGTATGCAGATTGAGGCCATGAGAAAAAAGGGTCCGCCAAACGAGTGAGTCATCAAGGCTTTCCGGTGGAGTCGAACAGCGAAGCAAGCAGTTGCGAATGAAAGCGGGCAGGATCGTGCCCGTCAAAAACCCCAAGCCGGGCGGCACGGTCGAAAAATCCGGGCGCGGGCAATCCGCCGCGAACCCGGCTGACCACAAGTGCCGCAAGCGGCGTGTTACCGGCGTCCACATCCTGCTTGAGCAGAATTTCGACCAACCTGGAAAGTTTGTGGATCCGCTGCGGCGCTTCGACGCCTACGGCATCGGCGGCCTGCAGGTAAGTGACGGTTCTTCGCTCGCGTCGTGCCTGTTCCAGCACGGCCTTAAGGCGCACCAAAGCAGCATCGCGCGCGGGATTCGTCATTCGTTTTGGAATCTCACTCCAGGCCGCAGTTGTTCTTTTCGAGCACCCGCTCGGCCCGATAACTGGAACGAACCAGCGGGCCCGAGACCACTTCGAGAAAGCCTTTCTCCAACCCGATCTCGCGAAAGCGCCTGAACTGCTCAGGCGTCACGAAACGGTCGACCGGCAAATGATTGATCGTCGGGCGAAGGTACTGGCCGAAGGTGACTATGTCGACGCCGATCGCCCGAAGGTCGTCCATGCACTCGATCACTTCTTCGTCGGTCTCGCCGAGCCCCAGCATCAGGCTGGTCTTGGTGAGCACTTCCGGACGGTGCTTCTTGGCGTATCGGAGCAGTTCCAGGGTCTGTTCGTAGCCCGCACGCGGGTCGCGGACCGGGTGGGTCAGGCGGCGCACTGTTTCGATGTTCTGCGCAAAGACTTCAAGCCCGGAATCCACCACGGTTTCGATGCAGTCGTGTCGCCCCTGGAAATCGGGCGTCAGCGCCTCGACGGCCGTTTTCGGGTTTTCTCGTTTGATCGCCCGGATGCAGTCTGCATAGTGCTGCGCGCCGCCGTCGGGCAGGTCGTCGCGATCGACCGAGGTCAGGACGATGTACTTCAGATCCATCAGGCGCACCGATTCGGCGGCATTGGCCGGTTCTTCGGCATCAAGCCAGCGGCGCGGATTGCCGGTATCCACCGAGCAGAATCGGCAGGCGCGGGTGCATACGTCGCCCATCAGCATGATGGTCGCGGTGCCGGCGCTCCAGCATTCGCCGATGTTCGGGCATTTTGACTCCGAGCATACGGTAGCCAGTTTGTGCTTTCTTACGTTCGCCTTGACCTGCTCGTACTTGCCGCCGGAGGGAAGCCGTACGCGCAGCCAGTCGGGTTTGCGCAGGTGGCCGCCGTCGTCCGCGTCCCGCCTGGCCTTGATGCCGTCGCGGATCGCGGTGAACCCCTGCGGCTTCCGCACTTTTTCGCCGCTCTTCACCGTAATCGGAATGGTCGTGGCTTCTGCTTGCTCGGTCATGAGATACCGGTTGAATTCGAATCAGGATAATTGTAACGGAATCCCGGTTAAAAGCCCGCGCGGCGCGTTCACGAAGGCGGGCCGGGTTTCAGGACTCAAGCGCAGATTTCAGTTCGTGCCCGGAGCGGGTCGGGGTTGCGATGCGCCTGTCGATGGCCAGCATTGTCAGCAGGTCGTCATGCGTCGTAGTGGCATCGATTCGCAGTCGCGCAGCGACCAGTCGATCGAGTGCTTGTTCCGGCGCGTCCAATGACACCTGGATCAGCGTCGGGCTGATCCAGGGTCTGACCTCCAGCTTTGGATTCAACGCCAGCATCCAACCCAGCCTTTCCACGGTCACCCACGCACTGGGCAGACCTTGTCCGGCCGACACGCTCAACGCACGCTTTTCGCGCACAAGCTGGGAGAACCACCGCGTCCAGCCGCCGGCGGGCACCGGACGAGACATTCCAACGCCCGCCTCGCCCTCGCCCGCAGTCAGGAAGCCGCACGCCGAGAGCAATCGTTCGAGGCTTTCCGCGCCCGGGCAGTGTCGTGCCGCCGCCGCGGTTTCTCGTGTTCCGGTTGCATAAATCTCCTCGCCACTGTCGGCTACGACCGAAGGTCTCGCGCGTGCAGTTGTTCTTGTTGCCTGCCCGACGGGTTGCTCGAAGTTGCGGGTACGGCGTTCCTCGGCCGCGGCTTCGTCCAGGTAGCTGTATCGCGGCGCATGAATCAGCGCCTCGGCCAGCGGCGAGGGCTTCGGCGTATCGACCGCATGCACCGCGATCCGACCCTGCTCCAGGCGTTCCAGCAGCGCCTGCAGGCCTTCAAGATCCATGTAGTCGTGCAGGCAGTCGGCCAGTGCCTGCTGCACCAGAGGATGCTCCGGCACCTGGCGCGGGCCGCTGAGATTTTCCAGGCAGGCCAATTGATCCGGGAACACGCAGGCAATCAGGTTTTCGGTCTGACTGCGCTGACGCTGGGCCGGCAACCGGCCGTCGAGAGCATTCTTCAGCAATACAAGCGCATTGTTGGCGCACCACCGGAACCGTGTCACGAAAAGCGGTGTATCGAGCAGCGCCTGGGTCAGCACGCCGGCGACATTCGCGGCGCGAACGAACCCGACGACGTCGGGCAGGTCGAAGTGACTGGTCACGCCCAGCGAGATCAGGATGCCGTCGTCGGTGGCGGCCGCTTGCAGCTCGAAATTGAACTGGCGGCAGAAGCGCTTGCGCAGCGCCAGGCCCCAGGCACGGTTGATGCGCGCGCCGGCGAAGGTGTGCAACACCACGTGCCGGTCGCCGCCCGGATCTGCGAAACGCTCGATCACCAGCCGATCGGCTGCGGGCAGCGCGCCCAGCACCTGCCTCGATTCGATCAGCATCGCCGCGGCTTGCGGATGAAGACGACCCGAGCCGGCCTCGGCCATGGCCGCGAGCATCGCGTCGCCCATCTCGCGGGTGCGCCCGGGCCCTTCGCCGAACCAGAACGGCAGGTGCACCGGATCCTCGTCGGCCGGTTCCACCCGTACCTCACCGGTCGTCACGCGCAGGATCCGCCACGCCCGGCGACCCAGTTGCAGCACCTGTCCCGGCGACGATTCGAAAGCGAACTCTTCGTCCAGCGTCCCGACCTTGTCGCCGGTGTCGCTGCGAACCACGTCGTATTCGAAGAATTCGGGGATCACCCCGGCGTTGGTCAGCACCAGCTGCTCGGCGCCGGGAAGCGCGCGCCACCGATGATTGCGGCTGTCCATACACTCGTCATCAGCGGAATCGGTGCGATTGCGCACGATCATCGGGCGAGTCTGCGCGGCCGGCATGTTGTCGATCGGTCGTTCGAGCAGCGCCAGCAGCGTCTCGAGGCAGCCGCGCTCCAGGCTGCGGTATTGCCAGGCCGAGCGCGCGACCGCCAGCATTCGATCCGGGTCGTTCTCGCCGCCGGCAATCATCGCGGCCAGGTGCTGGGCCAGTACGTCCACCGGAGCTTCCGGTATTTCGCAGGCGTCGATCTCACCTTCGGCAAGCGCCTTTTCCAGAGCCCGGGCTTCGACGAGCTGGTTCAGCGTCAGCGGAAAAACGTGCATGCACGGGCGCCGGCCGGGCCGATGCCCACTGCGCCCGGCACGCTGGCGAACGAGGTTGACCGATCCCGGCACACCCAACTGGCATACGCGGTCAACGTGACCGAGATCAAGTCCGAGCTCCAGCGATGCACTGCTGACCAGGATTCGCAACTGGCCGGCCTTGAAGCGGGCTTCCATGGCCTCGCGATGAGTCGCGTCGAGACTCCCGTGATGCGCGCCCACCTGGCCGGGAATACCGCCCTCGGCAAGCGCCTGGTCCAGCGCCGCTGCAGTGCGTTCGACCTGCGCCCGCGTCTGGCAGAAGACCAGCAGGGAACGGCTCGTCCTTCCGGATTGTCCCGACGTGGTGCTCAGCGCGACGATCCGCTCATGGATCTGCTGCCAGTGCCCGTGGTTGGGAAACGCACCCAGGGGGATCGAAGGCAGTTCGACTTGCAGCTCGACATGTACCGCGCGCTCGGGTTCGATCACGTCGCAATCGGCCCCGCCACCCAGGAACCTGGCCAGCGCAGAGGTCGGACGCGCAGTGGCCGAAAGGCCGATCCGCTGGACCGGTCTCCGCGCAACGCGATCCAGCCGGGCCAGGGATAGCGCCAGATGCGCGCCGCGTTTCGAACCGACGAGCGCATGCAGCTCGTCGACCACCACGGCTTCGACCGTTCTCAAGAGGCGCCTGCCGCCGGCACTCCCCAACAGGACGAACAGCGATTCGGGCGTGGTCGAAAGAATGTCCGGCGGGCTATAGCGCTGCCTTGCACGTTCGATGGACGTGGTATCGCCGCAGCGAAGCGCGATTTCCACCGGCATTCCGCGCAATTGCCCGGCACATTCCAAAAGCGGCTTCAGATTGCAGGTCATGTCCCGCGCAAGTGCCTTGAGAGGGGCAATATGAAGCGCCCGGGCACCCCTTCCGGCGGCGCGTTCCGCCACCAGCCGTTCGACGAGCGGGCGCCAGGCGGCCAGGCTCTTGCCCTGCCCGGTAGAGGCCACCAGCAGCGCGTGTCCACCCTGTCGCAGCGGCGGCCAGGCTGCCCGCTGGATCGCAGTCGGCCGGCCTATGGCAGCCTGAAACCAGCAGTCGAAATCGGATACGGATGTGAACAGCGCCATGCGGTGAGGGTGCGGGTGCGGTTTCTCAAAACGTGAGAATACGCGCACAGACCCGGGGGCGGGCCGCGCGTATTGATTTTCCTCGCTGACCGGTGCTAGGATTCAAACAGTCGTTTGAAACCTTTGTTTCAATCTTGTGTCACAGTTCGCTACGGATCCAGATTCACAAATCCGCTTTTTCGCTCCAGGAGCCGCATGACAGACTCGACCCGCCAGCGCATTCTCGACACCGCGGAACAGCTGTTTGCAGATCAGGGCTTTCACGCCACGACGCTGCGGCAGATCACCCGGGAAGCGCGGGCGAACCTGGCCGCGGTCAACTATCACCACGGCTCCAAGGACGCATTGATCCTGGCCGTGTTCCAGCGGCGGCTGGACGAACTGAACAGCGAGCGGCTGGCGCGATTGCAGTCGGTGCTCGACGCATCCGACCCGCCCGACCTGGAGAACGTTCTCGGCGCGTTCATCTATCCCGCCTTGTTGCTGAGCACCCAGAGCGCCGGCGACGGCGGTCGCTTCATGCGGCTGCTGATGCGTGCCTGGGCCGAGCACGCAACCCAGCTGCACGGCACCATCGCCCGACAGTATTCCCACGTGATGCGCGCCTTCGCCGACGCGGTGAGCCGGGCACTCGGCACTTCGCCCGACAACCTTCGACAACAACTGGATTTTCTTATCGGTGCGCTCACCTACACCATGGCCGAAACCACCGACGGCCAGGTCGAGGAAACGGCGCGCGCGCTGATCCGCTTCGGCTGCGCCGGCCTGCGAGATTCCGCGCTGGCCGAAGTCCCACAGAATTCGCTCAAGGAGAACATCGCATGACCACCGCTGCCATCATCCTGGTACTTCTCTTGCCGCTCGTGCTGGCGTACTTTGCCGCACCCGCGTGGCTTGCCGCATTATTGGCGACGACTGTCGCCGTCGGCGCCTTCTGGGCCTCGCTGCACCCTGCAGTCGGCGTCCTGGCGACCCTCATTGCACTACCGCTGATCGTTGCCGCCATCCCGCCGCTGCGTCGGGCGCTGGTCACCAATCGCCTTTTCGACTGGTTCCGCAAGGTACTGCCCGCAATGTCGGATACCGAGCGCGAAGCGCTGGAATCCGGCACCACCTGGTGGGATGCGGAAATCTTCTCGGGCCGCCCGAAATGGAAGAATCTGATGAAGCACCCGGCACCTTCGTTGAGCGACGAAGAGCAGGCATTTCTCGACGGTCCGGTCGAGGAGCTTTGCCGGATGCTCGACGACTGGCAGATCTACAACGACCAGGACCTTCCATCCGAGGTCTGGGCACACCTCAAGGAACATCGCTTCTTCAGCATGATCATTCCGAAGGAGTACGGCGGGCTCGATTTTTCGGCCCAGGGTAACGGGGCCGTGGTCACCAAGATCGCCTCGCGCAATTCATCGGCCGCCACGACGGTGATGGTGCCCAATTCGCTGGGCCCCGGGGAGTTGCTGCACAATTTCGGCACAGAGGCGCAAAAGAACCATTATCTGCCGCGCCTCGCTTCGGGCGAGGAAATCCCGTGCTTCGCGCTCACCTCGCCGCTGGCCGGTTCGGACGCGGCATCCATGCCCGACAAGGGCATCGTCTGCAAGGGCACCTACAAGGGCGAGGAAGTGCTCGGCCTGAGAGTGTCCTGGGACAAGCGCTACATCACGCTTGCACCGGTGGCGACGCTCGTCGGTCTGGCGTTCAAGGCGTTCGACCCGGACGGCCTGCTGGGCGACAAGGAGGATCTGGGAATTACCTGTGCGCTGATCCCGGCCGATACGCCGGGCGTGGAAAACGGCAAGCGCCATATTCCCGGCGGCGCACCCTTCATGAATGGCCCGACCCGAGGCACCGACGTCTTCATTCCCATGGATTGGATCATCGGTGGTCAGGAGCGCGTCGGCCAGGGCTGGATAATGCTGATGCACTGCCTGTCGGCCGGCCGCGCCATTTCGCTGCCGGCGCTCTCGGTCGCCTCGGGCAAGATGCTAAGCGCGGTTACCGGCGCCTATGCCCGGGTCCGCTACCAGTTCAAGCAGCCGATCGGAAATTTCGAGGGCATCCAGGAGCCGCTTGCGCGAATCGCCGGTGAAACCTACCGGATGGATGCTGCCCACCGAATGACGCTTGTATCACTTGATCAGGGCGAAAAGCCTGCCGTCCTCTCGGCCATCCTCAAAGCCAATCTGACCGAGGCGTATCGCCGAATCACGATCGATTCGATGGATATCCACGGCGGCAAGGCCATCATCATGGGGCCCCGCAATTACATCGGGCTTGTCTACCAATCTGTTCCGGTGGCCATCACGGTCGAAGGTGCAAACATACTGACCCGTTCGATGATCATCTTCGGCCAGGGCGCGATTCGCTGCCATCCATGGTTGCTCAAGGAGATGACCGCCGCCACCAGCCAGTCACCGGACGCACGGCGGAAGTTCGACCATGCATTCTTCGGTCACATCGGCTACACCATCAGCAACGGCGTGCGTTCCCTCGCGCTCGGCCTCACCGCCGGGCGAATCAGCCATTCGCCGGTCGCCGGGCCGGTAGCGCGCCACTATCGGCGCATCAACCGGCTGAGCGCCAATTTCACGCTCATTGCCGACACCACCTTGCTGATTCTAGGCGGCAAGTTCAAGTTCGCCGAGAAATTGTCGGGCAGATTTGCCGACGCGCTCAGCCATCTCTACATTGCTTCGGCAACGCTCAAACGCTTCGAGGACGACGGTCGGCCGGAAGACGATCTGCCATTGGTAGACTGGGGTGTCAACGACAGCTTGCACCGCGTCGAGGAGGCCTTGCACGGCGTACTCGCCAACTTCCCGGCCGGGGCGGTCGGCTGGCTGCTCAAGCGCATCTGCTTCCCGTTCGGCCGCGTGCACGCCGAATCCGATGACCGTGCCGGTCACGAGATCGCAATGATGATGATGAGCCATAACGCGACGCGTGATCGTCTGACGCACGGCATCTACCAGCCCACCGAGGGTGTCGGTGCTGCGGTCGCGCTCAAGGCTTTCGACGCCGTGCTCGCGGCGGAGGAAGCCGAACGCATCGTGGTCAACGGCATGAAGCGCCAGCCTACCCCGGTCAACGTCGACAAGCTGGCGGCCAGGGCGGTCGAGGCCGGACTCATCAACGAGGAGCAGGCCAGGCTGCTGACAGAGGCACAGCGTCTTTCAGCCGAGCTCATTGCGGTCGATGAGTTCGACCACGATGCGATCACGCACTCTCAGTTCGGCGAGGCTGAATCGCCGTTGGCCAAGGCCAGTTGAGGCCCCGTCACACGGCGGCCGTCGGCAACCATTAAAAGGCAAAACAAACACACTAACCACGAAGGGCACGAAGAACACGAAGAGAAGCGAGAAGAAAGGCGCGAAATAAAGACCAATAGACAATGGAGAGCAACCGTCATCCCGGAATCGCGGAAGCGTACAAACACCGTCATCCCGGAATCGCCGCAGGCGATATCTGGGACCTCGAGATGCGGCCCATAAACGATTCATGCAAAGTCAAGACGTCGAATGACCGAACGCTTTCCCTTCGTGTTCTTCGTGCCCTTCGTGGTTAAAGATTTTTTTAATCGAATAAAACTTGAATGCATAACAGGAATACGACAACCATGTCCAACAACAGATTCATCGTCAGAAAAGCAGCGGTGCTGGGCGCCGGCGTCATGGGCGCGCAGATCGCGGCGTATTTGACCGCCGCCGGTATCCCGGTACGATTGTTCGACCTGCCAGCG
>Ga0102937_1000263_pt1 | contig 22694 bp, 18 predicted proteins | sample SalPonR2_B_D1_MG_FD_78213 | JGI IMG/M metagenome (GOLD analysis project Ga0102937, IMG submission 78213) | Salt pond soil microbial communities from South San Francisco under conditions of wetland restoration - Salt Pond MetaG R2_B_D1_MG | ecosystem: Environmental > Aquatic > Marine > Intertidal... | reverse complement strand
GCTGTCCATTAAATTGATTTGGGGCATCCTGATTGGCCTGGTCGCCTGGATCATGGTTACCAAAGCCGGAGTGGATGGTATTCGTATTATTTCTGTGCTGGGTGGATTTCCCGCCCTTTTCTTACTCATTATTGTAGCCCTGGGGCTCATCCGCCTCCTTTTCCGTAAGGAAGAATTAAGTTAGGTTATTCTCTAATGCACCATCAGCTTGGCGCGGTGAATCGGATAACCCTGCTCATCCGTCAGTAGAACAAAATACAGACCTGCAGACCAACCTTGCACGTTTACAGAAGCGCTCTGCTCATCCTGGCAGGCTTGATGATAAACCCGGACTCCATTTGTGTTATAAAGGCTGAGGTAGGTGTGTTTTCCAATTTCGCGCAGAGTAGTCTCTCCCCTGATGTAATGAAAATCTATTGGCATCCATTCAATTTGGGCGATGTCTCCAACCGGATTTGGACGTACCGTGAATGTTGATCCGGTAGGGTAGGGAGACTTACGATCAGATGAAGAAGTCTGGAAAAAAGCCCAATCGCTCTTTTCCGATCCGCAAACGCTTCTTACACGAGCTTCAAAGGCAGTAAATCCGGAAAGATATCCTGCAATGTCTTTTCCCGAACGGGAAAGTTCAATCCATTGATTCATAAAAGGTAGCTTCAGTTGGAAAACGTAATTCTCTGCCATCCCTTCCCAGGAAGCTTTAAAATAGCCGTTCTGAATAAAAAAACTCAAATTCTGTGGAGCGGGACAGGTGACTTCCGGTGGGGGATTACCCTCACAACCATTACATTCTTCTTCTTTCGGATGTATACCAATGGAGTACAACAAGGATTCGCGAAAGCCTCCGGGGGCAAACTGAGCCCGCATACGATCTACTTGTCCCTGGGTGAACAAATTCATACAATTGTCGTCAGAAAGATCCATCAGATTACCGATCATATCGCGATTCCCACAGGTTTCTCTTTCCTGCGGACAGCCATAGCCAGGGTATTCTGCATTGGGGGTGTCGGCCACACCATCATCTTCCTGACAACCTCTTCCCCAAATATGCTGCAAGTTGAGCCAGTGTCCCACCTCATGAACAGCAGTCCGACCCAGGCTGGTGCCGGACCTGCGTCCAAAATACCTGGTATTGATGACGATTCCATCGGTGGCCGCTTTACCTCCTCCCGGAAACTGCGCATACCCCAGGTAGCCCCCCTCCATTACGCCTACCCAAATATTGAGGTAATCTGTACGGGGCCAGGCATCAGAGCCTCCTGTTTCATCAAATTTAATGGCGTCCCCCCTTCTGGTAAAAGAGGACTGATCGGTCTTTTTTCGAATAATACCGGTGCTGGGCTTTCCATTGGGATCGTATGGTGCAAATATAAACTTTATATACGGGGTGGCAATTTGAGGGTACTGCTGCATATCCCGACTTGGGTCTAAGCCCAGAAAGTCCTGATTTAAAGCCTCCAATTGCGATTCAATTAAGGCTAGCGACAGGTTGTCGAGTTCATTTTGGTAAATAATGTGAAAAATAACGGGAATGACGATGGTATCTCTACTCCGGAGTTCCACCGTGGAGGTGGCGAGACGCGTCTGCACCGCGACCTCATTTAAAGTTCGGTCCAGGTTGGGATCTACAGATTGTTGATGCTGCAGATAAGCATCAGATCCGCAATAAATAGTCTTCTCTTGTGCTTCCAGACTACGGTAGCTAAAGATAGCCAGGCATAAAAATACCAGGGCCATGTACGATGGTTCCTCTCTAAACATAACATTAGAATTATTACATGAATGAATAGCCTAAAGTGTATACTTTAGATAAGAGAGGCTACCAGTTTTGTAGACTTCAAATTAGTAGGAAAGGGTAATAATTCTTTAAATAATGGGGGGCTTAATGTCAAATATAGGATAATTAAATGTAAAAAGCTACAAAAGTAAATTTTCAGAGCTAAGAAAATAAAAAAGGTCACCTGGATGATTCCAGATGACCTTTGTAGGATTAAATGTATGAATATCAAATAACTCCCAATTCCTTACCCACTTTAGTAAAAGCCGCCACGGCTTTTTCAAGGTGCGCTCTTTCGTGAGCGGCGGATAACTGTACGCGTATACGAGCCTTTTCTTTGGGTACTACAGGGTAGAAAAAGCCAATGACGTATATACCTTCTTCGAGCAGTTTATTGGCGAATTTCTGCGACAGTTTAGCGTCGTATAACATGACTGGTACAATAGCGTGCTCACCGGGAATAATGTCAAAACCAGCTGCCTTCATTTCTTTTCTAAAGAAGCGGGTATTGTCTTCTAATTTATCTCTTAGACTGGTAGAGGCTGTCAGGAGATCCAATACCTTTATAGAGGCGCCAACGATAGCGGGCGCCAGGGTATTAGAGAAAAGATAGGGGCGAGAGCGTTGGCGAAGTATATCTACAATCTCTTTCCGGGCGGCAGTAAAGCCACCGGAGGCTCCGCCGAGGGCTTTGCCTAGCGTTCCGGTAATAATGTCTACCCGGCCCATTACATTTCTGTATTCGTGCGTACCCCGTCCTGTTTTACCTACGAAACCAGTGGCGTGGCATTCGTCGACCATTACCATGGCGTCATACTTATCAGCGAGGTCACAGATTTTGTCCAATTGGGCGATAGTCCCATCCATTGAAAAAACGCCATCCGTAGCAATTAGGCGACGGCGAGCGCCCTGAGCTTCTTTTAGCTTGGCCTCCAGATCTTCCATATCGTTCGTTTTGTAACGATAGCGGGCCGCTTTACACAGGCGAATACCATCGATGATAGAAGCATGATTCAAGGCATCGGAGATAATGGCATCTTCTTTACTCAGCAGGGGTTCAAAGAGTCCGCCGTTGGCATCAAAAGCGGCTGCGTACAGGATGGTATCTTCCATCCCAAGGAATTTGGATATTTTTGCTTCAAGTTCTTTATGGATGTCCTGGGTTCCACAGATGAAGCGTACAGAAGACAGGCCAAAACCATGACTGTCAATGGTGTCTTTAGCTGCCTGAATCACTGCCGGGTGGCTGGATAGCCCCAGGTAGTTATTAGCACAGAAATTCAGTACTTCCTGGTCGCCGCGCACTTTAATGTCAGCCCCCTGTGGGGTGGTAATAATGCGTTCTTCTTTATACAGTCCGGCCTCCTTGATTTCGGATATTTCCTTCTCAATGGCTGGTTCTACATTTTGAAACATAGTATCTTGGTTTTATTAATTTAAATAGTTGCCTTTTGGTATTGGGCTTTTAATTTTTCCAGCATCTCTTTGGTCATTTTAGATAAATCAAAATCAGGTGCCCATTTCCAATCGCTTCTGGCGTGACTATCATCGATGCTCTCTACCCAGCCGGATGCAATCTGCTGGCGAAAATCGGGAGCATAACTAACTTTAAAATCCGGGATGGTCTGACGAATTGATTCCGTTATCTCCTCCGGCGTGAAGCTCATTGCTGCGATATTATAGCTGGTGCGGATATTGATTTCATCTACGGGAGCATCCATCACCTGTATCGTAGCCCGAATAGCATCCTCCATATACATCATGGGCAGCCTGGTGGTGGGGTTGAGAAAACAGGAATAGGCTTCTCCCTTAACGGCCGCGTGGTATATTTCTACCGCATAATCGGTAGTACCCCCGCCCGGTAATGACTGATAACCAATGATACCTGGATACCGGACCGAGCGCACATCGACCTGATATTTTTCGTAGTAATAATTACACCATTGCTCTCCGGCTACTTTACTAATTCCATAGATAGTACCTGGTTCCATAGCCGTGAATTGAGGCGTATTTTGCTTGGGCGTACTCTGACCAAATACCGCAATCGAGCTGGGAAAAAATACCTTGATGTTAAATTTTCTGGATAGCTCGAGGACATTAAGCAGAGAAGTCATATTAATTTGCCAGGCCTCCCCTGGCATTTGTTCTCCCTTGGCGGAAAGAATAGCAGCGAGGTGATAAATTTCAGAGACATCGTAGCGCATGATCAGCGCTTTAAGGCGATCTGCGTCACAGGCGTCTAGGAGTTCGAAAGGACCAGCATCAGGGTTTTTGGCGGCGCGTATATCGGTAGTGATTACTGCTGAAGTACCGTGTTTTTCCCGTAGTTGTTGGGCTAAAACAGTACCAATTTGGCCATTACCTCCGGTAATAAGGATACTTTTTTTATTCATATTTGGTTAGATTCCTGAGTGAAAGCGCAAATTAAGAAGTATGAAGGACTTGTCCAACTTCTGGTCAAAAGGGTGCCCGGGGAATAGCTGCCAGAAAGTTCCCTTCTTCTTGCGTATAATCCATCTCACAACAATAGGTCCGGATTCCATTAGTCACAACAAGAAAAGGCGCCTGAAGTTCTCGGTTGTAATGTACGGATTGCCAAAAGGTATTTTCGTTAATTTTTATATGAGGGGCTTTGCATTCCACCAATAAGTAGGGCTGAACCGATTGATCATAGGCTATAATATCGGTTCGGCGCCTTTGCTCATTCACCTTAAGGCCACTTTCCGTTCTGAAATGGCTCCACTTATATCCCATGGAGTCAACCAGGAATTGAAGCATGAGCTGACGTACTAATTCTTCGGGTAATAGAACTAGCCAAGTTTTACGAACCGGATCAAAGATGAAGGTCTTTCCGTCCTGCTTTTTGGTTTTAATTTGGTTCTGATAATCCTGCAATGCAATGTCTATGACCATTTACCTTAATTTAACCAGTCGCTGGGTACTCACTTGCTTTCCTGCCTGGAATGTGATAAGGTAAGTTCCGGGAGCAGGGACAGATAGCTCGAAAAAATGTGCTCCTTCCGATAAATCACCACTAAAAACGGTCTTTATTTTTTGACCCTGTACATTGTAGATACTTAAGGTACTCTTCGAAAGGCCGGAGGATAACTTAATTCTGGCCAGACTGCTCCCCTGAGTAAGCGTAGGTTGTATGGTAAAGGTTTCCAGTTGGCTGGGCGAAAAAGTTCGGGAGACCAGGTCCGTTTGTATTTCTCCGGAGTACTCCACATTAACAAATTCGTATACGCCATCTTCGTTTCTTTCCCAGATAATAGCGGCGATAATCAGGTTGTCAACTTCCAGCTCTTCTGACAAATTGTATGGTGCCCGGTGGTGAAAGTTACCGCCGGACGTCATCGCAGCCGGGTCAATCGGGACGCCAAAAGAGCCCTCGGTGATAGACTCCCAGAGTACATTTACATGCTCGGCCTCACTACTTTGATTTGATTGGGAGGCGATCACCGATTTTCGGATCAGGTAATAGGCCAGGTGATAATTTCCGTTGGCACTTTCGTAAAAAGTGGTACGTCCATTTACTTCAAGCAGCCGATTCGTCTCATCATAAGTAAGTTGGAGCCCGGTTTGTGCAAGCGGCGTCTGTTGGAAGGCAGTTTCGGTTCGATCGTTCAGGATATTTGTGGTAGTGCCCGTGCCATTGCCAATGCGTTCGCGGTTAAAGAAAAATACGGGTTGACCAAAAGTCGCTTCGTGATTATTGATAAGGTCTTCAGCCACCTGGCTATGAAGCGTACTGCCGGAGGAATGGTGCGCGGCTATTACCAAGGCTTTGTCTCCTAAGCTGGCATTCAGGTTTTTTACCATTGGCCAAACCTCAGCGTCACCACAAATGGGGCACCAGGTGGCAGTCCTCTTGGTAATTAGGGATTTTTGTTTTTGCTCAACCGGAATTGTTCCTTCCTGGGCTGCTAAGCCAAGTACCCCAAAAAGGAGGTATAAGCCTGCCATCAATTGTCGTATCATAATGTTTGTTTTGTGTCTTCTTGAAAGTGAAAATGATAATAAGTCTTAGTTGCAGGAGTGATTTTAAAACGCTCGTCCATTTGTAATCCGACTACCCAACAAATACGGTCCTGTACATCGGTCAAGAGCCAAATGTTTTGCTTCTCAAATCGGTTGATTTTTCGGTCGGAAAACAGATCCTGAATTTTTTTATGCTTTCCGCTCATACCCAGCGGAGAAAACGTGTCTCCGGCTTCCCAATGCCGTAATCGCAGCGGAAACTTTAGTGTTGCTGCATCAAAAAGCGCCCGGTGGTGATCCTTGGGAAAGGTCCCGGGCTGCCCGTCGTAATGCGTGATCGTCAACCGACCATTGGGCAACAAGACTTGCTGCGTACCCTCGTTAATAGTGTACTTTTCTTGTACCTTTTTCACCCGTTTTTTTAGCAACAGACTTGAACGGTCTACTAATAATTCATGGCTGGCAGACAAAAAACGGGCACCCGATTGATTCCGACGAAAGCTATCCACCATTTGCCGGGCCTGATCAGGGTGAAATTGAAAAGCTTGCAGCCATTCGAACAGAAGGGTAGCCAGTGCTGGGTGATCACTCAGCCGACTTAGATCAATATGGACCTGATTATTTTCTTCTTTCCAGACTTTTTGCTTCCATGCTGCGACCTGCTCCTGGAACAAATAGTAGGTGTCTTGTAAAATGCTTGTATTGCGAAGAAAGCGTTCCGCTAAACCCGGGTTAATTTCATAGAGTACGGGTAAAACGTGGTGGCGTAGCTTATTGCGTTGGTATTGATCACTGGCGTTTGAAGCATCTTCCCGGTGGCGTAGTTGACGACTTTGGTAATAGATTTTCAGTGTCTCGCGAGAAAACGACAAGAGTGGCCGAATGATCTTATCGTTTTTTTCGGGTATTCCCAAAAGACCTTTTAGGCCAGTTCCTTTGGTAAAGTTATACAGGAAGGTCTCTATGCTGTCGTCCAGGTGATGTGCCGTTACGATGTAGGAATAACCATTTTCCTGTCTTTGCTTCTCCAGCCACTCGTAGCGTAAATTTCTGGCAGCTTCCTGCGTACTAAGCTGCTCTTTTTTGGCGAAAGCCAGGGTATCAAATCGGGTGCTCAAAAAGGGAATAGACTGTTTAGCAGCCTGGTCGCTAACGAAAGCTTCATCGGCATCGGAGTCATTACCCCGAAGTTGAAAATTACAATGGGCAACACCGTAGACTAGGTTGCTTTGCGACAATAGATCCCATAATACCATGGAGTCCAGCCCTCCACTGACCGCTAATAAGAAACTGGGTTGAGTGGCTTCTTCAGTCAACAGATCTAATTTTTGGCGGAAGCGGCGGTAGACAGGACGCATGGTGGTAGTGGAATTATACCGATGTGGCTTTACGTTTGAGAATAGGTACATCTTTGACGACCAGCTGCACGGTACCGCGAATTCGTTCTTCCAGTAAGACTACTTTGTCTCCCCGCAGACTATCCATGGTGGCCTGATTATAATGGCGGATAGTAATGAGCTCCAGCCCACGTTCAATGGTGACATTGAAGTCTTCTTTTATCTTTTCCGCAAAGCGATCCACCCGCTCGTCGATATCGTTGACACAGACATTGAAGCTAATCGCCGTGTTTTGCATCATATTTACCTGTAGTCGCAGTTCGGCAATGACATTGAAGAGATTGCTCATGTGGTGCTCCGCTACAAAGGAGAAATCGCGCGTAGCAATTTGCAAGAGGGCCTGCTCTCCTTCGATAGCCACCATGGGGGGGTAGGCATCTTCTACCTCTGAAGAAATAAGGGTGCCACTACCATCTGGATCGGCGAATGACTTCACGTAAAGAGGTATGTTCTTATTTTGAAGTGGCTTGATGGTCTTCGGGTGAATCACCTTTGCCCCGTAATAGGTCATCTCAATAGCTTCCCGGTAGGAGAGGCGATCGAGTTTCACCACATCATCAAACTTACGGGGATCAGCCGTTAATACGCCGGGTACGTCCTTCCAAATCGTCATACTATCGGCGTCCATACAAAAAGAAAAGATGGCGGCAGAGTAATCAGAGCCCTCTCGTCCCAAAGTGATGGTGAAGTTCTCGGTGGTACTGCCAATAAACCCCTGGGTCAGTACGAAGCCTTCTTCCTCGAGCATGGGCCGCATATTGTATTCAAAACGCGCCATGGTTTCTTCCCATTGTACCCAACCCTCCCGGAAAATGTCATCCGTAAGGATCACATCACGGGCATCTGCCCATTGGGTACGCAGTCCGATGTGGTTCAGGTAGGCAGCCAGAATGACGGAAGCGAGTATTTCGCCAATGGGCACCATTTGATCATAGAGGTAATCGTAGTTTTCGTAAGGCTCTTCATCGAGTACCCATTCTATCTCAACAAAGGCATCATTCAGCGTAACAAAGGCCTCGTGGGTGGGATCATCAATCAATTCAGAAAGCAGGGCAAAATGCCTTTGCTTGATCGATTGCCACAATGCGGTTGCCTGACCATTTTTTTGGGCATGGGCATTAACCACTTCCTCTAGCTGGTTAGTAGTTTTGCCAATGGCGGAAACAACAATGAACAGAGGGTTAGATTGATATCTTTGTAATATTTTACCTACATTTCTGATAGCGGATGCGTCCTTCAGGGAGGCACCACCAAATTTGAACACCTTTCTTTTTTCTTTAATCATTATGCTAAATCCTGTGTTTAGATCTCAAAGTTGCTAAGATACAAGCTTGAGCGTTCATGACGAATGAAATTGGGATTTATTTCCAATTGGACGCGCAAGGCTTAATTTTGGCCTTTCAACAATTGATTTTGTACATTTAGAAGTTGTTTAAAAAAAAGCGAATGAAGAAGTATCTACCTTTAGGATTGGTTGTGGTCTCCAGTTTTGTTTTTGGCGCCTTCACCTTCGGGCTGCTCAGTGACGAAATAGAGCCAGACGATGTTTACAGTGCTGCAAAAATTATGGGATTGGAATTTACCCAGGCGGAAGTAGATTCCTTAATAGCCGGCCTGGAATCTAACCTTAATGCCTACGAACGTAACCGCGAGCTGGATATTCCAAATGGATTGGCCCCGGCTACCGATTTCAATCCCTTCCCAACGGGGTATGAATTGCCCAGCCAGCAATTACCCATACGCTATTCTATTCCTACGGGAATAAGACGTCCTGAAAAGGACGAAGACCTGGCCTGGCTTACGGTAAGGCAATTGGCAGAACTCATCCAAACCCGTCAGCTCAGCAGTGTGGAACTGACCAATTTATGCCTGGAAAGATTAAAAAAATACGATGAAACGCTACACTGCGTCATTAGTTTAACGGAGGAACTGGCTATAGAGCAGGCACGCCGGGCAGATGCAGAAATTGCCGCCGGAAAATACCGGGGTCTTTTACATGGTATTCCCTACGGCGCAAAGGACTTACTGGCCGTAGAAGGATACAAGACCACCTGGGGCGCTATGCCTTACAAAGACCAGGTGATTGACGATAATGCCACCGTCATCAATCAGCTGGAAGAAGCCGGTGCGGTGCTGGTTGCTAAATTAACGCTCGGGGCACTGGCTATGGGTGACGTATGGTACGGAGAAAAGACCCGTAACCCCTGGAATCCAGAACGGGGATCCAGTGGCTCCAGCGCCGGTTCTGCCTCGGCGGTAGCGGCGGGATTGGTTCCTTTTGCTATTGGGACCGAGACTTTAGGTTCAATTGTTTCGCCCTCCACGGTTTGTGGTACCACTGGCTTGCGACCCACTTACGGTCGGGTAAGTCGGTACGGGGCGATGGCATTGTCTTGGTCTATGGATAAAATTGGACCCATCACCCGTTCGGTAGAAGATGCGGCCATCGTTTTCGAAGCCATCCATGGTCCGGATGGTAAAGATATGCACTTGTACGATGCTCCTTTTAATTACGATGCGCAGGCGGATCCAAAGCGAATTAAAGTGGGCTATGTCAAATCAGCCTTTGGCAGAGATTATGGATTTAAAGAGAACGACAGTCTCGCTTTGCGCAAAATGGAAGCTTTGGGCTTTGAGTTGATTCCCATAACCTTACCCGATATGCCCGATTTGGGGGTGATCTTAGCTGCCGAAGCCGCCGCCGCCTTTGATGAGCTAACCCGCAGTGGCGCCGACGATCAAATGGTTCGTCAACTCCGAGGGGCCTGGCCTAATTATTTCCGCACCGCCCGGTTTATTCCCGCGGTGGAATATATACAGGCCAATCGTCTACGAACCAGACTAATAGAAGAGATGAGCGATGTTTTTGATCAGGTAGATGTATATATCCATCCTTCCTGGTCGAGTAGTAGCCTGAGAATCACCAATCATACAGGACACCCCTGCGTGGTACTGCCTAACGGGTTTCGCGATGGGACGCCTACTTCTATCAGTTTTACGGGGCGCTTGTTTGAGGAAGGCATCCTTATGGAAGTGGCACGCGCCTACCAGGAAGCGACGGCTCATCATCTGAAGCATCCGGAATTGTAATTGGCAAAATCAAAAGTTCCATAACTAAGGTCTTAGGATATCCTAAGGCCTTTTTCTTTTCTTTTATAATAGTTTTGCCAATTTATGTCATGTCCTTTACTGATTTTAATCATGAATGTTCTGTTCTATTTTTTATTCTTTTAACATGATTTTTGATTAGATCGCTTTTGCAAAACTATATTATATGGCCAGGGAGCAATCAGCAGTGCGGAAATCTATTTTCAGTAGGAAGTCTGAAAAAGGAAAAACCATTAAAGAGGCGATTGTAGAGATCGTTAGTGATTCTGGGGAAGGGGCCCAAAAATGCGGGCAGAGTCTGGGCGCTATTTCCGCAAAAATGGGGAACGGTGTTTGGACCGTAGAGATTATACCCGCTGAAATTCAACCGCCCGCCCGATCAAGAGAGGGCGCATCCGGTATCAGGGTTCGGATTGGATCAGATAAAACCACAAATATGGGGAATCATGCTAATCTGGTGGTTGCTTTGAATGAGCAGGTATTGTACGGCCGGATTAGTCAGAATGCTTACAACGAAGATACGGTCATATTAATTGATAATAAATGGGGAGAGCGCGGTACTAAAAAGATCAAAAAGCAGTACCAGGAGGCACTTTCTGAATTTAGGCAGCTCGGTTTGCAGGTTATTGAAATTCCTATGGAAAAGGAATGCCTTAAATTGGTACCCAACCCCCGCAAAGGGAAAAATATGTGGGTACTAGGTATGCTTTCTTTTATCTACAGTCGATCACTAGAAGAAGCAGAAAAACAGATTCAAGCGATCTTCCGGAAAAAGTCCCAGGAGGTCATTGATATCAATATCGAACTATTTCACGCGGGATATCAGTGGGCCAGTGAGCACATGGAACTGCATTTTCAAATTCCTCCCATGGAGGTAGCGTCCGATTTGGTGGTAATGAATGGCAACGAAGCCCTCAGTCTGGGTATCATGGCCGCTGGTATAGAGCTGTGTTCCATGTATCCGATTACCCCGGCCACTTCGGTATCCCACCATTTAGCGGAACATTTCCACAAAGTAGGAGGGATTGTGCATCAGGCGGAAGACGAAATTGCAGCCATCGGATTTGCCGTTGGGGCTTCCTTCGCGGGTAGAACCCCGGTGACGGTTACTTCGGGCCCAGGTCTGGCACTCAAAACAGAATTTTTAGGCCTGGCCGTGATGGCCGAACTTCCCCTGGTTATCATTGATGTGCAACGGGGTGGTCCTTCTACCGGCTTACCGACCAAGGTAGAGCAAAGTGATTTAATGGCTGCTATCTATGGTGAAGCTGGCGATGCTCCCAAGATTGTACTGGCCGCCGCTACGATTCAGGACTGTTTTCATTTTGTGACCCTGGCTAGAAAACTGGCTGAAACTTTCCGGACGCCCGTAATTTTATTAAGCGACGCTAATCTGGCTACGGGGGTGCAGTCCTTCGCCCGACCTCGGGTCGATGAAAGCTGGTTCGCCAGCGCACTCGATCAAAGCACCTGGGAAGAAGGAAAACCTCCATTTGACTGGGATCCCGAAACGGGGCTCAGTAAGCGGCCTATTCCGGGACAGAAAAAGGGAATGTATACCGTTACGGGCCTGGCCCATGGTCCCAGTGGGCGGGTAGCCTACGAGCCAGAAATTAACCAAAAAGGTGCGGAGAGCCGTAGCCGGAAATTTGCTACTTTCCAACAATCTTTAAAATTACCCGCCATTAATGGGGCCGAAGAAGGGGACTTATTGATCCTGGCTTGGGGCTCTACCCTGGGCGCCATCGAAGAGGCTGTAAACGAAGCTCGTCGGCAGGGACTTCGCGTTAGTAATCTTCACCTCAAGGTACTGTTCCCAATGGCCAGTGGATTAAAAGCGGTCTTTAAGCGATTTAAAAAGGTAATGACCATCGAAATTAACTATAGCGATAAGCTGGGAGCTCCCATGATTACGGCAGATAATCGCCGTTACGCCCAGTTGGCTAATCTGCTGCGAGCACAGACGCTGCACGAGATTGATTGCTTCAGCAATGTTTACGGCCAGCCCCTTAGCCCCGGTGTGATTTTAGAAAAAATTAAGCAAGAAGTGGCCCTGGTTGGAGAGGGTGAAAAATCATAAGATTATGTTTGAATCAAACCAAGATTTTTGCACGGTACCCACAGTGGATGTTCAATATGGCCTGGATGATTACGGAAAAGGGGTCGCCAGATGGTGTCCCGGATGTGGTGGGCATTCTATACTGGCCACCGTCCAACGCGTCTGTAAAGACCTGCAGTACCCACCCGAAAAAACCGTAGCGGTATCTGGCATTGGCTGCAGTAGCCGCTTTCCGCATTACATGGGAACTTATGGCTTCCACGGCTTGCACGGCCGGGCTTTACCCGTAGCCAGCGGCATTAAATTTCGAAGACCGGATCTGAATATCTTTGTGGTCACCGGAGATGGTGATTGCTGCTCTATTGGAGCGGGGCACTGGGTCCACGCACTGCGGTATAATATGAAAATGGTCGTCTTATTATTCGATAATGGAATTTATGGCCTGACCAAAAAACAAACCTCGCCGACGAGTCCGCTGGGAACACACTCAAATACACATCCTACGGGTTCTGTATTGCCTCCGATTAATCCACTACAAACTACTTTGGGTTTTACCAATGTCTCTTTCCTGGCTCAAACGACCGATTGGAATGCCGGCCACCTGTATGCGACGATTAAAAAAGCGGCAGAACATCCGGGGTTGGCCTTTGTAAGAATTGTGCAGCGTTGTCCGGTCTTCATGAAAGAACTATACGGAGATGTCGCCAGTGATCCGGATAATCTACTGCTCCTGCAACACGAAGAGGGTATTCAACTGAAGCCGAAAAAGGTCAGGGCTTTTGCGCATGTATTAGAGCACGACCCCGCGGATATGAGCAAGGCTAGAGAATACGCTGATATTTCGGATAAAATACCGATTGGCCTTTTTTATCAAAATAAGAGTTGTCCGCGCTATGATGAATACGGTGCACATAACCTGGGTATGAGCATAGCCGACAAAAAACAAGGCATTGAGACCCTTTTGGATAACTACACGATTTCAAAATCCTGAGTGATGAAAGCATCTAACGACACGAATAAGGAAGTATATCGACCAGAAGATTCTTTTGTTCCTATACTTAAAGGAGCTGCCACCATTGATCAAAAAAAACAGGAGGCTTATGATCGGAATTTGCGTGTTTTTTTCCTTGACGGAAAAAAACATGACAAGCCGGTCTCTACTGATATATATCCGCTTTGGCAGGCCAGGTCCCTGGCCGGGCGGGGAGAAGAAGAGAAGACAGAGCCAGCATCCGAAGAACAGTTGGATCTTTCGGGCAGGAAGGCCTTGCAGATATTATCACAGCAGTTGGCGGTTTATTTAGAGGCACATACGCTTTTTTTGAATAGGCTGAAGAAGGCCATAACGGGCCTGGAGGGTTTAATCCGTCTGGAAGGGGGAGGAGCTGATGCAGGCATTGATCATTTAGATTTTGCAGCAGACCTGATTTCCTTTGATAAGATACGATCCATTGCTATTGATACGGTGAGTTCTCACCTGCCCGCTTCCCGGGTTAAGCGCTTAAAATGGGCACTTAAGATATTGTCTGACGCGAAGCAGAGGTACACCGGTGGGAATATTGCTCTCTTTTGTACGGAGCGGTTCGCTAAGACACTGGATTTGGCGCAAGTAATCGAAGCCAACTGGATTAAAAAAGTACCTGATCAGCTTTGTCAGCAGGCGCAAAGGCAATCCGCCAATGCCGTGAAGTCCTTTGTGCAAACCATGAGCGCTCTGAAGATGGGAGAGTTGATGGTCGAACAAACTTATGAGGAAGACGTCCACGATGCTTATTTTGATACTTATGACCGTAAGCGCTTAAGTGAAGAAGACCTCAGGTTCCTTCCCGTAACGATAGTAGTGGAGGAAAGTAAAAACCTTTTACAACATTCTAGTAGTTTTCTTAGGCTATTAAGCAATAACAGTTTTATCAAAGTCCTGGCTTTGAATTGGCTGGATGATCTATACTTACTGGCTGATCAGGAAGAGGCGGACTATCTGGAACTGGCTTCCCTGGTCATTTTCCGCAGGAATAGTTTTGTTTATCAGGGTGGCTTCGAGCAGCCCGATCATTTCTCAGTGGCTATTCAAAAAGGACTGGATTTCCCAGGGGCCGTTTTCTGGAATGTCCTGGCGGTAGAAGGCACAAAAGAAGAATCACTGAGCAGACTACCGGAAATACAAGCTGCCATCGCCAGCCGATACTTTCCTGAACTGGAATATTATGCCAGGGGTAATCATTTTGATTTTCACCAACTCAAGCTAGACGGAAATCCTTCCCCCGGGGAGCCTCTGGCTTCCATTGAGCAGTTTATTCGGGAAGGCGATAAGAGCACCGGAAGGATTTTTTCGCTTAATCCGGCAGCCTTTTTGGCCATGCGAGCGGAAGCCAGAGAACAGCTTATGTTATTGCCATCGGATTACGAAACAGAGAGACTTCTTCCGTTGGCTGAGTATTTAGGCTTGTCTTCAGAAGAAACTTCTGGCAGAATACCCTTTATTTGGATGGTCGATAAGGAAAATGTCTTGCAAAGAGCTGCGATTCCTTTGCATTGGTTGCAAAAATGTAGAAGTCGCTTCGAATACTGGCGTTTTCTTCAGTCCATTGCGGGGATGAATCAGGCACACCGGCAAGCAACTTTGGCGGAAGCCAGAATAAAATGGGAAGAGGAAAAAAATATCGCTTTGGAGTCTCAGAAAACCCTACTTAAAGAACAGTTCGAAAAAGAAAAAAGCAGCATCTTACAAGAGGGGATCACAAAAATGCTGTATGGCTTTGTTTACGAAGATAAACTGGAGGAAGTGCTGAGAGAAGTTCCTCCGGCACAGGTTTCGCAAGCGGTTCCAACCACCCCGGAAGAATTGGGTAATCAGCAACAGCCAGTCAAGGCTCAAACGAAAACCGAAGCAGCGGAGCCTGAACTTGCTGCTCCTGCCAGTCCCGAGGCCTGGGTGGAAAGCGATGAATGTACCTCTTGCAAGGATTGCATCGTGGCGCTTCCCGGTGTTTTTAAGTACAACGAAGATAAACAGGCTTACGTCCATGATCCCAGGGGTGGTTCCTTCGCAGAAATTGTCAAAGCAGCTGAAAAATGCCCCTCCAGATGTATACATCCGGGGGCTCCCTTAAATAAAAAAGAACCCGCTTTGGACAAATGGATCAAACGGGCAGAAAAATTTAATTGAAAACGAAAGTCTGCAAATTAAATATTTCAAATGTGGAATTAAATATTTAATTTGCAGGAGCAAAAGATTCAGGTACTTACTTTATTAATGCCCCATTCCTTAGGTAGAGTATAAAGTGTTTTATAATCATTTCGTTTATCTTATACAATTTGGAGCAATCGCTTTCACCTTTACAGGTAGCGGATCAATTCGAGGAGTTGATTCAGGGCCTGCTGACGCAGGAATATGGCCTGTGTTCTTCCTTTCTGGATGATGCTTTATTGGTAGGCTTAGGCCAAAACCTATTAGGCTTTCACCAAAAAGGAGAAATGTACCCGGCTGGTGTAGGCCGCAAATTTGATTACCAACGGAATGCGAAGATCAGGGGGGATGTTATTCGTTGGATTGATCAGCAAAGTGAAGATCCTTTTGAGCGCCAGCTGATGGACAAAATTGGCGCCTTTATCACTTTTCTGAACGAGAGCTGCTACACGGGTATTAACGATTGGGAGTTTCACTATGCTTATTACGAGCCGGGCAGTTTCTACCAACGCCACCTGGATCAGTTTAAGAGTGATCGGGGCAGGAAATTCTCATTTGTGTTATACCTTAACGAAGATTGGCAGGAAGCCGACGGCGGCCACATCGTTCTGTACACACCTGCGGGTGCCAAATCTATTGCCCCCCTCGGCGGTCGGGCAGTCTTCTTTAAAAGTGATGAATTGGAACACGAAGTTCAGATGGCTCCAGCTCGTGTCCGTATGAGTATCGCCGGCTGGCTGAAAAGGACTTAGTTTTGGCTTTTTCTGGTCTGTTTTTCAAAAATTAACACTTTGAAGCCGCTATTTTTACTGGTTTTTAGATTTGTTTAACCTGTGTTAAGGCTTTTCGAAAAGGAAAAGGGGGCCTTAACCCTGGTTAAACTTGGATTAAAGGGGGTATTTCTTTGCCCCCGAATGGCAGAAATGTGCGTCTTTACAATAGAAAGCACCTCTGGACCAATTTTCCAACAACCACAAAAACCAGTAAGATGAAAAAAATATTATTCAGCAGTCTGATTGTTCTATTTATAGTGCAGGCAGCTTCTGCGCAGTACCGAACCGAACGCAGTGGTTACGAAGGAGATTATTTTAGTCTGGAGGGGGCTTTGGAGCTATTCCAGGATGCCCGTAACTTGAGAGACTTCGAAAGAAGCCTCAATACCCGGGATAGCTGGGTTAATAATCTCGATCTGGATTACGATGGTCGTACCGATTATATTCGGGTGGAGCATCGCCGTCAGGGTAACTTTCACTTGATTATACTACAGGCTATTGTCGATCGCTACGAGGTGCAAGACGTTGCGGTCATCGAGATCGAAAGAATTAGAAGAGGAGATGCTGTTTTGCAAATTATTGGTGATGAAGACCTTTACGGTCGCGAAGTTTTTGTAGAGCCTGTTATTGGTTATGCCAATTCTCGCAGGGGAAATCATACTGATTATGGTGAATACGCCAATGTATATTATTGGCCCATCGTACAGTATTTATTAGGTCCTCAATACCGGCAGGTATACGTTTCGCCTTATCGCTACCAGTATTATCCTACCTGGTGGTCTGCTTGGCGCCCGGTGACCTGGAACGTTTTCCGTCCCCGGATTGTCGTATACACCAGGTACTTTCGGGTAGCTCCCCGCTTAAGGGTTGTTCGGGCCCACCAATTTTATCGTCCCTTCCGAGCCTACAGTTATAATGTAGTACTACGTTCCAATCGCGTGCGGATCAGGCAAGGGCGTCCACCGATCAATCGACCGCGCTATAATAATCGCAATCGCTTTAATGATCGGGGTAGAGACTTCCGAGGCCGTCCCAACGCAGTCAATACGGATCGTGGGCGGGTAGCCGAGAGTCGCCGACCCGACAGAGTTCGGACCAGTCCTGCTACCACTCCTGATCGGCGCAGAGCAGATACCCGTCGCGTAAGTCCGTCTAACCGGACGCCACGAAATGTGCGAGTAAACCCTTCGTCCGAAAGAAGAACGAGTTCCAGCCCTTCGCGGAGAGTGGGTTCATCGAGTAGGTCGAATCAGCGTATGGCCCCTGGTCGTACGCCCCAGAGTCGTCCAAAGGTACAATCCAGGTCTCCCCGGACCTCAACCAGGAGCGTACGGACGGTATCGACCAGACGATCTGATAATAAAGGTTCTTCTCAGGTAAAAAGAAAGACAAGGACAGCTGCGCCCAGGAAAAGTGTTTCGAGTAGCAGACGTACTACGGTGAAACGCAAGAAGAATTAGTAGTAGAGGAGGAGATTTTTAGGACTGCTTATATAAACCGCTGGACTACACCATGCCATGACCTATTATGTCAAGCAGTTTAATTTAAATACAAAAAGAGCTGATCTACTGTAAGGCAGATCAGCTCTTTCGATTCAAAGCGTACGGTTATAGGCTTACTTCACCTTAAAAGGTACTGCCACCCGCGTCTTATCCCACATCATTACTAAATGAGCAGAATAGTCTTTCAACTCGTCAACAGTGATCAAAAAGGACTCGACTGCTTCGGAGCCCATAGTAGGAGTAGCTTCCACGGCTACTGCGGGATCTGCATCGCGATAGCTGCCCCAGCCATTAGCTTTGAAAGGGTAAAAATGGACCATCCATTTATCCTCGCCAGGCATCGTTAAGATAGCATAAGAACCAGCTTCCAGTTCGGTATCACCAATGGTCACCGGGCCACTAAAAGTGATCTTAGTAGCGGAATTTGCTCCGGTACGCCAAATTTTTCCGTAGGGGACCAATCCGTCTTCGGCAAAAATAGTACGGCCCTTCATGCCAGGACGGGAATATTCAATGATCACATCCGTTAGACCCACCTTTTGGCTTAGTTTAGCTGCCGGGCTAGGCGCTCTTTCTTCCTGAGCAGATAAAGAACCTGCTGAAAAGACCAGAATAGTGGAAAGCAATAAAATAAACTTTTTCATACCAGTAATTTTTTAGGTATGAAGTTGTTTAAGAATTCCTGGTGAGATGATTGGTAACGGCTTGGAAGTCAAGACAAGGCTACTTTTTTTTCTCGTAGCCATCCGCTTCAGGCGGACGAAGGAAAAAAGAGCTGCCGTATTGGCTTTCAATGTGTTGCCGAGGGCTCAGTGAGGAGTTTTTAAACAACTTCTATTATTGTAATTGAATTAGGATAGCCAAGTCATAAATATGACTTAGTGCTTGTCTTTGTTCAAACGCATAGTCGATGATAAAGTTTTGTGTCAGCTTCGTAGAAAAACTTCCAACAAGTTCAGAAAATAATAGTCAATTATGCGGAAGACCTGCCAAGTTTTCATTAAAATAGTGGTCTAATCATATACCTTAAAAATAATTGATGTGGATATCGTAATTGGAATAGATATAGGAGGTACAAAAACTAAAATTGGTTTGGTAGACGTCCAGGGTAAAGTTCTGGCGCACACTTTTTTTCGAACGAGATCGTATCCCGATATCGACGATTACCTGGATCAGGTGGTGAAAACCATTGAGGAGTTAAAGACAGAAGTGTCGGAGGATATTAATTTCTTAGGTTGTGGAATTGGTGCGCCCAATGCTTCTCATAAAGAAGGGACCATTGTGCACGCCTCTAATCTGGTCTGGAAAGGAATCGTACCGATTCTGGATAAACTAAAAGAACGCCTGCCGATACCCATGAAGATCACTAACGACGCCAATGCCGCAGCGGTGGGGGAGATGCTCTTTGGCTCCGCCAAGGGCATGCAGGATTTCATCGTAGTGACACTGGGTACGGGGTTTGGAGCCGGAATTGTAGCTAATGGCCAATTGATTAATGGTTATGACGGTTTTGCGGGAGAACTGGGACACGTGGATATGACCCTGGGCGATGGAAGACTGACCGGACAGAATGTAAGGGGGGGACTGGAGGCCTACGTGTCTGCCACTGGCCTTAAACGTACGATTATGTACATGCAAAGCAAGTACATGGACGAAAGTCGCTTTCGGGATATCGCTTTTAATGATCTACACGGTGAGGAAATCACCCAGGCGGCCGCCGAAGGGGATCCGATCGCGCTAAAGGCCTTTGACTTTACCGCCCGGGTTTTAGGCCTAGCTATGGCTAATTTCACCGCTTTTTCACAACCGGAGGCCTTCATCTTAATGGGGGGGCTGGTGAATTCCGGCAAGTGGATACTGGATCCACTACACGATTATTTTGAAGAGAACTTATTGCAGGTTTACAAAGGTAAAGTCAAGATACTACAATCGGGCTTACCCGGAAAAACGGCAGCTATCTCGGGGGCGGCAGCACTCATTTGGGCCGATCATACGGATGAATATTAAGGGCTTGCTAAGCCAGTTCCAAATAAAAAACCCTGCCAAATGGCAGGGTTTTTTTATACTTTGGGTGAAAGACGGGATTTGAACCCGCGACCTCTGGAACCACAATCCAGCGCTCTAACCAACTGAGCTACAATCACCATTTGCTTAAAGTGACGCAAATATAAAAGAATGCTGAATTAAAAGTCAAGAAAATGCTTTTAATTTTTAATTATTAAACGCCTTTTTTTGATAATACGTTCCTAGTTCCCTTTACCTTTTCTTATTCTGCGCTTTTTACGTCGCTTTTCCCGTCTCTTTTTGCGCAGGGTTCTATTGTCAGGTTCCCAACTCAAGCGGTCGTTCTTGGCAAAAACGTAGCGAGCACTAAGTCCAGACTGTAAAAAAATCGTACTCTGGCCACCACTGAGATTCACGCCCGGCTTGAGGTCATAAGAAATATTAATTCCGGCGATGGTCAAATCTATGCCACCAATAAAGTCGATACCAAAAGGGTCTCGGATTTCACTCCCTTCAAACTCGGCGGGTAGCCAGCCTTTGTGGATGCCTCCCCCGTAATAGATATTGAACCGTTTTCCAATAAAACGCTGGTGTTGGGCAGCTAGTAAGGTCAGCATGGTTTCATCCCGAAACAGACTGGATTGTACGATGAATTCCCCCGTGATATTATCGTAGACGCGCTGCTTTACGGTGAGTCCCCAGTCGGTACCCAGGCGAAGCCCGGCGGCCGTATTGTAGGATTGGGCTTTTGCCGAAAGGCCAAGTAGCAAGAAAGCACAAAGTAGGGTATATCTCATAGGAGTATAGATTTCATTGCTCCTACAACGCAAGGGCAGGGGGGAAATAGTGCCATCTATTCCTGACTTTTGATATTTTTAACGAAAAGTGACTTTTTAGATCAAAAAGACGGCTATTCAAAAAAGTCGTCGTATTGGTTCTGATGACCAACTTGTCGTACGGGTTCCTTTACAGGTGCGTCGAGGTCAAGCACGTCTTCATCACTATTAGCTTGAAGCAGGAGCGTATCTTTTTCTTCTCCCAGAATAAGCGAAGCACCTTTTTGTTCCCATTCTTCCAGCATTTTCAGGCCTTCTTCTTCAAAGACACCATTTTGCAGATCGATGGAATCCATAAAACTAGAAGACATCTCCATAAAGCGTTCCATTTCTCCCACTTTACCCGCTACATCATCGGCTACCGCTTCCATGGCGGCGTCGAACATGGCGCGACGGTCTGGATCACCACTGATGATAGACCGGGCCGATTGCATCGCACTGTGGCTGGCGTGTATGGCCTTGCGTTCCTGCTCTTTGACGGCCACCTGATCCTGTACATCTTCTGCCAGGATAGCGGAGTTCTCGTACATACGAGTCAACACCCGGTACATGACCTCCATTTTTTTGTACAGATCACCCAGGCGCATATTGGACTCTTTTAGACGGCCGGCTTTACGGGATTTGAGGATCATGACATCCCGCTTGTTATTTTCTTTGGCTTTGCTGGCCAGCTCGATATTGTCATGAATGGCACGTTCGTTATTGACAATGATTTCCTTGAGCTTGTGCATCTGTCCGCGCAGCTTACTGATCTGTTTGTTCATTTTACGCAGGTTCCCCTTTAGTTCTTCTACGTAAGATTTCAGAATGGCAATGGGGTCCAGTTGTACAAAAAGACCGGTAATCCAGCGCATAAAGCTTTTATACATATACCAGACCAGGTTACGCATTCTGGGGTCGATAATTACGTAAGCAACCGCGGCAATAATCAGCAGAAATACACTTAGGTAAACGACATTTTGTAGTAAGGCGACCAGTGCGGGTAGTACAGAATAGAGTAGTACGCCACCGCCGATGGCCAGCCCCGCCAGAAAGATAAGTCCGGTAACGCCCTCTGGCTTTTGCCAAAATGATTTTTTCTTAACAGTCATATAAGTATGGTTGTTGAAAGTCTTATTATATATAATCTTGAATATGCTTCATATCTAACCTGATTTGATTAACCAGGGAATTGTAGGAAGCAATAAAATCGTTTTTGGTACTGGCAATGTTGTTGGCAGCTCCTTCGATTTCGGATCGTAAATTATTAATTTGTTCTTTGTGTTGGGCAACTTCGGCCTCTAATTTTTTGATTTGGGCCAATTTCTTTTCGATCGCCTGGTTCAATTGGCCTAATTGCCCCTTTTTACTTTCAATCTGTTTGCTTTGCTGGTTCTCCAGGGCTCGCCCGAACTTCTGTTCTTCCCGCTGGAGCACTTGGATATAATGTTCAGCGCTTTGGAGCAGCTTCTTCTTATCGACGCCCATGGTCTCAGCCATGGCAAAAGCCGACTGCATACGGGTCTCGATGGGCATATCCATCTTTTTTAAAGACTGCAGCGATTTCTTGAACTCCATATAGTCGAAGCCCTCCAGATCGTTTTTGCGCAGGGCTTTAAATAAAATATCAATGAATTTTCTTGATACATTTCCCTTTTCTCCCGCCTTGTCTTCGTCGACGTTTTCAGCAGAAGGCGGAGCAGACTCCACTTCCTGGATTTTCTTCTCTTTTCCCGTTTTATCTTTATTTTCATCATCCTCGGATTCTACAAAAAACCAGGACATAATCCCTTTGGGCATAGATTATTGTTTTGTATGGTACGAATTATTAACACCTAAGTCCTTTGAAAAGTTAAAGGGTAGGTGCTTCTACAAAGTAAGAAAAAATGCCATAAATCTACAAAAGCAGCCCTGAATCCTTATCTTCCCTATGAAATACTCATGCGCCTCAGGCGCACCAGAACGCGGATGAATATCGGGAAGATGCTTGATCAGCGGAGACTTTAGTTAAACTATCCCTTCTTTTGTAGGGCAAAAGAAGCAAAACCCACCCGCTGAATGAGCCATTTCTTAATCCGCCTAAGTAGGACT
>Ga0102937_1000257_pt1 | contig 22978 bp, 26 predicted proteins | sample SalPonR2_B_D1_MG_FD_78213 | JGI IMG/M metagenome (GOLD analysis project Ga0102937, IMG submission 78213) | Salt pond soil microbial communities from South San Francisco under conditions of wetland restoration - Salt Pond MetaG R2_B_D1_MG | ecosystem: Environmental > Aquatic > Marine > Intertidal... | reverse complement strand
CTATCATCCCATTTATCAAGATAGTGATCAGCAATATCATTATATGCCACTAGTAGCATAAACTTAACCTCATATGCAAAGTCAGGTTTATCCCCTCTTTGTTGAGCATTTGCTAATTTATTACCATAACGTGACGTTTCTTGTCTTACGTAATTTAGATAATTATTTACTTTTGCTTCTGTTAAAGCCATTGTTTATTAATTAAGTATATTTAATATAAATGTTAGGAGCCCCTGCATCCCCAGATACAACTTCTCCAGCGTACCAAAATGTATATCCAATATCTGAACCATTAGCTGGTTGTGTTTGATTATAGTCATCTTGCATTAAGATGGCTACTTTTAAAGTAGTGCCTCCTTGATCTCCTAGAAATATTTTACCAGATTCACATGCATCTATTGTAACTACTTTATGTCCCCCACCATCAAGATAGGAACTTTGATTGCAACCAAATACTTGAGTTGTGCTATAATTATTTAAATCAAAACTATCTATGGTCCCATAATTTGCATAATATACTAAAACATTAGGATCTGTACCAGATTCAGATATTATTCGTAATTCTATACGAGCTTCTTCTACAGTTACATTTGTCGGTAAAGCACTTAAATCAAAAGATAAAAATAACCTTGATACTTCAGTACTAATTGCATCTGCTGCTAGTCTAACTTCCATTCTTGTATCATCAAGATCTGCAACACCAAAATCATGTATATCTTCTAATGAATCTTCTTCACAGTCTAAAGTTGCCCAATTTGAAAAACTATAGTCAATTTGGAACTCAGATTCATGTGAATAATTCCTAAAATTACTAAGCCTATCTTTACTACCTTCATAACTTGAATCATACCCATAAGAACTTGCATATATGAAACAACTAGATAAAGTATTATTTAAAGGGTTTATTTCATCCACCACATCTTGTAAAGAAAATGTATTTGTATCAGGAACTGCCATTTTTTAATTCTTTAAGTTCTTGCTCAATTGTTTCTACTTTTTTATTCAAATCTTTAATTCCTGCTGTATTGATAGCTGTAATTTTAGAGTAAGATAGTGCTTGATATCCACTTTTTAAAGTAGTAACTAGTTCAGGCCGTATCTTTTCAATTTCATTGGTTAGAAATCCAATATGAGTATAGTTATCTTTTTTATCTTTCCATTTATATAATACTGGATTCATTTGCCTCACTAAGTCAAGACCATTTACCTCCGTATCTTCTATGTTTTTTAATCGTGGATCTGAACTCATTACAAAATCATCTGCTTTAACATCTCCATCAACATGTAATTTAGTGTCAGGTAAAACAACCCCAATACCTACATCACCACCAACTTCAATTCGCATATTTTCTGTAAAGGTGCCTAAATAATCTTTACCAATCCTAATATCTGAGTTATTAGAAGCCAAAATAGCATTAGTAGAAGTGTCAGCGCCCAAATACCACGCAGCAGTAGTATTATTGATCCTTTGAAAAGATGCTAAATAACCTATAGTACTCCCATTCAATGGAGCATCATCTCTTCTAAATGCTGCAACTCCTTTGCTAGTTCCAAGACCAGTTCCACCATATATTACAAATTTAGTATCGGCTTGATTTGTTGGACTGTCTGTTCCAATAGATAAACTACCACTAATATATCCATCTGCTACTACATCTAAAGTAGTTCCGTCAAACTGCAATGCAGAATCACTAGTTAATGTATCAGTTCCACTCCAATATGCAATTTGTGATGATGAGCCACTACCACTTATACCAGTATAGTCTATTGTTATGTCATTATCTTTTATTACTTCATCTCCATAACTAAGTGATATATTAGATCCCCCTTTAAAATTAACTTGTTCTGTGCTTGATATATTTCCTTTACTAACATCATCTATAAACAACTCCCATCCCTGATAGACACTGCCGCCTGAACCAGTATAGTTTATGGTTATATCATTGTCAGTAGTTCCAGCTGAATCATAATCTATTGAAATGTCTGTTCCACCAATAAAATTAACTTCATGGCCTGAATTTATATTATCTTCTAATGAATCTTCTATAAATAAAGTCCAATATTGATAATTATCATATTCAGAATGAGTATGCGATGAATCCCATGTTAAGTTAGATAAACCATCTCTTGTAAAGGTAACAGAACCATCTCCACTACCACTTACACCGGTTAAATAATTATTAGTACCAGTTATAGTAATTGTGTTAGGAGATGTTGAATATGCTAATGTGATTTCATCACCACCTACAAACTTAAGATCTTCTCTTGAAGTGATAGTATCTCTCAATGTACTTGTGTCAACATATAAGTCCCAACCTACATAATTATCTAACGTAGGCTTACTAGTTACATCTCCCCAAGCTGGTCTAAAGTCTATATTTGATACATCTGAACCATTTGTTATCGTAAAATCAACAGAACTTAAATCAGATGTATTTACTCCACTTAAATATGAATTTGTAGCAGAAGTTAAATATCTCCCATCTAAATCAACAGTGTTTCCACCTGTACCAGATATGGTAAGATTGCCATTAGTGTCATTCCAACTTAAGGTTTGATATGGTATTGTATAACCTAAATTAGCTAATGTTATATTTCTAGTAGAAACAGTAGCATTAGCATCCACAACATGTCCTGTAGCATCTGTTGTTAAATTAATATCAAGATCTGAAATTACAGTTGCACCTGATAAAGCTCCTGTATCAATATCAAAATCATCTCCATTATAGGTTGGATGAGTATACGCATTGGCATTTGCATCACCAGTATATCCTAAATCAGATAAAGTTAAATCTCTAGTGTTTATACTACCATTAGCATCAGTAACATGCCCAGTCGAATTAGTAGTAATATTAATATCAATATCTGATATGACTGTTGCCCCACTTAATACAGTTGAATCTATACTAAAATCATCGCTACTGTAAGTAGGATGTACATATTTATTAGCATCTGTAGCACCAGTATAACCTAAATCACTGAGTGTTATATTCCTAGTAGAAACCGTACCATTAGCATCAGTAACATGACCTAAGGTATTGGTAGTAATATTTAAATCTAGATCTGATATAACGGTTGCACCAGTTAGTGCTGTTGTATCTATATTTATATCATCCCCTGCTTCTGTTGGATGAGTATATGTATATTCAGGTATATTTAAAACATTGGATGATAAACTTGCTGGCCCACTTGTTCCAGTAGTAGTAAGAGAAGTGATTCTATTACTATAAGCTTCATTCCAATCAGATGCACTCTCTATTCTACCATCCGCTAATGTCCCACTCCAACCAACTGTTATCGAAGTAGCATCAACTAATGCTGTAGAAGGAGATCCCCCCAATGTTAATGTAACATTAGTATCATCTGTCTTAGTTAAAGCATTTCCTGTAATTGTTGCTGCAGGAATTCTTTCCCATGTGGATCCATTATATGAAACATCGTCTCCAACACTAAATGTAATATTACCAGAACCCAAGTCTTGTGTACCAGCAGTAGTAACCCTATAATACCAGCCACTTGTACCTGTTCCATCAGCTAAAGTTGGCGTATTTGTAGAAGCATCCCACGTACCTTTATATACTTGTGAAGCTGCTACTGCTGCCCAAGTACCGTTTCCAGATGAATCAGATTTTAAATAATATCCATCCGTAGCACCTGTAGTTAATTTAATTGTTGATGCACTAAGATCTGTACTAACATCTAAAGAACCTGTAATGTCAGTGTTACTATTTATTGACAAAGAACCTGCACCACTATCATCTATCGTATCTACAGTGAAACTGCCTGATACATCGAGATCACCAACAATATCTGTATTATTGTTAATCGTAGTGGTATCGCCAGAATGATCTTCTATCGTATTTACAGTTAATGTATCACTGACATCTACATTACCTGTTATATTTAAACTAGTGCCAGTAAAAACTAAGTTACTAGAATAAGAAAAATCATTTGTTCCGTTCATATAAGGCACTTGCGTATCAGTACCATAATCGCTAAACTCTGAAACAACTGGATTATTGATTGTTAAGGTTCCAGATGAATAAGATACTGTTACATCTCCAGTTCCTACAAAATTAAGAGGCGTCGTATTATTTATAGTTCCTTCATTTGTGCCTTCTACACTTAAATTCCAACCTTGATAGTTGTCATATGTTGGCACTCCACTTGTTATATCTGCCCAAGCATGAGTATGACTAAAATCTATACCTTCTATATCAGTACCACCAGAAATAATAAAATCAACATCATCAATACTATTAACAACAACATTTGATAAATAATAGTTCGTAGATGCATTAGCAATCCATTTTAATCCAGTTGTTGTAGCATCATCCCTAGACAATACATATCCATCCGTACCAGCACTTAAAACAGTAGGATCTTGGCTTAAGTTAGCAGATAATAAATCTCCTTTGCTTAAATTTATAGATACTGCTTCATATTCAACTCCAGCAGCTGAAATATTTTGATTTAATATGATATCGTATTGTGCCATTTATTTTTAAGTTGCGCTATAATATAATTTTCCAGAAGTATCTATTTTTATATATCCTGCACTAATTATTGAAGCTGCTATACCTTTCATATATATATCTGAATGGTTAGACAAAGAAGAGTCACTACCTAAATATATAACTCCATCTTCATTAGTCCCAGTACCTGCAGTAATATATACACTTCCACCATCTCCATCTCCAGTAAGTTCTGCATCGACAGTTTTTATTATAACATCACCTGAAGTATATCCCCCGCCACTTTGTATTATAACGTTTCCACCTTCTGAAATATAACTATTATCTCCACCACTTATATTAATATTACCACCAGTAGTAGCTCCTGTACCAGCATCAATTGTAATAGATCCACCATTTCCATCTCCAGTACCAGCAGTAAGTTCTATATCACCACCATCTCTTGTACTAGAAGTAGAAGATCCTTCTCCACCTATTAATGAAAGTTTACCACCATTATACTCTACTCCATCTCCAGCAGAAACTTTTAAAGAATAACCACTATCTCCCTCTATCTCAATGGTCCTAGTTGCATTTAAAGTACCCGAAACAGCAGGATCTCCAGCAGATGGTTCTGTAAAAATTAAACTATTTCTTAATCCAATATCTCCACATACATCTAAGTCGTGGTCTGGACTTTCAATAAAAACACCAAGTCTGCCCCAACCACTATGACTAGATAAACCATTTGTTTTATCTATAAAAATACCTTTTTCTGGTGAAGTAGAATTTGCTCCTAAAATTAATTGCCCAGTCCAACCATCATCTGTAATACCTTGTATATAAAAAGGTTTGGTGTGTCCACCTATAACCAAATAATCATTACTTGGATCAGAAGGATATCTTAATATGAATCGTCCAGAATATGCTTCTAATGTACTTTCCACTGTTACAGGATCTGTGCCATTACCTGATATCAAACAATTTGCATCTATTGAAGATACACCAGTACCACCGGCAGATACGGGAGTAGTAGTAGTCCCTAAACTACTTAAATCTCTCCAAGCCAGGCCACTTGTTTCACTAGCATCTGATACTAAAACTTGATCATCTGTACCTCTAGTTAAGGTAGTTAAGTTATAACTACTATCTACAGTTAATAAATCACCTTTAACTAAATTTATTGCTTGTGAAGTAAATTCTTCTCCAACAGCAGAGACATTTTGGTTAAATATATAATCATACTGCGCCATATTATTCTTCTATCATCCAGTGAATCTTATCCATGATTTCTTGAGGACATTTTTCGTTTTCTGCTAAAAAATCTAATTTTATTTTTTTTATTTCAATATCTGCTTTTTCTTCTAAAGTTACTTCATTAAATCTAGTAACTAATTTTTGGTGAGTATCAAGTGCTTCCTTATACTTTTCTTTTAATGTATTAAAGGCTTTTGTATATTCACTTTTTGCATTATCTTGCCCAGGTATTTCATAATAAGAAAGAGTAGATCCATCTGAATTTGTATATGTTTTAATCTTAGGGTTTCCTTCTTCGTCTCTTTCTGCAAATTGTTTTGCTAATTCTTCTCTTTCTTTTGTGAATTCTTTTACTTCTTCACTAGGTTCAATTAATTTTTTTAATTGTTCAACTTCCTCTTCAATTATTTTTTTATTTTTATGTACAATAAATGTAATCGAAGGATGTTCAAATTTAGATTCTTTAAGTCCTTCTAAAAACAAATGGTAATCTTTTTTCCTCATCTGTATTAATTTTAAGTTGTAGTTAATATTACTTTTTTCCAAGTTGCGTCACCTTCTCCCCCTGTAGCTACACAAATATATAAGTAATCATCGTCATATGATAAATCTCCAGCAGTGCCTGCATCATCAACACTATCTTTTGTGCCATATTCTACACGAAAAGGCATTCTTTTCTTTACTAAATTTTCATTTGCCGTTCCACCTGAATACCAGTATTCTGTACCATCTACATTAACAGTTAAACCTTTGTACCTTAAATCAGATGCAATTGTTGAATTAACTTCATCTGCATCAGCGTAAGGAGATGACCCATTATAGTAATAATAATCCACAGGTAGTGGATTTAAAATCTCTATATTATATGGTAATTTTAAACTCATAAGTTATTTCTATTAAGCAGTGACTACATTTAAAGTATGTGGTGGATCAAAAGTACCCACTATTGTCATAGTATATATATTATACACTGCATTCTCCCCATCTGCATCTTGAATAGTAAGAGTAGATAATGTAAATTCATCAGTATAATCAGCCCCCAATGAATCTTCATCATTTACACTAGCTAAAGTACGACCTGGTGGTAATGCAATTACAAAAATGCTCTCTGTTGTACCAGTTTCAAAACTAAAAGATTGACTATTACTAGTTTGAAAAGCAGATCCGCCTAATGCTTGCAAGTCAGCTTTACTCGCTGGTGCGGATGATGTTGGACCATAATACCTATAATAATATGCAGTAATTGTATGATTTGAACTACTATATGATACAGGAGGCGTGGGTACCGAATCTTCTCCAGTTATTTTCCATTGTTGTTTGTCACCAGATGCAGCTAATGTATTTGTATTAACGGTTACATTATTTTCACTACCATCATTTAAAATATTTTCTGCATCACCTAATGCAGCATCACCAATAGTGACATCAATTATAGTAACTTGCGGTATAGAACCAGATCCTTCATTTGTAGACCATGTGAAATCATAATCACCAGATATTGTAGTACCTACTTCTACTTGTGTAGCACCGCTCGCACTAAATGAAGTAAAAGAGGGAGTTATATATTCTTGTGCAATGTCAGTTAAAACTTCTTCTGGTGTTTTACCAGTTGCTGGAATTGTTTGACCATTTGTATATTTACCAAAAGTTTTTCCACCACTTAAACTTACTACAATATCACTAGATAAAGTGTTTGCAGACAATCCAGATATATAAGAAGCATCAATAGAATTATCTTTGATTAAAACCCCATCTATAGTTACTCCTTCATCACTAGTATATTCAACTATGTTATCGGTGTAAATTTCTGCTGTTGCAAGGAGTGTATCTCCAGTGATGTCGCCACTTGTAACTAATTCTTCGTCAGTGTTTGTCCAATCAATGTGTTCATTTTCTTCAAAATTTAACAACGAATCATGATCAATTTCTGATACAACGATTGATACTGTACCCCCAGTTACACTTAATCCAGTAGAAAAAGAATAATCAATAGCGTTTAATGCACTAAGGCTTCTAGCACCCCATACAGGAGTTACACCAATACCTAATTCATCAACACCTATAGGTCCATTACTATTACCAATCGTATTTACTGCCATCGCTGTTTAATTTATCTAATGTCCATAACATATTGACAAGATTTTCTTTTTCAGATACAGAAGCAGAAGCTTGTATTGCTTTTAAATATGCAAATTTCAATAAAGTTTCTTGTATTTCATCAATATGATCATTTATATTATCATCATACTGTTTGGCTATTTCTCGTAAAGCATCATAAACATCTGCTCTAACATCACCATCAACTATTAATTCAGATTCATATGTATCTTCAGTACTTGTTATATCATGTGCTTCTCTCACACTATATGTTATAGACCAAATGCCATCCATCAATCTATCTTCATCTGTACCCATTGCAGTATCAGATTCAACTAAATCATCTGCGTAAATATTCCATGTCAAATCATCAGTAGTAGTAAAATCACTACCGCCTGCTATTTCATACAAATCTAAAGTATCATATGTATGTGATTCGTTGTTTTTATCTGTCACAATTACATCAAGAACTAAATGATATTTGTCAACAGTGGTTGTATCAACATCTACAATATCTGCAACACCTACAGTATCCCCCCAACCTGTGGAGTTATCTGTAACAGTTAAATGGGTTGCATCATTTGATTGTGATACACTTAGTGATAATTCTAAAGCCATTGTTTAATTTTTTATAAAAAAAAGGCGGGCTGTTAACCCGCCCCTTTTAGTTATTTTTAGTAAAGATATTCAACATAAATATCATACTTGCCTGCTGTTAAAGCAGCACCTGCAATATCAATATTAACTTCTGAATCAGAAGTTAACACAACTGGTGTATCACCAGAAGCAGCCGTATCATAATGCACATCTGCAGCAACATAAGTAGCATCATCAAATGCTGTAGCAGCATTTAATTCTGTAGATCCTACATTTATTGCAACAGTTGCACTACCGTCTGACGCTAAAGTAGTCTGGACATTTCCAGTACACCTCATTATGATTGCTCCCTCTGGAACAATTACGCCAAGACTTTGACCATCTCCTGTGGCTCCACCATGTACGTCGAAGTCATATGTAGCTTTTGCTACTCTAACTCCATAAAATTCATTAGCCATGTCTTATTATTTTTTTATATTAGTACTTTATTACACTGAAACATTTTCAAACGCTCCTGGCAATGAAGCCATCCAAGGATTCAATTGTGCCAACACACTTACTGTTTGAGTTCCACTTGAAGGAACTGGAATTGCTACAACAGTTGCAAGTCTTGCATCTTTAGTATATGCATTGTCTGGTGACAAATAAGACTTATCATGTTCAATAACAATCAAATCATAAGTAGCATCTTTAACTGTCCTATAGTCAGGTTTAATGACTGGGAAGCTAATTGTGTTAGTTACACCACGGTTAGAAAGCAGAGACTTCTCAAGATCCCTAAGTTCTTCCCATTCTCCTGAACCAGTATCAGCTGCACTAGTTGTTACAGTTGTACTAGTAGAAGGCCATACTTGCCAGTTTCCATCAGAGTCAACATAGTTGAAGAATACATCAAATTCCACCATTGTAAATGGATCAATGTTATCTAAAGAACTAGTGCATTCACTAATTTCACGTGCAGTAAGCAATAGTACATCAGTACCAGTAGTATATGTAGCAGTTACTCTGCGTCCACTATGAGCATTGATCTTAGCTTCAATAGCTGCACCAAATGTATCTAGTGTTGCACTTTCTGCAACATGTCTATAAGTATGTGTAAATTGACCTGGATGTTCATTTATATCTTTATATATAATACGAACAATATATTCTGTACCAACGACTGGAGTCATACCTGTCAAAGTCAAAGAACTTGTTTGTTCTGACTTAGCGCTGTATGATATACCACTATACTCCTTGACTTTAGACCCTTCAATGGGATCAGAGACAATTACTTCTCTTACACCTGATAAAGAACCAACATCAAAAGTAGTGCCAGTACCTTGAGCAATATAGATAACGTCAGAATCAGCAATGGTTGCACCTGCAGCCAATACTTTCATGTTTTTATCTAATACTACTATTTCACCATCGGCCAGTGCATTTGCTCCATCAGCAAAACCCACAACATCTTCACCTGCTGTGACTCCGCTTGAACGGTCAATATCCTTACCGATTAATAAACTCGTTACCCTTTTTAACATAATTTAAAAATTTAAAATTAATAATTATTCCATCATTGCAACTTCCGCAGAGTGGGTTTTATACCTTGGTTGTTCGATGTTTTCTAACAGCATATTAACTGTCATGTCAACTATCTCACTATGGGTATGCTCTGGGAGATCACAATCAATTGGAGTATCCGCATCAAAATCAACTGTTGCAGGTACTCTTAAATACGTTAGATAATAATTACTCAACGTATATTGCCCATCCGTTATTAATATAACATTATATTCATAAAATAACCTCAGGGGTTTCGCACTATTATAATGCAAAATATGTTCAGAATAAGGATTGTCAATTGCCTCTCTATACTCATCATGAGTACATTGTACTACACCCACTCTTTTTTCCTCGCCATTTATAGTAGCTAAAGCCTCTTCGCTTATTGTAAATAGATAATCTGAAGGCCAGTCGTTTTCTTCATCATCTACTATATATGCATTTGGGAATTCAACACTGCGGGCATATAATATTAAATCTGTACTTTTAACTAAAGTACGAAGATCATCAATCCTTTTCTGTGTTTGTTCAAAAGACTCCTTTTTTACATTAACACCACTATATCTAGTTTTAACAAAACGTTCAATAGCCTTATTTAACCAGTGGTCTAATTCCTCTGATTCAAAAGAAGGTACTTCTAGGGCAGATGTTTTATCTAACCCTAGTCGTACAGCATTATGCATTTCGGTTATAGTCATTACTTCTTAGTAGTCTTCTTTGTAGTTTTCTTAACTTCAGGCTTATCTTCTATTTCTGAAATTTCACTCTCATCCATAGGTCTAGAAACTTCTTTCTTTTTGGGTTGTTCTAAAGTTTCCTCTTTTTCAACTCTATTAGATAAACCTTCTTTTGCTTTTATTTCAGAAATGATAGTTAATCGAAGTTCTTGATTTTTTGGTTGCTCTAAATAAATAATTGCATCCTCTAAACCATGTCCAATAACCTCTGTGCCATAAGTATACTGTCTCTTATTTCTACGAATAATATTTTCAGCAACTGCACGTTCGATGAGATATTGTGTTTCCCTTGATTGGTTGTTAACCCACCTATCAAGAAAACCTTGTGGATTACCCTCAACTATTTCAAATAAGGTATTTTCTACCATTTCTCCAGACAAACTTTCACCACGCTTACCATATATTCTCAATGCTTTACGCATGTCTTCTGTGGACATTTTATCAAGCTCTCTAATTGCTTGACGTTTTGATTTATTATGAACATTTGCTTTTCTAGCTTCTTCTGTTTCATTTATTAAAGCAAAATTAGCAGTAGCTTTGTGTTCAAACATTGATTCTTTTACTCGTTTGTGGCTTTTAAGGAAAAGATATTTGAGTTCATCCATTGGATCTTCTGTCTCTAGATGGATATCTTTACCACTTGTCCTTATGAAGAATGTTTTCCAAAAATCTGAATTTGGACTTAATTCTAAATCTAATTTCTTACCAAGTCTTTCAGCATCTCCATCAGTAAGACCAGTATATAATCTACCTGATCTTGTGAAATATGATGCCAAATCTTCATGGCAATTTCTATACTTACTAATTCCTGACCATGCGTCTTTCATTAATGGTCGTAATATTACTTTCATTCTTCCTCGATTTTAATCGGTTTAATAATACAGGAAACCCAGGGATGGAGCTCTTCACAAAGCCCCATTACCCTGTATGGTTAATCCCGTTTTAAATTTACTCGGCATCGCAAATTAATTCTCCACTAGTTGTTGGATCAGCCAGCATAATTCCTTGTTCTGAAAGGAAGTGTACTGAATAACCATCCTTAGCATTAGATCTAAGAACACTAATAGATTTTGCATGTCCTGCACCAGGAGCTACAGAACCACCAGTGTACCACATAACCATTTCACGGTCTTTGCGGACAACTTTACGTAGATTACTTTGACCATCCTTATTGGAAATGTCAAGCATTGTCATACGATATGATTCAAGCGGTTTACCTGAAATTGGATGTAGTTTCCTGTTATGTACAGTGTTATCATAAAGCGGGAAGTGCTTAAGCGTAAGCTCAATACCATTCAACCCTTTATATGTAGTAAACTGTCCACCAAGTGTAAGATCTTGACCACTACCATTAACAAACTTGCTGTCAACGAGAGTATATCCAGATGCCTTTTCTCTAAGTACTCTATCAAATTCCCTCATTCCCATTTCACCAGTAAGAGCAATAAATTTACGCTCACCGAATCCACGAAGGTTATAAGAAAGATCACTCAAGAAAGTATCCAGAAGATCAAGAGTCAAAGTTGTATAATAACGTCTGTTAGCAGGAGCAATTTGCTGAAGAAGCCCAGCTCCAATATAAACAGGACGACCGTTTGTACCTTTCAATGCAACACTACCATCAGTCTTAGCATTATACTTGGAATACATAGTCATCATGTCAATACGTTCATACCACTGACGCATTGCAATCCACTCCTGATAATCAGCCCAATAGTAAGAAGACTTACCTGAAACTGGCTCACGAAGTTGAACAACCATTACACTAGAAACAGCACTACCAGTAATATCATAACTTGCACGCATTGTAGTCAAGTGATTACGCAGCATGAAAGGAGTCTGATAATTGAAGATATCAGCTTCTTCACTACCTTCTTCATAAGCAGAAGCGAGCCTACTTACTTGTTTTCCAGAAGCTAAGAGTGAATCATCAATATAAGATTCCGCTTTACCATCTGCTACTACTACAGTATATACGAATGCATTACCATCTTGATAAGGTTCGCCTACTACTCTAGCTTGATATTCTTTGTCATCAAATACGATGACTGCTCCAGGACCAAACCATTTTTCACCAACCCAGATTTGGATAGGTGTTTGGTTAATACCACAAAGATCTCCTGAACTGATAGAGTTACCTTGCCATTTTGCATCTAGAATACTGATAGCCTTGTCATGTTCAATCATAACACGCCATTCGTATTCACGATTCTCAATGGTCATAGTTTTACCAAGTCCGTTAGTGATAAAGTCAATAACATTACCTTGGTTGAAGTAACCCATCAAATATGAAATAACTGGTGATACCTCATGTGGTTTAGTCATAAGAGCGTTGGTCAGCATATTCTCATCTACAAGGTCACTGAACCACTTTGTGCGGTAAAGTTGTAGTTGATTAACTGAATTGTTTTCTTGTGCCATTACTCTAATAAATATTAATTAATAAATAAAAATTTTACATAACCCCTATTTTCTTGCCTAAACTCTTTATATCTACTGTGTTATTTCCACCTTGGCTCTTTTTAATCTTATTTGGCCCTTTATTATTTTGTAGTTTTTTCTGTAGACTTTTCAGGCTATCTGATGACCCTTGTTTCCTAGCTCTATCTAGAAGGGCATCTTTGTTCTTAGTAAAGTATGCTGATTCCAATAAATTATTAACATCAGAAAGATAATCCTTCTGATATTTTGTCATTCCATCTGGACCAGCCTCTAAGATGTAATCTCGGAGTTCTTTTTTCTCTTTCTCAGATATAGTAATTCCTTTAATGTCTGATAATTCTTTTATATTTTCTTCTACGTCAGATACAAACTTTTGTTGCTGTTCTTCCATAAGTTGAGCCTGTTTTTGTTGCTCTTCTAATAGCTCTTTACTTGTTTTCTCTTCATGCTCTTTGACTAATTCAAAGGCTTCTTCTGCTTCCTCTGCAAGTACACCAGCATCCTCATACCTTTTTATACGTTTTTCTATGATAGAATCTTTTATACCTTGATTCTTTAAATTCTGTCTAACCACTCTTTTCTGGTCAGTTTCCTCTTCTAAATCAATACTTTTAGAATCTACTCCCTTTTGGTAAGTTTCTTCATAGAATTTTCTAATATCCCCACCATTCTTTACATATTCATCTAGTTGCTTAATATCATCACTAGCATAGTCAGGTACGGAGTTTTCTTGAACTACAGAGTTCATAAAACCAACCATATCCTCCACTGTCTTCGGTGGTTCATCTAATTTATCAAAATCCCAACCTAGTATTTCTGATAACTTATCTTTAAATACATTTGTGATATCCTCTTCAAATTTAGTTAAATCTTCTGTTGAAACATCATCATCTTTAGATGAATCGTCATCATTATTATCATCTCCATCATCATCTCCATCATCATCCACAGAATCATCATTTAAAGAATCATCATCAGTAGTAGAATCATCATTGGTGGTAGAGTCATCACCATCATCCCCATCAGTGGAATCATCATCTATCGAATCATCATCCCCTGGTTTATCAACAATGGGATCATCTCCATCATCGCCTATTTTAACAGAATCTCCTGTACCCATTGGATCATCAAATCCACCTGTGGTTGCATCCGTTACGTTTGTCCTTCCCTCTGTGTCAGATTGAGCTTTCCCAATACCAATGGTATCAGCTAAAACTTCAAATCCACCAACAAAAGGAGCATCATTTTTTTCTGCCATTTTTAATTACTGTTTGTAGGTTTCTTATTTGCTTGTTTTCTTTTGATAGCAATTTCTTCTTGTTTCAATTGCTCATCTTTGCGATTCTTACGTTCAGTTTCATTTAACTGATTTCGCTTAAGGTTTATTTCATTTTGCTGTTTCATGGCATCAAGTTCTAATTTCTTAGCATCTAATTGCTGTTTGAAATCACTATCTCCACTTTCTTTTACTCCAGCATTAATCAATGCTACTTCTAACTGAGTTTCTGCTTTACGTATAGAATCTTCTTCTTTAATTCGATTCTCTTCAGCGGCTTTATCCATTTCTGCTTGAACTTCCATTTGCTGCATTTGCTGCTCAGCTTGTTGTTGTTCTTGCTGTAGTTTCATCCTTCTTTGATCTATATCATTTAATCTTTCTTTAATATCTGAAAGATTACCTGTAGTTAATACTTCTGCAGCTTCAGCAAGAGTTGCTCCATTTTGCATAGCAGGTTGTAACAATGATTCAATTTTTTGTAAGTTAAGATGTTCTTCAGTGGCATCAGTAGCAAATATACCTAAGTCTGCATATAAAAAATCATCCGTAATATCCATAAAAATACGAGCACCATCACTGTATAAGTAATGTAATTTCTTTTTACCAGATTTTTTCCATGCATGTTTAGCAGTATTTAACAACATATTTAATGCTGATCTTTTTGCTTTACCATGTTTCCAAAATAAAGGTTCAGTAATGTGACTAGATTGAATCACTGCCCTTTCTACATTACCTACTAATTCACGTTGTTGTATTGAACCTTGTCGTTGCTTAGATACTCCTGATAATTCACCAAGCATATCTTCTATTTTCATAAGTAGGTCTACATAACCTGCAATTACATTAGACATACCTAAATCTTGAGAAGAAATTTGATTAAATTGAGCAGGCTTTCCACCTTCTCGACCAGGTATATCCCAACCTTCTTCGTAAGGATTAATAAAGTTTACACCAACAGCAGATAAGTAATGTATCCATTTCTCAGGAGTAACACCCATAGATTTAGGTATTTGTGTAATATCCATATTAATCACACGCCCTTTATCTCTAGCAATCATTAACTCTAAACGATACCACAATACAATATACATATATTGTAATGGTTTCATTATTGCCACCAATGATTTATTATCTGAATTAGTATTACTATATATTACACCAGTATAAGGCAATTTTTGACGTTCCGGACTATCTATAGGTGTGTCTACATAATCTAAAGGTTCTATGCCAAAAAATACATCTTCTCCTGCACGATAACCTTCCCAAATTTGACCTACCCACTCCCACTCTATAACATCACCTTCTTGTTCTTTATAGTTTTCATCAACTTGAATAACTTCTTCATCACCATATTCATTTGTAATGGTAAGAAATCCTATCTTTTGATAAGATCTCCACACAACATGATATACACTAACTGCATTCCATTGACGTTCAAATGGGCTAGTGACACCAGTATCTGTGATGTTTAATCTGTAAGATACACCACCGCTTTCCATTGGTCCACTGCCAAAACCACCAACTGTATTTTGTTTTTCTAATAGTTTGTTTAAAGTTGTTTCGTCAAGTTTGTCATAATGAAGATCATTAACTTCTTCTACTGTCAATTCTTGTTCATACGCAAACCAATCTCCTTCTTCTATTACTTCAATATCACTATTACCATCGTAGTCTGCATTCATGGGATTCATGCGTTTTAATACAGGTTCCCCATTTACAATACCTACATAATATATTTCTTCTCCTGCAACCAAACCATCTTTCCATCCTCGCAATAATTCATCTTGTAAATCTAATTGTTCTTTTAAATACTTTAAGGCATGATTTGCTTGCCTTTCAGCATTAGTCCGATACGTAGACTTTAAATATTTTTCTATTTGAGGTGGCGTTTGTACTTCAAGATCTTCTTCGCCTATACCCAATTCTTGTAACATATATTGGGTAATCATTTGTTTTTTCTTTTCCTGCAATTGACTAACAGCTTCGTCATTAGTCTGTATTACTAAGTAGTTAAAAGGCCTCTTCGATTCTTCACCTATCAATAGGTCAACCTTTGGCCTAATAATATTAAATTCTTGAGGAGAGGCAGGAAATGTGTCACCTACTTCAAAGGGATCTACAATATACTTCAGGTCATCTTTGTTAAATTGACCATTGTATAAATCGTAGAGTATGGCCATATTATCCCTTCTATTTCTGGAACCAATTCTACCTTGTCCAATTCTACCTATAATACCATTTACGCATGCTTCACGCCAAGCCTTCGTTTTTTCACGTAAAGGCTTTTTCTGAGCAGGAAATGCTGAATTATAGTCTTTCATTTAAGCTAGCTTTAAAATTTATCTGTAAATAAAGGAGTAGAGAATAACATGTTTTCTCTTGACTCCTCTTTTTTTTGTTTTATATGTACATTAAACAATTCCCTGTTATATATTATAACCATCATAAATGCCATAACACGGTCAAAGTTACCAGTGTCATTATAATTTATGAGCTCTTCTAAAAGAGGTTCGGAATATATTTTTAAGATATTCGTTTGACCAGGCGCAAACTCTTCAATAAGATAATCCCTTATCGCACCTTCTCCAAACATTTTGATTTGTTCATTCATATGAATACCTTTTGCTCTTTCGACTTTTGAGTCTCTAACAATATCTTTAATTAAACCTGGCTGATCAGCAAGTAAAAACTCACAATGTTTACGCCTAAAATAATCAAACATACCTTTCTTTTCATTCTCATATAAAATAGTAGCATTATAATAAGTAGTTAATTTACGCACCATCTCATAAAAATCATCAGCACGATCTGGTCTACCTGTATATTCTGCTACTATCATATCGTGATATTTCTCGTATGTTTGAAAACGTTTATATATGAAACATGAACCAAGTGAGTTAGTTGTTGATTTATCATGGTCATATGGGTCAACACCTGCAATATATAGACCATGTTGAGGATCCTCGTCCGGATGCTCCCATATAACTATGGCTCCTGTTTTATCATCCCCTGGTTCTAACCTATACCTATTCAATGCTCTCAAGTTAGGATCTAATTCCCATCTCAATCTACCTTCACTGGTCCATTCTAAATAACCTACTTGTTTAAAATCAGATATTGATTTACTATTTCGTATCTCAGCTAAGTGAGACATCAATGCTTTCTTCGGAAATATGTTACCACTAATTTCCAGTGATGCTTCCATTGGATTGAATGGACGTTCTGCAATATATCTATCTACTGCATTCCTATCACTAGCATTATCTACAATTTCTTGACGTTTCTCTAAAGAATATTTCTTGGCTTCTGCAATATTTGAATTCCCATTCTCATCCATTAGAGGTATTGAATAATCTTTAGGAGTTGCCATATTGACATATTGTGGTACAAAGAAGCCACATGGTTTATCTGGATTACCATCATCCCATATGTTTTCAATCTCTAATGCATTATACCCTTTAGGCTCATAAAATATATCTTTAAGACCATCATAATCAGAACCTTCCTCACCACCAGTACCAAAGGCAATCATAAGCCCATAGGCAGATCCATCATCATTTTCTACTGACGGCCTGGCAATCTGCCAAGCTGTTTTTAAATTAGGAAATTTACCAGCTTCTTCCCATAATATTAATTTACCTCTTTTACCACGAGCTTTTTGCGGATCATTTTTTAGGGATATAGCCATTATTTCTGATCTATATCCTATCTCTAATTCTGTGCCATCCCCTGCTTTTTTTATTAAAGATGCCCGTTTGTGAGTTGATTGATCAACCTTCTGTCTCTTTTTTCCAAGACCAGTGTGCTCATCTATAAAAGACATCATTTCCCAAGCCTTAGTTATAAGACCATCTTTAACTAAGAATTCCATCTCTGATGCAATAGCATAAGATTTTGATTTAGGTAAACAATAATAATTCCTAATTAACATTGCCGCTCCCTTAAAGGAATAACCTGCACCCCTTTTTTTAAGTACAGCCAAATGTCTACCTTGTGTTTCTGCTTCTTCTATGGTATCAAAATAGGATCTATCGTAGTCATAAAACCAAGGAAAAGATTCTATTCTATCTTCTTTTTCTCTTTCTCTACCTAATCTGTCTTTATACTTTCTACGTTTGGTTACATTTATTCTACAGAAATTTAAGTAAAAATAAAAGTAGCCAGTGATGAATTCACCATCATCTGTGACATAACCATGTATGCAACGCTCTAATTGCTCTTTCCAATAATCCCTATACTCTTTTGTCCCTTTTGGAGCAGCAGTATATCGACCTGTTTTATCATACTCTATTGCAGCAGGTCTAAATTTATCGGCATTGTTTGTTGATTTTATTTCTACTTTATACATCTTCTCCGTAATCTATATCATCACTTGGTAATTCAAATGGATTAATTGTCACATTACCTCTAGCAGTACCACCATCTAATTGTTCTTTGAGTACTTGATCTTCTAACTTTTTCAATGACTCTACTATCTTACCGACAGAACCTAAATTTGATGCCAAGTCCCTAGCTGAATAAACTGGTTTCCCATTAACGTCTACATCATCAAAATTAACCTTTTCTTCGAAGTATTGTGACAATTTACTAGCTGCTACTTTAGCTGCTTTTAACAGTCTAGACGATGTAGTTTCTTTTATTTCAGAAAACTTATCTATTGCTTTTTGTAAGGTATCGTCTATCTTATAGTCAGAATTTTCTAGTATATCTTTCTTTAGTAGTTCCCCTTTAAAGAGTTCATCTAAATTCCCATACGGGTTTAAAATAGTATTATCACCTAAAAAAACAACATAAGACAATTCTTTATATGCCCTATGTTTATTTTTAGACTTATCTCTATCCCATATTTTTTTAAATGCTGGAACGGCTAAGAATTCTGGTTGAAATACAACCTGTCCACCTTCTATATCATACGCTCTCATCTGCTACATATTTTATCTTATCTCTAAATACTTTATGCATATCGTATATTTTATCATATTGTTTTGATTTAAACATATCTACAATATATTCTGTAAATTCATCTAAAGATTCGAAATTTTTTTTATATTCGACCTCGTACAATTGCTCAGCAAACATTATCAATTGATCATATTTTGGTTTAACTGTACTTGCTTTTGTACGACTGCCTCTATATGCAAAAACACCAAGTCGTTTAATACGTACTGGTGTATCGTCAGCGGGGTCGTTCATCACATCTCTAGTAAAGCGCAAGGGGTAGTACACTATTTCCTGTACTACCCGCTTGTCTAAACCATACTTAAAAGCTAGTTGTTCAATTATAGTATTTTGCCATTTCTTACTATACACTATACTTTTTTAATTTTTTGATTTTTCACTAGTCCACTCCCAATAGTTATATCTCTTTAGATATTTAAAAATACCAAATATATAACGATATGTTTTAGATTCAGTTACGTCTTTTATATAACCATCACCCGTATCATATTTTTTACCAATTTCTTCTCTCTTATCTACAACAGTACCAAAAAGTTTATTTGTAATACTATGATCTACTGTAGGTTCAGTCAACAGTAAAGGATACTTTTGGTATACTTTCTCTGTTGGATTATTTACGGTTTTATTATTTTTCCTCGCTTTGTTGCTCATGACATTTAAATATTATATTAAATTCTACAATACCTTCTTCATTAGGATTCATTATAAAGTATGGGTTTACTTCTGTACCACCATCTTCATTATCAACTAGTAGACCAACATTCCTCAACTTATAGATGTGTGCAACCAAGTTGGATTTGGCCATTTTTAATTGCTTTGTTATGATCCTACGATTATCTGTAGAAATTAGATCTTTGTGGTCGCCTTTAGTTTTTGGCTTCCAATTCCGATCCATCTCCATCAGTAGAAGCGCCAGTGTCGTCTCCCTTGGAGTTAGACTCAGGTGACCGTTCAGTGTCTTCAGTACTTCCTGATCCAGCTTCTTTATCGGTATTGTCTTCTGTAGTTCCATTTTCTTGTTTCTCCATTTCAGCTAATTCAGCACGTCTAAGTTCTTTGACTTCTTCACTTGATTCTTTAAAATACAAACGAAGTTTAGCCTTACAGGCTTCACATTCCATACTTACTTCTGCATTTTCAGCAGCAGGAACAGTATAGGATATGCCCCTTAGTCCTTCAGCAAGTTTATTCTCATGCCCACATTGGTTACATTGAAAATAAACATCAGCAAACTCATAACGCTCACCTGGACCAGTTGGCTCTTCTTTAGCCTCTGTTTGTGGAGCTTCCTTAGCTTCTGTTTTTTCCTCAGCTTCAACAGCTGGATTTTTTGTTTCTTCACTCATTATAAAAAATATTTTCTTTTTTGTAAATCATATAAAAAAGGGTTTTCTAGTGCAGAGTTTATTCCTTGTTTATAACCTGCACGGTATCCCTTATTATAAGTAGCCCTAAGATCAGATAAACTACTTTCTTTTTTCTCCAATGGTTTCTCATCTTTTACTTCAAAATAAACACCTGTGTGTTCATCTACATATTCAGCGTTGAAGTAAAATACTTTCTGTGTCTCAGCCTCATAGCCGTCACCTATCTCTGTATCATTAGCCTTATATACATAAAGCTCTTTATCCTCATCAAATACTAACTCTGTGCCTACAGGTAACCCCGTGTCTTCAGATATAACTTTAATGGTTTCTCTTTTCATTTTATTTCCCTTTTATCATTTCTTTATTGAACTCATCTGCTGCTTTTAACAATTCTCTTGCTAGTGCTGGTGTTATAGTCATTGTATAAGATCTATTTTTAACAATGAATAGACCATCTTTTTTCTTTGCTATTTCAGATATATCATCACCAAAACTAAATTCCTGTTCTAATGCAGACCTTGCCTTAACTATATCTTTTACCAGTACATCAAACTCTTCAACACTATAATCATTATTATATGTCTTTGTTGGTTCCTCCATCATTAAATCATATAAGCCTTCTGTCATAATTGTATTATATAAAAAAACGCCTCCCCCATGTATACGGGAGAAGCGCAAAAAGGTTACAAAAATCAATAACTTTTTTAATTATATTTAATACATAATCGTATTAAGATAATAAAAGAGTAGGAGAAAAGAGTCAGTTATCAAAAATATTGTACACATTAAATGTGTCCTCTGCATAATTAACAGCATTGCATTTGTGGCAATGACAACCATTTTCTAGATCATTTTCCGTAATAAAAGCAGCATAATCTTTGGGACCATGTTCCCTGTCTAAGGTTTTGTATAATGTTTCCCCGCATTCTATACACTCCATTGTAACATAATGCGTAAAGAAACCCCCTGACTCATTATTAACATGACCTATTGCTGGTTGTAAATGCATAATTAATTTTGTTTTATAACCTGTATGTCTTTAGATTGACAAGTAGGACACCTAGGTTGTTCAGTTTGTGAATTACCCCTGTACGGGCAATTATTACATATTATCTTATATTTATATATCATAAAAGCTTATTTAGCAAAAGTAACGAACTTCGTAACTCAGTCGCTCCGCTCCCTCGTCATAAATCAAAGATTTATTCTAACTTTTATAGTAAGCATGATTCCCCTCCTAAAGTTGATGCTTATACCTTTGCCCAACATCACTATCTTTTGTGACCTGAACCCAATTGTTCAGTAGCTAAATTATCTGATCCAACAATCTTCGGTGACAAGTCTACCTATGATTGAAGTTGATCCCCCTCTCGGTTTTCGTTTGGGCGGTCCTTTTAAATGATGGCTTAGATCATAAAAAAGGGCGTACTATATTGTACACCCTATTATACGTGAACCTTTTAAAAAGGTTACACTATTTCTAATTTATTTTATAAATTAATTTCCCATTCATCTCCATATTCTTCAGGGTGAATTAGACCTTCATCAAAACCATACATTAGACACTGTAAAATTTCTTCATCAATGTCTTCAACATCATAGGTTGGTTCTTGCATGATTAGACCTTCAATTACTTCTTCTAAATTATTGAATTCAAACTCCCTTGCATCATCAATATTCATTATACTAATTTTCGGCATATTTTCCTAGTATTTCAAATTTATTTACCATCTTAGTTTTAGGGATGAGGTCAAAGTCTGCCCCTGCTGTATCAGCTGCTAAGATAATCATACCCTCTTTATATTCATCTTCAGCACCATTAACTGATAGTACCTTATAGAATTGTATATAATATGGTTCTCTTTGTTTAACATCTTTAGTTTCCATCATAGGATCCTTTTCCTTCTCTTGACCTTCCATTGGTACAGGTAGTTTCCTTGTTACCGTATGTTTACGTACTTTCTCCCTAAGTACTAAAATCTTACCACTCGGGGGTACAATCCTCCCCGCATCTTCTACTTTCAGTTTATTAATCATAATTATAATTTTTATTCTTTAATTTTAGGCAATGACACATGCCCACAATGTTCACAATATGCTTGAGATAATTTACCTTCAACTTCATCAGGTTTAGCTACACGCTTTTCAGCTTGACAATCTGGGTTACCACATATTATAATACGTTCTTTCCTCATTTCTCTGACTTATATTCTTTTTCGATTACTTCTCGTCTGTGTTTCTTAG
>Ga0102937_1000253_pt1 | contig 23140 bp, 17 predicted proteins | sample SalPonR2_B_D1_MG_FD_78213 | JGI IMG/M metagenome (GOLD analysis project Ga0102937, IMG submission 78213) | Salt pond soil microbial communities from South San Francisco under conditions of wetland restoration - Salt Pond MetaG R2_B_D1_MG | ecosystem: Environmental > Aquatic > Marine > Intertidal... | reverse complement strand
CGACACGATCGTCGTCGACATCATGCCATCACCCTGCAGCGTCAGGTCCTTGGCGATCTCGACCTGCTCGGTGTACGAACCGGCGCCCACCTCGACCGTGCCACCGACCGGAGCGGCGTCCACGGCCAACTGAATGCTCATCGTCGGCGCCACGACGAAGTTCCCGTCACTGATCCGCTCGATCGTCGAGAACTCCGGCACCGGGGTCAGCGTGTCGTCGACGAAGGCCTGCGCGTAGGCGATCGCGTCGGCCTCGGTCTCCTTCACGAAGGTGAACTCGGGAGCGTCAGCACGGAACGCGGTGTTCCGGACGAGGTAGTCCCAGCCCGTCACCGTCACGTTCGTGTTCACGACACCGAACTCGTCCTCGATGTAGATGATCGGCAGGTTCGCGGCCGTGTCCGGGCCGACGTTCGTCGTGCCCGTGATCGTCACGTTGTCGCTGCCGCGGTTGTTGCCCATGCCCAGGTCGTCGGTCGCGAAGATCGCGATGCTTCCCCAGGCGTTGTTGCTGGTCGACGGGTTGTTGATCTGGACGTTGTGGCAGCCCGAGATCTGGATCCCGTTGCCAAAGCTCGCGTCCCGCGAGTCGACGTCGTTGATGACCACGTTGTCGAAGCCGTTGACGTCGATCCCCGCACGCCGCTTCGGGGTGGAGGTCGCGTCACCGAACACGGTCACGCGCTCGATGGTGATGCCGTTGACCACGGTCGGGCCCGGAGCCGGGTTGCCCTTGATGATGAAGCCCACCTCGGGACCCGTGCTGATCGACTGGAAGGTCAGATCCCGGATCGTGGTGTTGTCCTGGTTGGTGGCGAGCCCCCAGCCGGCACTGGACAGGTTGACCTCGATGATCGTGCCCGCTTCGCTCTGACCCTGGATGGTCACGTTCGGCGCGCTGACCTGGGCGGTGCCGGTGATCTCGTAGGTGCCGTCGGGTACGTAGATCGAGTCGCCTGCGGCGGCGTTGTCGACCACGAACTCGAAGTCGGTCTCGTTGGGACTCGGCACCGGTACGCCGTTGACCTCGATCTGAGCCTGCGCCGCCGGTGCCATCAGCGCGAGCATCAGCACGGCGGCGGTCAGAGTTCGGAGTTGGATTCTCATGGTGTCTCCAGGATCCTCCCGTGAGGGGTTTCGGGTTCATCGCTCCACGTGGAGCGCGCACGTGATGTGACCGCCGGGAAGGGTCACGAGGTGGGAGCCTCGTTCGGAGTGTGGCGCAGGTCCGTTCGACCGGATGGAACCTCCTCGGAAGTTTCGTTCAGCGAACGAGGACCAGGCGCGAGAGGGCTTCGCCGCGGGTCGTGCGCAGACGGGCGAAGTAGAGGCCGCTGCCGACGGTGTTCCCCTGCGCGTCGCGCCCGTCCCAGCGGACCCGGGCGGGTCCGGCGGGGAGGCGGCGGTCGAGCAGGGTGTCGACGCGGCGGCCGCTGGTGTCGAAGAGCACCAGCGACACGGGTCCGGGCTCCGGCAGGTCGAAGCGGAGTTCGGTGGCCGGATTGAAGGGATTGGGCACGGCGTTCAGCTCGAGAGGGCGACCGGCCGGAGGCGCGTCGGTCGTGGCGTTCACGGCGATCACCAGGAAGTCGTCGAAACGGGTCTCGACGAGTTCACCCGCGTCGTAGGCCTGGGTGCCGTCCGTGAGCGAGATCACGCCCCAGCCCGACGTGTCGAGGGCACGGAAACCGAGCGTGTACGTGCGGCCGGGGCCGGTCAGGGACAGGCCGGCGCACAGCACCACGTGGCTCACGCGCACGCGGCTCGAGTCGCCGTCGTCGCCGATGTTCAGGAAGCGCAGTCCGCAGGCCTCGGTGAACAGGGGACCCTCGCCGTTGGCGGGCGGATCCGGGATCACGGGCTCGAAGAACGTGGAATCGAACGAGAAGATCGCGTCGTAGCCGTTGAACGGATCGCCGGACTCGGTGACCTCGACGGACACCATCACGGTGTCGCCCGTGGCGAGCGACGTGCGATCGCCCACGAGACCGAAGGTCACGTCGGCGACGGCAGGCGGCGCCGCCAGGAGGACGATCAGGAGGGCGAGAACGGTCGGGCGTCGGGGGCGCACGACTCCTCTTCCGGTTCGGACGAAACGTCGGGACCGAGCGTATCCGTCGTTCGAATCGTAGAGCGCCGCTCAGAGGGTACGGATCGGCGCACTCGGGTGGGAGCCTCGAGTGCTCCGAGGGTGGCAGGTCGTTGCGCACCAGCGAAGCGACTAGATCCTAGACAGCTTCGGAGGCGCGCGTCAACCCGATCCGTCCGACATCACGTTCTTGTCGGGCGGAGACCGTTGGTGTTCGTGTCATCGGACCGCGTGAGTTCGAACAGAGTTCGCAAACGTGGGTTGGCTGCCTCACGTCTGTCCAACATCACGCTGAACACGGCCGGTGCGAAGAGGGGCCTGTACGCACGGTCGCCGGATTCCGCGGCGCGGCACGCGCCCAGGCACGCGTCAAGTCACGCGCCTAGGCCCGAGCCTGCCCGCGCAACTGGTGGATCCCGATGTACGCGGTCGGGATCACCACCAGCGTGATCAGCGTCGACACGGTCAGCCCCCCGATCACCGCGCGGGCCAGCGAAGCCTGGATCTCCCCGCCGGCACCGCCGCCGATCGCCAGCGGCAGCATGCCGAGCAGCGTGGTCAGCGTGGTCATCAGGATCGGCCGCAGGCGCAGCCGCGCCGCTTCGAGCACGGCGTCACGCACGCCCAGCTCCTGTTCACGGCGCATCAGGTTGATGTAGTCGACCAGCACGATCGCGTTGTTCACCACGATCCCGATCAACATGACGATGCCCATCAGGCTCTGCACGTTCAGCGAGGTGCCCGTCAACAGCAGCGTGGGCACCACCCCGACCAACGCCATCGGCACCGACAACATGACGATGAGCGGATCGAGGAAGCGCTCGAACTGCGCGGCCATGACCATGTAGATCAGGATCACGGCCATGGCGATCGACAGCAGGAAGTCGCGTCGGGCCTCCTGCTGCTCCTCGTACTCGCCGCCGTAGAGGATCGAGAAGCCCGAGGGTAGGGTCATGTCGCGCAGGCGGCCGCGCAGGTCCTCGATCACGTTGCCCAGAGCCGCGCCGCTCTCCAGGTTGGCGGTGATGTAGGTCACGCGCTGGCCATCGACACGATCGATGTCGGTGGGACTGCGCCGGCGTTCGGTCTCGACCACGCTGGACACCGGCATGGTCTGGCCGTTCGCGCTGCGCACCGACACGTTGGCCAGATCCTGGGTGGTGAGGCGGTCCTCGGCCTGCAAGCGCACGGTGATGGGGAATTCCTCGCCGCCCTCGCGGAACACACCCGCGCGGCCGCCGCCCACGTTGGTCTGCACGATCTCGGCGATCTCGCGCACCGACATGCCCAGGTTGGCCACCTTGTCACGGTCGATGATCAGGTTCTGCTCGGGACGCCCCTCGCGTCGACTCACGCGCGCGTCGGCGACCTCGGGGATGCCCTGCATGACCTGCACGATGTCCTTCGCGATGCGGTCGGCCAGCTCGAGGTCGTAGCCGCGCAGCTCGAGCTGGACGGCCGAGCCGTCCCCCGAACCGAACAGGCGGCGCAGCATCCACAGGCCGGACTGCGCGCGCACGCGGATGTCGGCGCCGGGGATCCGTCCCTGCACCCGACGGCGGATCTCGTCGGCGATCAGGTAGCTGTCGGTGTCGCGCTCGTCTGCGCCGAGCAGGGCGAGTTCCACCTCGGCGTCGCCGGGGCGGATCTCGATCGTCATGTTCTTCACCTGGTCCATGGGCGTGGCCTCCTGCACCAGGCGTTCGAGTTCGTGCAGGTACTCGTTGACCACGGCGATGTTCGTGCCCTGGGCCATCTCGAGCTCGACGTCGATCTCGTCGGCGTCGGTCTGTGGGGCCAGCTCCACCGGGAGCAACGGCCACAGGTAGATCGCGCCGGCGAGCAGGGCCAGGGTCAGGCCGAAGACCACGATCTTGTGGCGCACCACGTGCTGCATGCCGCCCGCGTAGGCGTTCTCCACACGGTTGAACCACGCGCCCACCCGCCGGTGCCGCACGGCCTGCGCGCCCACGGTGCCGGTGGCGCCTACGGTGAGCATGCGGCTCGACAGCATGGGCACCAGGGTCAGCGCCACGAGCAGCGAACACAGCAGCGCGAAGACCACCACCAGGGCCAGCTCGCGGAAGAGCATGCCCGAGATGGTCTGCATGAAGAGAACGGGCAGGAAGATCACCGACGTGGTGAGTGTCGACGCGATGATCGCGCCCGACACCTGTCTGGTTCCCACCAGCGCGCTCTCGTCGAGCGGTCGCCCGCGCTCGCGCTGGCGCACGATGTTCTCGAGCACCACGATCGCGTTGTCGACGATCAGTCCGATTCCCAGCGCCAGGCCGCCGAAGCTCATCTGGTTCAGCGTGAGCCCGTTGAAGTACAGCAGTGCGAAGGTGGCGATCAGCGAGATCGGAATGGACAGGGCGATGATGAACGTGGTCGATCCGTTGCGCAGGAACACGTACAGCACCAGGATCGCGAGCAGTCCGCCCCACAGGGCCGCCTTCTGCACGTTGTCGATCGAGTTCTGGATGAAGTCGCTCTGGTCGATGATCATCATCAACTCGATGTCGTCGCGCTCGGCATTGATGCGTTGCATCACCTCACGCGCCTCGGCGGCCACCGCCACGGTGTTCGCGCCCGACTGCTTGCGCACGCCCATGCGCACCATGGGCCGGCCGTCGATCTGCACCAGGCGCGAGACGTCCTCGTAGCCGTCGACCACCTCGGCCACGTCGCGCACGCGGATGGGCCGGCCGTCGACCATGGTGACGATGGTGTCGGCGATCTGGTCGAGCGACTGGAATTCGCCCTGCGTGCGCACGTACATGTCGCGCAGGCCCTCGCGCATGTCTCCGCCCGGCAGGGTGACGTTCTCGCGCCGCAGGGCCTCCTGCACGTCGGCCGCGGTCAGCCGGCTCGAGGCCAGACGATCGCGCTTCAGGCGGATCTGGATCTCGCGGTACACGCCGCCCCAGATGTCCACCGAGCCGGCGCCGGGGATCTGTTCGAAGCGCTGGGCGATCTCGCGCTCGAGGATTCGCGTGAGTTCCTCCATGTCGCGCTCGGAACGCGCGCCCAGGACCACCACGGGGAAGTTGTCGGGGTCGAACTTCCACAATCGCGGCGATTCGACCTCGGGCGGCAGGTCGTCGCGGATCCGGTCGAGCGCGGCGCGGACGTCGTTGGCCGCAGCGTCGACGTTCGTCCCCTGCGTGAACTCCAGGGTCACGCGGCTGCGCCCCTCCGACGAGCCCGAACGGATCTCCTCGACGTTCGGCACACCGGCCAGGGCGTTCTCGACCTCATCGGTGATGATCCGCTCGATCTCCTCGGGGCCCACGTTCGGATAGTTCGTGGCCACGGTGAGCTGCGGGTACTCGATGGGCGGCAGCAGGTCGACGGGCAGGAAGCGGAAGCCCATGACGCCCAGCACGATCACGATCAGGAACACCATGGCGGTGGCGATCGGGCGGCGGACGGCGGTCTGGGTGATCTGCATCGATTCGCCTCTCCGCGCTCAGTCCGACGCCGTGCGCTCGATGACCTCACGCATGAGGTCCTCGCGCTGCAGGCGTTGCAGGTGTTCCACGCGCTCCCAGCGGATCGGCCGCACGCGGGCCTCGGGGCTCTCGCCGTCGAGCAGGTTCTGCCCCATGGTCACCACCCACTGGCCCGGCTCGATGCCCGGGATGGCGGCCTCCATGTGGCCCTCGGCGATCGGAGGCGTCGGGACGAACTCGAAGGCGACCGGCTCGCTCAGCGGACCGGGACGCTCGATGCCCATCTCGTCGACGGGCACCTCGCCGAAGTCGTGGCCGGTGACGTAGACGCCCACGTTGCCGGTGGTGGGGTCCTCGTACAGGGCGCTGATCGGCACCAGGGTGGCCTGCTCGCTCTCGCCGTAGTGGATGTCGACGGTCACGAACATGCCGGGCTTGAGGCGGCGATCGGCATTGGGCATGTCGATCTCGGCCTCGGTGCTGTGCGCCACCGGGTGCAGGAAGGGCGAGATGCGCGACAGGCGGGCCTCGGCCGCCGCGTCGCCCACACGGACCACCGCGCGCTGGCCCTCTTCGATGTAGGCGAGCATGCGGTCGGTCAGCATGACCTGCACGCGCACGCTGTCGAGCTGGCCGATGGTGAACACCTGCGTGTTCGGGTTCACCAGCATGCCGACCTCGACCTCGCGGCTGCCGACCACGCCGGTGATGGGGGCGCGGATCACCGTCCGGGCGAGATTCTCCGCGGCCTCCTCGGCCATCGCCAGGGCCTGTTCGACCCGGGCCTCGGCGAGGGCGACCTCGGCCTCGGCCGACGCGGCGCGGGCCTCCACGGTCTCGAGTTCGGCCTGGCTGCCGAGTTCGCGTTCGTCGAGCGAGCGGGCTCGCTCGAGGGCCGAGCGCGCCTCCCGGACCTGGGCTTCCGCGCGCTGCAACTGCGCGAGAGCGATCCGGTGGTCGGCCCGCGCCTGCTTCAGGCGCTCGCGGACGTCGGTGTCGCGGATCCGCACCAGTGGCTGCCCGGCCTCGACCTCGTCGCCGTTCTGGACGAGGACGGCGGTCACCACCCCCGTGATCTCGGGCTGGATCGACACCTGGTTGCGGGCCTCGACCACCCCGCTCAGCCGCTGCGTCAGGGGCAGCGAGCCGTGGCGGGCCTCGACGGCCTCGACGGAGGGATACACGCGCGGCGGGGCTTCCTCGGAGGAAGTTCCATCACCACAAGCGCTTACGAAGACGAGGAGGAGGCCCAGCACGGCCCCTCGGATCGTGGACGAGATGGCGAGGTCCTTCTTGCAAAGGGGGATTGATTGTTCCAACAATGACATCGAACGTTTCGAACGGCCACCCGGCCTGGATGCCGCCGCTCCGAGAGGACTCCGATCGTGCCCCGTGTCGCCTACCTGAGCATGGATCGTCTGGACGGTTTCTTCGTCTACGACGCCCTCACCCACGAGCCCCTGGCCGCGCGGGGGATCGAGGTCGAGACGATCCCGTGGCGCCGTCCGGACGTGGACTGGGATCGCTTCGACGCCGTGGTCATCCGGTCGACCTGGGACTACCAGGACGATCCGGAGGCCTTCCTCGCCTCGCTGCGGCGGATCGACGCATCGGGGGCCGAGCTGTTCAACCCGCTCGAGGCGGTGCGCTGGAACCTCGACAAACACTACCTGCGCGATCTCCGCGAGGCCGGAGTGGCCGTGGTCGACACGCGTTTCGTCACCTCTCCGGGCGAAACCGACCTCGACCGGGCCTTCCGCAGATTCGGCACGACGGAGATCGTCGTCAAACCGACGGTGAGTGCCAACGCCGACCACACGTACCGTGTCCACGTCGACGACGCGTCCGCGATGCGGGCGGTGACCGCAGCCCTGCGCGGCCGCGACGCCATGATCCAGCCCTTCCTGCCCGCCATCGCGACCGAAGGGGAGTTCTCGCTCTTCTACTTCGACGACGCCTACAGCCACTCGGTCCTCAAGACCCCGGTCGAGGGGGACTTCCGGGTGCAGGAGGAGCACGGTGGGCGCTTGGCCGCGGTCGAGCCCGAGCCCGCCCTGCGCGCCGCCGCCGATCGGGCACGGACCGCCCTGCCCGGCGATCTGCTCTACGCGCGCGTCGACTTCGTGCGCACCGGCGGCGGCTTCGAACTCATGGAGGCCGAGCTGATCGAGCCCTCGCTCTACTTCGAACTCGACGAACGATCCGCCGGACGGTTCGCGGCGGCTCTCGCGCGGCGGATCGGCGGCACGTCGTCAGCGCCCTAGAGGGTCTCGATCACCAGCCAGTTCTCGATCCGGTCCTCGATCTCGCGTTCCGGTGAGACCAGGACCAGGTCGTAGGGCCAGGCCACCCGCCAGTGATCGCCTTCGGGCAGTCGGCGGGCGTCGAACAGTACGCGGATCTCGTCGTTCATGTCGTGCGGCTGCACTGCCGTCGACCGGATCGTGCCGTGCCACGTACGCTCGCCGATGCCTTCGATCAGTCGGGTCATCTCGTCCGCGGTCGGCACCCGCTCGGACGGTTCCAGCGTCATGTGCTCGTGGGGCTCGAGGTGGCTGCGGCTGTCGAGCACCCATTCGACGAGAACGCCGCCACAGGTCGCCGGATCCTCGATCGTCACGTGGGGCATGCCAGCCGGTGCGACCTCCAGGGCCACGCCCTGCGGCTCGAAGGCCGGATCGCGCATCACGTGGATCTTCAGGACGGCGTTCGGGTGCAGGTCCAGGAGCGACTCCGAGAACACGTCGTCGTACGCGCGGGACATGGCGGACCTCCTCTGCCTCGGGGGCGAGGGCCCGTCCGGTCGGGGCCCGGCGGGCCCGCATTCACCATTTGAACACGTTTCGAAGGCCGAGTGTGCCCGCAGCGACTGATCAATTGGCATCAGGCGTCGTATCCGCCGTCGGATCGGGCGATTCCGTCATCTGTCCCACGGTGAGGAAGCGCACGCCGTCGGCGAGCAGCTCGTCGGTGAGGCGATCGACCGCCTCGAGCGTGTTCGCCCGGCTCACGCCGTCGCGCCAGCCGCCGTCGTGGAAGATCAGGATCGCGCCGTCGGTCAGGCGCGGACGGACGCGATCGAGGATCACGTCGACGGGAGGCTGCCGCGAGTCGCGCGGATGCACGCTGCCGATCACCGGCACGTAGCCCAGTTCGTCGAGATGGTCGAGCGTGCGGTGCGAGAACCACCCCATGGGAGGCCGCAGGAATCGCGGCTTCTCGCCGGTGATCGCGCGGATCGCGTGCTCCGCACGCAGGACCTCGCGGCGGACCAGCCTTCGGGGCAGCAACGGCAGGGGCCAGTGGCTGTCGGTGTGGTTGGCGAGTTCGTGGCCTTCCTCGTGCGCGCGGCGCGCGATCTCGGGATGCCGTCGCACCTGGCGCCCGAGGACGAAGAACGTGGCGGGAACGTTCTTGCGGGCCAGGATGTCGAGCAGCTCCGGCGTGTTCCGCGGATTGGGCCCGTCGTCGAAGGTCAGGGCCACGCAGCCCTCGCGCTCGGGGACCGAACACAGGAACAGTTCGCTGAGGTAGCGCTGGACCGGTTCGACGTGCAGCAGCGAGGGCATCAGGCGTGTCCTTCATCTTCGTGGCGGGATTCGGCGACCGGTTCGGTGGTACGCCCGGTATGGGCCAGGTGTTCCTCGAGGGCCGCGTCCATGGCCCGGATGATCTCACGCCGCAGGTCGAGCACCCGCTGCACCACCAGCCGCCGGGTACTCTGCAGGTAGGCCCAGCGCAGGTGGCGTCGGCGCCGGACCAGGCTGCCCACGTACCAGCGCGTGAAAATCCCCGCCGGTGGCAGACTCGCCATGAAGAGGATCTGTCCCACCGTGCCGAAGTGCTCCAGCGCGAAGGCGAACCAGGCCGCGTAGAAGGCCACGAACAGCACCGTTCCCACCAGTAGCTGCGACCAGTGGATCTTGGTGAGGTCGCGGGTGATCATCCGTGCGACGATTCCCGTCAGCTTGTACGGGATGTAGTTCCACAGGGCACCCCATGCCGCCACCGGCAGGCCCAGGACGAACACCACCGCCAGGCGCACGGCCTCGCCGCGGAAGCTCGACGGTTCGTCGCGCACGATACGATCGGGCAGGCGGAGCCGGTCGAGTCGTCGGTGGTACTCGGCCAGCAGCTCCTTCACGTTCCAGATCACCTCGGGCCGGATCCGGTAGAAGTGATCGGTGGCCCGGGCGATCTCGCGCGACAGCTTCAGCTCGCGTTCGAAGCGGCTGTGGCCGGGGATCTCCAGTCCCTCGCGGGCGAGCAGTTCTCCCGCGTACACGCGCTCGACCTGCCGGACCAGATCGTCCAGTTCCTGGCGCCGCACGTCGACCACCTGGTGGCGGATGCGTTCCTGCAGGCGGTCGGTCAGCGCGTGGACGGTGGGCTCGGGGTCGACGCGGTAGTCGTCGGCCACGTCGCGCACCACGATCGGCTCGCCGAAGGTCACGAGCACACGGCTGCGGAAGTTCAGGGCGCTCTGGAAGCTCAGTCCCACCGGGACGATGGTCACGCCCAGCGAGAAGTCGTGGTGGTCCTCGGTCTGCAGGGCGATCCGCACCGTTCCCGTCTTGAAGCGCTGCACGCGCCGTTCCTGCGCGCTGGTGCCCTCGGGGAAGATCCCGATGCAACCGCCGTGGGCCAGGACGTCTCGGCAGGCGGCGAAGGTCTGCTCGTTGCGGGTGCGCGCGTCCTGCACGTCGGTGGACCGGTGCACCGGGATCGCCCCTCCGCTCTCGAGCAGGAAGCGCAGGACCGGGTTCGCGAACAGCCCGCTGTGCGCCACGTAGTGCACGATCCTCCGCGAGGCGAGGCCCAGGATCATGGCGTCGGTGATCGACTGCGGATGGTTGGCGGCCAGGATCACCGGCCCCCGCGCCGGCACATTCTCGGCCCCGACGACCTCGATCCGGCGGAAGTAGACGCCGGCGATCAGACGCGCCAGCGTGCGCAGGAAGGGATACAGGACGGGTCGACTCACACGGACCACCGGGCTCGCGGCATCGGAGGACGAACGCCGCGAGCATAGCAGATGTCTCGGTGCGGACCGGACCTCAGGGCGTGGCGGGGCGACGGATCGCGCCCAGGACGTGGCGTACCAGCAATTCGTCGAGCGTGCGGGTCATGCGTCCGCGTCCGCCGGGGCCGAGATCGGCGGTGGTCACCACCACCAGGCCGGGTTCGGGCAACACGAAGATCCGTTGCCCGCCGTGACCCCAGGCGTAGTGCACCGGAGTCCCCGCGATGCGTCGGTACCACCAGAAGTAACCGTAGCCGAAGCCGTTCCAGTGCGAGCGTGTCCGCGGACGCCAGGCCCGTTCGACCCAGCCGGTGGGGAGCACGCGCCGTCCGTCGTACTCTCCGCGGGCCAGGTGCAGCCGCCCGAAGCGGAGCATCTGTCGCGGTGTCATCGACAGGTTGTTGCCCCCGAAGTCGTGTCCCTGGGGATCGCGGTCCCAGTGGACGCCCTGCACCCCGATCGGTCCGAACAGATGGCGGGCCGCGTACACGCTCGGTCGCACGCCGGTCGCGCGTTCGAGGATCACGCTCACCAGGTGCGAGGCACCCGTGCTGTAGCGCATCGTCGTGCCGGGTTCGAACTCCATGGGCATGCGCAGTTGACCGCGCACCCAGTCCGAGCCGGCGACCCAGGCGCCGTAGTTGTAGAAGCTCGTGGTCTCGAGTCCGCTGCGCATGGTCAGCAGGTCCTCGAGCGTGATGCGCGCGCGGGGGTCGTCCTCGAGCAGGTCGGAGTGTTCGGGGAACCACCGCGCGACGGGTGTGTCGAGCGGCGGAAGGTCGCCCCGGTCGAGCGCGATTCCCACCAGGGCGGCGAGCACGCTCTTCGACACCGACTTCACGTTCTCGACGCGGTCCGGGCCGCCGCCACGCCAGTAGCCCTCGGCCAGCACCGAGTCGCGATCGGCGATCACGATCGAGGTCAGCGGCGGATGATCGTTCCCGAAACGCAGCGCCGACGAGAAGTCGACGTGGCGTGGATCGGTCCACACGTCCACCGTGGGCGCGGCGGAAGCGGGCGCTGCGGTGAGCGCGAGCAAGAGGACGGTGGTGACGAGGCGCAAGGTGGACGTGGGGGAGGCAGGCGAGGATTGTACGTCGTTCGCCTGCCTCCGGGTTCCCGGATGCGCTCGCTCAGTCGGTCTCGCCGGAGACGAGATCGGTGACGGTCCGCTCGATCGCCGACAGCTCGGTCCAGAGTTGCGACAGGGCGATGGTCCCGTCCTGGTCGATCACGAAGGCCGCGTTGGGCGCGGTACCGTAGGTGCACCACACGGGGTTCGTGATGGGGTCGGGCGGGGCGGAGTCGATCAGCATGAGCGGATCGTTCGCCATCTGGTTGAGGATTCGCTGGGCGTGGGACCGGCGTTCGGACCAGGTGTAGGCCTGACCGACGTCGCCGTAGGCGGTGCCGGTGCCGTCGGGGAGCTCGTCGTCGGTCCAGCGGGCGTAGGGCGTGGGGTCGGGCAGGGCCGGGTGCGCCTCGATCGTGTACACGTGGACGATGTGCACGGCTTCGTCGAAGCGGCGGCCGTCGGGGAGTTCGCGCATTGCGAACTGGTCGAGCTCGGGCACGCGAGCCATGTAGATCGGTCAGGTGAAACTGCCGAGCACGAGGAGCACGGGCCGTTCGTCCAGGAGTGTGGCGAGTGAGCGTTCCTCTCCCGCCATGTCGCGGAGGGTGAAGTCGACGGCCGGCTCGCCACTCCGACGGAAGATCTGGATCTCGGCCGCGTTGCCGCGTCCGAAGTCGCGCTCGGGCCAACCGAACGATCCCTCGGTGAGATGCGTTTCGTCGAGAAGGTTCTCGGGCCACTCGGTGGTCGGATCCTCGCTGCCCGGATCCTGCGGGTCGTCGGGCAGGGATGGGTCGTCGTCACCGCCGGGATCCTCGGTCACGGGAGGATCCGTCGTGGTCGTGTCGGGGCCCGTCGGGTCGTCACTCGAACAACCCGCGAGCCAGATCATCGAACACAGGAGCAGGATGGCAGCGGTGCGGACGGTTGCCGCGGTGTGCATACGGTCGGGAGCCTTTCGTTCGTCGTCTTCGTCGTCCCCATTGTTGACTACGAACGAAACCGACCTCGACAACAGTGTGATTCGGTGAGACGACCACCCGCTCGTCCCACGAGGTCGCGAGCGCGCGATGGTGCGACGTTCCACACCGTGGTGCGTGTTCCTACGAAGGCATGAGGGAATTCCGCATCATTCCTGCGCCTCGTGCTCTGCCTCGTCGAGCCGATAACGGCGGATCTTCGTCTGCAGGGTGCGTCGGCCGATTCCGAGCGCGACCGCGGCACGCGTGCGGTTGCCGCCGAAGTACCTCAGTGCGCGCGCGATCGCGACACGTTCGGCGGTTTCGAGGGTCATGACCGTGTGGTCTCCTTGGTGGGGGGAACTCGGGAGCAGACGGTCGAGGTGCCGTGGCAGGATCACCGGTGCGTCGAACACCACCAGTCGTTCGGCGAGATTGCGGAGCTCGCGCACGTTGCCCGGCCAGTCGTGGGACAGCAGTCGCGTGATCGTGGCATCGGCCAGCGTCGGGGGTCGAACGGCCAGACGCAGAGCAGCCCGGCCGAGGAAGAAGCCGAGCAGAGCGGGAAGATCCTCCAGGTGCTCACGCAGAGGGGGGACCTCGATGGTCAGGACTTCCAGGCGATAGTAGAGATCTGCACGGAAGTGGCGCTCGGACACCCGCTCTTCGAGCGGTTGGTTGGTGGCGGCCAGCAACCGGGCACGGTTCCGTTGTGCGCGCGGCGATCCGACCCGATGGAAGGACTGGTTCTCGACGACGCGAAGGATCTTGGCCTGCAGGCCGAGATGCAGGTCTCCGATCTCGTCGAGCAGGAGCGTGCCTCCGGCCGCGGACTCGAAGAATCCTGCGTGGTCGGCGATCGCGCCGGTGAACGCGCCCCGCACGTGCCCGAAGAACTCGCTCTCCATGAGTTCGCTGGGCACGGCTGCACAGTTGGCCACGACGAAGGGTCCGGTCCGGCGGGCCGACTGGCGGTGGATGGCCCGCGCGATCAGTTCCTTGCCCGATCCCGTCTCACCGCGCACGAGGACGTTGACGTCGGTGCGGGCTGCGTCGCGCACCTGTCGCATGACGCGGGCGAGGCCGCGATCGGCACCGATGATCTCGGGGTCCACGACACAGGCTCCGATCCGCCCCGCACGATCCGAAGAAACCCCCAGGGCGTGCCGGCGCAACGGTACGTCTGCACCACGGATCGTCGTGGTCGACCGCGCAGCAAGAACGCATCGATGCGCAGGAAGTGCGCACCGGGCCGTCACGGAGGGGGCACCGGGGAGGCGGACCCATTGTGCGCACACGACATGTGGAACGCGGCCGCGCGGGCACTCGATCGGGCACGGCCGATGCCGTGGAGTCGGGGTCCCCGCGTCCGGTGCCGAGGGCCTCGTCTTCCACTGGTCCCAGACATCGCCGATGGTACCGGACCCCATTCGAGGAGCGCCCGATGTCCACACAAGGATTCCGGATCCGCGGGATCGTTCCGGGGCGGACACGCCCGGTGCTGGCCGCGGTTCTGACGACCGTTCTCTGCTTCTTGATCCACACCGGTGCCGATGCGTCCCTGCGCCGGTTGCACGTCGTGTGGGAGGACACCTTCGTCGACACCAGCGCCCGTGGCTGGGAGCTCGAGTCCTACACCCGTGGCGACATGATGGTCGTCACCGACGATCCCGGCGATGCCGTCAAGGTGGCCGGCGACGGCTACTTCCTGCGAGGAGAAAGCCCGAGCCACGACAACGGGGCCGGATTCCGTGCGACGTCGCCCACCTTCGACCAGATGGGTGTCGACATCGGCGAACCCTACTCGATCCACTTCGAGTATCTCCTGCCCCGGCAGGAGGCGTGCTGGACCTACGCCCTGGCTTCGAACCACGTGTCGCTGGTGGTCGCCACCTGCGACGTCGCGGCCGAACGGGGCTGGCTCGTTGCCGTCGACGAGTTGGCGGGAACGGAGGTGCCGCTGGGTCCGATCACGCTGGGTGCGTGGCACGCGATCGACGTGCTCGTCGAGCCCCGTCCCCTGCACCTGGGGGATGGCGTCGCCGACCTGACCGTTCGGGTCGACGGCGCGGTCGTGGGCCGGGTGCGGCGTCGAGAGAACATGGGATTCGACCGTCTGGTCTTCCAGGACCTGCCGGCGCGCATCGCCGACGCCACCGACCCTCCCGCGCTGTCCGGCTGCTTCGGCGGCGGCTGCTGGGACGACGTCCGTCTGTCGGTGCAGGTTCCGGCCGAAGGGTCCGAGCCCCGTGATCTGAACTTCCGCATGGAACCCAACCCCTTCAACCCCGTCACCACGCTTCGCTTCGAACTGCCGGAAGCCCTGCACGTGCGTGCGGTCGTCTATGCCCTGAACGGACGGCGCGTGGGAACGGTGTTCGAGGGATGGCTCCCCGTCGGGCCGCAGGTTCTGCCTTGGGACGGCACCGACTCCGACGGTCGCGCGATCGCCAGCGGGACCTACTTCGTGCGGGTGCACGCCGGTGATCACGTCGTGGTCCAGCGGGCCTCCGTGGTCCGCTGAGAGCCGAGGCCGGCCACGAGCGGAGGTGCCCCACGCCCGACCCTGTCCACTTCGTTCGACCGCCGGTCGGGGCCCCGTGATGCGCGACGATCGCGGGGCCTTCTCGTCCAGGGGCTGGGCGCCTGCGCGTCGGCACGGTACACTTCTGCGATGAACGACGACCGCGACCGCAAGACCGACCTCGGAGGCATCCGCGAACGCATCGATTCGATCGACGCGCGGATCCACGAACTGATCGCCGAACGTGCCCGTCTGGCCCAGCACGTGGGCGTGACAAAGCGCGAAGAGGGCACCGTGGCCTTCTTCCGGCCCGAGCGCGAGGCCCAGGTGCTCCGCGCCGTCGTCGAGCGCAACCGGGGACCGTTGACCGACCAGGAGATGGTCCGTCTCTTCCGCGAGATCATGTCGGCCTGTCTGTCCCAACAGGAACCGTTGAAGGTCGGATTCCTCGGCCCCGACGGCACCTTCTCGCACCAGGCCGTGCTCGAGCACTTCGGGCACTCCTGCCGCGCGTTGCCCATGGCCACGCTCGACGAGGTCTTCGGGGCGGTGCAGAGCGACGACGCCGACTTCGGAGTGGTGCCGATCGAGAACAGCGCGGCCGGCGTCGTGAGCCACACGCTCGACCTTTTCCTGGGGTCGCCGCTGAACATCTGCGGCGAGGTCCACATGCGCATCCGTCAGCATCTGATGGGTGCCATGGAACGCCTCGACGAGATCCGGCGCATCTGCGCCCATCCGCAGTCACTGGCCCAGTGCCGGGCCTGGTTGCGGCAGCACCTTCCCGATGTCGAGCTCGAGCAGGCGAGCAGCAACGCGGCCGGGGCACGCCGCGCCCGTGACGAGAGCGGGACCGCGGCCATCGCACCGGCTGCCGCGGCCGAGATCTACGGGCTGCGTGTCCTGTTCGACTCGATCGAGGACGAGAGCGACAACACCACGCGCTTCCTCGTCGTGGGACGGGATCTTCTCGAGCCGAGCGGCGCGGATCGCACCACGCTGCTGCTGAGCGGTGCCGAGACCGACCAGAGCGGGTCGCTGCACTCGCTGCTCGAGCCCCTGGCGCGTCACGGCGTGAACATGACCCGGATCGAGTCGCGTCCCTCGCGCCGCCGGTCCTGGCACTACGTGTTCTTCCTGGATCTCGACGGTCATGCCTCGGACCCGCCGGTGGCCGCTGCCCTCGCCGAGCTCGAGGAGCGCGCCGACCTGTTCCGGGTCCTGGGCGCCTACCCCAGGGCCGTCCTCTGATCGACCGCCGGCCGTGGGCCTGGTGTGCGCCTTGCAAACGCCTCTCTTCCGAAGTCACGATCGGTGCGCGGGCTCCCCGCACACGGGTGTACGAGCGGGATCGGCGGCATGGCCCTCCATTTTCCACGGTACGATTTCACCCCCCACCGCGGCAGCATGTTCCTGCTCGCGGCGTTCGTCGCGGTGGTCGGGCTCGACCTGTCCGGTGCCCTGGGCTCCGAGTCCGGGGTCGTGTCGACCTTCGCGTCGTCGATGCTGCGTCTGGCCACCGTCGTCCTGCTCGTGCGGGGCTATCGGGGATTCCGTGACGGCCGATTCCTGTTGCTGGCCGGGGTCTTCCTGCTGGCCGGTCTCCGGCAGTTCCTCAGCGGGATGTACCGGACCGGGCTCGAGATCCCCGGCTTCGGCGCGCTCGGGCCGGAGATCCCCGGATACCTGGTGTCGATCCTCGGCCTGCTGGCCGCGGTCCATCTGGTCGAGGTGTACCGCGCCGCGCGCGAACGCGAGGAATTCCAGCGCCGCCTCGAGGTCGAGAACGAGCGCTACCGGGGGATGTTCGAGGACAACACCGCGGTGAAGCTGCTGATCGATCCCGACGACGGTCGGATCGTCGACGCCAACGGTGCGGCGGCGGAGTTCTACGGCTGGAGTCGCGACGAACTGCTCCGCCTGCACATCCAGCAGGTCAATTGTCTGGCGCCGGCACAGGTCGAGGCCGAGATGCGGCGGGCGCGTGCATCGGGGCAGCATTGCTTCGAATTCCGCCACCGTCGGGCCGACGGCTCGATCCGCGACGTCGAGGTGCATTCGAGTCCGCTGCGTGTCGACGGGCGAGACCTGCTCTTCTCCATCGTGTTCGACGTGACGACCCGCAACGAAGCCGAGGCGGCCAACCGCCGGCTGATCGCGGCCTTCGAGGAACAGTCGCGCATGCTGGCCGCCGCTCGCACCGACGCCGACCGTGCCAACGTCAACAAGAGCGCGTTCCTGGCGAACATGAGCCACGAGATCCGGACGCCGATGACGGCGGTCCTGGGCTTCGCCGAAGCACTCGAGGATCCCGAACTCGAGGAATCGGAACGACGCGAAGCCGTCGCCACCATCCTCGACAGCGGCAACTACCTGCTCGAACTCGTCAACCAGATCCTCGACCTGGCCAAGGTCGAGTCCGGCAAGATCGAGATCGAACGGCACCCGATCGACATGGTGGCCTTCCTGCGCGGTCTGCGCGGACTGCTCGCCGGTCGCGCCCAGGACGCGGGCCTGGATCTGGACGTCGTGAGCGCCTCGCCCGTTCCGGAGCGGCTCACGGGGGACGAACTCAAGATCCGCCAGATCCTCGTCAACCTGCTGGCCAATGCGATCAAGTTCACCGAAGACGGAGGCGTGGTCCTGCGCGTTTCCTTCGACGAGGCGACGGAGTCCGTGGTCTTCGAGGTCGAGGACACCGGCCCCGGGATGAGACCGGCGGAGCTCGAGTGCGTGTTCGAGCCCTTCGAGCAGGCGTCGAGCGGGAAGAAGGGTGGCGGAACCGGCCTGGGCCTGCCGATCTCGCGTCGTTTCGCCGAGGCCATGGGCGGAACGCTGCACGTGGACAGCACACCCGGGCAGGGATCGGTCTTCACCCTGACCCTGCCCGTGGTGCTCGAGGAGGGTGGGGATCGGTTGGAGTCGGGCTGGACGCTGGACACCGGTCCCCCGTTGGTCGAGACGACCGATCCCGCCGACCGGACCGATCCCGCCGAGCCAGCCGTCGCCGACTCCGTCGAGGCCCACGTTCTGGTCGCCGACGACGTGGTGGCGAACCAGATGCTCGTCCGCCGTCTTCTGGAGCGTGCCGGTGCGCGGGTCGTGACGGTGAGTGACGGCCAGCAGGCGATCGACGCGGTCCGCGACGCGCATGGCCGCGACGATGGTTTCGACGTGGTCCTGATGGACGTCCAGATGCCTCGCATGGATGGCCTGGCCGCCACCGCGGTCCTCCGCGACGAGTTCCCCGCGCTGCCCGTCCTGGGTCTGACCGCGGGGGTGACCACCGCCGAGCGCGAAGCCCTCGAGGCGGCGGGAATGCGCGAGTGGTTGTCGAAGCCGTTGCAGCGCGCGGAGTTGGTCGAGCGCGTGTGGTCGTGGACCACGACCGCGGACGCCTCGACCGACACGATCGACAGCGCCTGAGTCGACCGCGGTCCCGTCGCGGCGGAGACCACGGTTTCCGGCTATCCTGGAATCCTTCCCGACCCCGGACTCCGACTTCCAGCAGGCCGTCTTCCATGTTCATCCTCGACGAACCCTACGTCTCGCCGCAGCTGCGGCGTGCGGCGACCGACCTCGGTGCGCCCGTCCTCGACAATCGCTGTGCTCGGCGCGAACTGGACGGCGTCGGACTGGTGGCCGACGACGCGTTCGCGGAACACTACCTCCGTTCGGACCGGCCCCGTCTGTACACGAACTCCGAGAACTCCCTCGGATGGATCCGTGAACACCTGTCCGGAACCGACCTCCCGGCGCAGGTCGAGGCCCTGAAGGACAAGGTCCGCTTCCGCGAACTCCTGGCCGATCTCGACCCCGACTACCGCTTCGAGCAGGTACGGCTCGAAGCGCTCGACTCCGTCGATCCCACGTGGTTCGGTGGGCCCTTCGTCGCGAAACCGGCGGTGGGCTTCTTCAGCCTGGGCGTGCAGATCGTCGAGGATCCACGCGACTGGCCCGCGGCGGCCGGCCGTCTGCGGGACGCCGGGGAGCGCTTTCGTGGGCTGTACCCCGACGCCGTGCTCGAGCTCGATCGCTTCGTGCTGGAGCAGGTGATCGAAGGCGACGAGTTCGCCGTCGACGCCTACTACGATCGCGACGGCGCGGTCACGATCGTGAACGTGCTCGAGCATCCCTTCGCCCACGGCGCCGATGTCAGCGACCGGGTGTATCGCGTTCGCCCTGCGGTCATCGAACGCACCCACGACCTGTTCGTGGAGCACCTCGGTGAACTGGGCAGACGGGCCGGACTGCGCGACGTGCCGATCCACGTGGAGTTCCGGATCGCCGCCGACGGCACGGTGCGTCCGATCGAGGCGAATCCCATGCGCTTCGGGGGCTGGTGCGCCACCGACATCGCGACGCACGGCTGGGGACTGTGTCCCTACACCACCTTCCTGCGCGACGAACGACCCGATTGGACGCGCCTCTGCGAGGAAGGGCAGGGCTGGACCACGGCCCTCGTGGTGGCCGACCTGCCGGCGGATCTCGATCGCACCCGTGTGACGTCGATCGACTACGAGGCCTTCGCCGCGCGTTTCAGCCGTCCTCTGGAGCTGCGTCGTGTGGAGGACCCGAGGCATCCCGTGTTCGCCTTCCTCTTCGTCCGGGTGCGCGACGACGAACTCGACCAACTCGATGCCGTTCTCCACGCCGATCTGACCGAGTACGTCCGACTGGGCTGATCGCCGTCGGGGATCCCCCCGGACCGCTCTGCACGATCACCCCGTGGGGGCGGGGTCCCGGTGCGTCTAGCGTTCTCGTGGCAAGAGGTGGCGGAGTTCCGCCGCCGCGACGCGTCTGCGAGGAAGCATGACCATCACCGTGACCCTGGGCGAGATCGCCGTCCTCGTGATCGCTGCGGCCCTGGTGTTCGTGGCGATCGCGATCGTGCGGACGGCTTCGCGGTTGCAGACCACGCTGGCCGAGGTCGACGAGACCCTCCGCCGTCTGCGGCCGAGGACCGAGAGGGTCCTGGAGCGGACCGAGGACGAGCTGGCCCGTCTTTCGATCGTGTCGCAACGCCTGGGCAGCATCAGCCAGCACGTCGACGAGGTCACCGGCAACGCGGCCGAAACGGTGAATCCTCTGATCGACGACGTCGACCGGCTGCGGCGTTCGACCGATCACGTTCTGGCCGCCGTGAAGGGTGCCCAGGCCACGATCCATGCCTTGCGAAGGGACCGTTCGGAATGAGTGCCTCCGACCCGAATCCCCGACCAGAGAGGACCGCCATGAGCAAGGAGAACACCGCGCTCGCCTTCGTCGCCGGAGCCCTGGCCGGAGGCATCACCGCGCTCCTGTTGGCCCCGCAGAGCGGCCGGGAGACACGAGCAGTCGTGCAGGACACGGCCCGGGACTCGGTGGAGCAGGGACGCGAGAAGGTCGAGCACGCCGCGAACACCGCAGCGGAGCGGACCCGCGAGGCCGCCGAGTCGGTGGCCGATCGGACACGCCATGCGAGCGAGACCGTGGCCGAGACCGCCTCGCACGCCACCGACACCGCCCAGGACCGTGTGGAAGCCACGCGCGAGGCCTTCGAGGCCGGTCGCGAGGCCTACGCCGAGGAACTGCGGCGCCGGCAGGAACAGGAAGCGAAGGCCTGATCGCAGTGACGCGGACGGGGCGATGTCAGGGGTGCCCGTCGGGCATGCCGATCCGGGCACCCATCGACAGGGGTGACATCGTCTCCGTCCGCGTCCATTCCTACTTCGCCAGGATCACGCGCTGGACCTCGATCGATCCCAGCGCCGCCAGCCGGACCAGATAGACTCCACTGGCCAGAGCGCCGCCGTCGAACACCGCTCGGTGCGAGCCTTCGGCGAAGCGTCCTGCGCGCAACGTCACGACGTGGCGTCCCCGCAGATCGAACACCGCCAGATCCACGTGCGCGGCCCGTGCGAGGTCGAAACGGACTTCCGTCCTCGGATTGAACGGGTTCGGACGCGCCGTGTGCAGGGTCACCGGACCGCGGGGCGCGGCGGGAGCATCGACCGTCGTTCGTCGCACCTCGTGGAACTCTTCGAGCGTCACCGTGTCGTCGCCGTCGCCAGCCGGCGCCTGGCCGACGAGCGAGGCGCCATCGTCACTTCCGTAGCGCAACGCAGCCACGTGGAAGGCGGTGGGGACCGTCCCTCCGAACTCCGCGGCCAGATCGATCCGTGCCTCGAGCACCGACCCGCTGGTCACGTCGGCGTCCCCCTCGGCGTCGAACCATCCGCACCAGCCGTTGCTCGCCTCCGCCCCGGCGAAGGCACTCCACCGGGGCACGGTGCCGGACTTGGCCCAGGGGGCGGCGATCGACGGCGCCGCGTCGGCACTCACCATCAGGAAGACGTCGTCGCCGCTGCCGGCCGCCGGCGTCGTCGCCAGGTAGAGCCAGTCGCCCTCGACACGCAGGTACAGGGTCTCGGTGCCGTCGACGGGGGTCGTGCCCGCGTCGAGCGTTCCGTCCATCGTGAACGGTGCTCCGGGGTCGGTGTCCCCGCTGCCGCCCCCGCCCACGGCCACGTGGTCGATCGGGCTGTCGGTCACGTTGCCGTGGGTGTCGACGGCGCGCACGGTGAGGTCGTAGAGCGTGTTCGGCGAGGCTTCCACGGTCGCGCGGTAGCGCGTGGCCCGCACGGTGGGCAGGGGATCGGTCGTCGCCGTCGGCATGGGATCGACGCTCATCGGGATCTCCTGCCACGCGCCCACGTCCGGTCCGCCGGCGTAGGTGGCGTTGTCCGGCGCATCGATCGGCAGCGTGCCGTCGAGGTCCTCGCGCACGCGCAGGATCACGCTCTGCACGTCGGCGTGGTCGTCGACCAGGGTCCAGACCTCGAAGTCGGTGGGTTGGACGACGCCCCACTCCGTCGCCCCTGGGTTGTAGGGCTCGCGCTGCGGCGCGAACACGGTCGGACCGACGCTGTCGTCGGTGCCGTCGAGGAGTGCGCCGAGTTCCTGCAGGGCGAGGTTCGCGGCGCGCGTGGGCTGCGAATCCCACACGCCGTCCAGGCTGAAGTCCCAGTACCAGTAGTCGCTGGCCTGGCCGTTCAGCAGGAAGTCCTGCGCGGCGAGCGACCGCGGATCGGTCGGCGCGACGTCGAGCGCCTGCCGCACGCGGTTGGTCGCCGCGGTGCGTACCGCCCAGCTGTTGCGGTCGGGGGACTCGCCGTCGGCGTTCGGATCGCCGAGCCACTTCGCGAACTCGGGATCGCCGTTGTCGGCGCCGCTCCAGCTTCCCGGCTCGACGTGGATCAGGTCGTCGGCCGCGGGCGGGAAGCGATCGAGGTAGTCCTGGATCGTGGTCGCCTCGAAGCGATCGGGATTGGCCAGCAACCACTGCACGAAGGCGTCGAAGTTCGCGTGGTAGTAGCTGTCGCTGCCGCCGCCGTGGTTGTCGCCGTCGTGGTGCAGCACCACGAGGATCGGATGCGCGGAATCCGTGTTGAAGGGCTCGAGCTGCGACATCACCGCCTCGTAGTCGAGCGCGCCGAAGCCGCCGCGGCCGTCCTCGTTGCCCAGGTAGCGCGAGGTGGGCACCGCGACGATGCGCTTCACCTCGCCCGTGACCGGGTCGATGGTCTGCATCCAGTGCGGCTGGTGCCCCCAACGCGCCGACACCGGCGTCGGCGCCCACAGACCGCTCAACGACACCCAGTCGCCCGGATCCGGATTGCGCACCTCGGCCGCGTTCGGCTCGACGAGGTTGCCGCCGGAGTTCCAGGGATAACCCTCCGCGGCGCGGTCGAAGTGCACGTTGTCCACGAGCACCCACTCGAGACCGGCGTCCACGAGTGCGCCGATCATGCGCGGGTGGACGGCGTTCTCCGGCGGGAAGATCCCGCGCGAGGCCGGAGCGCCGATCCGGTCGGCGAGGATCTGCCGGTGCCGGGCGATCTGCGCGCCCACGTCCTCGGGCGCGATCAAGGGCATGAGCGGGTGGTGTTCGCCGAAGGCCACCATGTCGATCCGCGGATTGCCGAGCGCGGTGTTCGCCGTCGACCACTGCGTCCACGCCGAGGTCCACGTGG
>Ga0102937_1000252_pt1 | contig 23142 bp, 20 predicted proteins | sample SalPonR2_B_D1_MG_FD_78213 | JGI IMG/M metagenome (GOLD analysis project Ga0102937, IMG submission 78213) | Salt pond soil microbial communities from South San Francisco under conditions of wetland restoration - Salt Pond MetaG R2_B_D1_MG | ecosystem: Environmental > Aquatic > Marine > Intertidal... | reverse complement strand
TTGCAAGGGTACGGCTCTATCTCAACTTCCGCAAGATCTTAAGAATCAGCTTCAAAAACCTTTTAACAACGCTTTGTAGTGCTACATCCAATCGTTCGATAATTGGACAAGCTTCTTATTCTGTATTCAATTCCAACCCATCTGCGAACGGTTTGTAGGTTCATATTGATACAAAAAGCAATTTTAGCAATGCTACACATAACCAAGCACCAGAGGTGCGGCATAGCCGTAGCCCCCGGTCACTGCAAAACGGTGACCGGGGGCTAGGGCGTGCCGCCGGTGCTCGGTTTCTTTATAAATTTGGTGTATTGCTTTTTAGTATGCTATGGGATCAAACATACTATCCGCAGGCGAGTGGAAATGGAAATCAGAACAGTAAGGTATCCGGTTATAGAAATCCAGGATGCAACACTAAAGACCGAGATCTAAAGATAATTGGGGCTGAATTTTTAAGATCTTGGGTAGCTGAGCAAATCAAAAAAGGCCCAGCTGCTCATTCTGCCTCTCTTTGGGCGATGCCGGCATCGGATCCAGGTCAACAAATCCGGACAGAAGACGATGGAAGTGCCTCGCAAGCGGAGGCGCATACAGCGTATCGGGCGCATGAATGAACACATACGGATGTTTTCCGTCTTTAATCCAGTCTGCTGTGATAATCGCCCACTCCTTTAGATATGCCTCGTTCTGCACAATCTCGTTTCCGCCTACAAATCGAACAAATGGCCGGGACGCAGTTTCATCGAACCTTACGGGCGTTTTGGGCTTTTTACTTTGCGCTTCACGAATGCTCTTATCACCACCTTTAATACTGTGCAGCTTCCGCGTGTCGAATGTTACCCGGTCAACGGAGTGAGCTTTTAACAGATCGAAATAGCGTCGTTCCTGCCGGCCGCGATCGTAGAAATCGGGATGACGAACTTCCACTGCATAATGGTAGTGCGGTGGAAGGTATTCAAGCATGGTTTCCAGCTTATCAAACTCATTGTAAGAAAATTGTGAACTGAGCTGAATGTGAAACGGCCCCAGCTTATCGCGAATTGGTTCAAACAAATCCAGAAACTCCATCACATCCCTCTCCACATCTTTCAGTCGCTTGTAGTGAGTAATACCCTGAGGAAATTTAAAACAGAATTTAAAACCGTCCGGAACCTCATCACCCCATTTAATTACGGTTTCTGGTGATGGTGCACGATAAAACGTGGTATTTCCTTCAACGCTGTTAAACACTGTGGCGTACTGCTTTAAAAACTGGTTCTGCGCTGCATCATCCGAATAGAACTTTCCCTTCCACTCTTTCAGGCCCCATTGGGTCAGGCCAATATTGTACTTTTTGATTGCCATAGCTTAGTACGTTATTTCAGCATTTCACATTTAATCACGCATGATGGCAGATGCGTTCAGTCAGCTTTGTTACCATCATCGAAACGGAAGCGGTTCCATGTTTGCATTCATAAAATCTACTTCTATATTCCGACCGTCGGATTCTGTTTAATATACAATCTAACAACCTTAATCGCCTGATCCGGGCTTTCATCCCAAACGCCGCAATCCTGTATGCCGTTCAACTGGCTCGATTACACCGTTATTGCCGCTTACATCGCCATTATGGTGATTGTGGGCTACTATTCCCAAAAACGCGGGCAGAAAGACCTGGAAGACTATTTCACGGGCGGAAAAAACCTGCCCTGGTGGCTGATTGGTGTCTCCATGGTAGCTACCACGTTTGCTGCCGACACGCCGCTTGCCGTTACCGGAATTATTGCCACTGAAGGAATTGCGGGCAACTGGATCTGGTGGAATTTTATGTTTTCCGGACTGATTACTGTCTTTCTGTATGCCAAGCTTTGGAAACGGGCTGATGTCATCACAGACGTAGAGTTCATCTCCATACGCTACACCGGCAAACCTGCCAGAATTCTCAGAGGATTCCGCTCTCTTTACCTGGCTTTTCCCATCAATTGCATCATCCTGGGATGGGTGACGGTTGGTATGGCAAAAATCCTGACGGTTCTCACAGGCGCCGGCCAGTGGGAAGTTATCATAATTATGTACGTGATGATCGGGATTTATATCGCGTTTTCCGGTCTCTGGGGCGTTATTGTCACCGACTTCATTCAGTTTATTCTTGCCATGTTCGGCACAATTATGCTCGCATGGTATGCTGTGGATTATATTGGCGGACTTGATGCACTTCAGTCAGAGCTTACCACTTTATATGGCGAAGGACACTCAATGCTGTCTATCAACCCCCTTAACAGCCCGGATATTGCAATTGCAACGGCACTTGTATGGGTTGGTATGATGTGGTGGGCCTCCTGGTATCCCGGCTCTGAGCCTGGCGGCGGCGGGTATATAGCCCAGAGAATGTTTTCGGCTAAAGATGAAACCAATGCCGTAGGCGGCACGCTGCTTTTCAACGTGGCCCATTTCGCACTTCGCCCCTGGCCTTGGATCCTGGTGGCGCTTGTGGCCCTGGTTGTCTATCCAGGCCTCGACGATCCCGAAACAGGCTACCCGCTGTTAATGCTCAAACTACTACCCGCCGGACTGCTTGGCCTGCTTGCTGTTGCATTTCTTGCTGCATTTGTTTCAACAGTGTCCACACACCTGAACTGGGGCGCATCTTACGTAGTAAACGATTTCTATAAGCCGTATTTAAAACCGGAGTCTGAATTTGAATCCAAAGCTGCTGCGCAAAAGCATTACGTTAAAGTGTCCCGCTGGACTACTTTGCTGATGATGGTGTCAGCGGTTATCGTCTCCCTGCTTTTTGATACGGTCCGCGGAGGCTGGGAAGCCATTTTGTCGATAGGTGCCGGTACCGGCCTGGTATATATGCTTCGATGGTTTTGGTGGCGGATCAACGCATGGAGTGAAATTTCAGCAATGTCTGCCGCGGCAATCGGTAGTTTTCTGGCGCCCGTTCTAGGGTATGATGATTTCGCTTCAAAAATGATTTTCACCACTATTTTTGCAACGATCATATGGATCGGCGTTACATTCCTCACAAAACCTGATGATGAAGATCAGCTGCAGTCGTTTTTCGATCGTGTAAAACCTGGCGGGCCCGGATGGAAACGGTTTATGACCCGGGGAGAGACGACCTACTCGCTGCTGCCCGGCCTGGGGTATGCGGCTATTAGTGCGGTCTCAATTATTGCTTTTTTATTTGGCATGGGGCAGATCTTTTTTGAATCTGCGCTCCTTGGTGTTGGAGCATTTGGCGCCGGTGTCGCAGGTATATGGTTTGTCGTGAGAAAGATCTGACGGAGAATAATCACAATTTGTAGTCTGCCGGTAAAACTTTAGATAAATCTCCTATCAAGCTACCGGTTGCAGTTTTTTTAAAAGTGCATTATCTCAGTAACATTAGTACCAATGGTTCTTGTCTTGATACTTTTCCCAAAGAGACAGGTGAACCGTCACCCCGCTATGGCGGGACTAAAAGAAGAAAGTATCAAAAAACTATCTTCAGGAATCAGATCCTGTTTTTTCAAGCTCTGCGCTTCCATATTCCAGCAGCTTGCCAACTGTTTCAAGATACTTCTCACCCATCAGCTCCCGTACTTCATCCACGGCTGAGTGATATACCGCATCCATCTCATTTGAGACCTGCCGGCCTTTTGCCGTCAGTTCAATAGTCATATTTCTACCATCCCGTTTTTTTGTGAGATATTTTTCTTTTTTCAATTTATCCAGAAACCGGGTGATGGTTGACGGAGCAAGTGAAAGCTGTTCTGCAATCTCTTTTTGAGACATCGGATCATTATCCTTCATCAATATCATCAGTTCAACGTATGATGTGGCAAGATTGAACCGGCTTAGTCTTTCATCAAAAAACGAGGTGAGCGTTCGGGAAAAAGAGCTTACTGAGCTATGGAAGTTGTTCATGGCAGGCGGGATTTATTTTGTACATGCAATTTTAATAAGCAAAACTATTGCCAATAAATCAATTCCGGTTTCCAATTGGGCGCCCAAATTACGATCTTTGTACAACCCGTTTGCAACTATGTATAAAGTACAGCTCAAAAATTTTGAGGGACCACTCGATCTCCTGCTTTTCTTTATAAAAAGAGATGAGCTTGATATCTACGACATTCCTATCTCTCACATTACCCGCGAATTCCTGGAGTATATCAGGCTCATGGAAGAGCTCGACCTAGATGTAGCCAGCGAGTTTATCTATATGGCCAGTATGCTGATGTCGATCAAGGCGCGTATGATGCTGCCATCTGATGACGAAGATGAAGAAGAGCTCGATGAATTTGATCCGCGCTACGAGCTTATTCAAAAGCTGCTGGAATATAAGCGGTACAAGGAGATGGCCGCTAAACTTACCATCATCGATGAGGAAACCCGCCAAAAATATTTCCGCGGGTATCACGAAGCGGATGACGTGGATAAACAGGCCACGGGCGAGGCACTTCAGGATGTTACAATATTCGACCTGATGGGTGCGTTTCGCAAAGTACTGGCCGACATTAAGAAACAGAACATTTACCACCGGGTCGAAAGGGTTGAGACGACTATTGAAGATCAGTCAGATTTTCTGCGGGAAACACTTCAGAAACGCGGTCGTATCTCGTTCAGGGACCTTGGACGTGAGATAGGCACGCGTATTATCATTGTAGTGACGTTTCTAGCTGTACTGGAGATGCTGAAAGAACAGGAAATTAACCTGTTTATCGAAAATGACGATCCAACCGATTTCTATATCGACTTAAAACCCGTGGATGAACTCCTCGGAACAGAAAAAGCAAAAGAAGAAAACACCTTTACATGAACCGATTTATCTACCTGATCAGCATTGCAACTCTCCTAATCCTCAGCAGCTGCGCCGGTTCCGGTGAACTGGCCGAACGGGAAACACCCTCATTTGATAACTACCTGCCCTACAGCAGCCAGATCACGCCTGAATACCTCAGGTCGCATCTTGAAATTTTTGCCAGCGATTCGCTTATGGGCCGAAATACCGGTACAGAAGGTGAAACAATGGCGGCACGCTATCTCATCAACCAATACCAGGAACTGGGTATTACCCCAATGGGTGAAAACGGCTCCTACCTGCAGCCGTTTATTCTGAATGCCGAACAAACCGACAGCCTGGTCTACAGTATGTATACAGTTGAAAACGGCGACACACTTTCTCAACATACATCTGTGGTGGCCAACAATTCACCGGGTGAATTCATCCGCTTGTTTGGCGGCGCCGCTCCTCTCAACAGCGAGATTATTTTTGGCGGGTTTGGGATTAACGATGCCCAGCGAGGTGTAAACCACCTCAATGCTGAGCAAATGCAGGGCAAATGGGTGCTGCTGTTTGCAGACTACCCCACTGTTGTGGATGGCGATACGCTTATCAGCCCGGAAATAACCAACAATACCCGGATTGGAAATCTTTTCGGAGGCGTTGATGTCGGCGGTGTGCTTGTAGTGTCGGCCGACGAAAATAGCCAGTTTAACCGGGCGGCTGAGATTAATTCAAAGCTCATCGACCAGCCCTCAAATATGCGCCTGAAGTATCTCGATAACTCTGAGGGACAGTCCGGATTCCCTAAATCCTACACACAGGTCAGCCAGCAGCTTGCCGCCGAAATTCTTGGCCTTAGCTCTACCCGTGAACTCTACACGCTTAGGAAAGAAATTGCCGATAATATCACAGAATTTGCTTCTGAACCGACAGGGTATCATCTCAACTATACTCCTCACTCAGGAACTGTAGAAGTTCAGGGAGAAAACGTCATCGCGTACATCGAAGGATCCGACCCGGTACTAAAGAGCGAAGTTGTTGTGCTGATGGGACATTATGACCATATTGGCCTGTCGATGCCGGATGATAGCGGAGATATGATCAACAACGGAGCCGATGATAACGGCAGTGGAAGCATGGCGCTTCTGACAATAGCAGAAGCACTCCAGAAAGCAAAGAACAATGGTGTGGGTCTCGAACGCAGCGTGCTGATTCTCCACGTAAGCGCCGAGGAGAAAGGTTTGCTGGGATCTCGATACTATTCGGATCATCCTGTTATTCCCATCGAACAAACCGTCACAGCCTTCAACACAGATATGATTGGCCGGAGCGATCCCGAAAATGTTGAAGCCGGAACAACAGATTACTTTTACCTGATCGGCGGAGAGATTATCTCAAGTGGTCTCGACAGCCTCGTAACTGTGGCAAATGAGGAGACAGTTAAGATGCGAATTGACAGGAAATACAACGATCTGACAGACTCAAACCAGTTTTATCGCAGAAGCGACCACTGGAATTTTGGGCGTTTAAACGTACCGTTCGTCTTCTTCTTTACAGGCGTTCATGAGGACTATCACCGCCCAAGCGATGAAGTGGATAAGATAGATTTTGAAAAGTATTCACGGCTTGTACGCATGATTTACGCCTCTACCGTAAAAGTTGCCAATTTCGACGGACGGCCACAGGTTGATAATGAGGAGTTTATTGATATTACACGACAGCTTCCGAGATAAAATTAAAATGCCGGAATCTGACCCGTCTACCGCCCGGTAAGCGTAAAAGAAGCCCAGTTTACCGGGTGGGCAAACTGCGGATTGGAAATCATATTGATTTTTGCCTTGTGCAATGCCTCGTTGTAGTTGAACCCTTGCCGTATAAAGTCATAAAAATCAATCATCAGGTAAGCCGTAGGCTGATCACTTACCCGCCACATTGAAACTGCAAGGTTCGATGCGCCGGCATAAATAAATGCTCTTGTGAATCCAATAAGCCCTTCTCCTTTAAAAATTGAGCCCAGCCCCGTCTGACAGGCTCCAAGAACAACAAGATTTGCGTCAAGCTCCAGATTGTAAATATCACCCACAAATGTAGCTCCGGAATTGCCTTCTTCTGGGTAAAGCAGAATTGCGGAAAAATCCGGATTCTCCTCGTTTATAAACGCATGAGTGGCAAAATGAATGTAGTCATAGTCTTTCAGGTCTTTCTCGGTAAAACGGCTGAATGTAGCGTTTTCACCCATAAGAAGATCCGCTTTTTGCGGGTTAAAATACTCGCCGAACGTTGATTTACTGCGAAACTGTGATGAAATAGATGCCGTTTCGTATTGCGTTAAGTAGAGAGGATTTGCCCTGTCTGAGTACTGATGGTCCATCAGTGCTTTATCTGACTGTCCCATTTCGCTGCTAAAGGGTGCAAGCGCAAGCAGATTCCTTGGACTATCTTCCTTGCGAGAGTGCATTTCATCCAGCAACGTAAGTGATGGAATGTAGCTGAATATATAATCGTGAACGAGATATGGATACCTGCTATATCGATTGTGTTGCGGGACATCTTTTAGCAACAGTTCAAATGGGAGGTAGTGCAGTGCCTGGTCTGCCATTATTATGAGCTCGTTACCGGTAATAAATTGCTCTGCAGGCTGAATAAGCAACTCATACAGCTTATGAGCAGCTTGCCTGTACGCCTCAGAATTTTCAGTGAGCACATATTCCTTCAGCTCAAGCACAAGGTCTTTAATACCTGTTGATTCTCCGAGTTCAACAAGGTTCACACCCTCCTTTGTCATCACCATCACATGTGCGCGTTCACTTCCAAGTATGTAGCTTAACACTGTTTCTCTGCCCTGAAGCAGCGACTGGGCGTCAGCGCGACTAATAATTGACTGGTCATATTTCAGGAGATAATAGGATGGATATTTCTCTTCAAGTTCATCAGTAAAATTGTCGAGATCGCGTTTATAGTAAAATATGGAATCACGCAGGGCGTCCATCCTGAGGCTGTCTTTTTCCAGCCCCCTGGTTTCCTCCTGATGGAGCTCCTGCTGCATTTCTGTAATTTTACTGTTCAGGTTTTCCTCCTGCAGGATAATTTCGGCGGGGACGCCTGCAAATTTATTGGCATTTACTTTCTGAATGAGCTCTAGAGTGACCCGCGACCGGCTTTTTTCAATTGTGTTAAAAATCTGGTCCATATACTCTTCATCTCCCGTCTCATCATACAGAGTCGAAAGGATTTCTATGGCGTCTGTATATATGGAATAATTTTTCTCTACAAGCTGAAGCTTTGATGCTTCATTTTTAAATGATCTCTGCACTAAATCTACAAGATTGGCCGCCCAGCGGAGTGCCATCAGCGAATCTTCATAATCTTCGATGTCAACCCCTTTGTGCCTTTGAGTCAGTATCTGCGATTTTGCCTGTAATGCCCTTAGAAGTGCAACCGGATCAGCTATGGTCCTCTCCGGGTCTAAAGGTTCATCAAAATCAAACGGTCCATATAGACTTATGAGTGCTCGATCGATATAGATTTCCGATTCAGGGAATCTGGCATCTCTCATGTATGAGTGTCCTATTTGCAGATAAATATCCGTTACAACCGGATGCGTTTCTCCAAGACGGTCAAGAGCGATGGACAAGGCCGATTCATAATGTACCTGCGCCTGCTCGTGCTGTTCCAGTTGTTGAGTGTATAGATTACCCAGGCTGATTTTAGGTTCAATCAGATTGGGGTGATCGGGGCCGTAAATATTTTCTCTTACAGCAATGGATCTTTCGTAGTTTGCTTGCGCTGCGTCATAATCATTGTTTAAAATGTGGATCGCTGCAAGATTTGAGTATCCTACAGCTGTGTCGGGGTGATCGAGACCGAGATTCTCCTCCTTAATTCTCTGCGCTTCCTCAAAATATCTGGCTGACAACACAAAATTACCAAGCATATACTGTGTAGCTGCCAGGTTATTAAGCGACGCACCAAGAGCATCGCTATAATCTCCTTTGAGAGATTTATAAATATCTACAGCGCGCTGAAAATATTCCGACGCCAGTCCAATGTCTCCCTTTGAATAATAGATGCCTCCCAAGTTAATAAATGCTAGCGCTTCATTTTTGTTTCCAAAACCGTAATACTCATGTATGAGGTCCAGTGACGCTTGAAATTGAACCGTGGCTTCATCAAGCTTTCCAATCCGATTGAAAGACACGCCCAGATTGTTATATAGCTTATGAAGCTGCAGGTACGTTGCATTCATGGAGTCTACCTCTTCTGCCATCTCAATAGCAGCATTATAGTGACTAATAGCTTTATTATAGTTACCCAGTGCATCCTCATAATCTCCCAGAACTGACTGAGCCAAAGCGCGCGCTCTTAAATTTTCTTCATTGATGGTTTGCTCACGAATAGAAGAGACCCACTCCCCTGCTTTGTCTAAACGGCTCAGACCTAAATTCTTCAGTACCAGGATTCTAAATAGTGCAGTCCGCTGGTAAGACTCATTTTGGATGTCAATTTCATCCAAGTAAGATATAGCCTCTTTAGCCTGTACTATCGACTCTTCTGCTGAACCTAACTGACTTGTGATATTAATAAGGCCAATTTTTGCGCTAACACAATCGCCCGCTTTTTCACTGGACACGGCGCCACAGTTCTCTTCTTCAATTGATTTATATAATACTCTTGCTTTCTCTATCTGGTTGGAGTCGAAATAGTTCTTAGCTTGCAGGAGGCTCTGTTCGTTTTGCGATGATGCCTGAGAATAACTGCTTGCAACCGCACACAGAGACAACAAAGTGCTAAGTAATAGATAAAAAATTAACGCGGTAAGCTTTGATGAATAAGTCTTAGTTTCCACTGGATAGTCTTTTTTGGTTGGAATCGCATATTAACTAACCAAGAAGAATTTACAAAGTCTAACTGTCTGATTTTCCAAAGAGCGCGTCTACAAATGACTTTTTATCAAATACCTGCAGATCTTCAATGCTCTCTCCTACACCGATATACTTTACCGGAACCTTTAGCTCATTCGATATACCAATAACAATACCGCCTTTGGCTGTACCGTCGAGCTTGGTGAGTATAAGCCCGGTAACGTCTACAACATCGGTAAAGGCGCGGGCTTGCTGCATTGCGTTCTGACCGGTTGATGCATCCAGAACGAGCAGTATTTCGTGCGGTGCATCATCTACTACTTTTCCCATGACCCGTTTAATTTTGCCCAGTTCGTTCATAAGGGATTTTTTATTGTGAAGCCTGCCTGCGGTGTCCACAAATGCGATATCTGCAGACCTGGATTTTGCTGATGATACCGTATCGAAGGCAACAGCAGCCGGGTCGGCATTTTGCCCCTGCTGGATCATTGGTACGCCGGCACGCTCGCTCCATATTTCAAGCTGGGCCACAGCTGCTGCCCTAAATGTATCGGCGGCTCCAAGCATCACGTCTTTTCCTGCTTTTTTATACATATAGGCCAGCTTACCAATACTTGTTGTTTTGCCGACGCCATTAACGCCAACGACCATCACAATATGTGGCTTTTGCTTGAATTCTGCGTCAAACTCAACAGGCCGGTCATCTCCTGACTCGATGAGAAGTGCGGCAATTTCTTCCCTCAGTATCTTTTGCAGGTCCGCCTGGGTGATAAACTTATCCCTGGCAACCCGGTCTTCAATCCTGCCGATTATCTCGATGGTAGTTTTCACTCCTACGTCGGATGTAATAAGGATATCCTCGAGTTCATCAAGAGTTGCAGCATCAACTTTATCTTTACCGACAAACGCTTTCCCAAGTTTTCCCAAAAGCCCGTCGCGGCTTTTTTCTACGCCCTTATCGAGTTTTTCTTCTTTTTTAAGTCCTAACTTTTCAAATATTCCCATTGTTCCTCAGTTAAATTCAGCCCCGTCAAGGATCATTTTATACCGGTAGAAATAGTCAACAAAAGAGATAGCCATAATGATCAGCGAAGAGATCATCAGGATCATATGAGCGTCTCCCGCTTCCGGAAAGAAAAATACCGACATCCAGTACAATCCCAGCACATTCACCGAAATCTTTCCCGACATAGTTGACATAGCCACTTTACCCCGCTCTTTTTTGATGTACCACGATCCAAGCATAATAAGCAGATCCCGAACCACACCGATCAGAAAGAACCAGAGTGGAATCCAGCCCAACCACACCGTATAAAAAAATAGTAAAAACGCCATCACCTTGTCCGCGATCGGATCCAGCATTTTACCTAACTCAGAAATTTCGTTCCGTAACCGGGCAACAAGTCCATCCAGGTAATCGGAAATGGCACCATAAATTATCAGAATGGTTACCAGCTGTGTCACCTCCTTGTTATTCTGGTAGTGGATATAAATAATAGGAACGCTCACAAGTACTCTGGTCAAAGATATCAGGTTCGACCACGTGAAAATGTCGTTGCGAACCAATACCTTCTTCCCATCAACATGTATCACTTCCTTCATGTAATGAACAGTTCGTTGAAGTTATTTCAGAAAAATACACTTTTTATTAGAGTAATGTACAGATGAAGAATAATGAATTACAGCCATCCGACAAAGAAGCTAAAGAACTCTCGGAAAAGCAGTTATCAACACAAAGAGTTTACGATGGACGTCTTCTGCAGGTGTATGTTGACGATGTTCAGCTGCCTGACAAATCAGAGTCGACCCGCGACTGGATAAAGCACCCCGGGGCAAGTTCAATCGTTCCGGTCTTTAAAGATGGCACCATCATGCTGCTGAAGCAGTATAGATATCCTCCGCGGAAAGTTTTTATTGAAGTACCTGCCGGTAAACTAGATGAAGGCGAGCCACCGGTTGTTACCGCAAAACGCGAGCTGCTTGAAGAGACCGGGTTTGAGTGCTCGTCGATCGAAGCCGCCGGTTCTTTTTTTCCTGCAATTGGCTATGCAGATGAGGAGATCTTTGTGTTTGTGGCCTGGGATCTTGAGCAAAAGCTCAAAAATGTGGATGATGATGAATTTGTAGTTAACCACAGAGTAACTTTTGCAGACGCTCTTGAGATGATAGCCAGCGGAGAGATCAGCGACGCTAAAACCATCTGCTCGATCATAAAAGCAAAAATATGGTGGGAAAAAAACGGACCGTTCCCGGTCAGTTTTTTTTGAGTACACCCTCTTTCACTGCCACATCCACAAGCGAATCGTGCATATTGTCCGGATCAATATCTCCGCGGCTGATCAGAGAGCTCATCTCATCACCGGTGAACATCATCAGGCAGCCGCTATCCCGCAACGTTTTGTCAAAATTCCGGGGATCACTCAGCTTTAAGGATGACACGTCAAGACCATCAGGGCTGACATCCAAATCAACCAGGCAGTAGAAAATATCTTCAGGCTCATCGCCAAACTCAATCACTTCAAGTTTCGTCTTTTTCATCTGTCCAATTCCATTAATTATTGCGTTCAATGAAGTCTCGTGCTTTTATCAGTTCCAGGACCTCACCTGAATCTGCATCAACTATTTTAACCTGAAACAGACTGATAATCGCCTGGTTGCTCAAAACATCAAGCGTTTCCGCTACCGAGCCGCACTCTTCAGTTTCGCTGACAAGATCATTCACGCCTTGTACGATGTACTTCAGAGATCGCTTCTTAGACGTTGCCTGTTTCTCTTCAGGTTCGTCAAAATATTCACGTATCGCTTCCTCTGTAATGTACCACTGAACACCTAGTTTTTTCCCCTTAAGCTTGCCATCACGAAAATATGCGCGGATGGTCATTTTGCTTAATCCCAGCAATTCGTGCAGGTCATCGACCGAATAAAGTGTAAGCGACCCAATTTTTTTTGGCATTTGTATCCAATATTTTTCTAACACTAATAGTACTATAGGTATTGATGACAAAGTTATTAGTTATTCATTAGTTATACAATGTAAATTCGGTTTGGAAAGAGCAGCCATATCGTCGTATGTTGTAATCAATAGATCATAAAATGAAGTCCCTCTCTCAAATCGATCTCACTTCCATCACCTATTTTACTCATCTCGCCCAAAGAACAGTTCGAAAGACAGATTTACAATTTCGTCTGTGCGAATCACGCCAAAAAGAACTTTCGGTGGTTCAACATTATAGTCTCTCATATTAATACGAACACTGCCAGACACAACAATCTGCGACCATTCATTCAGGCCTAGATCCGCATTAAATGTAACATATCTTTCTACACCGGCGATTAGCAGCCGACCCGAGACTTCAGCTTTTCGGCCTGTATCGGTAACGCCTGTAAAACTTATCTCATCCCATATAAACTGAATATTTTCATGGTCTGGGTAGCTCAGAGCATCTCTCAGATCTCTGTTCATTTTATTTTTACCGCCGTCCAAATGCTCAACCGGTACAGTCACCTTTAGTTCAGACACATCATCACCGGCCCGGCCCTCTATTGATATAAACCAGCTGACCGGTATTTGAAACTGTACGGAAAAATCCGTGGCTTCCACCTCCCAGTCATGCAGCGTTGAGGAACCGGCAACAGACATTGAGCTTGTTTCGAGCAGCACTGCGTTGACAGTGGCAGGACCTGTGGTATCTGCGGCCTGCCCATTAACAAATGGAAGGTTTAGTATGCCGGCAAAAAGAAATGTCAGGCAAATGCGAATGAAATTATTCATAGAGGCAACTCAGGATCAGAAGGCTGCATCTATAAATGAAATCTTTTAATGTATCATTCACAGGTCGATAGCCGTGTACTTTATTGCTTTTTAATTAAGCCGACGCTGCAGGTTCCGGAGCCACCTGTTCCGACCCAAAATAGGCTTCTTTTTTCTCCTGCACATACACCTTAATGTTGTCTGCGGTCACATACACAACAGGAATCAGCACGAGCGTTATCAGTGTTGATGCGGTAAGGCCTCCTATCACAACACGAGCAAGCGCAGCCTGGATTTCACCACCGGCACCCCAGCCAAACGAAAGCGGAAGAAGCCCCAGCACGGTAGTCAGGGTCGTCATCAGAATCGGGCGCAGACGGAGTTTTCCTGACTGAACAACCGCTTCGAACACGCTAAGGTTTTTATCGCGTCTCATCAGGTTAATGTAGTCAACAAGCACGATGGCATTGTTCACCACAATACCGATGAGCATAATAACCCCCATGATGCTCTGCATGTTAAATGTCGTATTTGTAAGAAGCATGATGGGTATCACGCCTACGATTGCCACCGGTACTGAAAACATAACGATCAGCGGGTCAAGAAAACGTTCAAACTGAGCCGCCATCACCATATAGATCAGGATAAAAGCCATAAAGATGGAAATGATATAATCTGTCTGCGCCTCCTGCTGCTCTTCATATTCACCCCCGTAAACTATTGAAAATCCTGCCGGTAAGGAGAGGCTTGAAAGCTCAGACCGTACAGCTTCCACAGCTTCTCCCAGCGTTGCATCACCCTCCAGGTTAGCCGATATATATGTAACCCGCTGCCCGTTGATTCTGTTAACACTGACCGGGCCCCGCGCTGACCGCTGGTCGATCACTGTTGATACCGGTACTGTTTCGCCGGATGCCGTCCGAACCGGGATATTGTCAAGATCGAGCGTACTCATTCTGTCACTCTCCTGGAGACGAACGTTTATATCGAACTCTTCACCGGCTTCGCGGAACACACCTGCTGTGGTACCGCCTACGTTGGCCTGGATAGCCTGCGCGATATCGCGGCCGGTAAGCCCAAGTTCTGCTATTTTCTGCCGGTTGAACACCACATTTTGCTCCGGGCGTCCTTCCTGCCGTCCCGACCGTGCACCCCGAATCATCGGCAGGCGCTCCATTCGGCTTACGATTTCATCCGCGATAATATCAGCCTGATTGAGATCATATCCGCGAAGTTCAATCTGTACGGCTTCCCCGCCGCCTGACCCAAAAATTCGCCGCAGAATCCACAAGCCAGTCTGAGCCCTCACACGAAAAGCTCCGCCCGGGATCGTGCCGTCAATTTTCTCACTTAGTTCATCGGCAAGATCATATGTGCTCACGGTTCTCTCGCTTTGATCGACCATCGCCAGTTCTACCTCTGCGTTACCGTTTCTCACCTCAGTCGTCATATACTTAACCTGGTCCATCGGGGCAATGGCGGCAACTTTATGTTTAAGTTCTTCCAGGTACTCATTTGCAATTGCGATGTTCATCCCGTCAGCCAGGTAGAAATCAATGCTGATTTCATCCGCCTCTGTTTGAGGCGCCAGTTCCGTCGAGATATATCTGCTGCCATAGACAGCTAATGCCATCAGTACGGCTGTAGTACCAAACACAACTACTTTTCGATTTATCATCCGCCGCAGAAATGAACTGTACTTGTCCTCTACACGCTCAAAATATCGCTGAAACCGACCTTTATCATTCTCAGTTATTTCGTCGTTGGTCTTGATGGTCATAAACTTGCTTGCCAGCATCGGCACAAGGGTAAGGGCAACAAAAAGAGAGCAGATCAGTGCAAATACGACTACAAGCGCCAGTTCCTGGAACAGAGTTCCCGTAATGGTCTGCATAAAAACAACCGGAAGAAAAATAACGGATGTGGTCAGCGTTGATGCTATAATAGCACCCGATACTTCGCTTGTGCCAACCAGCGCACTTTCTTTTAGTGACTTTCCGTTATTTCTGAGCCTCACAATATTTTCAAGCACCACAATGGCATTATCTACAATCAGACCCACCCCGAGGGCCAGTCCGCCAAAACTCATCTGGTTGAGAGTCAGTCCCGAGAAGTAAAGCAGCCCAAATGTGGCGATAATAGAGACCGGGATTGCAAGAGAGATAATAAATGTCGTTGATCCGTTTCTTAAAAACAGGTAGAGTATAAATATGGCCAGCACAGCTCCCCAGATAGCCGACTGCTGTACATTGTCGATGGAGTTTTGTATAAAGTCACTTTGGTCGATCACGATCATAAGGCTTACATCGTCCCTTTCGGCGTTGATGCGGTCGAGCTCCCTCTGAATGCCTTCTGATACCGCCACGGTATTGGCGCCTGACTGTTTGCGTATTCCCATACGGATCATCGGCTCGTCATTGATACTTACAAGCCTGCCTACATCTTCAAACCCATCTTCCACTTCGGCAACATCCCTCACCCTTATCGGCTTACCATCAACCGTAGAGATAATCGTTTCAGAAATCTGGCTGATATCATCAAACTCACCAACTGTTCTCACATACAGATCGCTGAATCCCTCTTTTACATTTCCGCCGGGAAGCGTACTGTTTTCGGCTACAATTGCGTTTCTGACATCCTGCGCCGTTAGCCCGCTGGCGTTCAGCCTGTCTCGTTTCAAGTTTACCCTGATCTCCCTGTCGATACCTCCCCACACATCAATAGTGCCGACACCCGGCACCTGCTCGAGACGTTTTGATATATCATTCTCGAGGATTCGTGTCAGCTCATCTAGCTGACGGGTTGACTGGGCCCCGATAATAACAATCGGGGAATCGTTGGGGTCGAATTTTCTGACGCGCGGCGGATCCGCCTCTTCAGGTAAACTGCGGCGCACACGGTCAAGGGCGGCACGAACATCGTTTGCCGCCTCGTCAAGATTTGTGCCGCGCGAAAAGTTAAGATTTACCCGGCTTTCACCCTCTTCAGACTGCGATGTAATTTCTTCAAGGTTTGCGACACCGGCAAGAGCGTTTTCAAGCTGATCTGTGATGATAGTCTCTATCTCTTCCGGCCCCACATTTGGATAGTCAACCGACACACTCAGGCGCGGATATTCAATTGGGGGAAGCAGGTCTACAGGCAGAAACCGAAATCCGGTTACCCCCAGAACAATTACAATCATATAGACCATCGCCGTTGCGATGGGGCGTTTTACGGATGTGCTTGTGAGTCCCATGATTGTATCCTACGATTCAGTTGATGTATTTGTAACCGCGCGCTCAGCCATTCGCTGGTTCATAATATCCCTGAGCAGATCCTGAGGCTTCATCTGCTGCATTCGCATAATGCGATTCCAAGATGTTGCACGAATTTTAGCTGACCCGCTCTCATTATTGATGAGAAGATTTTGCCCCACGGTAACAATCCAGTCGCCGCCCTGAACACCTACAACACCGGCCGTTTCACGACCCTGTGCCACAACATCAATCCCAACAAACTCAACCATGGTTGGCTGACTGAGGGGAGGCGGATTTGCTCCGTCTACCTGTTCAACCGGTTCCGTCTCGGCGCCGTAGTCAGGCGCAATATAAACGCCCGTTTCACCTGTTCTGGGATGTCGATAAATGGCACTAAGCGGAATCAGGGTTGCCTGTTCGCTTTCCCCATACATTACATCCACCGTTACAAACATGCCGGGTAGTAAAAGGTCGCGAATATTTTCAACATCGATTTCTGCCTCTGTACTAAAGCTTCCCATGCCAAGGAAAGGCGAAATTCTTGAAACTTCTCCCTCGACCACCTGTCCGGTCATATTTTCAGAACTTATTACAGTTCGCTGTCCCGTTTTAATATAGCCAAGCATCTGTTCTGTGAGGCTGACTGTGATTCGTGCATCATTCAGGTCGCCAACTGTAAACACCCGTGTTGCCGATGAAATCTGCATGCCGGGATCAGCATTGCGCTGGCCAACTGTTCCCGTAATTGGAGACCGAATGACGGTTTGATCTAAAAGTTCCTGCTGCTCAGTAAGAGTGGATATAGATTGGTCTACCTGGGCAACTGCAAGTTCATAATTAGCTTCAGCCGACTGTTTTTCGGCCTGAGCGCTCTCCAGTTCAATATCGCTGATCAAATCCTGATCATATAATTGCTGCTGTCGCCGGAGCAGCGATTCCGCTTCTTTAAGAACTGATTCGGCCTGCTTCACCCGCGCACGATTTATCCGAAGGCTTGCCTCGGCCTGTTCAACACGCGCCACATACTCGCGATCACGTAATTTCAAGAGAGGCTCACCCTGTTCAACCTGGTCGCCATCCTGTTTATAAACTTCTTCAACAGGAGCGGATATTCTCGGATAAATATCTACCTGTTTCTGAGCCTGTACTATACCGCTCAGCCGCTGCTGAAGCGGTAGTGAGCCGAATCTGGCCTGCACGGCCTCAACTGATGGAATAACAATATTGGAATCGGAGCTCCCTGCCTCTTCTTCGCCCGAACAGGCACTTAACATCAGAATTGCAGCTAAAAAAATAACTGGTTTTAAATTTCTCATAAATCTGTGATTTCAATAATTAGTTCGTAAGATAATGCGTTTGATTTCTCACGAGTACTTTCCCTCTGTAAAAGGTCATTAAAACAATGGTTTTCATAAAAGGTCAGGCTTCCGATTAACGATTTTTGTGTTAGTACTGTTCTGATCCCTTTGTAAATAAATATAAATTCTATGGACTCTATTACTCAGGTCACACTCGGCGCAGCGGTTGGTGAGGCTTATCTTGGTAAAAAAATTGGGTATCGGGCCGCAGCCTGGGGTGCTTTACTTGGAACACTGCCGGATCTCGATATAATTGCTAATCCGTTCCTTGACGCTGTTCAGCAGCTCTATTTCCACAGAAGTTTCACCCATGCATTTATGTTTGTCCTGATGGCTTCACCTCTGTTTGGCTGGGCCTTTCAAAAACTTCACTCCTCATTCGATGTTAGCTGGAAACACTGGTCGCTGTTCGCCTTCTGGATTTTTCTGACCCACATCCTTATTGATCTGCCGACAACATACGGCACACAAATTTTTCAACCGTTTACAAACAAGCCGTTTGCCACGGATGCCATGTTTATCATTGATCCGGTTTTTACGGTACCGCTGTTCATCGGTCTGCTGGCCTCACTAATACTGCGCAGAAAACGCAAAATCGGAGCCGCCCTTAATATAACCGGGTTATCCATTGCAGCTGTTTATTTGCTCTGGGGTCACGCCATTAAATCGCACGTTCACGGCGTTTTCCAGGAATCATTTCAGTACCAGTATGGCTACTATGATAATCTGAAAACGATGCCAAACGGCCCGACCACGTTTTTATGGACGGGCTACGCCATGAAGCAAGACACCATCTATCAGGCTACATATTCTATTTTTGATGAATCCACCGATCTGTCATTCAGCGTTATCCCCCGAAATACCCGCCTGATAGAGCCATATATGACAGACAGGGCCACAACAGCTCTTCTTTGGTTCTCGCGCGGCTGGTATACGATTGATAAACCGGCGCCTGACAGCCTGTTTTTCTACGATTTGAGGTTTGGCCGAAACGATTTTTGGCTATCTGACAGTGGTGACTTTGTATGGGCCAATGAACTAATTATCAATGAAAATGGAGAAGCAGAGTCTTTTGAGGAGTTTATTCCTTCATTCGATGCAAGGGGTCGCAATCTTGAACTTTTTTGGAATCGGATTTGGGGCAAATAATTTCTTATTTTTATCGTTTACTGTTCACCTCAAATATTCAGTACTGAAAAAACAACTGTATGAAACGCCCACTTATCATCACCGGAATCATTATCGTATTTCTCGGGGTCTTCCTGTACAACGCCCTCAGAGAAGTGACGCCAGAGGAAATCGAGAACGCCCCAAACTGGCTGCCGATTGAAGAGGCCATGGAAAAAGCCGAGCAAGACGGGCGGTTAATTATTGTTGATATCTTCGAGGTGGGCTGCCAGTTCTGCCGCGCCATGAACAGAGATGTTTATCCCGCACCCTCTACACGAGCTGTCATCGACAGAGATTTCCACCCGGTTAAGATTAACGGCAACTCTGAAGAGATGATGACCTTTATGGGTGAGGAGATGACCCAGCAATCGTTCGCCAACAGCCTCGGCTTAACTGCGTTTCCCTTTACTGTTGTAATGGACCATGAAGGAAACGTCATCAACAGCAGGCGCGGCTACATGGGTGTGCAGGACCTGACTCAGTTCATGAGGAAAGCACGGGATAAGGTCGTTGAAGGATAAGACAGCAAGCTGTATCTAAATCACACTCACTTACTTTTATCCACCTCCAATCATATGATTGATCATGCTTTCTGCTGCATCATCAAACGCTGGCATCCACTGAACCTTACTTAATGTCACTGATGTATGTTTAAAAGTCGCTTTAAGTATCGGCTCCAGACGTCCTGAACGATACTCTATTCTCGCGGGATGAATCTTCTGCTTTGTCAGATACTCAATCAATTTTTCTCCGCTCCTTGCAAACATCTCCTTTACACCGGGGTGCGGCGTCATCATTTCGGGCGTTAATACATAGCCGCTCTCCTTTTCAACCAGTAAGAGCAAAAACGGAAAGTATGGCGGGTGTTTATCTCCAATCGGAGAAGGCACCAACACCATTCCCACCTGTAAAACCATATTGTTCGTCGGCAGCTGGTTAAATAGTTTCAACTTCTTTTTACTGAGTGGAGTTACTGCAGGCGGCGGTTTCAGTTCAAAATCTTTGTAATCATCCCGCCAGCCACTTTTAGTACGCCCATCCGGCACCCGTACAAGGCCGTTCATTCCAGCGGGCACATGTTCAACCCAGGCAAACTCCTGTTTGCCAACACGGTCTGCTACGTTTAAAACCTGCTTCAACAGTGGTTCCAGCTGTGCAAGTTTATCTGCTTCCGGAAGGATATGTATACACCCAGGAACTATCTCTTTAAACACCGGCAATCTGGATTTATTTCTAACTGAATATCCCAGTGCCTTCAGCCTGTCAATGTCTTCAGTTTCCATGTAATGGGGCTGCTCGAACGACACCATCAGGTGTGGAATCAACATGATATCCATCGGGTCCGACTCGACAGGATCTTCCTGAATACGCAAAAACTGATGTGCGGCCTCCACCCCTTCGTATAATGATACGGCCAAAAACTCCCCGGTTGACCCCATCACACTGGCAAACCAGGGTTCATCTGATCCCGGCACCTGTATACCAAACAGTTCCCGTTCATACATGAACTCCCAAGGCGCCATTTTTTGAAGTTCAAAAGCGAGCGGATAAAGTTTTTTTAGATAGTCAATTCTTTTTGGCAAGATATAACACCATTAATTTTAATTAGACTGAAATTTATGCATTAGTTAACACCTATGCTGTTTTAATATAATTAAGCTTCCGGACTTTACTGACCAGCATATCAATGATGTTCCCCCGATTCTCCCATTTCCGTCATAAAACGGGTGAATGCTTTCAAACTGAACATGAATAATGGCCATTGTGATGAGTGGGTGCGCATCAGAAAGCTCATCGTTATTGATAAATTGCTCAAGGTTCTCCAGCGCTTTCAGGATCACATCTTTGTGTTGAGGGGGGACAAACATGATTTCTCCGGTGGCAGGATTCGTTAGTTTTGTCCCAGGTAAAGACCGAACCCCCGCATCATTATCTTCCAGCGTTTCCTGAATGGCAATGATGTCCTTAATTCGTATAAGCCCACCTTTTCGAATACGATTAAACCGTTCATTTAATGCAACTGCGTATCGCTGAACCTCTTTAGTAGTTTGTTCGACTCTCTTCTCTTTTTCCACATCAGCTTTGTAAAGAGCATCGCTTGTAGTTACAATACTTTCAATTTCGGATGAGTACCTTATTTACTGAATGGGGAGTGTATTGAGGAGAATACTCTGATTTGGAATAGTTTGAGAAATCCCCTTTAACTCAGATAAATACTGCTGAGCCTCCAGCGCTTTTTTGAGCACTTTTGGTGTTTCAACAGGTACTTTTGGAGGGAGCGGATTTCATTCCCCATTCTTTGGGGACGGTTGTCATAACATTTTGGCCTTTTCTTTTACACATCAGAGAGTATATGTAAGATAAATGCGAAATTCTTTACATGTAACTATAACATGTAAAGAAACTATCGGTATTTTTATTTGCGTATTCAGAAATTGGAGTGTCAAAAGACTCCCCGCCTTACAATATGTGATCTCTCCGCTCGCTACGCTCGGCCGAGATGACAGGGGCGCTTTTCCTTCGTTATCACCCTGCCATTAAAGCTGGTTTTGATATTTTCAAGAATGTTCGTCATCGAATAAGAATCCTTGCCCAAATTCTTCCCGAATAGTAAGTACTTCCACATTTTCATTAACTCGCGGATTTTGAAGTATAGCCAAAGCCTGAGCAATATTTGGCGTGATATTCTCATCCACATAAAACTTCATGCAGCATTTCTATTCATGAATGAGATCACATCCTCTATTGCATTCAGGTTTAAGTCATAGATAGATGCTACAAATTCGGGAGATTCACCGGCATTCAGCATGCTGTAAACGGTTTCAACGGTCGTATTTGTGCCTTTAATAACCGGCTGACCAAAGCTGTGATGCGGATCTACCACAATCTCATGGCCTTTTCCGAGTGGCCAAAAGCGCTCAGCGAGCTGGGTTTTGTCCTGAAAGTCTATTTTTTGGCAATAAGGCGCTACCAATTGAGTGAATGAGAATTGCTGCTTTTCATCAACCTCTAATAAGGATTCTTCTAAATATTGATGGAAAATACGTTTTCCGTCCGTCATGAGCTCGGCATGGGCAAACGGATAGTTGGTAATCAGAATTTCGGATAGCTTCGTGTGTGCCAGCTTGATTTTTGGAAAACTTACGCCAATTTCACGAAACGAATCTACTGCAATGATTTCGATAAGCGTTAAAAAGTGGAAGGCTTTTCCCCGCTGCTCACCCCAGGTGTAGGAGGCATCTGCTCCTTGTAAAAACTCCAGCTCCCAATACTTTTTTACCCACCGGCGGACTTTGCTTACCGGCATATCAAGGATAACTGCCGCACTGGGGATTGAGTAAATCCCCTGTCCAAGTTCGGGTTGTATAGTTGTTAATGGAGCGTTCATTGTGCTATTTTATTTGTATTTACGTGAAAATAACGAAAATATATTTACATGTATTCCCACATCAATGGCAGTTCACCGACCTGGCGGCGTTATGCGAAATTACAATAACCGAGAAGCCTGATACGCCGCCCCTTGATAAAGGGCGACCCTGTCACCCCGAGCGAAACGCAGTGGAGTCGAGGGGGGTCTCATTGATGCAACTCGCAAACCTAAAAACAACGTCCTTTTGTTCTAACTCATACCCAGCAGAAGGAGATCTCTCCACTCGCTACGCTTGGTCGAGATGACAGGGGAGCAGTGGGAAAGAACGGCGGGCATTGGGCTGCGGAAAAGTACTATACCTCTTTTGCCCGTCTCAATGCAATACTTTCACGTGGCGGCGTCACTCCAAACTGCGCACACAACGAAACCTGATGTCCCGCCATTTAATTGAATGCGCATTAGTCATCTCGGGCGCAGGCCACCGAAACGACAGTAAAGGTGAGCGCAGTCGAGAAGTCTCTTTATTTTAACCTTATGCCATACAATATGAGATCTCTCCGCAGCTGTCGGCAGAATCAGGCCTGGCACGATGTGGATATGAGCATGATTTCATTCGTAAAGCCTGCCCCCTCACCCTTCAGC
>Ga0102937_1000248_pt1 | contig 23310 bp, 28 predicted proteins | sample SalPonR2_B_D1_MG_FD_78213 | JGI IMG/M metagenome (GOLD analysis project Ga0102937, IMG submission 78213) | Salt pond soil microbial communities from South San Francisco under conditions of wetland restoration - Salt Pond MetaG R2_B_D1_MG | ecosystem: Environmental > Aquatic > Marine > Intertidal... | reverse complement strand
TAAATCCAATTATGTTATCTTTCTTACTGTTCATTATCAATTCAAGATAAAGTTCTCCATCAACAAGCCATTTATAAAAAAGATTCCACCCATTTCTATTCAGCTTATATACTTTATCATGTAGATAATCGAACGTCGCGCGGATTCTCTTCTTTACAAGATCATTCATATCATCATTTTCAAAATTAAGCACTGCGATAGCATTATCTTTCTTTACAATGGCCTCATCACATATATTATCGAGTGCATCTGAAACCTCAGGAGACAATGCCATTTCTCTATATTTATGCACTCTGGATTTCTTATTTGAAAAATATTGTTCAAAATCAAAATCCATTATATGTAAATCAGCATAACTATCATAATTATCAGAAGTCTTATGTTCTAATTCTTCCTGAGTTTGCCCCTGAGAATTATCACTAATTTGTTGCTGAGTGTCACGCCAAGATTTAGGTATGAAATTCAAAAAAAACTTAGCAAATGGATTTATCTCTGCTATTTGACCTGTATATTTCATCAACGTCCCTTATGAAAAATTTTATATAAGTATTTATGCTACTACGGCACAAACTTATTATACCGCATCCTAATGTCAGCTATGTTCGCATCAAAATACGTTCTTGCAAAAAATGCACTTACTTCCTTGAATTTTCTTAAATCAATAGCTCTCGCGTTTGTTATTCTATCAAGTCTATACTTTCTTATAGCCACTTTCGTTTTTCTTAACACTTGATAAACTTTAGGATAATTTAATCCATATATCCTATAAACCGGCTGTCCACCCAATCCTCTAATTCTTACAGTTTCATCTAATCTTCTTGACAATTTTGATATTCTGTCAAACCAAATCATTCTTGGTTTTGGGGGCATGTGGTGAAAATTCATACCCAGTGCATATTTTCCCCTAACCTCGAATATAAACACTAACGGTTCATAATCATACAATCTAAGCTCTTCCCTCGGATATTCCTTGCTAAAATTGTAGTGATAAGAATACATTCTTCCGGGAACTATCTTTCTTGTAAACTTAAAATTAGTTCTCAGATATTTGAAATAATCACTTATAGACCGTAAACTATATCCATCGGGCTTCATTTATCTTTTCTTGATTCCATGTAAATATAAAACTCTTCTTTAATGTCTCTCTTCTTTACGTTTCCTAATCGCCTTGCATATACATAATCGCCCATTGAAGATAGGTTAGTTGAAGCAGAACTTTCCTCGTCAACACCAACCATCTTTTTAAGTATACCAATAACCAATTGATAGAAATCTTGAGAATCTTCCTTTACTTCTGGATATTCTTTCTTAACTATCTTTTTGGCTCTTGAATATAAGTCTTCAACTTCTTTTTCTGATTTATTTGTTTTTTTCGCAAAACTCTGAATAACTGCCGACGGCATAATTTATTCCCCCACGTCTTCATCAAGCAAGATTGTTTTAAGTAAATCATCAATAGAACAATCAAAACTTTCTGCAACGTTAGATAAACTTCGTTTTATTCTTTTTATCTCAGCCTTTTGTTCAACACTGCCACGAACCACCAACTTATTATAGAACTGATTTCTATCTCTTGTTTGTAACCAAAGATAAGTATGAAGATTAGACATTTTTCCTTTAAGCAAACGTCTAATCTTAAAAACTACTCTATCAAGTAAAGTCAATGCTTCTTTCTCCTTATCCGTTTCAGGCTGCTTAATCACTCTACCATCTTCGTTTATTAGATCAGCTTCATAAGCAGCGGTTTTTGTAAACGGAGTCATCAACTTTTTCAAAAGAATATAGGAAATTACACTATCAACTTTAACATTGTCTGACATTATCGAAAGAACCTGTTATAAAAAGTACTAAACTCATTAGATTCACCAACAACTTTCTTTTCACTACCAATCATCTTTTTAGCTAATTGAGTAGTGTATTCATCAATTGCTTTAATATATTCCTTAGCCATTTCATCATCTTGACTTATCAACCCCTTAATAAGTTGAATTGCCTTATATGCTTCATTTTCATCAACCGACCAATCAGTAGAACCCAAATCTTGTATAACCTTCTTTACATCTACAGCCATCGTTTGCCCCTCACTTTAAATATTTATCCATTTTATTTTCTCTGTCTTCCTTTTCATCTTTAACTTCAATGAAATTATCAGCCATTTCTTGCATCAATTTATTACCCAACTCGGTCGAATATTTATCCATCTCACACATATATTTATCAACTAAAACATCACTCATATCAGCCATTTCTGTCATTTTACGACATGCTTCACGGCGAAGTTTCTTTGATTTTGACCAATTAGTATCAGCCATTTCTTTAATCATTTTTCCCGCTTTAGAGTAACTTTCCTCAGTCACTTTAATGGTGGGAAATTGGGTATAGCCATACATCTCTGCAAGTAAATCTTTAATTGACATTTAAAACCTCCTCTTAATTATTTATATAGGATTAATTTAACTCTCTCCACGTCAACGAACATTCAACATCAACTCCATCTGAACCATCTATTGGACGAACACACAAAACTTTTGTGTCGCTAACTCCACCAATAGTAGAACCTAAAAGAATAGCATTTTCAACTGTTTTACTCACACTGCCAGCTGCACCAGTTTGATTTCCACCTGATTCAATAAAACCACCATATATTTTATATCCACCAGTAACAATATTTTCCGTAGCACCTCTTGCAATTTGCACTGTAGAATATGGCTCATCTTGATAATTAAAAGTTCCTGCAACAGTAGGATTTAAAACTATAAACCATTCTAACTTAGAACTCGCAGATTGTACTTGTATAGCTGAATTTAATATCTTTACAGAAGACTCATGCATATTGCTTTTAAGTCTAATACCTAAAATTGCATAAACAACATTTTCATTTGTACACGATACGTGAGTTCCGTCAGTTGATGCATATCTAATCATTCCAGTTTCATCAGTTCCACCTTCTGATATTACAGTAGAACAAATTTGAACCATAGATGTCGCCGGTCCAGTACCATCATTAGTTATTTCTGACCTAATCGGTAAATTAGGAACTCTCATATAAACAACATCTAAAACATTAGTATTCAGAAATTGATGTGTATATATTGGAACACCATCAATCACAAATCCACATCTAACTCTACCAACACCAAGCCATTCTACATCAACAAAAAACAATTGAGTTTTAGTAAAGTCAAGATTAATCTTAGATTTTCCATTTCCATCCATCGTATCCAAATTCCAATTACTTTGCAAAACTTTATTATCAGCGACAGAACCAGAAGCATTTGATCTATTTACGATGTAAACATCAGTATCACTTAATTCAAGAAATATTCCATTATTTTCATCAAATAATCCTTCGCGTTTAGTTATTCCATCAAAACCACCCTGAAAATTAAACGAAAGAATAATTTCCATACTTTTACCAGGCTTATAATTAAATCTCATTTTAGTTTGTCTTACACGTATACCAAATTCATTTTCAGAAACTTTAATTTCTTGCGAACTCTCATAATTATTCCATACTGTACTCGTTCCAGAACCACTCAATTCAACATTATCAAAGTAAAGTGGTTGATTTTCAGAAGCAGACAAACCATAATCATATATATTTTTAGAATCAAATATAGTTGTAGGACTACTAACTCTCCATCTTGCAAAAGCATCTATACTCGGACCGTCATCAGCCGTTATGTTCATTTTTCTAAGTAAACTCATTTATCTCCAACCTTCTATTGAATTAAAACACAAATCAATCACTTCACCATCATACAAAATAAAACTTTGATTTTCACCAAACAACAAATCACTTCCTCGTGGAACAATCTCAACCCAATTTCCACAATTTCCACAATTCAGTATTCTAAATTGTCTACCATCAATACCTTCTATTAAATTCAAAACAATTACTGAGTTATCAGTATCTACAAAATGTATATATTGATAAAAATCAACGGTCGATGGAGATTCAGAAATCCTAATCGAACCTGAAATTCTTCCAGATTTTATTTGACTAAGTGCAATTTCTTTTGCATCGGTTTCATTTATACCACTTCCAGAATACCACCAAGAATTTGCAGATGCAGCCTTTTCTATAATAGATTCAACAAAAACATTATCACTTTTCAGTTGACTTATAATATCCGTGACTATCTTATTAACATCAACAGATTTACCATCATCGCCTTTAGGCCCAACATCTCCCCTATCACCTTTAGGCCCAATGAAAGAATCATCCTTAACGATAGTTTTAACTTTACTTTTAAAATCTTCTTCTGATAATAAAAGTTTATCTGAAAAAAGCCTACTAAACTCTTTTCGTTGCCTATCATCAAGATAGTGTTCTAAAATAAGTTTACTTTCACTATTTAGATTCACTCAAAATCCTTTTAATTTTCTCAACTGTATCTTTACTTTCTACAATTTCTTTTCCCTTATCAGTAATATCACAATTCTCATCAATCAATTTATACATAATCATGTCACTTTTAAAATCTTCATGTATGTTATGCGATTTGTGATATATGACAAGAGAAACCAACAGCTCATCTGGCAATTCTGAATTATCAACCACATACTCATTAAGAACATTAAGATTCTCAGATATGAATTTCTCTTTAGGTTTTGTCATTTCATCTAATCGTTTTCTAAAATCTTTCACAATATTCTCCTTTAATAATCACCCCATATTGAATCGGGCGATTCTGTTTCAGAACTATCATCATAATCAAACGCTGAAAGTTCATTATCTATAAATTCTGATATGTCAAAATCATCAATATCTTGATTTGTAAATGCACTAATATCACCCATTGTCGCTGAAGTATCTGCACTCAATGAAATGTTAGTATCTGTAAACGGTGATAATGTGAACACCCAAGTATGTTTTCTTTGATGTAACATCTCTTCTTCTTGCCCAACATCCCTAATTTCATATATTCTATTATTATATGAAGTGTATATTACATCTCCTACTTTTGGAATTACAGTGTCACCAGTATCAGCTAAAGAAGCAGCACTGAAATGTCGTTTCGTACAGAACATTTGAAAATTGTCAATACCTTCAATACCAAACCGCGACCACAATTGCTCTTCTTTAGGCAATTCTCCGTGAAGAATTATAGTGAATTTCTGTTTAAAATATCTATCTCCGTCCTCACCAAACAACTTATCATATGACGTATCAAAAGTTGACTCATAATAATCAGCGCTCAGGTTATTCTGATTGTACATGTCAGTAATTAAAATTTCATACAATTCAGATTCGTTGTCATATGCCGACTGTGTATAATTGAAATAACCGGACGGTAAAGCTGAATCACTATTCCAGTCACTCATAAATTCCCCTTATATAAAAGAAAAGGTGTTTGACTATTAACCAATCAAACACCTTTCAAAATCCATCTGTACATAATTATTTATATGAGATTGGCTGCTCTATTAACAACCCTACCCTGTTTCTGATACTTTACTTTAGCAAAACCATTATTTTCATTCACATTAACATTGTTTTCCGAAGGCATACCACTTAAAATTTCATTAGCTCTTGACATAGGATTACGTGCGTTAGTAGCTGTTTTAGTTGATTCTTCAACTACCTTGTCCTTAACCTTTTTTTCTTTTTCTTGTTTTTCCCTAACACTCTCTTTTACAATAGTATTACTCTGCTTTAAATATTCCATAAATGATTTACTTGCCATACATTACCGCTCCTTTAAAATTACTATTATCCTTATTGGATTGGAGGATTCATCACTGCCACATATCGACAATCAATTTTCAACCTCCAATTCAAAGAACTATATTGTTTTCCATCATTGCAACTAATCCAGTTTTATCATTCCAAATGAAACATTCACTGCCCTTCAAAGTTCCAACATATCCTTTTTGAGAATGCCACTGGTCAGTTCCACTAATACTTCTCATATATCGAACAACCACACCCACATATTCCTTGGTTGAGCGATATTTTATTTCTTTTCTGTGATGTAAATGACCAAGATGAAACTCTCTTACCTTAGATTGACTCCACAAATGTGGAACTTCTTGAGCCATAAGCAATGGTAAATCTGATTCTTTCTCATCTGCACCGTGAGTGTAACCCAAAAGAACATTACCATGTTTATAATACTTCCTGAACTTTTCAGAGTTATTTACCGTCACGTTTGGATTGTCAGCATAGAACATTTGTAAAGTATCACCAAGATAAAACATTCTCTCAAAATCATGATTACCCGGAACAACAATAACATCAACCGGAGCGAACTGAGAAAGAAAATCAATACCGCCAATTAACAATTCCCTTCCCAACTTATAGACTTTTTGCCACCTTCTATCTTCAACCTGAATAGTTCCCTTGGTTGTTGTTCCCAACATATTGTCAGTATTAAAAAAATCATTACCAACAGGAAAAACTATTCTATTGAAATTGAAAACACTGGCTCTTTTCATTGTCAAATCAAGAGTGTTCATAAACCTATCATATGCTATCGAAGTATCATAATTCTCACCCGATTGAGCATGATAACACAATTTACCTATATGAGCATCATATATGTTTACTTCTGCCAAATTATTATCTTGATTCTTATCAACCTTATACTTAATTGACTTAGTTTTTGGTTTATGAGATTTACAAAGTTCAATAAAATCCTTTCGTATATCTTCATAATCCCAAACCACGTCAGACCGAACGAACGAAACTTTAATTTGATAATTTCTATATGTTATCCCATCTTTAGTAGTAACATCCCACGAATTGATTTTGGGATTGTTAGCAATCCACTTTTGTCTGTCAATTTCAAATAAATCAATCAAATTGTCAAGATTATAAGGAGTATTGCCAGTGGCAACAATTTGCTTATAAGTAACTGTACCAATCGCCTCATTTTCATCAACATCAACATTAGAATTAAAATCTTCTACCTTTTCAACGATTGATTGTTTACAAACATCACAATATTTTTCATCTTTTTTTCTAAATCTACCACACGATTTACACTTGTTCACATATACTCCTAAGAAAAAATCAAATCAACTTATCAATCTCAAGTTTAATAGTTTTGAAATTGAATTTCTGTTCAACATAATATTTCAATCTCTCTCTAAAATGTTCATATAGATAATTTGTAATTAAATTTCCTCTTGAACTGGAATAACTCAAATCATCTATAACATCCCACAAAACCATTTTCTGCTTATCTTTAGACTTTCTAAGCCCTCTGCCAATAGACTGTAAAATTGTAATTTTTGATTTATAACTAGAAGCGAATATGACATTGTGTAATTTCTTCATGTTAAGACCAGTTGACATAGTTTTATATGTACTGACAATTATCAAATTCTCTTCTGTTTCAACCAACTTTCGTATAGCTTCTCGTTGTTCAGTTTTTATCTCCCCATAAATTATAAACACTTTATAATCATCATCTAAATTGTCAATTAAATACTGTTCAACGTTCTTAACTTGCTCTATATGTTGCATCAAAATAAGATTGTTTTGAGGCTTAGGTATCTTTGAAAATATCCAATCAAAAACACACATCCTATCCATTGAACTCTTTACCAAATCAGACTCAAATCTAAATTTTCTCTGTTTGACCTTGGTTCTTTGTTCCTTATAACCTTCAACAGTTTCTTCTGATCCATCTACATCTTTCAATTCCCTTATATATTTATTTATATCCTTAATTTGCTTATCGAAATCAAATATCTCATTTACTATATTTTGCTTATGTTTAAGCAAAACATTTACAATAGAAATGGGCGATATAACACCCATTTCTATACCTTCATCAGACTTAACATTTATCAATTCTGGTCCAATAACCGATTCGATGTTAAGTAAATCATTCATATCTTCTTGCAGCGTTCCAGTAAACCCAATCCTATATTCTGCATTGTCGCACATCTTACCAATCTTATTTATTGAATAGGTCTTTGCAGAATGACAATTAGAAACCAATAAACCATCAGCAACGTAATTGTGATTGTCCTCTACCGATATATTATGCACCACCCCACTGTAGTGCATTTTATGTAGTTTCTTTACTTTCATTTAAACCTTTCTAAATGTGAGTGACTTCACATGAACCACCACTACACGCAACTTCACCGTTTAGATTAGTCGAATCCATAACTTCTTTTACTTTTGTCAAATCAATATTTCTAACATATTTAATCAACTCATTATACGTCTCTTCAGTTATTTCCTCAAACGGTGCTTGAACATAAGAACCTCCATCATATGGCAATACAGAAATGCCATTATATGAATTTCTATTGTCCCACATCCATTTACCAACATTTTCCCACTCATCATCTTTAATTGACACTGTGACAGAAACATTATTAGTGTTGACACCCGACACGTGTCCCGGCTTTATCCATTTATCGTGATATTTCTTAGTTCTTTCAAGTAAATCAATTGCCGATTCATATCTATAAATTGCACCTTCTGGAGCTTTAACTGGAATAGAAACAACACCTTCGGTTTCTGGTTTAAAAAATTCATCTTCAACTAAATTAGGTATAGCTCTCTTTAAATATGAATATATAGCTTCATCTTTATTAAATCTCATTCGTCTGATATAATAAGGTGCATACCAAGCATGTATACCAGATGATGAGCCAACAACGAGAGAACCACTACCCTCTGGCTTAATAGTTGTAACTCTTGCCGCTGGATTTATACCTATCATTTTTGAAAATTCTTCATTTGTTTTTTTAGCAATCACAGCAGCTTCTTCTAAATCAAGATGTTCTAATTTTCCAGAACCAATTCCAGTAATACTTACACCAATTAAAGCATCTTCTTCCGTGGTCTCTTTCCAACAATCCCGCAAATAATTAAAATCTGTATATGAAGCCTGTAACGTGCCAATGCAAGACGCTGAATATACTCTATTATTAAAATCTTCTTGATTTTCAACAGTTGAACCATTAACCGTGGTAAGATTACAAAATTGGTATGGCTTCAGAGAAATTTCACAATTATGAGCAATAACACCCTCAACAACCCCCCAATGTGTATCATCATCAAGTGAAAAATCAAAAACCTCCAAAAAACCAAAATCATTTATTTCTTCAACTGTAACAGCGAACCCATTTTCCGATTTTAATAACTTGTCAAACGTATCCTTAGCTTCTATCTCGTCTCCACACATATCCATAAAAACATGGTCGGGTGTACAAACTATCACATTTCCATTTGACAGTGTTAGTTTTATAGTTTTCTTAAACCCGTTCGACCAAACTGTACCATTAACCAATTCTCCCTTAACATTTACAAAACGAAGTTGTTTATCAACCATTCTTGATATTTCTATATAACCATTTTCTGTCAATATTTTAGTTTTACCAGCAAAACAACAAGGATTTGTTCCCAAATCTTTATCATTTGTCCAATAAATTCCCGGCTCACCCGAATTACTCGCTCTCACTCTTTCCCAAACCCAATCAAAATGTTTTTTATTGGCTTTACTTCTAACCATAACAACACTGTTATTTGCACGTTGACGTTGTGGATTTCGTTCCCACCAAGAACCAAACTTACATTCAAGCATTTCTTTATCATCATACGAGAACAAAGAAATCATAGCGGCTCTACGAATACCACCAGATAATACTGAATCTGCGATGTGACAATTAATATCATGAGCTTCAATTGGTTTAAGTGATGTTCCCAATCCCCTTTCTTCAATAACCGAATCAAAAACTTGCTTTATTTGATGTAAACATGTTTTTAATGGTGCTGGTCCGGGTGCTTTACCACCAGCAGTTACCAATAAAGTACCTTTTGGTCTAATATCACTAAAATCAAACCTTGGAGCTGGTTTACCTTTAAAATATGAACTTACTAAAGTTTTCACCGCATCAGCCCACCCAACAATTGAATCGCTGACTACATATTTTTTAGATTTATTTGAGGGCCCAATCAGTGGTGGAAGTTGAGAAACGTGATGTTTCTGAACACTATAACCAACCCCTGTACCACCAAGCAACAAAAACATAACTTCCTGAAACGCTTCCAATTCTGACATTGGTAAATATGCACAGTTCCCCGTACTTATACCAGACGATAGAACAAAAGACTTGTCGTCTTCTACCTCCAAACACCAAACTTCTTCTTTGTTAAATTTTTCAATGTTTTTTACTATAAAAAGAGCGTTTGTTTTATTTGAAACTTTATCAAAAGGTTCTGTATTATCATAATTAAATTTTTCAAATAATGACGGAGCAGACATTAAACAATCGCCTTTTTTTAACGAAGTTGTTTCAGAACCATCTGAAAGTAACCAACGATGGTTTGGAGTTGCATATTCAACAATTTCATTTCTTCCTCTTTTTATTGTTATCTTGTTCAGTTTTTGCACTCCGTAATTTTTTACTACTGCGTTTTTCCAATTACCAAGATGTGTTAAAACATTTATATTGTCGCCATCTTTAAAATCATTAAATGTTTTTACTCCTTCATTTGTAATAAAAGCAGTTGTGTTTTTAAAACAATTATAAATTCTCGCATTATTCAATTCAATTGCCCTACCAGCAAATTGAACTGAACGCATTGATGGCAATTCTTTTTTATCTAAAACCCCTCTATATATATCCATTAACTCATTTTCAAGAAAAGGATATTTTTTAAGATGCATTCCCAAATTGCGCCAAGTCAATTCCTCCCAAATTTCTCGTCGTTGCTTATCTGAAAGATGCCTCGCATATTTTGAAAAAACAGTAATATCTGATAAAACCCCTAACGACTTCTCCATGTTAGTCATCCATTTCTTTGTTTCAGTTCGCGTCTCAGTTCTTTTAATCTACCGATAAAAATTTGCTTTGAATAATCAAAGGTATAGTTATTTATAATCGTTTCCAGAATATCAATAAAATACACAATATCTTGTGTATTCATATTTGTCAATTTAGTATATATTGCACTGTTTATTCCTAAATTTACATATCTCATATTATCTTACTTAACCTACTCATCATTTGTTTAATGTGTTGCTCAGAAATGACCTCAAACACATAACCATTAGATTTACAATATACCATAAGCGAGTTCCATTTCTTAGTATTGTTCACATATGTTTTCAATTCGTAATTATATCTTGCCATTGCTTTTCTTGTTTTTCTCGTTGGTTGTTGTGGTTTATTTTTAGTGTTTAGTTTTCCAGCTTCAAGCAACGGCCCCTGTTTTTGTGGCTTCACTTCCCATACACATTTAACAATTTTATCACCACTTCTAAGAACAACAATAAAATCTGTTATATATGTTCTAACTTTACCTTTAATATCAGTATAAGGTATTTTTAGAAGTTCATATCCCCATTTCAATATGTTACCTGACATGTCACAAAGGTAACACACTTTAGCTTCCCAAGAGCTTCTGTATTCAATGTTGCCCTTATTTAAACACTTTTCGGGATATTTCGGCGTATATGTCCCTTGATACCAACTTCCTTTTCTATGTATCATATCTTCTTAATTGTAGTTGAATCTGATTGCCATTTCTTCTCTAAATCATTGAGTCCATTCTTTATAAACCAATCAGAAACCACATTCGGTTTTAATTGTGCAGTTTCATATTTACAATAACAATCAACTATCTTATCAGATATTTGCTTTGGTATATATTCAAAATCAATGAGTTTAGTATTTAAAACATATTTCTTTTTCGTGTCTTCATCTTCAAGATGCGAATCAAGTCCCTCATTCAGTATTTTCATTGCTGTTTTTGGACCACATCGATTCTTAATACCGGGAATATCATCTGAATTGTCACCACTAATAATCTTAACTTGTAAATCCATCAAGGGATTTACAGATTTCATATATTTCATTGTGGTTGGATTGTACTGTTTGAAATTTTGATATATCTGAAGCTGTGTAAAATCACTATCTGTACTTATCAATTCAACAGAAACATCCTCAGATTTCAAAAAATATTTAGTCAATATAGCAACTACATCATCAGCCTCACACGTGTCTATTCTAAGCACATAAAAGTTTGAAAAAATAATTCTAAGTTCATTGATAAATTCATTCAGTATAGGAAAAAATTCATCAAAATCAACCTTTGATTTTTTTCGCTTCAATTTTCTACTTGACTTATAATCAGAATATATCTCTTTTCTCCAAGTATTGTCGCCATCAAATGCCAATATTACTTTATCTGGTCGCCTATCTTTTATAACAGAAAAAATACTCGAAATTACAAGATGTTTCCAATAACCATAATATTCAGTTTTAGTCCACGTCTTTTCTTCCTGACCCATATAATAACGCTTATCAGTTTTTTCAAATTCATATGCTGCACTGTGAATCATCCTATATACTAAATTGTGAGCATCAAAAATAAGAACATTTGATTTTAACTGGATATCTTTTATATAATCAAAAATACTATCAATATTACTTATTTTTTGCATCTTTTTTAATATCCTTCACTTCAATCCCAACACTCCGATTTTCATATACTTGACGACCATCAAAAACAACATTACTTTTTCTTTCTTTTGGGAATCTACCAAATTTCATTTTAGCTCTCCTAATTCAGATTGACATTTAAGTGCAACTCCGATACTATCAGCAATATCATCACTAATACCAGTTTCAGAATAAATCTCAAGACTAACACTTTCAAGTTCACTGCTCATCAATTTCTTTCTTTCTTTCAAATCTACTTCAACTGATTTCTTTGACTTATTTATTTGTCGCTCAATGTTTTTTATCTTCGTAGAATCAGAATCTTTCTTTCTCTTTTCAGATGCCAAACATTTTCTAAGATGATATAACTCACCTTTATCAACACTTGCAAGTATTGATTTTGCATCATTGACCTTTTCTATATAATAATCAAACCTATCAGGTTTAATCAAATCAAAATATTCACAAATAGATAATTGAATTTCAGCTTTAGGTGAACTACCATCACATCCCAATAGTGATTTTTTCCACTCCGATGGAACATATAAACTTGGTTCCTTTTGGTTATGAGCATATGCAAGACGAAGCGCCACACCATTAAATCTACCCAACACAATAGCAGTTTTAGCGGAACGACATATAATTACATCTTCAATAGCTATATTGTCCGGTTTATGTTGAGATATAATCTTTTCGAGTTCACCATTAAAAAGATTCAATTTCTGAGACATTGACATCTTTGAAGATGGATGAATAACATTATATTCTATCAACTCTTTACCATCAATAACACACCAGCCGCTATTTCTTGAACTAATATCTATACCCATTATTTTTGACATAAAATCTCTTTTCTATACAAACCAAAACTTATCATACCACGATTTAGTGAAATATTTTTCCAGTTCATAAAAACTATACAGTTCACGCCTACACTGTTTAACGTAAAGAGAATTTACATCCCATTTAACATTTTCCAAAAGTTCATTATCTTTTATAAACTTTTTCCAATTAAATACCCATTTACCTGCTTTCAATAACTGTTGCTGCTTTTTCCTTGTTTCACTGGTAACATCATAGTCAAGTAAATAATATACATCTAATTTGTCAAATTCTTTCTGGTGTTCCGTTGACCAATTAGTAGAAAATGTAAATAAAGAATTTTCAACAAAAATAGAATCTATATACCCTTCAAGTAGTATAATTGGTTTTGATTTATCGAGCTGGCGCAATTGATTTTGTATTACTTCATTTTTATCTTTTTTACAATTAAGATATTTTGGTTCTTTATTGTAAATTGAACGCCCCTGCCAATAAATTATCCGGTTTTGTTGATTATAAAAAGGAATAATGATTCTATTTTTGTAAACCCCTGAAACTGAAACGAACCAACTTGAATAGACACTATCTGGAATATTTCTCTTCTTACAAGTATTTATAGCATCAACAAATAGCTTCTTATCAGACGACAAAATTGGTCTGAATGTTTTAGCTTCATCCTTTTCATCATATTTATGTTCTTTGGATTCAACTAATTTAACAACATTTCGCTGTTTTACAACGTCTTTATTATCTTCAAGAGCACTTCTCATCAACTCCTTAAAATACGAATGGTATATGTCTGGATGATACTCTTTAAGCCACCATTCAGCGTGAATCGAAGCACCACAGTTCCAGCACCTATAAAACCATCTACCATGAAGAAACTTAAACCACCCACGTTTCTTTCTTTTGGAATATGAAGAATCCCCACAAATATTACAAGGAAAATTCACTCCATCGTTTCTATATACAACACCCCTATAATTTCTTGCAGCTTCAAATATGTAATTTTTTAATATGTGATTTTTTAAAGATTGGTCTATTTCGTGTTGATACATAAGAATTGAAAGGGCGCTTGAGAAAACCCAAGCGCCCACCTTTAATTTTAGTCATCCATCATGTTGATAAAATCATCAATATCATCTTCACTTTCAACTACACTGTTATTAATGTCTTCATTTGTTATTTCAACATCTTCCTTCTTTGTTTTTTGACTCTTATCTTCATCAATCATTTCATCAATCTTTGACGAAGTAGAAATCACATCCTCTTCTGAAATAACCTGCTTCGATTCCCCAATACCACAAACTTTCTTGTAAAGAATCTCAAGCTCTTCAGGAGACTTAATATTATCTTCACTTACAAATTCACTCAAATCATAAATTTGTTCATGTACTTCCTGAATCTTTTCTTCATCACCACCATAAAGGGGCGAAGGTGTGAGAAATTTACATTTATCATATTCTTTATAACCACCAGCATTTGTATATACCTCAAGTTTCATTGTAGAACCAGCATAATAATCTTGAACATGTACGAGCTGCTTATCTGGATCATCACCATCAGGAGTTCTCATATCGTCAATCTTATCATTTATAGTTGCAGACACACGATAAAGAAAAACCTTACCAACATTTTCTTCATGTGATGAATCTTCAAGAACCAAAATGTTTGTAATTCGGGATTCCTTATTAAAACGATGCTTATATGCTGACAAGGCGGCTTCTTTACCAGCCCTATCCCTCAAGTCTTTATAATCATCAAATATAAATTTACATACATTACAAAACTTTCCAACTTCTTGAAGACAGTGTTGGTTAAAATACCCATTCTTGTCCTTAAAATTATGCTTAATTGTCTTAACAATCGGAGAAGACACCAAATCATGAGAAGGAAGAAAACGAATTTTACCCTTAAAATTACCTTCTGCATCTACATCAGGATAATAAAAACGCTCATCGTGTTTTTTCTTTGTTTCTCGCTGACCCTTCTGATTCTCATCATCCATCTTCTTATTCAAAGAATCCCAATCAATTGCTCCAAATTTCTTCGCCATAACCAAACTCCTTAACATTAAAAAAACTATTCAAAACTTTACAAACCTTAACATATTTATTTCTTTTTTGGTCTAAATAATCATCCAAAAAATAGTCACTGTATTTTACAGAAAATGCATCAGATATGTACTCTTTTTCTAACAATTCAAAAATAATACTTTCTTGATTCTCGCGCAACCCAAACAAATCTTTCATATTCAAAGATAATTTTCTTTTAAGTGCCAATAAAAATTCCTTATCAACACTCAATCTCTTTTCATTGAAAACCCCTTTCAATTGTACTATTTCTTTCTTTCTAACCATTCTAAAATCAAACTTACCATGAAGTTTACTACACAACAAAGCAATCATATAATCGTTCAATGTATAATAGCTATTCTCAATCTCATTGTATATTCTGTTTACGTTACTCCTAACATATATCGATGACCTATCAAAAACACGATTACTGATTGGATTAATTTTATCAGAAAAGAAAACCTTTTTCTTGCGTTCAAGTTGTCTTTGAACGTGAAGAAAAATTGAAAATACCATCAACCTTGAATATTTCATTTCACAAAAAACTTCAACATGCTATTGTTCTTAATTACCTTACCATATTTCTTAGAAAGTTCATACTTCACAATGGTCCAGTTTCTATCATCAAGCATTTTAAGAATGACCCCCACTTCTGCAAAATCCTGTTCAATAAAATTAACACTTTCATATATCGGAACGCAATATTTTTGTTTGATTTTTCTCAAAAGTATATTGAACTTTTGCTTCAAATTTTTATCACAAGTATTTCCAGTCTCAAAAAACTTGCTCAAATCTACTTCAAACATTTCTAAATATTTATAGAATCCACGGCGACTAACTTCCTCATCCATAAAATCAAGATAATTGTGATAACTATCATCTGTAAAATATGTTGACATAAACGCTCCTATTCTTCAATTTCCAAATAATCTTTCATTACTTTTTTCTTTTTACCGATACCAAATTGTTCATCCAAATGTTTAGATACAGATTCTATCTTGTCAGACTTATCCTTTTCTAACTCTTTGGAATTTCCAATCACAAGACCATCTGAATCTAAATTATATAATTTCATTTTCTCATAACATATTCCAACCTGTAATTGCTTTAAATTCAAACCAAACCTATTTTTCAACAATAACCATGTAAATTGTGGCGGGTCAAGTTCACGTAATTCTTCTGTTTGTGTTACTCCTATAACCACATCAGTTTCAGTAAAAATACCGATTGCATCAGCTATGTGAGTTGGATCAATATCACTTCTACCATAACCAGACCTATTACTTTGGGCACTTGTCAATACCGGAACATCATATTCATACGCAAATGCTTCAAGTTCTTGACATTTGAGCTTTCCAATATCATTAGAATTTGAATTTTTTGTAGCGCCATAAGCACCAAAAATACCAAGATAATCAAGAAGTAATATGTCTGGAACAAATTTCTTTTTATCGTGAAGTTCCTTAAACAACATTTTAAGATGATTCACATTTGACTTACCAGCACCATACTTTTTGATAATGAGATTATTCTTAATCTTTTCTTTAAATTTTTTATAAACCCTACCAAACTCTTCTCTTGAAAGATTTCCTAATCTATCCCTATCAACGTTAAACATATTTTGAAGAATACGTTCACCAACATATGGCTCAGATAATTCACACGTCACATATACAACTTTCTGATTATTGAGAATCATGTTAGCTGCAACCGCGCACTTGATCAAAGTTTTGCCTAAGTTCGACTGCGCGACGAAGACCGTAACGCTCTTTCTGTGCAAACCCCCCCTTATCATTTCATCAAAACCTAAAATTCCAGTAGGTATACATTCATCCTCAGAATGAAGATGTTCATACATCAACTGTTCGCCTTCATCAGAAAATAAATCAAGACCAACATTATCATCAAAACTAAATGAATTAGCTTCTTTCAGTTTATCAGCAAACGGACCTATATCATCAAGATTACCATCGTTTAATTTTTCATGAGCAAGAGCAAGGTAATTAAAAATCAACTTACCCTTAATAAACTCCTTTACATTATCTAAAACAAACTCATTTTTATAATCAGATATGTCTAAATTGTTTATGGTGTCCAGTTCTTCATATACATCTTTTTTATCAATGAAAAGTTTAAGGTCTTTGAATGATGGAAATGAATCGTATTTACTCTCAAATTGCTTTATCTTTTTTACTATCTCTTTACAACCGAAATTATCGAAAATCTTCAAGTCAAGATAAGGGAAAACTTTATCCCTTATCTTACTATCAGTCAATATTAACTTCAACACCACTTTTTCATAAAATAGCGGATCGATGATACACCTCTCTTCTTTATTGATAAATATTCAAACTATTCAAAAATTCATTTCCAGCAACATAGTCCAAATATTTAATAAGACACACTCTATCTTCAATATTACCACTCATGAAAAATTTAAACTCGCCCGGAGTTTCTGGATCATTATCCTTAAAACACGATATGAAAGTTTCCTTATAGCTCCTACGCTTAATCTCATTCATCAAATCTTCCGTGGGAATCATTTCCAATGAATATGGATTGTATTTTGACATTTATCAACCTTTATATTTAGAATAAATTTTATCTGCCAAATCTGAATTATCTAAAACATAATTCCAAAATTCATCATCACTATCTTCAATACCAGAATCAATTTCCATATCATTAAACTTAATACCCGCTCTTCGGCCAAGTTTAATACGTTCTACAATACCAAATTCAACCGCAAGTTCAGAAAAACCAGCCCATTTATGAATACCAGAATCCCAATAAACCCGAACTGGTAAAGTAGATTCCTCTTTAATCCCACGCCCCTTTTCAATCTTAATATTAAATTCATAGCCCAAAACATCTCTACCATCTTTTTCTTTTTTACGTTTAATAATCCATATGTAATCAGAAGAATATATAGCTCCAGTTCCACCACCCACAACCGTGGGGGCATATTTTGGATTGGGGGCATCCTGAGCCTTGTATGTATGATTGATAATTACCATTGGAATATCAAGCAATTTCAAATCTACCGTTATCATACGAAAAAGACTTTTAATTGACTTCGCCCGTGTCATATCTGCTTTTTCTTTACCTTCAAGTGCATCTTCAAGTTCTTTACGTGAAGCGAGATTGCCAAGTGAATCAAGAAAAAACATAACTTTTGGTTTTTTCTTATCGCTCTTAAAAGCGTCAATTTGAGTTACTAATTCATGTTTCAAATCTTCTACACAATTGATTGGAGCATGAACAATTCTATCCCAATCTAAATCAAACTTCTCAAGATATTCCTTTGGAATACCAAATTCAGAATCAACAAAAACAACTACATTTTCACTATCCTTTTTCAAAAATGCCTCAACGAAGTAAAGGCCAAACATTGACTTAAAATGTTTAGATTCTCCTGCAACTGTAAGAATACCAGACTTTAAACCAACGTCAATCTTACTACTACACGCGACATTAAGAAGAGGAATATCAGTTATCACAGATTCCTGTTCTCTATTGTAAAACTCTGAATTAGAAACAGTGTTTATATACTTATTCTTTGATACACTCAAAATTTTACTAACCATACTATTACCACTGGATTTATTTGACATTCTCATCTCCTTTTTCAATTATCAACAAATCGGCCCAAAAATTTATCAATTCAAGCCCACCCATATCAGAACTAACCAAATTCATTTTTTCAAAATCTTCATATAAATCTATTTTCAATCTTTTAATTGAACTACTTTCTGGAAACTCTTGAACTCCAATCCCGACAAAACACACTTTATCGGACATATACAAACACTCAACACCACTTATAAACACGTACTCAAATTTAGTATTTGCAATTCTCTGAATCTTGAGAAAAGTTTCAACGTAGTCAGTTTCCTTTTCTATGTTTATGTTTAATGCGTCACAAGAAGATTCAAGCCAAGGAAAAAACACATCTTCAAATTCACACGCTACGCCAATCATAACAACCGGATGAAATTCAACACTGTCTAAGTTTTCTTTATCTTCCACACAAACCACCTCTACTTTATGAATTTAGAAAAATCAGTTTTCTTGAATGTCACATCTCCCCACCCAAGAACATAAAAATAACGCTGAATTATGTTTTGAAACGTTCTATTCCACATGTAATCATAATCTATTTGAAATTTATCTAAAAACTCTTTCGGAAACTTCCCAATAAAACCCACAACCTCTTGTTTCAATTCATTTTTTGGATTTATATGAAAGAATTTTATAGCTGTTCCATTTACAACAGTTTCATAATTCAAATGATATTTAGTTATCAAATAATTGTAATTTATAGCTGCTTTGTTATGAATCGGACATTTTGACTTGTAAAATAAACCTTTCTTTAGGTAATTGTCAATGGGGAGTGCATATTTATCATAATCCGAAACCCCTTTCGGTATGGCTATATCTTCAATAGGAGCTTTTTTAAACTTATCCTTGATATATTTCATATATTTCAGAGTGTCTTCTTTGGAATTGTGAAGCATAAAAATCAATAATTTTTCAAGATATTCCCTACAAAACGTCGGCGTATCTGTTCTTACTGTTTCAATGCCTTTATTGTCATATTGTGGTTCGGAATACGTAACACCTTCATTATCTAATACTTCAACCAAGTACCTCTTTTTCACATTAGAGAAAAATTTAGTTCCAATTTTCTCACGCTTAAACACCATCTTATTTTCAACACCATATTTTGCTGCATAAATGTCAAGTATTTTATTGAAGAACGTATCAAAATATTTGACCTCAAGTATCTGGCAAAAATTTATAAAATCTTGATTATCTTTGAATACTATTCCGGCATTCTTAATCATTTCCTGTAAAGTAAAACCATTTGAATCGGTGTCAATAAGAATAACAACATCGTCTTTCACGGGCTCAATATCTTTGACTTTAACATATTCAGGAACTAACTTATGAGCCATGACATGCCAAGACAACTTAACATACTTATTTAGCTTCTCAGAAACATGCTTAATAAGCTCTTGACCACCAAGAGTAATCGCCATTGCATTGTTAGTATTATAGTAATGAAAATACTTAGAGTTCAGAATACCATAAAGCGAATTTGCATAAATTTTTCTTACATTCTGTTGAGCATCATAATATTTTGAACTAAACCCTTCTCTCAAAATTTCATTGTGAACTTCCTTTACAAAATCATAATCGAGTTTCATACTCTTTGCAATCGTAGAAACATCGTGCCCCTGCTTCATCGCCTCACTAATCTTTTTCTTATTCTTAAACTCTTCGCGCTCTTTAAGTATCTTTCGAGTAACCGAAGGAATTACCGCGTTATCATTTTTTTTATAATACACCCCACCAACCTTAACTGTTCCATCTGCAACCTCCCACACTTTTGTTTCAGACAATGGGGTTTTGCTTAAACCATCAATGTTATCTGGATTCATTACAAGATTTTCAGGAGAAATGCCATACTGTAAAATAAGATATGGATACATTGACTTAAAATCATACGTCATTATAAAATTTGTCAATCCACGTTTCATATATACATATGCACCCGGAACCTTATCTTCACTACTTGACAAAAGTTTATTGTTTATAACAAGATTCTGTTTGTGCATGAAATCAAGAATGTAGCCAGTTTCCATTTGAACAGTTGAGTATATCCTATCAAACGGAATAAGAGATTGGTAGCACGTTTGAAGGGCTAATTCAATATATTTTTTACCCTTATTTGGATGATTCTCAAGATTAACAATCAGTTTAACATCCTGTACATTATATTCAACAAACTTATTCCAGTCAGTTAAAAATATATCACTGAACGAGCCATCAAAATCTAACTTACCTTCACCCAATTCAATGTTAGCAATGGTATTAAGTTTGTAATTCTGCCGCTTCACCCTTTCAAATTTTTTGTAAAGTGCCTCATAATCAAGAATTGAAGAGCCAGCTATTTCAAATTGATTTTCTTTTACTTCTCTTACTATGTCGTATGGAGAAAGTTTAGTGTAATCAATCCCCAACACAACACATCTATAAATCACATATGGAATATCAAAACCATTTACTTTTGAACGCTGGTTGTGATTTGCGTTAATGTTCCACCCAGTAAAAACATCAACCTTAGCTCTACGTAAAAATTCAATAACCTTTTCAACAAGGCGTTTTTCATCTGGAATCCAAAAATAGTTAGAAACTTTACCACCCGTATACTCTCTCGTTCCAAACGTATAATATTCATTTTGTTTTGATAACCCAACAGTAATAAGATTGATTGGCGTTTTTGCACCCTGTAAATTTGTAAAATCAACCTTCCCCTCACATTCTATATCAATAGAGGCTATTTGAAAATTGGAAATGTCAAGTTTTCTTTCTTTATGTCCCCACCGTTGATGTAAGAATTTCATGTCAACCGGTAAATCAGATTCCCATACCTTAGACCTCTTTGAAATGTCTTTGTAAGTTTTCTTATCTTTTGCTATTTTCTTTACAACTGGAACGCCAAAAATATCTTTAATTGGTGATTCTCCCGAACTATCATATATATAATATTCATATACTGGGTCAACCTTCTCCACCCTCCTTTTACCATTTTCATCAATATATCTATGATAAATTTTGTCTTTATATGCATCGTAATATACATTAAGAAACATTTATTATCCTTTACGATAAACAATCTAATAACTGTTTGATATAACCAGTAGATTCATAATACCAATCATTATCTTTCATTGCGTCATACTGTTTAGTGATAATTTCATTGTATTTTTCTGGCTCACTATATTCATCAATCATATCTTCAATATCTTTTACTGTACAGTTATCTTTTAATGTCAAAAAAGAATTATCATATGGTGAAGCATATCCATTTGTAAATGTAGTTCCAATAAAAGCACTTCCATTAGCGTATGATTCCTGCATCTTAATACAAGACTTTGAATAGTTGAAAAAGTTAGGAACTAATGGTCCAATCGAAAAATCTGCGTTTATCTTTTTAACTGGCAAATGATACAAATAGCTATTTGTCCAAGGAACAATGAAATAATCCTTATGACCTTCAAGTTCTTTAAAATAGAAAGGAACCTTATTACATCCCATATTGAAAAATTGTATCTTACCATCCTTTACATTTTTCAATACATATTCACACCAAGCATTATCAATATCACCCTTTAATCCAAGCCTATCGTTCCAATGTGTAGGCGAAGCCGTCCATATGATTTTAGGCTTTTCTATTTTCTTTACTATTGGACTTTTTCTTTGGTCTCCCCAAAACGCTTTGAATACTCTATTTTCAAGCAACCTAATAGGAACATCTACGTTCAACGTATTAGTAATATAATCACCAAGAAATTGACTACTAACAGTAATCAAATCCATTCGTTTCATGATTTCAACAGAAGCAGATCTAATCTCATCGGTTACACCTTCTCTACCATTATTATATTCTGGTATACACTCACCTTCCCTGTCACCCTTCCATATAAAATCATCTATATCATAAACCATCTTGATCTTCAATGCATCTTTTTTCTGTCGATATTGCTCTATAATATCAACGTGTTTAGGATTCATTACACGCTGAAACCATATAGCCTTAGTTCTCAACAGAATATCTTTTTGAGTTGGAAAAAAAGGAGACACTATAGTTTGAAGTTTGTTAGATTTTCCAAAAATAGCATTCAAATAATTTGAAGGAAATATAGTTCTAATGTGTCCTACCCCAGCATAACTTGCAGGAATAGTAACAACTATATTCTTCACAACTTCAAACACTTTCCTATCAGTCAACGGTATTTCAATATCTGATTTTTCACCAGCTAATTGTTGCTTAAATTGTTCTAAATTAGATGTATGAACCTTTTCCATTTATTCTCCTATCTTCCCGAACTTCCAAAACCACCATCACCCCTGTCAGTTTCTTCCAACGAATCAACTTCAATAAACGAAGCTACTTTATATACCTTTTCAAATTCCATTTGGCCGATTC